>CAFBMH010000016.1_pt1 | contig 33440 bp, 33 predicted proteins | sample 7268361 | NCBI WGS metagenome assembly CAFBMH01 (sample SAMEA6814057, study PRJEB35770) | freshwater metagenome | biome: Freshwater; feature: Freshwater reservoir; material: water | place: Czech Republic | collected 2017-05-23 | depth 30m m
CTTCTTGGCCGGAGCCTTCTTGGCAACTGCCTTCTTGGCCGGAGCCTTCTTGGCAACTGCCTTCTTGGCCGGAGCCTTCTTGGCAACTGCCTTCTTGGCCGGAGCCTTCTTGGCAACTGCCTTCTTGGCAACTGCCTTCTTGGCCGGAGCCTTCTTCGCAACTGCCTTCTTGGCCGGAGCCTTCTTCGCAACTGCCTTCTTGGCCGGAGCCTTCTTCGCAACTGCCTTCTTGGCCGGAGCCTTCTTCGCCGTCGCCTTCTTCGTTGCCACTGGTTCGCTTCTCCTTGTGGGCTGTTCACTTCCTTCACTCGCGATGTCATCGAACACCGAGATCGATGACATGAACGATGAGGAAGCCCGCGCCGAAGCGTAGTACGCATCGCGCTCCTCAACGCGAACTGCGCGCACGTCGATACCGCACGCGTCGTCGTCGTATCGATCTATCGCAACCAACGTTGGTTGGCCGAGTGTCAATACGTCGCGAGCGCGTGCTGGTGGTGGATCACCGAGTGCTTTCGTCGGTACGTACACCTCGATGTCGTCGGTCTTTGCGTACGCGCCGTGGGAGGAGAACCGATCAACGATGACCTCGAGAATGGAACCGATCGGGTACTCGTCGCGAAACCCTTGATATGTATGGGTTTCATTGAACTTTCGATCGAACACGGGCTCGGTCGAACGAGCGATCTCGGCGCTTGACTTGCGGCCGCGACGCGACCGTCGCTTCGATGCCTTGTGCATGTCGGTCGCGGCATCCGAGTCGGTTGACTCGTCGTTCGCCTGACTCGCGTCTCTCGATGCGATGTCGGATGTCGGCTGTGCGACCGACATCGCGACCGGCACGTCCACGCGACGTGCATCGTCGTCGCGCGTGCGTCCGCGACGCGAGGACGCACGACTCTTCGTAGCGTCGCCGGCCATGTTCGCGTCATCGACAGTGAGCGCGTCGATCGCGTGGTCGGTGTCGCTTGCGCGACTGCGCGTCGTGTCGTGCTCGGTCGTCGCGCTGCTCGACGGGTCCTTCGCCTTCTTGACTGCTCGACGCGACGTGGGACCGCGCACCGGTGCACGCGACACGAACACCCAGCCGATGTGTGGCACTGGCTTGCCGCCGAAGAGTCGACCTTCGTCGAACAACCACGTGTGCGTGCCGTGGAACTCCTGGAACGAGTCGTTCGAGAGAACCGTTGCACTGGCGCGGGTGGCGATCTGGAGGATGAACGCGTCGCCTCGGCCGATGGCGCCGGCGGGTGGAGTGATGATCTTGTTCGTGGCGACCAGTTCATCGAACCAGCGGCGCTCCTTGGGGGTGATGCGATGGCCGAACGTCGCATCGACGACGACGATCACGTTGTCGAACTTGGTCTCGGTCACGAAGGCGTCGACGGCCTCCTCGAGTTGGGTCAGGCTGGGCATCTGACGGCCCTCGGTCGCGATGTTCGAGCCGTCGACGACGAGGTGGGTTGGTGTCTTCTTCACGAACGACAGTCAATCAGCTCTGGTGCGCCGAGGGACGGAGCCGGCTGGCGGCATCTATCATGCGCTTCGTGCGCGCGGTGCTGTTCGACATCGGTGGGGTACTCGTCGCGAGCCCTTTCGCCGGCTTCGCCTCGTATGAGCGATCAGTGGGTCTCCCCGCGGGATCGATACGACGTATCAATTCCACGAACCCCGATGACAATGCCTGGGCGCGCTTCGAGCGTGGGGGGATCGACCTCGAGGCGTTCTGTAATGCTTTCGAGCGTGAAGCGGCGACCCTCGGACTCACGGTGGACGCTCGGTCGGTGCTCGCTTCGATGCGTGGCGGTGTGGTCCCCGCTATGGTGCGCGCTCTCGGACGTGTGCACGCCACCTTGCTCACGGCTCTGCTCACGAACAACCTTGCGCCGATGGATCGAACCGGCGAACTGGCGTCGGTGTTGCTCCCACACGTAGATGTCGTGATCGAATCCGCGGTCGTCGGGGTGCGAAAGCCCGACCCCGCGTTCTTTCGCCTCGCCTGCGACGCGCTCGAGGTCGAACCGGTCGACTGTGTGTTCCTCGACGACCTCGGAGTGAACTGTAAAGCCGCTCGCCAGCTCGGAATGCACACCATCAAGGTGGTCGAGTCCATCGACGCGCTGGCGGAGCTGGAGGACGTGCTCGGCCTTCAGCTCCGCTGACGCGCTGTCGCGTAGTCGCTCGCTCGATCTATTGCAGGAAGCTGAATGCCCGCTCGAGCAGTTCGGCCTGCTCCTGCGCATGGATCATCGACATGCCGGCAGCGGGGCTGCCCGACGCGTAGCGACTCACCCGCTGGATGCGATGGGTACCTTCGTAGGGCTCGAACAGATGACCCTTCACGAAGTTCCACGGACCCATGTTCTCGGGCTCCTCCTGGAGCCAGAAGATCTCACGGGCGTTCGGGTAGCTGCGCACGATGCGGTCGAGCCTGTCGGCGGGCCACGGAAAGAGCTGTTCGATCCGCACGACTGCGGCAGGAGATCTCATCGCGTCGCGCTCGGCGGCGGCTTCGGCGCAGATCTTTCCAGAGCACAGCACGAGGCGGCGGACCGAGTCGCGATCGACGATCGATGAATCGTCGAGCACCTCCTCGAAGGTGCCCGTGATGAGCTCGGTGGTGGTCGAGCGCGTGGTCTTCGCGCGCAGTCCGGACTTCGGGGTGAACACCACGAGCGGCTTGCGGACCTGGCGCAACATCTGGCGCCGGAAGAGGTGGAAGAACTGCGCGGCGGTGGTCGCGTTGACGATCTGGATGTTGTCCTCGGAGGCCAACGTCAGGAACCGCTCGATGCGCGCCGAGCTGTGCTCGGGCCCCTGGCCCTCGAATCCGTGCGGGAGCAACATCACGAGACCGGAGGTTTGGCCCCATTTGTCCTCGGCCGCCACAATGAACTGGTCGATAACGATCTGCGCGCCGTTCATGAAGTCGCCGAATTGCGCCTCCCAGATGACCAGTGCGTCCTTGTTGGTGACCGAGTAGCCGTACTCGAAGCCGAGCGCCGCGTACTCCGACAGCAGCGAGTCGTAGATCCACAGCTGTGAGCCGCCGGTGGCGAGTTTGGCGAGCGGCACGAACTCCTCGCCGGTCTCGTAGTCGACGAGGGTCGAATGGCGATGCGAGAACGTGCCGCGGCGGCTGTCCTGGCCGGTGAGTCGCACGGCGCAGCCTTGGTCGAGCAGCGTGCCGAACGCGAGGGCCTCGGCCAAGGCCCAGTCGACCTCGCCGGAGCGGTACATCTCGTCGCGTGATTCGAACTGCTTGACGAGCTTGGGGTGAACGGTGAAGCCGGCGGGAGCAGAGCTGAGGGCCCCGTAGACGCGATCGAGGGTCTCCGGGGTGACAGCGGTGTGCGCGTGCGGCAACAGCCCCACGTGTTGCACCGGTGGCCGGGCCTTGAGGCCCTTGGGTGGTGCCGACTGCCGGGTCTCGTTGAGGGCGTGCTGCAGACGCTGCTGGAAGTCGTCGAGGGACCGCTCGGCCTCTTCGAGAGAGAGGTCACCGCGCTTCATGAGCGCTTCGGTGTAAAGCTTGCGGACCGATCGACGGTTCTCGATCTTCTTGTACATGAGCGGCAACGTGTAGCTCGGGTCGTCGCCCTCGTTGTGGCCATGGCGGCGGTAGCAGATCATGTCGATCACGACGTCGCGGTTGAAGGTCTGGCGGTAGTCGAACGCGAGCTTTGCGACCCGCACGCATGCCTCGGGGTCGTCGCCGTTGACGTGGAAGATGGGCGCCTGGATCATCTTCGCCACGTCGGTGGAGTACACCGACGATCTTGCGGAGTCGGGGGTGGTGGTGAACCCGACCTGGTTGTCGATGACCACGTGCACCGTGCCACCGACGCGGTAGCCCTTGATCTGCGAGAGGTTCAGCGTCTCGGCTACGACGCCCTGCCCGGCGAACGCCGCGTCGCCGTGCAGGATGATGGGCAGCACCGGGTACCGCCCCGGGGGATCGATCTGGTCCATGCGAGCGCGGGCCATGCCGACCACCACCGGCGAGACGGCCTCGAGGTGCGACGGGTTCGCCGCGAGCTCGACCGGGATGACATTGCCCGAGCGCGAGGTGAACTTGCCCTGTTGGCCGAGGTGGTACTTCACGTCGCCCGAACCTTGGATGGAGTCCGGGGAGATGTTGCCGTCGAACTCGCGGAACAACTGGTCGTAGCTCTTGCCAACGATGTTGACGAGCACGTTGAGCCGGCCGCGGTGCGCCATGCCGATCACCGCGGAGTCCATGGCGGCGTCGGCTGCTTCGTTGAGGAGCTTGTCGAGGATCGCGATGGCGCTCTCGGCGCCTTCGATGCCGAAGCGCTTCTGGCCGACGTACTTGGTGGCGAGGAATCGTTCGAGCGCTTCGGCCGCAACCAGACGATCGAGGATGTGTCGCTGCTCGTCGGCGGTGACCGCGGAATCGACGCCTTCGACGTGGCGCTGGATCCATTCCTTCTCGGCCGGGTTCTGGATGTGCATGTAGTCGACGCCGATGGTGCGGCAGTACGCGTCGCGCAGCGAGTCAAGCAACCGATCGAGGGTCATGCGGCTCTGGCCGCCGAAACCGGTGTGTGCGCCGCCGGAGCTACCGGTGAGGAACTCGCGGTCGAGGTCCCAGATAGTGAGCCCGTAGTACGCGGGATCGAGCTCGGGGTGGGTGTTCGGTTCTTTCCACGCCAGCGGATCGAGATCGGCGATCAGGTGGCCGCGCACGCGGTATGTGTTGATGAGCGTGTTGACCTGCGTCTGCTTTTCGAGCATGACATCTTCGCGGCCGATCGGGTTGACGTCTTTGCGCCACTTCACCGCTTCATACGGCACGCCGACACTGCGGAACACATCGACGTAGAAGTCGTCCTCGCCGATGAGCAGCTCGTGGATCTTCTTGAGCAGCAGTCCGGACTCGGCGCCTTGGATGATGCGATGGTCGTAGGTCGAGGAGATCGTGACGATCTTCGACACGCCGAGACCGGCGAGCGCGGCGGGGTCGGCCGCCGAGAACTCGGCCGGGTAGTCGATGGTGCCGACACCGATGATGCAACCCTGGCCCGGCATGAGGCGGGGTACGGATTGCACGGTGCCCACGGTGCCGGGGTTGGTGAGCGAGACCGTGGTGCCCGCGAGGTCGTCGGCCCCGAGCTTGTTGGAGCGCACCTTGCGCACGAGTTCCTCGTAGGCGTCGACGAAGCCCTGGAAGTCGAGCGTGTCGGCCTTCTTGATGGACGGGACCATGAGCGTGTGCGAGCCATCGCTCTTGGTGACGTCTACGGCGACGCCGAGGTTGATGTGCGGGTTGCGGAGCACGCGGGGCCCGGACGGATCGGCCACGTAGGTGGAGTTCATCACGGGCAAGGCGTCGGCGATGGCGCGCACGATCGCGTAGCCGATGAGGTGCGTGAAGCTGATCTTGGTGCCACGGGTGCGTTGGAGGTAGCGGTTGATGATCGACCGATTGACCTCGAGCAGGCGCGCCGGAACCTCGCGAAAGCTCGTGGCCGTGGGGACGCCCAGGCTCGATTCCATGTTGGTCACGATGCGCGACGCGGCACCGCGAATGGGCTCGCCTACGGGGGCCACCGGTGGCGTGACCGCAGCGCTTCCGACCGCAGCGCTTCCGACCGCAGCGACGGGTGCTGTGGCCACGGGTGGTGCAGGCAGCGGCTTCGCGGTGATAACCGCCGACTTGTCGTTGCCGTAATCGGCGAAGAACTCCTGCCAACTGGCGCTCACCGACTGTGGGTCGGACTTGTACTGCTCGTACATCTCGTCGACGAGCCATGCGTTCTGGCCGACGAGAACCTTCGTTCGAGATCCATCGGTGTGGTTCTCGGCAGTGGGTACTTCTCCGGGCATTGTGAGTTCTTCCGTCTCGGGTTCCGTGCCTTCGAGTCTACGGTCACCACGGCGGTGGACCCGCGCAAGGCGGCGCGACGGGCGTAACGTGCCGCCGTGCGAATCGCGACGTGGAACGTCAACTCCCTCGGTGTGCGCCTGGGCCGCGTCGAGTCATGGCTGGCTGACTTCCAGCCGGATGTGCTGTGCATCCAGGAGACGAAGCTCGCCGATGATGCCTTCCCCGCACTGACCTTCCAGGCCCTCGGCTACGAGTCGTTCCATCACGGGCAGGGCCAGTGGAACGGTGTCGCGATTCTTTCCCGAGTGGGCATCGAGGATCCGCAGGTGGGGTTTGCCGATGGCGGCGATGCCGATCCCGAGGCGCGTGCCGTGTGGGCCACATGTGGTGGCGTGCGGGTCGCAAGCTTGTACGTGCCCAACGGACGCTCCCTCGACAACGACCACTACCAGTACAAGCTCCGCTGGCTCGAACGCCTCCGCGTGCACCTGGCCACCTCGTGCGCGCCCACCGACGAGGTGTGCGTGGTCGGCGACTTCAATATCGCCCCCGATGATCGCGACGTCTGGGACCTCGCGAAGTTCGAAGGGGCCACGCACGTGAGCCAGGCTGAACGCGCTGCGCTCGGCGAGCTTCTCCAATGGGGCATGACCGACGTGTTCCGCGCCAAGTACGTCGAAGACGGGCTGTATTCATGGTGGGACTACCGCGGTGGCAGCTTCCACAAACGCCAGGGTCTGCGCATCGATCTCGTCCTGGCGACCGCGCCGCTCGCGGCACGCCTCGAGCACACTTTGATCGATCGCAGCGCGCGCAAGGGCGAGACGCCCAGCGATCATGCACCGGTCATCGCGGACTTCGGCCCGCGCTGAGCGACGTGTGGGTCACACCCGCGAATCGACGAGCTCGCCGTCGTGCTCGAGAAGTTGGTCGTCCTGCGGCGGTGCGGCCGGCAATGCGAACGCCGTCTACTCGGGCTCCGTCGACAATGTCTGGCTGGTCTCCCACTTCTGCGGGGTCGACGCGCCGGTTTCGGGCCCATCCGTGACACCTTCGCCTGGTTGAACGGTGTTTCAGGTGTCGGTGTGCTCGCGGAGGATCTCCAGCAGTGCGGCGCCGTACCGCTCGACTTTGACCGGACCGATGCCGCTCAGGCGGAGCAGATCGTTGTGCGTGAGGGGCTTGGCCGCGGCGACGGCTTCGAGCGTGGCGTCGGCGAAGATCACGTAGGCGGGCACCTTGGCCCCTTTGGCGGTGGCTGTACGCCATTGCTTGAGTGCACCGAGCAGCGCAGAGTCGGGTGGACCGGCGCTGCGGCCAGCGCGGCGCGAGGGTCCGAGCGGGCTGCGCTCGCGGGCCCGGTTGGCCGCGGTGCGCGCCGCGATGAACTGGGGCGAGGCGTTGGCCAGCTCGACGTCGTCGATCCAGGAGGAGCGTGATCGGTTCATCGAGCGCGTGCCGAACGTGCGTTGTTCGGCCCAGCTGATGCGCAGTTCGTTCTCGGCGCGCGTGCACGCCACATAGAAAAGGCGACGCTCCTCGGCGAGCTCGCCGTCACGCTTGGCGTGGCCGATCGGCACGAGCCCGTCCTCGATGCCTGCGAGGTGGACCACCGGCCACTCGAGGCCTTTCGCCGCGTGGAAGGTCAAGATGTCGACCGCGTCGCCGCCGTGGCCGAATTGATCGGTGGCCGCCGACGCCCGGGCCCACTCGACGAACGAGCCGGCGGTGGCGCCTGGGTCGACGGCGAGGAGGTCGTGACCCAGGCGTACCAGCGCGCCAATGTTGGCCCGGCGGTCGGCCTCGGCTGCGGGTTGGTCGTCGTCGGTCTCGGTCATGAGTTCGAGGTCGACGAGCGCGGTGGCGAGCGGGGCTCGGCCGGACTCCAAGCCGGCCAACGCGTTCTTGATCTCGGGAAGCGCGAGCAACCCGCCGCCACGAGTGCGACACGGGATGCCTGCCGCGCGGCATGCCTCTTCGAGGAGCGGGATTTGGGCGTTGGTGCGCACCAAAACCGCCTGGGCCGACCATCGCTGCCCGGGCCCGCGTGCGTCGCGCACCGCACGGGCGATGCCGACCGCTTCGTCCTTGTCGGTGCGAAATGCCCGGAGCCGCGGGGCCGGACCGCTCGGCCGCTCGGCGATCAGCTGCTGCCCGGCGAGGCGTCCCGAACCGAGCGCCGCACCGGCCGCGTTCAGGATCTCGGGGGTGGAGCGATAGTTGTGGCGTAGCTCGACGGTCTGGGCGCCGGCGAAGTGCCGATCGAACGACACGAGATAGTCGGCGTCGGCGCCGTTCCATGCATAGATCGCCTGGTTGGGGTCACCGACGACGCACAGGTCGTCGCGGTCGCCCATCCATGCGTTGAGCAACGAGAACTGCAGCGGGTTGACGTCTTGGAACTCGTCGACGAAGAAGTGCCGGAATCGCCACCGTTGCGCCGCCGAGAACTCGGCATCGGCGCTGATTGCTCGACGACACAACGAGAGGAGATCGTCGAAGTCGACCATGCGCCGCCGCTTCTTGTCCTCTTCGTAACGCTCGAACAGCGTGGCGACGCGCGCCGCAGGGATGGAGCACTTGCGCGATGCCGCGGCACGCTCGTATCGATCGGGTGTGATGGCGCGCGCCTTGGCCCATTCGATCTCGCCCGCGAGGTCGAGGGCCTGGGTGTGGTCGGAGCCCGGGGGAAGCATGCGGCGGAGGAAGCCAAGTTTGCGGTCGAGGAGGACGGGCGGCTTGATGTTGCGGTCGGCCCAGCGACTGCGCAACTGCGCGTACGCGATGCCGTGGAAGGTGCCGGCCGCCACGGCATCGCGCAGGCCGAGCGCACGGAGCCGTGAGTTGAGCTCGCCGGCGGCCTTGCGGGTGAACGTGAGCGCGAGGACGTGACGAGGGTCTACGTCGTCGGTGACGACCCGATGGGCAATGCGGCGGGTGAGCACGCGGGTCTTGCCCGACCCAGCCCCGGCCAGGATGCGGAGCGGCGAATGAGGTGTGACGACTGCCTCGCGCTGCTCGGCGTTGAGTCCGTCGAGGAGGTCAGCCACGCGGGAAGGATCTGGGCCGGTGGTCGAGGGCGGAAGACGAAACATCCTGTGCGACACTATCGAGCCAGTGTGACAGCCATGCCCGGAGGAGCCTCGTGACCCGTCGATTCGTCATCACTGCAGTCGGTGACGACCGCCCTGGCATCGTGGCCGCGTTTACCGGGGCGCTGCTCGAGCTCGAGGCAAACCTCGAGGACACGGCAATGACATTGCTCGAGGGCCAGTTCGCAATGGTGCTCGTGATCGCTGTGCCGATGGGCGAGGTAGCAGAGGTGCGCGACGCGCTTAGCGCGGTTTCCCGGTCCTTCGGGCTCATGGTCGATGTTCGCGAGCCGGGCTCTGCGGCCCTGGTGCCGACGGGCCGCCAGTTCTCGCTCACCGTGTACGGAGCGGATCATTCCGGCATCGTGCACCGCGTCGCTGCGGTTCTGGCCGGGCTCGACGTGAACGTCGTGGATCTCGCCACGCGGGTCATCGGGCGCGACAACGTCACGCCGGTCTATGCGATGCTGCTTGATCTCTGCGTACCCGACGCGGTAGGCGACGATGCGTTGCGCGCCGCGCTCGACGAGGTGGCCGGCGAGCTCGGGGTCGACTGCACCTTGCGCGCGATCGACGCCGACATCTTCTGAGCGCACGATGATTCGGCCCATCGTCCAACTCCCTGAGCGTGTGTTGAAGCGGCCGGCCGAGGTCGTGGTCGACTTCGACGACCATGTTCGAGGCGTGTGCGCCGATCTGGTCGACACGATGCGTTCGTCCGCGCACAGCGTCGGTGTTGCGGCACCGCAGATCGGTGTCGGACTGCGCATTTTCTGCGTCGACGTCACGGGCCATCGCAAGGCACGCAGCTGCCACGGGGAGATCGTGCTCGTGAACCCCGAGGTGGTGTTCGCGCATGGTGTCGATGTCGGTCGCGAAGGCTGCATGAGCGTGCCGGACCTCACGGGCGACGTCGCGCGGCACACGCACCTCATCGTTCATGGCCGAACGCCCGCAGGTGTCGAGCGCGTCCTCGAGTGCGATGCCTTCGAAGCACGTGCCATCCAACACGAGCTCGATCATCTCGACGGCTTCGTGTTCCTCGACAGGGTCGTTGCAGCCGAGCGGGTGTTCCCGCGCAAGGTGTATCGCTGACCGGCGCGAGTCAGATGGTCACGGCAGGTGCAGTGTGTATCGACTCCGGGTCGAAGCGATTGCGGGCCCAACCCGCCGCGAGGATCGACGCGATCCCGCCCACCGCCATGGCTGCTCGAGCACTGAACCGCTCGGCGATCCAACCTACGAGCAGGGCACCGACGGGCGTGGTTCCGAGCAACGCCATCGTGTAGAGCGACATAACGCGCCCGCGCATCTCGGCGACGGAGCGCAGCTGCAGCGTGGAGTTCATCAACACGAGGAAGTTCAGACTGGCCGCGCCGAGGAAGGGCAGCAGCAAGTACACGACGAGTCGGGTCGGCGAGAGCGACAGCATGGTGAGCGACGCGCCGAGGGCTGCGGTGCCGATGGTCAACGAGCGAGTCGTCGGCGCCGTGCGGGTCTTGCTGACGAGCGCGAACGCGATCGCACCGATGCCCATGGTGCTGAAGAAGGTGCCGTACGCCTCCTTCGACATGTGGAAGGTCTGCTTGGCGAGAACCGGCAGGACCACGGGGAAGTTGTACGAGAGGCCACCGACCACGACCAACATCAAGAGCGCCGTGCGAATGGTCGGTTCGCCCTTGGCGTATCGAACGCCGGCGCGGATCATCCCCGGTTCGCGCGGCAGTTTTCTCGACGGCTGCAACTCGTTGCGGCGCATGGCGGCAAGTGCGATCACTGCGCCGAGGAACGACAGCCCGTTCAATACGAACAACGTGCCGATGCTCGTGACGAACAGCAACAAGCCCGCCACGGCGGGGCCGATGACGCGTGCGGTGTTCATCGCGAGCATGTTCAGCCCCACTGCGTTGGTGAGCAATTCACCGCCGACCATCTCGTGAACGAGGGTCTGTCGGGCCGGGTTGTCGAACGCGTTGATCGCTCCTTGTGCGGCGGCCAGGATCATCACCGACATGAGCGTCACGCGATCGGTGATCACGAGCACGCCGAGCAGCCCGACGACGACAGCGAACGAGATCTGCGTCGTGAGGACGATCCGCCACTTCGAGAACCGGTCGGTGGCGAGCCCGCCGAGCGGGCCGAGCACGATCACCGGTGTGTATAGCATCGCGGTGACCAGCCCGAGCACGGTGCCGCCGCGGTCGAGGTGGTCGAGCACCAGCGCGGCCAGCGCCACCGTCTGCATCCAGTTGCCGATGACGGACACGAACTGGCCGAGGAAGAACAACCGGAAGTTCCGGACCCGTAACGCCGTGAACCGACCCACTGTGTCTGGTCGTGGTTCGGCGATGGTCACTGGCGCGAGCGTAGCCCCCGCTGATCGCCAGCCCCGGCGAGCGACAAGGGCCTGACTATCATGGCCCGGTGTCGTTTCCGAAAGAGCTCCTGACCGACGACGAAGAGATGGTCCTCGACCTTCGTCCCCACGTGTGGTTCCTCGTGCCAGCCGGCGCTTACCTCGCGATCGCGCTCATCGCAGGGCTCTACGTGTGGTTGGGGGGTGCCGACAACACCGCATGGAAGGCGCTCGGCTTGCTTGTGGCCGTCGGCATCCTCGTGGCCGTCGGTCACTTCGTGCAGCGCTACGCCCGCTGGACCAGTACGAACTTCGTGGTGACGAACGAACGGCTCATCGCCCGCCGTGGCGTGGTGGCGAAGAAGGGTATCGAGATCCCGCTCGACCGGATCAACACGGTCTTCTTCAACCAGTCGTTCTTCGAACGGATCATCGGGGCCGGCGATCTGGGCATCGAGTCCGCGGGCGAAGGCGGCCGGGAGACCTTCTCCGACATCCGCAAACCCAGCATGGTGCAGCACGAGATCTACCGTCAGAAAGAGAACTTCGAGAAGCGGCGCATGGTGCAGATGGGCCAGACGTTCGCCTCGCACGTGCCGCACGGGCCGACCAACACCGGACCATCCATCCCCGAACAGATCGAGCACCTCGATCGGTTGCGCCGGGCGGGCACCCTCACCGAGGACGAGTTCCAGGCCACGAAGACCGACCTCCTTCGCCGCATGTGATCGAGGCGCGGCGCCGGCCAGCGTTCGGCGCGCCAGGGCGCGACGTGGGCCTGCCCAACTTGGATACCTTCGTAGTGATCGAGGAGGTCGCTATGTCCTTCGCCGCCAACGGCGAAATCCGCATCTGCTACGACACGATCGGTTACCCCGAGGATCCGCCGCTGCTGCTGATCGCGGGGCTCGGCAACCAGCTCGTGACCTGGCAGGACGAGTTCTGCGCGAGCCTCATCGACCGCGGGTTCTTCGTGATCCGGTTCGACAATCGCGATTGCGGGCTCAGTTCGGTCGTCACCGATCGCGACGGCTACACGCTCCATGACATGGCCGGCGATGCGCTGGCGGTGCTCGATGCGCTCGGCGTGGCGCGCGTACACCTCTTCGGTCACTCGCTCGGCGGCATGATCGCGCAGGTCATGTCGATCGAGCACCCCGACCGCGTGGCGTCGATGACGGTGCTCAGTACGAGCACCGGCAACTGGGACCACGGCACGCCGTCGGACGAAGCGCTCGCCGCGATCTCGCGGCCCGTCACCGAAGATCGCGAGGAATCGTTCGAGCGCGACGTCGCGAACCGGCGTGTCTGGGCGAGCCCGTCCTGGTTCGACGAGGACCTCATCCGCGAACAGTTTCGCGTCGCGTACGACCGAGCGTTCACGCCGGGTGGGTCCGCGCGTCAGTACCTCGCGATCCTGCAAGCCCCCGAGCGCGAAGAAGCGCTGCGCACGCTCAACGTGCCCACGTTGGTGATGCACGGCACCCTCGATCCGCTCATCGCGATGGACGGCGGTCAACGTCTTGCATCGCTCGTGCCCGGTGCCCAGTTCATGGAGATTGAGGGACTGGCCCACGACCTGCCCATACAAGTCTGGCAACAGGTCATCTCGGCCATCACCTCCCACGTGTCGCAGAACGCGTCCTGAGTCGTCGGCTCGCGTCGCGAAAGCCCGTCGATAGCCTCGGCGCTTGTGGCAACCGCAGTGTTCTTCCATGCACACCCTGACGACGAGGCGATCGCTTCGGGCGGGACCATGGCCCGGGCCCACGCCGCGGGTCATCGCGTAGTGCTCGTCCTTGCGACCCGTGGCGAGCTCGGCGAGCCGGTGCCCGGTGTGCTCCGCGAAGGCGAGGAGCTCTGGCAGCGGCGGGTCGAGGAGTCCTATCGTTCGGCCGAGATCCTGGGCGCCGAGCGCGTCGAGTTCCTGGGCTATCGCGACTCCGGCATGATCGGCGAGCCCACCAACGACGATGAGCGCGCGTTCTGGCAGGCCGACCTCGACGTCGCCGCCGGACGCCTCGCGGCGATCCTCCGCGAGGAGGACGCCGACCTGATCTGCGTCTACGACGACCACGGCGGATACGGACACCCGGATCACGTTCAGGTGCACCGCGTCGGCGTCCGGGCCGCCGAACTCGCCGGTGTGTCCAAGGTGTTCGAGATGACCATGAACCGCGACGCCATGTTGCGGCAGATGAAGTCGGGCGGGTTCCCGGGCGACGAGGACGGCGACTTCGAGAATCGTCGCCGTGCGATGAACATGGACGAGATGGGTTCGCCCGAGTCGATGATCACGCACTCGATCGACGTAAACGACTACATCGACCGCAAACGCGAGGCGATGTTGGCCCACGCCAGCCAGATCGCCCCCGACTCGTTCTTCCTACAGATGTCGCAGGAGTACTTCATGCAGGCCTTCGGCTCGGAGTGGTTCATCGAGATCGGGCGCGAGCGCAACGGCGGCGCATTCCTCGACGACATCTTCGGGTGAGCGTGATGTCCGCCAGCGTTTGGCTCGTGCGCCACGGTGAACCGGCCGAGGCCATCGGCGTCGACCCCGGGCTGAGCGCGCGAGGGCATGATCAGGCCGCGCTCCTCGCCCGACTCTCGCCCGCCTTGCTCGTGAGCAGCCCGCTGCGCCGGGCCCGCGAGACCGCTGCGCCGATCGAGGCCGCCTGGTCGGTCGCCGCGCGGGTCGACTCCACCTATCGCGAGCTGCCGTCGGGCCACGTTGACTCGGGGGACCGACGAGCATGGCTGCGGGTCGCGCTCGCCGGTACCTTTGCCGAACTCGGGGACGAGCAGCGGGCATGGCGCGACGCAATTGTGGCGGCGGTGCGCTCGTGTCGCGAGGACACGGTCATCACCACCCACGCGGTGGTCATCAACGCGGTCACCGGGTTCTCCCAGGGCGACGATGCGGTGCTCTCCTGGCTGCCGGCGCATGCCTCCGTGACCGAGATGCGCGTCGACGTCGACGGGACGCTCACGTTGGTCGCCCGCGGTGAAAGAAGCCCGGGCGGCCTCGTTGTGTGAATATGGGCCGCGATGGCTTCGGCAGACGTCCCTGGTAGCACCGCCCGCAAGCGGATAGGCATCGATCTCCGGCCACTGGCCGAGTCGCGCACGTTCCGGTTCATCTGGTTCGGCAGCTTGATGTCGGGCATCGGTAGTCGCTTCACGACGATCGCAATGGTGTGGCAGGTCAAAGACCTCACCGACCAGAACGCCGGAAAGCTTGCGTTGATCGGCCTCTGCTACGCGGTACCGCTGCTGGTGCTATCGACCTTCGGCGGGGCCATCGCCGACCAGCACGACCGCCGCACGATCCTCGTGTTGAGCAATCTCGTCGGCATCGTGACCTCGGGGGCGTTGGCCGTGAACGCGTTCGCCGACCACCCCCATCTGGGTCTCATCTACCTGATGGCCGTATGCAAGGCGACGCAGCAGGCGATCGCCGGGCCGGCGCGCATGTCGCTGTCTCGTCTGCTCGTGCGCCAAGAGCTCTTGGGTTCCGCCGCTGCGCTTGATCAGGTGTCGTTCAATATCTCGTTCGTCGGCGGGCCGCTGCTCGCCGGGATCGTCATTGGTACCTCGGGGGTGGGGTGGGCGTTCCTCCTCGACATGGTCAGCGTGGTCGTCGCGCTGGTGCTCATCGTGGCGGCCGGCACGTTGCCGCGCGTCGATGTGCAAGGCCGAACCCTCGCGAACATCGTCGAAGGGCTTGTGTACATCCGTAGCCGCGGCGAGCTCATGGCGTCGTTCCTCGCCGACATCATCGCGATGGTGTTCGGCTATCCGTCGGTGCTCATGACGCTGGTGGTTGCCGAGCGTTACCACGACAACCCAACCGCGCTGGGCGGACTTCTCGCCGCGGTGCCCGCGGGGATGTTGCTGAGCGCCATCACCAGCGGTTGGACCGCTCGCATTCATCACCACGGCGTCGGGGTGATCTGGGCGATCACCCTTTGGGGCGTGGCGATCGCGATGTTCGCGTTCACCGGTCCGTTCATCCTGAGCTTCGCGGTGCTCGCGCTCGCTGGGGTCGGTGACTCGATCTCCGGTGTGTTTCGCATGTCGATCCTTCAGACCGGAACGCCGCCCGAGATGATGGGACGCATCATGGGCGTCGGGATGAGCGTGTGGGCCGCGGGTCCTCAACTTGGCGATTTCGAGGCCGGCGCGGTCGCGGCGCTCACCACGGTGAACACATCGATCTTCGTGGGTGGTGCCGCGTCGGTGGCCGGCGTGTGGCTGCTCGCGTACAAGTGGCCGGCCTTTCGCAACTACGACGTGCGCGAGCATCGCGCTCGACTTGCTGCGGCCCACGATCCTGCCGGGCACGCGTGAGCGACCCAGCGTTCGACGACGACCATCGAGCGCACCTCGCGCGCGCGATGCGTTCGTTCCTGTTCGCGAACCGCCGCGACGGGTCGTTGACCGGCTGGCCGATGACCCCGCTCTGGCGTGACGACGCGTACGTGTACTTCAACACGTATCGCTCGAGCGCCAAGGCTCGGGTGCTGGTGCGCGATGCCCGGGTCGGGCTGCTCGTCGTGCACGGCGACCGCGCACTCGCGGTCACCGGTGACGCGCAGATGGTCGATCAGGCCGAGGCCGCACCCATGTTCCCGTCGATGGTGCGCACCGATGGCTTCGTGTCACCCGACCAGGCAGCGCGCACCGTGCAACGCCTGGTGGAGGGCAAGCGCTGCCTCTTCCGCATCGTCGCCCGCTCGGTCCGGTGGGAGCGATGAGCGAGCGACCCGATCTCGAGTTGGGTGCAGCCGAGCGAGCGGCCTTTCTCGGCGAGGTACTGGAGGGCGGCGCTCCCGTGGCGTACTCGATCGCTGGTCGTGACGGATACCCCCTCGTCGGCTTGGTTGACGCGACCTTCGTCGATGGGGTGCTGGTGCTCGACGGCGAGGAGCCGCTCGACGGCAAGGACGCATGCGTCATCGTCGAACGAGGGGCCACCTATGACGACATCACTGCGGTGATCGCTCGTGGGGTCATCCGTGGGCGAGCCATGCCCCTCGATGATCTCATGTCGTTCGCGTTCGCGAAGCTCGGTCGCCGGCCGTGAGGTATCCCTGGCATCTTGCGGTGCCGCGTTGCGCGTCGTGGGTCGCGCCGACGACGATGGTCCCATGACCGTCATCAAGATCAACGCGAATCACTGTTCTCGCTGAGCAATGGCGCTGGGCCGGGACAGGCCAGATCGGCAGCTCCGGCTGGCTGTCGTCCGACTACTCGGGATCACCCCGCTGACAGCGGACCGTACTGGGTGCGACAGATTCGAAACCGCGCTCCGGCAAGACCCGCCAAGCAAGAATTGCGCGCATGGAGCCCGGCGTGGGATCGCTGGAGTCCGCGACCGCTGCGTACACGAACCCGTCCCCCGGCTCGGTTTGATCCACCGACTCTTTGGTGAAGCACTGCAGATGGACGAACTCCGAGCCATGCAGCGCAGGCAACGCCACAAACTCGACCAGTCGCCAGACCTGGTGATTGCCTTCGTATCGGACGGGCACGTTCATCGTCAACATCCGGCAGTCTCTGTACTCATGGACCAGTGCGCCTACGGCGCCGTTGCCGCCGGCTTCGCGCCCACCTTCTACCGGCGTCGATCCCCCGATGTACTCAGCACCGATACGCGATCGCACCTGCGCCACGAGGTCCGCCGGGCAATCGGCGATGGTCGCCGATGGTCTTGTCGTGGTAGTTCGTTCAGTAGTCGACGAGCGCGGCGCTTGTGTAGTCGCGATTCCGTCGAACGACGTCGTTGTTGTCACGGTGGTGGACGTTGACGGTCCTGCAACCGCCGACGAGGTAGTCGCCTCTACTCCAGAACCAGCGTTGTCGGTCGATGATGGATCGCCACACGCGGTCAGCGCCATCGACGCGCCGATCGTTACGCAAACCACACCGCATAACCGACGGACGATCTTCACGAGTCACCCGACACATCTCGACAAGTCACCAGGGCCTCCGCTCCGTCCAACGCTCACACACAACACTTCGCGCTGCGGATCAAGCCGTTACCTAGACCCGGCCAGCCTGCGAACACAACAGACGACCCGCGTCCAGAATGCCCGTTCTGGTGCTCCGGGGCCAGCTGCGTTGAGCCCTGATGCACACGCCTACCAAACCCCTCGGTGAGCGCCTACATCGCTCGCCGGTGAGACCTTCATCCCGAGGGCGAAGGTAGCGTTCATCCAACGGCCGCACCTGGTCGACCGGGGAGAGTAAGGTGTTCCACAAGTGACCGTCATCAAGATCAACGCAATCACTGTTCCGGCTGAGCACGGCGAGGAAGTCGCCCGCCGGTTCGCGGCCCGCATCGGGGCCGTCGATTCGCAGGCCGGCTTCGAGGGCTTCGAGTTGCTCCGCCCCACCGACGATCGCACCACGTGGCTCGTCGTGTCGCGCTGGGCCGACCAGGAGACCTTCGATGCATGGCTGGCATCGCCCTCGTTCGCGCACGGCCATCGTGGCGTGCAGCCGGGTGGGGCGCATCCCGGTGCCGAGGGTGGGGCGCATCCCGGTGCCGAGGGTGGGGCGCATCCCGGTGCCGAGGGTGGGGCGCCGGCCGGCGAACGCCCGCTGTCCATGACCGCCGAGCTGTGGTCCTACGAGATCGCGACCGCAGCCACCCCGCAGTCCTGACATGTTCGCCACCACCGTGCTCGAGTTCCACGAATCGTTCGCGTGGTTCGTCATCATCGGCAACGGGCTCGCCGGTCTCTGGGCGCTTGCCGCACACCAGTGGCCCGCAGTGCGTTCTCGGGCGCTGTGGTGGTTCACGCTCGTGGCCCAGCTGTCGATCTTCGTTCAGGTCACGATCGGCGTTACGATGGTGTCGCACCAGAAGCTCAAGGCGCCGCAGTTCCACATGTTTTACGGTTTCGTCGCGATCTTCGCGGTGGCCATCATCTACAGCTACCGCCATCAGCTCGAGAAGTACCGCTACCTGCTCTACGGCGGTGGCGGGCTGTTCTTGATGGGGCTCGGCATCCGGGCGATGCTCGTCGGCAAGACCTGATCAGTTCCGAAAGCGTCGGGCCACGTGCTGTTGGCGCACCGCGATCTGCGCCGCACGGTCGGCCGCGCTGAACGGCGGCGTGGTTGCCGGCAGCGCCGCACGCACGGCGTCGATCGGTACGACGGTGCAATGCGGTACCGGACTGTTCGTCGTGCGGATGAAGCGATAGGCCACCATTGCCTGGCTCAGCCCTGTCGTGTCGAGCCAGTTCTGCACGCCCGGATCCTCGTGCGCAACCACGATGCGGTAGCGCCCGTCGTCGTCGATGTGGAGCTGGGTGCGGTTGAGGCTCGTCGTGCGATTCGCGAAGTCGAGCGACTCGAACCATCCCAAGTTGTAGAGCATGAAGTTCCACGTCCACGCGTCGGGCGCGTCGCCCTCGATGATCATCGCTTCGCGCGGGCCGAGGTCAGCGAACCCTGAGCCGTACGCGATGCCGTTCGACCCTCCAGCCACCGAACCGGGCGCGACGATGTTGTTGAAGCCGCAGCGCTCGAGGGCTGCGTCGATGTACCGGTTCCAATAGCGCAGCGACGCTTCGATCCACGCGGTCGCGTCGTCGAGCCTCCCCGCGAGTTGCGCTGCATCGAGCGGCGGCGGCGCGCCTTCGGCGCCGACGCGTTCGATGCGGAACGTGCCTGGGATGTGCTGTGCCCAGTCGTCGAAGTACTGCCGGATGGTCACGTTGGTGGTGTTGGGGTGCAAGGGCATCCAATTGCCGGTGCGCTCGGGACCGCCGATCGTGAGCGTGAAGTCGCCGTTCGGTTCGCGACGCAGATCGTCGTGCCAGCGCTCGGCGTAGACGCCGTACTGCTCGAGATGCATGTCGCCCTCGTGGGTGGAGATCACAAACCCGTGGGTCGTCGCACCATTGCCCGTGAGTCGATACACCGCGTCGCCGCGGACGCGGGCGCGCACGTAGGTGTTGTCGACGTTCGGGCCGCCCCACTTCGTGACGTCATCGTCGTGCCGGTAGAAGGCCGGGAAGTCGGGGTCTCCGAACTCGACGCACCATTGCAGGCCCAGCGCGACGATGCGCGACAGGTAGCGGATGCCGTCGACAGCGGCGCGCTCGCCGGTGGGGTAGGGCGGCCGCGTGAGCTCGGCCCCGAGCCCGCCCAACCGTTCGAGCAGGGCCGGCCACCGCACACGGGCCAGCTCGGCCGCATCGATCGGACCTTTGTCGTCGCCCATCAGACACCCCGTCGCCGACCGTACGGCCGCTGGGTCGTCCCGGTCAACAGCGGTGGCGGTAGCGAGGGAGCGGTTGCGCGCGAAAAACCAGGGCACCAGCCGCGTTCGCAGTGCCTGGCCGATGCCGACCGGCCGCCGGTTCGGTCGCGGGCGCGTGGCTCAATGGTGCCCGAGGTTGGCTCCGCCCGGCGAGCGGATCAGTTGAAGAGTTGGTTCAGTGTCCCGGAGGAGATCTCGGTGCCGTCCTCGTACTTCATGCGGGGCGGCCAGTCGTCGACCTTGCCGGCGACGTCGATGAAGCGTGCCAGGTCGGCGCCGACGTTCGCGAACGAGTACGTAGTGTTCGGGGGGAAGTAGAGCATGTCGCCCGGTGCGAGTCGATGGATCACGCCCTCGACGTCCCACTCGACCGTCCCGGCCAACTGGTACAGCACGTGGTCGCCGGTGAACTGGCGTTTGGGACTGCTCTGTCCGGGCGGCATCTCGAGCACGTTCACCATGGCGCTCGTGGTGGCGAACCCATTGGCGACGCCGCGTCGTGTTCCGTCGGTTTCACCTCCGGGCAAGACGTTGTAGCGCACGACTTGCGCGCTCGCCGGTAGGTGCATCGGCCCGGCGGGCACCGCAGCTGCACCGGCTCCTGTTTCTCGACTCATGGGGCTCTCCGCTCGTCGGCCATCTCGCGCAGCTCGCTCTTCGCCACCTTGTCGAGCGTGGCGCCGGGCAACTGGTCGACAACGTAGACCGCGCGAGGTTCGCTGAAGTCAGCGAGGCGTTGGCGGCGCAACTGGATGATCTGCGTCGTGGGTGTGTCGTCGTCGAGCGCGTCCGGCGCCTTCATCACGAAAACCGCCACGACCTGATCGAGCATCTCGTGGCTCTGCCCTACCGCAGCGATCTTGGTGATGCCGGGCGCATGGCGACACGGCACTCGGGTCCCCGTGCAGCTCGTCGAACCGCCCGCGGCCGCGGGCGAACCCTCAGAGATGTACCACGATGCAGGTAGTGGTGCGCGTGACTCCGGCGATCATCTGCATGCGGCCGGCGACGAGCCGACCGAGCTCATCGATCGATTCGGCGTGACACTGCGTGATGACGTCGTAGGGACCGATCACGTCATCGGCGGCGACGACGCCCGGTAGCTTGCGGATCTCTTCGGCGACGCTCGCCGCGGTGCCGACCTCGGTCTGGATGAGGATGTATCCGCTGATGCTCACCCGGCGAGTGTAAACACGGGCGTCAGCCGGCGAGTCGCTTGCTGAGGGCGTCGAGCTGGGTGGACATTTCGGCCGGGAGGCGCTCGCCGATGGATGCGAAGTGCGCCTCGATGAGCTCGACCTCACGTTGCCACGACAGATCGTCGACCTCGACAAGACGAGCCATGGTGGCATCGTCGATGTCGAGCCCGGTGCGATCGATCGCACCGACCGTCGGGACGAGGCCGATGGTGGTTTCGGTGGCCTCGCCGGTGCCGACGACCCGCTCGAGCACCCACTTGAGCACTCGGGAGTTGTCGCCGTAGCCCGGCCACAGGAACTTGCCGTTCTCGTCCTTGCGGAACCAGTTGACCCAGAACATCTGGGGCAGCTTCGCCGGATCGGCCTTGGCGCCGACATCCAGCCAGTGGGCGAGGTAGTCGCCGACGTTGTAGCCACAGAACGGCAGCATCGCGAATGGATCGAAGCGCACCTCGCCGACTGTGCCGGCGGCCGCCGCGGTCTTCTCGGAGGACATGATCGAGCCGAGGAACACGCCGTGGTTCCAGTCGCGGGCCTGGGTGACGAGCGGGACGTTCGTGGCGCGTCGGCCGCCGAACAAGATGGCCGAGATCGGCACGCCGTGTGGGTCCTGCCACTCGGGGGCGATCGACGGGCACTGCGACGCCGGGACGGTGAACCGTGCGTTCGGGTGCGATGCCGATGTAGTGGACTCGGGGGTCCAGGGCTGACCGCGCCAGTCGGTGAGCCGCGGCGGCTTCTCGTCGGTCATCTCTTCCCACCACACGTCGCCATCGGGCGTCTTCGCGACGTTGGTGTAGATCGCGTTGCCCCACAGGGTTTCCATGGCGTTGCGATTGGTCTTGTCGGAGGTGCCGGGGGCGACGCCGAAGAAGCCGGCCTCGGGGTTGATGGCGTAGAGGCGGCCATCGTCGCCGAACTTCATCCATGCGATGTCGTCGCCGATGGTCTCGACGGTCCAACCGGGAAGCGTGGGGATGAGCATGGCCATGTTGGTCTTGCCGCACGCGGAGGGGAACGCCGCCGCGATGTACTTCTTCTCGCCCTGGGGGGGCGTGATGCCGAGGATGAGCATGTGCTCGGCGAGCCAGCCGTGGTCGCGGGCCATGCTTGACGCGATGCGCAGGGCGAAGCACTTCTTACCGAGCAGGGCGTTGCCGCCGTAGCCCGAGCCGAAGGACCAGATCTCGCGGGTCTCGGGGAAGTGCGCGATGTACTTGTTGTCGGGATTGCACGGCCACGCGACATCGGCCTGACCGGGTGAGACGGGCGCACCTACCGAGTGCACGCAAGGCACGAAGTCGGGCGAATCGCCGAGCACGTCGAGCGCGGGCTGGCCCATGCGGGTCATGGTGCGCATGGACACGGCCACGTAGGCGGAGTCGGTGAGCTCGACGCCGATGTGGGAGATGTTGGACCCAAGCGGGCCCATTGAGAAGGGCACCACGAAAAGGGTGCGGCCTCTCATGGCGCCGCGGTACAGGGTGAGCATCTCGTCGCGGAGCGCGCCTGGTTCACGCCAGTTGTTCGTAAAGCCGGCGTCGACCTCGTTCTCGCAGGCGATGAACGTGCGATCCTCGACCCGGGCGACGTCGGCCGGGTCGGACAGGGCCAGATAGCTGTTCGGCCGCTTCTCGTTGTCGAGGCGCTCGAAGGTGCCCGACTCGACGAGCTGGGCGCACAACTGGTCGTATTCTTCTGCGGAGCCGTCGCACCAGTACACGGTGTCCGGGGTCAGGATCGACGTCCATTCGTCGACCCACTCCTGCAACTTGCGATTGGTTGTGTGAGCGCTCATCCTGTCTCCGGGGAGGCCAACGGGGAATTGGGCAAAGGTGCGAAACTGAATGGGCCGGCGATAGGGCCGAACGGCCGCAAGTTCAGCGCAGGCTCGGAATGTCGGGCATGCCCATGTCGACTTCGGAGCCTAGGCGGAGTGCCGTGGCGTGACCGTGCTCGTCGACTTGGAACAACACGCGCTGACCTTGGCGAAGCATGCGAAAGATCGAGCCGACCAGCGCATCGGCGGCCAGTTCGTAGTCGGCGAAGTCGGTGTCGGAGACCACGACGCCATCGTGGGTGATGGGGTCGTACGACTTGATCACACCTTGCATCGTGATACCCCCCGGTTCGTCCTCATTGGACGGCCCGTCCTCAGCGGACGGCCTTCACTACCTTGCCCGACTTGATGCAACCCGTGCAGGCGTTGACCCGCTTGGGGGAACCGGAGACCAACGCGCGCACGCGTTGGATGTTCGGGTTCCAACGGCGCTTGGTGCGCCGATGGGAGTGCGACAACGACATGCCGAAGTTCGGCTTCTTCCCACAGATTTCGCACACCGATGCCATGACGGACTACCTCGAGAACTCGGACGGGGCCTAGGCGCCCGGTGCGTCCGACAAGATCCGGAGCAACATCCACCGGCGCCACCGGCAGGAGCCAAGGGTACAGGGAGAAGTCCCGCCTACCAATCTCGGTCGGGAACGTCCGTCACCTCCCGGTGTCGCCCGGGTCACGAATCGTCCGCCGGTGGCCATTACCATCGCGGCGTGCCCGAAACGCGTGCCTGCCTCGACGTCGACGCGCTGCGCGCCGTGTTCGCTACCTTCGCCGGTGGGCTGGCCGAGCACCGCGCCGGCATCAACCGGCTGAACGTCTACCCGGTCCCCGACGGCGACACCGGCACAAACATGTCGCTCACCCTCACGTCGGTGATGGCTGAGGTCGAACGCGCCGGGCCGGGCACCATGGCCGAGTTGTGCGATGCACTGGCCCACGGCTCGCTCATGGGGGCGCGTGGCAATTCGGGCGTCATCCTCAGCCAGATCATCCGCGGGATGTGCGAGGTGATCCGGGCGCAGCCCGTCGTCGATGCGGCCCTCCTGGCCCGCTCGCTCGACGCTGCAGCCGTCGCGGCCTACGGGGCGGTGATGCGCCCGGTGGAAGGGACCATCCTCACCGTCATCCGCGAGATCGCCGGGGCCGCCGTTCGCGCCGCCGATTCCGGCGCCGACCTGTTGGGCATCGCCACCGAGGCGGTTCGACAGGGCCGCGAGACGCTCGCATCGACCCCTGACCTCCTCGCAGTGCTGCGCGACGCCGGCGTGGTCGACGCGGGTGGGGCCGGCCTGCTCCTGTTCTTCGATGCGCTGCTCACGGTGATCGACGGCCGTCCGATGCCCGAGGCCGATCCCACGGGCACCGACGACTTGCCGCTCGTGACCTCGTCGAACGCGGGCGACATCGCGTCGCTTCGGTACGAGGTCATGTACTTCCTGCACGCCGACGACTCGGCCGTCGCCGAGTTCAAGGATGCGTGGATGCGCATCGGCGATTCCATCGTCGTGGTGGGGGGCAACGGCCTCTACAACTGCCATATCCACACCCACGACATCGGGGCCGCCATCGAGGCCGGCATCGTCGCCGGTCGACCGAGCAAGATCAGGGTCACCGACCTGCTCGACGAGGTCGAGGAGCGTGCGTGGGTCCGCGATGCAGCCGCCGCTGCGCCGGCGACTCTCGCCGAGCGGGTCACCACCGGTGTGGTCGCCGTCGGAGTCGGCGCCGGCGTCATCGCGCTGTTCCGATCACTCGGCGTGCACGAGATCGTCACGGGCGGCCAGTCGATGAACCCGTCCACCGCGGAGCTTCTCGAAGCGGTCGAGGGGTGCCCGGCCGACGGCGTGGTGATCCTGCCGAACAACAAGAACATCATCCCGGTGGCCTTGCAGGTCGGCGCGCACACCACCAAGACGGTCAGTGTTGTCCCCACCCGCAACGTGGCCGAGGCGCTTGCCTCGCTCGTCGACTACGACCCCGAGGCCACCGTCGACGAGAACGCCACCGCCATGGCTCGCGCGGCAGCCGCCGTGGTCGCGGGTGAGGTCACACAGGCGGTCCGCGACGCGAACAGCGCTGCTGGCCCCGTGCACGCCGGCGACTATCTCGGCATCGACAGCGAGGGCATCGCCGTCATCTCCCAGTCCGTCACCGGCGCGTCCGTAGGCCTTCTCGCCCGCCTCGTCGACGGCGATCACGAGATCGTCACCATCATCACGGGGCTCGACGCGACAGCCGAGCAGACGGCCGAGATCGAAGCCTGGCTCGAAGGCGAGCACCCCGAGGTCGATGTCGAGGTGCATCACGGTGGTCAGCCGCTCTACCCCTACTACTTCGGGGTGGAATGAGCTCGCCCGACGAGCAGGGCGCCGCGGCTGAAGCACCGCTCACGCTCGCGGCCTTCGCCCGCATGCCGATCACGCGCCTCAAGGGCGTCGGGGAAAAGCGCGAGAAGGCGTTCGCCGCGTTGGGCATCGACAACGTGCTCGATCTGTTGATGCACTACCCGCGTCGCTACATCGACCGCACCAACGAAGCGTCGATCACCGATCTCGTACCGGGGGAGGAAGCAATGGTGCTCGCGCGGGTCGAGCGCGTCTCGAGCCGGAAGACCAAGAACCGCCGCACGCTTACCACGGTCACGGTTCGTGATCGCACCGCCCAGCTCACGTGTACGTTCTTCAATCAGCCGTGGCGCGAACGCCAGCTGCAACCGGGCACCGAAGCGGTGTTCTTCGGCAAGGTCGACATCTTCCGCAACGCGCGCCAGATGACGAACCCGGTGGTCGACCTCGTCGGCGACAAGACTGGGCGCATCGTGCCGGTGTACCCGCAGTCCGAGAAGGCGGGCGTCGTCACGTGGGAGATCGGCGGCGCCGTCGAGGAGGTGCTGCGGCGCTCCGCGTCGCGCGGTATCGCCGACCCTGTTCCCGCTGACGTTCGCTCGCAGTATCGGCTCGTGACGCGCAGTGACGCGATCCTCGGCATCCACGCGCCCGAGTCGATGGGCCAGATGGTCGAGGCGCGCAAGCGGCTCGTGTTCGACGAACTGCTTCGCGTGCAGCTCGCGCTGGTGCTGCGAAAGCGGGCGCTCGAGGCGGTGTCGCAGGGCATCCCGCACGACTCCGGCCGTGGGCTCGTCCAGCGCTTCCACGCGAACCTGCCGTTCGCCCTCACCGGCGCGCAGCAGCGGGCCATCGCCGAGATCGACGCCGATCTCGCGAAGCCCGTGCCTATGCACCGGCTGCTGCAGGGCGACGTCGGTGCCGGCAAGACGCTCGTTGCGTTGAGCGCCTTGCTCGTCGGCGTACAGGGCCGCTACCAGGGCGCGTTGATGGCCCCGACCGAGGTTCTGGCCGAGCAGCACTACATCGGCATACGAGCGCTCGTCGCCGACCTGATCATCCCCGACGACGCGACGCTGCTCGGCGAGCGTCCGGTTCGCGTCGAGCTGTTGACGAACCGCACCACGCAGTCCGAACGCAAACGGCTCGCCGCTGATCTGGCGAGCGGTGCGGTCGACCTGCTCGTGGGCACGCATGCGCTCATCCAGGACAGCGTGGCGTTCCGCTCGCTCGGTGTGGTCGTCATCGACGAGCAGCATCGCTTCGGCGTCGAGCAGCGGGCTGCGCTCCGCGACAAGAGTGCGAACGATGCTGCGCCCGATGTGTTGGTCATGACGGCGACCCCGATCCCGCGCACGGCCGCCATGACCGTCTACGGCGATCTCGACGTCTCGGTGCTCGACGAGCTCCCACCGGGGCGTACCCCCATCGAAACCCAGTGGTCCCGCACCGAGGCGGACGAGGCCGCCGTGTGGCAGCTCGTGCGCGACGAGGTCGCAGCCGGCCGACAGGCCTACATCGTGTGCCCGCTCATCGATGAGAGCGAGACCCTCGAGGTACGCAGCGCGCAGGAGACCTACGACGAGCTCGCGCACGGCGAGTTGGCATCGCTCCGCTTGGGCCTACTGCACGGCCGCATGCCGTCGGCGGACAAGGAGCAGACGATGCGGGCGTTCCGCGAGCGCGAGCTTGAGGTGCTCGTCGCGACCACGGTCATCGAAGTCGGCGTCGATGTACCCAACGCGACGGTGATGGTCATCCTCGATGCGGCCCGCTTCGGCATTGCCCAGCTTCACCAGTTGCGCGGCCGCGTCGGCCGCGGCGTGCACATCTCCTATTGCCGACTGGTCGGTGAGGCGAACACGCCCGACGGCGAGGCTCGCCTCGAGGCGCTGGTGCGCACCACTGACGGATTCGAGCTGGCCGAGATCGATCTCGACCTGCGGGGCGAGGGAACGATCATGGGCGAACGTCAGAAAGGTCGTAACGATCTACGACTCGCATCGCTTCGTCGAGATCGCGACTGGGTCGAGCGTGCCCGCGAGGCGGCGTTCGCGTTGGTCGATGCCGACCCCGGACTCGCCGCGCACGAGCAGTTGCGCGTCGAGATGGAGCTGATCCTCGGCGACAACGACACCGAGTTCCTACTCAAGTCTTGAGGAATGCACCTGCACTGCGATGACCTGCGGAAACCCCTCCGGGCCTGACAGCGCAGCAGGCAACGCAGGACCGCCTCCCGGTTTGTGCCCGGATGCATCGGATCGGGGTGTGTTTCTTCTGGCTTCACGTGTTCTTCGAGTTCTTCGTCGTCGCAGCTCATCTCGCTGCTTGGGGGCGCTACGCGCGGCTGGACGCGCCAGCGCTCGTCCTGGCTCCGTCGCCGGGTGCTCATGTGGGCTAACGCCCGAGCGCGGTCGTCTGCTCCTTCCAGACCAGCTTGGCGCCCGAATGACCGGCGAGCACGACGGAGCCGGTGGATCCTGCCGCTCCGGCGATCGCGAGCACTGCGATCGCCAACGTCGCCCACGTCGGTACGCGCCTCATGCGGGGGTGCGCCTTCCAGCGGTCGACGGCATAGAGCACCGCCACCAGCGCGAACAGGACGAGCGTGAGGTTGCGGGCGAGCTCGCCGTAGTCGCCGTGATCACCGATGGTGCGAAGGCGTCTGGACTCCTGCAACGACTCGCCCGACATGGTGGCCAGCTGCGCGCCGACGGCCCCGATCGCCGCGAGCACCACCACGATCGGACCGTAGGCGCTACGCCACCTGGGGCGGAGCGCGATCGCGACGGCCCCGATCGAAGCGAGTGGGATGCACACGACGGGAATGTGCACGAGCAGTGGATGCGCGGGCAGATTGAGGAGCGAATCGAAGGCCATATCCGGACGGTAGGCCCGAGCGTGCCGACCCGACCGTGCATCGCTCGCCAAGAATCGACCAAGAACGTCAAACCACGAACCGAAACCACTGACGGAGATCACATGAAGGGCTATGACCCCAATGACAGCCCAGCGGCGATGGCACCGAACTGGCGGCGGGTGATCCTCGTCGATGGATTGCTCGGCATCGTGGTGGCGATCGTGGGGATCGTGCTCGCGATCACCTGGTCGAGCTTCGGTGGCGCGGTGATCGCCGCGTTTGGCGTGCTCTACCTCTTCGCGGTGATCCGCCGCTTCCGCGGGTTTGGCGATCGGCGCCGCGCGGCCGGCCTCGATGACTGAGTCCGATCGCGAGGCAATCGCGACCCTCACCGCAGCGTTCGTCGATGACCCACTCATGGGTTGGATATTCGACGACCCCTTGACCCGCCCGGAGCTCTTGGGCACATGGTGGACCTGGATGCTCGTCCACCGCCCCGGCCACGCTCGTGTCCTCGCCACCGACGACCGTCACTCGGCCGCGCTCTGGTACGGGCCCGATCCGGTCGGCGACGATGCGCAGCGCGACTTTCCGGCGTTGCTCGTGTCGTTGCTGGGTGAGGCGCAAGCCCACGAGAAGCTTCGTGGGCTCGCGGTGATACCGGCCGCCCATCCCCGCGACGAGCGGCACTGGTACCTGGCGGCGGTCGGCACCCGGCCCGGGGCGCAAGGCCAGGGGAGCGCGCTTCGGGTACTCACGCCAGTGCTCGCCGAGGCCGACGAGCTCGGGGTCGGGGCCTACCTCGAGTCCTCCAATGTCCGCAACGTGGCGTTCTACGAGCGCTTGGGCTTCGTCGCCACCGGCACCATCCGGATTCCGGGTGGGCCGTTCCTCACGCCGATGTGGCGGTCAGCGCCGGGTCGCGGCGGTCACCGTGAGCGGAGGGGACGGGGAACCCCACCGCGTGGGTAGTGCCAGTTTCTTGCCGGGGTCACTCCGATCGGGCGGGCGTCGTTGCCGCATCCGATCGATGGGACTGGGTCAGGCTCCCGTTTCGCGCAATGCATAGGCCAGGTGGCAAGCAAAACGAACCAACCGGGTCGTTCCGTGATCGCAGTCGCTCATGTGGCAGCTGGGCGTGTTTCGGGGCGCGGGTTCAGCCCGCGGTCGGCGTGCCCGGATAGGCAGGCGGGTCACCCGCGGCGGGCACGTTCGGGCGTGACCAGCTCGTGAGCCGGGTCAGGTCCTCGCACAGCGCCCGCCACTCCTCGGGTACCCATCCTTCGGCTGCGCCGAGCAGCGAGCCATCCTGGCGCACGACGACGAGGGCAGGAAGCACGGTGAGCGAAAGGCTCTTGACGACCGCCCGATCGGGATCAGCGAAGGCGAGGAACTCGTCGGCCAGCGACCCGAGGAACTGCAACGATCCGGCCGCGTCGGCGGTGGCCAGGAACGCAACGCGGCAATCGGCACCGGCGTAGTTCTCGAGGACGCGCTGCGCCGTCTTGAGGATCCACGCGCTCTCATGGGTGTATGGATCGACGACGACCAGGACGAGCGGGAACGTCGTGAGCCAATTCCCGAAGGGACGCGCTTCGCCGCGAACTGACGCGAGCTCCACGTCAATCGAAGGTGCCGTTGCCACGACCGCGAACCGTAGCGCACCGGCCATCGTGTGGGACGAACTGGGCGGTCCCTCTGCACGCCTCGACGCAACCGGTAGCGTCGAGGCGTGCACCCCATCGAACGGCTTCGCTACGTGGCCCGGGCGAGCGGTGTGTCCCACGCACTCGCCGTGCGAGAGAGCGCGTCGGCCATGCGGTCGTTCGTCCGCGAGCCGCACGCGCTCGTCACCGCGTGTCGCCGCATGATCGACCGCCAGCCGGCGATCGCGCCCCTGTGGTGGCTCGGTGCGCGGTTGCTCACCGCACCCGATCCCGCAGTCGAGATCGAGCGGGTCCTCGCGGAGCTCGCCGATGACTCCACCGTGCGTGAGCTTGAGTTTGCGGTGCCCGCCAACTCGTCGGTGTGCGTGATCGGCTGGCCCGACCTGGTAGGCGAGGCGTTGCTCCGCCGGGGCGACCTCCGCGTGCTCGTCGTCGATGTCCGCCGCGAGGGCTCGGGGTTCGTAGCGCGACTCATGCAGGCCGACGTCGACTGCGACGACGTCCCCGTCGAAGGTATGGCGCAGGCCATTGCTGCGAGCGATCTGGTGATCCTCGAGGCGTCGGCGGCCTGCCCCACCGAGGTGCTCGCGGTCTCGGGCTCCTACGCCGCCGCGGTCATCGCCCGGCGGCTCGAGGTCCCCGTGTGGCTCGGGATGGGTGTCGGGCGCCTGCTCCCCGCCAACATGTATGCGGCGCTCGTCGAACGGGCCGGTCTCGACAACGAGCCGTGGCATCAGGACAACGAACGCCTGCCGGCCGACCTCGTCGATGTCGTTATCGGCAGTGCCGGCGTACGCGATGCGGCGGTGGCCCTGCGCGACGTCACGTGTCCGGTCGCCCCAGAGCTCATGAAGGACCGCAGAGACATCGACTGAGATCGCACTGACCCACCGCTCGTGTGGCTGCGCGCGATGTCGGCGGGGTGGGTGGGGACTACTGGCGGGCGTCGAGCAGCCGGCGTGCGATGACCTTGAGGCAGAGCGTCTCGTCGGCGCCCTCGAAGATCGACAGCACGCGTGCATCGACGTAGTAGCGGCTTACCGCGTACTCCTCGGCGTAGCCCATGCCGCCATGGATCTGCAGCGCTTCGCGGGTGACCCATTCGGCGGCGCGACAAACGTAGGCCTTCACCATCGAAGCCTCGAGCATTCCCTCGCCTCGCGACATGAGATCCGACACGTGGTACGCGAACTGGCGCGCCGCGGTGATGAGGAACGCCATGCGGCCGAGCTTGGCGCGGGTGAGCTCGAACTCGGCGATGGCCTTGCCGAAGACCACACGATCGGCGGCGTAGGCGCATGCTGCTTCGTATGCCGCTTGCATCAGGCCGACCGCGCGCGCTGCGGTCTGCAACCGGCCGTTCTCGAATCCTTCCATCTGCAAGTAGAAGCCGCGGCCGATGCCCGCCTCGTTCCCGATGAGGTTGTCGCTCGAGACCCACCAGTTGTCGAACGCGATCTCGTAGGAGTGCATGCCGCGATAGCCGATGGTGTCGATCGCTCGACCTTGCATCGCACCCCCACCAGGTGCGCCTCCGTCGTCGCCCGGTTGCTGCGCGAACGAGAATCCGTGACCGTCCCCGGGCGGCTTGGGCACGATGAAGCACGACAAGCCCTTGTGGTTCGTGGTCGAGGGGTCGGTGCGCGCGAGCAGCATCAGCACATCGGCGCGCGCCGCGAACGTGCACCACGTCTTGGTTCCGTTGATACGCCAGCCGTTCGCGTCGCGTACCGCAGAGACGCGCACGCCCGCGACGTCGCTGCCGTAGTCGGGCTCGGTGACCGCCACGGCGACGAGCGTTTCGCCACTGGCGAGCTGCGGGAGCCAGTGCGACTTCTGCTCGGGGGTCCCGCCGCGCACGAGCGCTCTCGTGAGGATCTCGGGGCGCGTTATGAGCGAACCGCCGATGCCCAGCGAGCCGCGTGAGAGCTCCTCGGTCGCGATGACCATCGCGAGGTAGTCGTTCGCCTCGCCGATGGCCCCGCCGCCATACTCCTCGGGTATCGAGAGGCCGAATCCGCCGAGATCCGCCAGCCCCGACAAGATCGATTCCGGAACGTCGGCGTTGGTGCGGTGCACGTGTTCGGCAACAGGCTTGATCTTGTCGTCGGAGAAGCGGCGGAACGAGTCGCGCACCAGCTCGAAGAAGTCGTCGAGGTGTCGCGGCCCGTCGACACCCGCGAGGGACGCGACGAACGAGGGTGCGCGGTACGTGCTGACGAACTGATGGGCGGGGTCGAGCGCGCCGCGGCCGACGCCCCACAGTTCCTCGCGTCCGAGCACGCGCGTGGCGATGTCGTGGATCGCGTCGGCGATGAACGCGCACGCAAGGCGTGCCTCGAGATCGCCGCGCGTCCCGTAGTCGAGAAGTACACGTGCCGTGGCCACCGCCGAGGCGGCGTGCGCGACGTCGTAGGCCAGGACCTGATCTTCGTCGACCGACCGAATCGACGCGAGACCGGCGTCGACGGTCTGGGCGGCTACATGCACGGCGACGGCGGCTTCGGCGAGATCGATCGAGGGCATGAGGGGAGGCTACGTGACCGCACACGCCACAGAAAACGTGTGCCGGGCAGGGCTAGCGTGAGGCATATGACTGATATCGACGACGTGTCGGGCCTGGCAGCGAAGGTCGATCTTCTGCTCGCGCATCGCGAGATCGAGCAGAAGATCTACCGCATGGGCTATGCCCTCGAGGGCGGCGACTTCGAGATGGTCGGCTCGCTGTTGCGGCACGCGACGTTCGGCGCCGACATGATCGGACGCAAGGTCTTCACGGGGCAGGCCGAGATCACCGCGCAATACGCCCGCACCAACATCACCTATCCGGGCAAGGGACGCGCCACGCGCGAGATGTACGACAACGTCGTCGTCGATATCGATCTCGCCACCGGCACCGCACGTTCCACCACGATGTACACCGTGGCGCAGCAGATCCCTGGAACCGATGCGCCGTTCGCGCTGCTGGTGGCGGGCCGCTACGTCGACGAGTGGGCGTGCATCGAAGGCGAGTGGCACTTCACCGACCGGTTCATCGAGGTGCAGTTCAAGAACAACCTCAACAGCCACATGCACACCGGCAGTCAGCCCTACAACTGACGGCGGTGACGTTTCAAGGCGCGCTCGAATCCTGGGCGGCATCATTGCCGCGCTCCATGCCGTGGCGAGACACACGCGACCCGTGGGCAATCCTCGTCAGCGAGACGATGCTGCAGCAGACCCAGGTGGCACGCGTTCTTCCGAAGTACGTCGCGTTTCTCGAACGGTTCCCCGACGTGTCGGCGGCTGCCTCGGCTCCCGTGGGCGCGATCGTTGATGCTTGGTCCGGACTCGGCTACAACCGTCGGGCGGTCCTCCTGCACGCCGCGGCGCACGCGGTCGTCCGTGATCACGAGGGAACATTTCCGGCCTCGCTCGCGGCGCTGCTCGCGCTGCCGGGCGTCGGGCCTTACACCGCCCGCGCAATCTTGGCGTTCGCGTTCGAGCACGACGCCGCGGTACTCGACACCAACGTGGCGCGCGTACTCGCTCGCCAGCACGGGCGGTCGCTCCGCGCCCGAGAGGCACAGGCCCTCGCCGATGCGTTGGTGCCGCCGGGCCGCGGATGGTGGTGGAACCAGGCGATGCTCGATCTCGGCGCGCTCGTGTGCACCAAGCGCGCGCCGTGCTGCGGCGGGTGTCCGGTGCGGGGCACGTGTGTCTGGCAAGGCGAGGGTGTCGATCCGGCGATCGGCTCGGCCGGCGTGAGCGCCCCGCAGTCCCCCTTTGCCGGATCCGATCGTCAAGGGCGCGGCCGGTTGGTCGACGCCCTGCGGCGCGGGCCGGTCCATGGCGCCGACCTTGCGGTCGTCATGGGATGGCCCGACGATGCCGTGCGTGCCGGCCGCGTTGCCGCAACGGTGGTGACCGACGGGCTGGCGATGTACGCCGAGGAGACCTATTTGCTCCC
>CAFBMH010000017.1_pt1 | contig 33419 bp, 33 predicted proteins | sample 7268361 | NCBI WGS metagenome assembly CAFBMH01 (sample SAMEA6814057, study PRJEB35770) | freshwater metagenome | biome: Freshwater; feature: Freshwater reservoir; material: water | place: Czech Republic | collected 2017-05-23 | depth 30m m
CCGAGCTTCGCCGCGGCATCAGGCACCTTCGAGATCGAGGACACGTTCGTCGCTGGCGATCGTGTGGTGCAGATGTGGCGTTACCTCGGCGGCGCGAACGTCGTGCGCGGGGTCGATGTGCTGCGAGTGCGCGACGGTCGCGTCGCCGAGAAGTTCGGCTACGTCAAGACCTGAGGGGTCACAGCGTCTTCGGGCGATTCACGAAGCGCCGCGCGGTGGGCGAGTAGAACCAGCCTCCTCCGGCCTTCGAGCCGCCGTCGACGGGGATGTTGTGGCCCGTGACGTACGACGACAAGTCGGACGCGAGGAACAGTGCGACTCGCGCCTGGTCCTCGGGCCAACCGAGGCGACCAACCGGTGCCCACGACGGCCACAGATGTTCGGCGTCCTCGTAGCCCGTCATGTAGTCGACCTGTGGCGTCTGCGTGAGGTCGGGTCCGATGCCGTTGACGCGGATGCCATAGCGACCCATGGTCACCGCGAGGCTCGTGGTGAAATGGCCGACCGCCGCCTTCATCGATGCGTAGACCGGTTCGCCCGGATAGCCACGCATGCCTTCCACGGAGTGGAAGTTCACGATGGAACCGCCGCCGTTGCGCATCATCGAGTTGATGAACGCCTGCGTGACCGAGAAGAAGTGCAGCAGGTTGATCTCGTACATGGCCTGCCACGACTCGACGTTGGAGTCCTGGAAGCGCACGATCGGGCGAAAGTCGCCGACATTGTTCACAAGCACGTCGATCGAACCGTGTTTGCCGAGGACGGCCTCGGCCAATCGCGCGACGTCGTCGGGCTTGCGCACGTCGACGATGTGCACGAACGCAGTGCCGCCCGCAGCCTCAATGGCCGCGCGGGTGGTCTCGGCACGGTCGGAGTCGATCTCGGCGATCTCGACCGTGGCGCCGTGCTGGGCGAACAGTCGTGAGATCGCGCCCCCGATGCCATCGCCGCCGCCGGTCACCACCGCGACCTTGCCGTCGAGCAAGCGGTTCCAGTCGGCGATCGGTGGGACATCGGAGGGCTGAGGTGAGGTCATGGTTGGCGTCCTTGCGTTGGTTGGCGCGGTCAGTTCAGCAGATGCCACGCCGCCGTGACGGGTGCTGTCGCCGCGCCGTGGTCAGAGCTCGGCGACGAGCAAGGCCAGCAGATCGTCGTACGTCTCGATGGCGGGCAGGTGCGGGAACTCGCGCTGCACCTTGGCGGGGGACCGGAAGAGCACACCGACATCCGCGCTCTGCAACATCGCGATGTCGTTGTACGAATCGCCCGCCGCGAGCACCCGGTAGTTGAGTCCGTGCAACGCCTCGACTGCGCGACGCTTCTGGTCGGGCTGGCGGAGCCGGTAGTCGACGACCCGATCGTCGTGGTCGATCACGAGGCGATGGCAAAGCAGTGTCGGCCAGGCGAGCTGGCGCATGAGCGGGTGCGCGAACTGCTCGAAGGTGTCGGAGAGGATCAGCACCTGCGTGCGGCTGCGCAGTTCGTCGAGGAACTGGCGCGCTCCGGCCATTGGCTCGAGCTCGGCGATGACTGCGGCGATGTCGGGCAGCCGCAATCCGTGCTCGTCGAGGATGGCGAGGCGCCCGCGCATCAGCACGTCGTAGTCGGGCTCGTCGCGAGTAGTGCGCTTCAGCGCTTCGACGCCGGTTCGTTCGGCGACGGCGATCCAGATCTCGGGGACCAGAACTCCCTCCAGGTCGAGGGTGACGATCGTCTGACGTTGGTCGGCGGCCATCCCCGCAGTGTCGTCAGCGCGACCGGCCCTTGGCGAATCGGTCAGCGGATCGGACCGCCGACGCAGTCTCGGATCAGGAGGCCGTCGATCTTCGGCAGCAACGCGCCATCGTCGACCGCACCCGACAGGATGCGCTCGCGGGGGCGGTTCGCGACCTCTTCGGCCGGCTCGAATCGAAGCCGTGGCCGGCGCGCTGCAGCGCTCATCGGTGCTCCGGTACGACTGCGCTGATCATACGATGATGCAAAGATCGCAATATTGGCCCGAGTGGTAACTGTTCTGCCCGGCCGAGGGGAGCCCGACGCATGGAACTTCAGTTCGATGATCTCGAAAGCAAGAAGGGGTTCTTCGTCACGAAGAAGCCCGACAAACCGACCTTCCTGCCCGAGCCCGAGCGTCGGCGCCGTCGCTTCACCTTGATCTCGGTCGACGACCACCTCGTAGAACCGCCGAACATGTTCACCGGTCGCGTCCCGGGCCGCTTCGCGGAGCTTGCCCCGCGCGTCGAGCTCGACGAGAAAGGCATGGAGTACTGGCTGTACGACGGCAAGCGCCAGTACAAGGTCGGTCTCAACGCGGTCGTCGGGCGGCCCATCGAGGAGCGAAGCTTCGAACCGGCGCGCTTCGATGAGATGCGGCTCGGCGCGTACGACATTGCGGCGCGCGTCCACGACATGGACCTCAACGGTGTCTACGCGTCGTTGAACTTCCCGTCGTCGCTCGCTGGCTTTGCGGGGCAGCGCTACCAGCTGGGCATCAGTGATCCGGGACTTGCCCTGGCCGTCGTGCAGGCGGCGAACGATTGGCACGCCGAGGAGTGGGCGGGTCGCTTCCCGGATCGCATCATCCCGTTGCAGCTCCCGTGGTTGCTCGACCCCGAGGTCGGCGCGGCCGAGATCCGTCGCAACGCGGCGCGCGGCTTCCGCGCCGTCACGTTCCCCGAACTGCCCGAGCGCCTCGGCCTCCCCTCGTTGCATACCGGCTACTGGGACCCGTTCATGGCCGCCTGCGAGGAGACCGAGACGGTCATCTGCCTGCACGTCGGGTCATCGTCGAGCGCGCCGATGACATCGTCGGACGCGCCATCCGACACGATCGGGGTGCTGTTCTTCGGGTGGGCGATGTTCGCGGGCGTCGACTGGCTCTACTCGAAAATCCCGGTCCGGTTCCCGAAGATCCGCATCTGCTTGTCCGAAGGTGGCATGGGGTGGGTGGCCGGACTGCTCGATCGTCTCGATCACGTCAGCCGCTACCAACAGGTCTACGGAACCTGGGAGGGCATCGAGCTCACGCCGCGCGAAACGATGCAACGCAACTTCTGGTTCTGCGCCATCGACGATCCGACCGGTCTGCAGCAGCGTCATCAGGTGGGTGTCGAGCACGTACTGCTCGAATCGGACTACCCGCACCAAGATGGCACCTGGCCCGACACCCAAGAACTGCTGCACGACCAGATCGGTTCGTTCCCCGCCGACGACATTCGCAAGCTCACGTGGGAGAACGCGTCGAAGCTGTTCTCGTTCCCCGTTCCCGCCGCCGTACAAAACGATCCCGAGGCCTACTGATGAACACCGACGACATCCGCTTCAAGATCGCCGCAGCACGTCGCATCCTCTACCGCGAGGGTTGTGATTCCAACGTCGGGGGCCACGTGAGTGCGCGAGCCCACGGCGAGGAGGCGTTCTGGTCCACTGGCTTCGAGTACTTCGATCAGACCACCCCAGCCCGGGTGGCCAAGCTCAACTTCTCGCTCGAAGTACTCGAGGGCGAGCTGTCGTTCTCGCCCGCGTTGAACTTCCACGCCCGCATCTACGAGTTACGGCCCGACGTCAATGCAATCGTGCATCTCCACTCGCACCACATCTCCGTGCTGTCGTCGGTCGAAGGCCGCACAATCGGTATGTACAACGTGAGCTCGGTGCTCTTCCACAACGATCAGGCCACGTACTTCGATGACGGCCACAAGTCGCACGTCTCGGTGGCCGATGAGCTCGGCGACAAGCGGCTCGTGATCATGAAGAACCACGGCGCGATCATCGCGTCGCAGTCGATCGAATCGGCCACGATCGAAGCGCTCGTAGCCGAGCAAGCGGCGAAGTATCACCTCGAGTGCGAGGCCATCGGTGGCACACCGATCCTCGAGGATGAAGTGGTCGGCGGTCGTGCGATGTACTTCAAGCATTTCATCCCCAACATGTGGGACTCGAACGTGGCGCGTCTCCGGAGTTCCGACCCCGATCTGTTCGTGTGAGCGTGCCGCCTGCTCCGCCGATGCGGCTCGGGTTCCTCGGCGGAGATTCACGGCTTGTCGACGCACTCGCGGCCGCGCTCGCTCCGGATCATCGTGTGGACGTGCCCGACGTCCGTTCCGATCCCTGGGCCGGCCCGACGCGTGACGCGCTCCATTCGTTTCGTGGCACGTTCGCCGCTGCGGGCCGGCTCGAAGCGGTGGTCCTCTGCACGTGGCCCACGGCGTCGCTCACGGTGCCGGCCGCGGCGATCGCCGTGGAGGAATGGATGAAACACGTGGAATGGCCGATCGCTTGCTGGTCCAACGCGCTCGTCGCCGCGGTCGAGCGCTGCGCCGATGGCGGATCAGTCGTCGTGGTCGCGGAGCTGCCGGCCGCACTCGACGTGGCCGGACACCTCGCGCACGTCGTCGTGGCCGAGGCGCTGACCGCTTTGGCACGATCGCTCGCGTTGGCCGAAGGGCAGCGGGGCGTGCGGGTGAACGTCGTCTCGACCGAGATCCTGACGGCACCCGAGCAACCAATGGGCTCGCCGCCTCCGCTCCGGTCGTTCCCCGGCCGCGCCGAGACCGAAGTGGCCGGCGCAGTGCGGCTGTTGCTCGATCCCGGAGCGTGCGGTATCACGGGCACGGTCGTCCGGGCGGACTGCGGGCGTGCATGGTGAATCATCGAGTGCTCATCACCGGCGCCACCGGCGGGGTGGGGCGGGGCATCGCGCTTGCATGTGGAGCTGCGGGGTGGGAAGTCTGGATCGCGGCGCGGCGCGAGGCGGAGGGGCGCGCGGTGGCGGCCGAGGTCGACGCGCGAGGTGGCGCCGGCCGTTTCGTTGCGTGCGACGTCGCCGATGACGCGTCGGTGACCGCAGCCTTCGCAGCCGTTTCGTCGGCTGGCGCAATCCATGGTGTCGTGCACAACGCGACCAGTTCGTACTCGAGCGTGCCTCACCCAGCGACCGAGCTGCACCTCGACGAGCTTGGTCACCAAGTAGCCGTCGGCCTCCGCGGCTGTCATCTCGTTGCGCTCGCCGCCCACGCACCGCTCCGAGCCACGCAAGGGTCGTTCCTCGTGCTCACCTCCGAGGCGGGCTTCGAGGGCAAGAAGCTTCTGTCGACCTACGCGACGGTCAAGGCCGCGCAGCGCGGTTACATGCGCGTGCTTGCGCGTGAGTGGGGCCCCGACGGCATACGGGTGAATGCGCTCGCGCCTCTGGCATCCTCGCCGGCAATGGACGACGCGCTGAGGCTCGACCCCGAGATGCGCGAGCGAGTAATGCGCCGCAACCCGCTCGGTCGCCTCGGCGATGCCGAGCACGACATCGGCCCTGTCGCACGCTTCTTGCTCGGTGACGACTCGCGCTTCGTCACCGGCCAGACGATCATGGCCGATGGCGGAAGCTGTCCGATCACGTGACAGAGGACGACTGAGCGACACCTGCATCGTCGCCTAGTTCCCCTTATTCAAAGAGATTTGCGGTGCGAGCCAATTGGTAATCGTCGTCTATGGCGTCGGGCTGGCGGATCGGTTCGGATCCTCCACGACGGCCGTCGTCGCGCTCATCTTCCAGTTGGCCGTGGAGGAACCCACCAGACGGTGACCCGCGACGCGTCAGATTGCACATACCTCGACCGGAATTCCGTTGACTGCGGCGTTCCCGGAAGGCACGTCGAGCAGATGCGCCGGCGCGAGCAGGTTGGCATTGACGCCTGCGTGCTCGCGCGCGATGGACAGGCGCGTACCTGCTTTGTCGTGCCCCCAACCATGCGGGAGGCTCACGACGCCGGGGCGGATCTCGTCGCTGATCTCGACCGTGGCCTCGATGCTCGCCGCCTCCGAGGTGACGCGGGCGCGTCGTCCGTCGATGAGGCCAAGCGCGACGGCGTCGTGCGGGTTGACCACGAGTGTGCACCGATCGCGTCCCTTGACGAGAACGCTGATGTTGTGCATCCATGAGTTGTTCGACCGCACGTGGCGGCGGCCGATCAACACGAGACCGGCGCGGTCGCGTGCGATGAACTCGTGTAGCCGCGGCAGGTCGTCGAGGATGAGATCGTGCGCGAGTTCGACGTCGCCCGATGCCGTGCGCAAGATCTCGTCGATGCGTGGGGTCATTGGCCCGAAGTCGACGCCGTGGGGGTGCTCGGTGCGGAGCTTGTCGAGCGTGAGTCCCCCCGGGCGGGCGCCGTAGCCATCACCCCACGGCGACGAGCGAATAGCGAGATCGGCGAACCGGTCGGGGCCACGCAGTCCTCCCGTGTCGATCACATCGGCGGCGACGACGCCGTGGCGCGTCGCACGATCTGCGAACAGGACGTCGTCGAGTGCTGCGACGTCGACGTCTGCTGCTGCCGTGCCCGCAAGAATCGCGCCGAGCCGGATGAGTATCTCCCACTCGGCCGGCCGGTCGTTGCGCGGGAAGATGGCCGGTGACCATCGCACCGCGCTGCGGACTGCGAAGCCCCAGAGCGCTTCGTCGCAGTGTGGTTGTTCGAGCGATGACAACCCGGGCAGGATCACGTGCGCGTGTCGCGACGTCTCGTTGAGGAAGTTGTCGACGCTGATCATCGCGTCGAGCATCGGGAGCGCTTCGTCGAGTCGGCCGGCATCGGGTGCGGACAGCACCGGGTTGCCGGCAATGGTGATGAGGGCGCGCACGCGACCCTCGCCGGGCGTCGCTATCTCCTCCGCCAGGCACGACAACGGCGCCTGACCGAGCACCTCCGGCGCCTTGCGGACGCGCGTGTGCCAGCGGCCCACGCGCACGGGGCCGCGTCGTCGGGCGGTCGAGGACAGGGTTGCGATGGCCGGTCGGGGGAACATCGCGCCGCCCTCGACGTCGAGGTGGCCCGTGAGCACGTTGACCACGTCGACCGCCCACGACGCGAGCGTGCCGAACTGCTGGTTGCACAGCCCGATGCGGCCGTACACCACAGCTCGTGGCGTGCTCGCGATCTCGTGGGCCAGGCGGCGTATGCGTTCGGAGGAGATGCCGCACGCGTCGGCGACGCCTTCGGGCGTGAACGCGCGCGCAGCGTCCAGGACCTCTTCGACGCCCCGCACCCGGCCGTCGAGGGTGCCGAGGTCGACCAGGTCATCGACGTCGAGCACGTTGACGATCGCGAGCAGGAACGCCGCGTCGGTTCCCGGGTAGATGGGCAACCATTCTTCGGCGCGCTCGGCGGTTCCGGTGCGACGTGGGTCAATGACGATGGTGCGACCGCCTCGCTCGCGAATGCGGTCGATCTCGCCGAGGAGGTCGGGACACGACAGCAGCGATCCCTGCGAGGCGTGGGGGTTGGCGCCCATCACGATGAAGAGGTCGGTGCGGGGGACGTCGGGAATGGGGATGGCCCATGCATTCCCGAACATCTCCGCGCACGCAAGGTTCTTGGGCCATTGATCGACAGTGCCGGCCGACCAGATGACGGGCATGCGGGGGATCGCGGCCAGCGCACCCGTGTAGCGGCTCAATGAGTAGTTGTGGACCGCGGGATTCCCGATGTACGCAGTGACGGCACGTATGCCGTGCTCGTGCACGATGGGTGCCAACAGCTCTTCGCAGCGGGCGAACGCTTCGTCCCAGGTGACCTCGCGCCAGATCTCGCCTTCGCGCACCATGGGGACACGCACCCGATCGAGATCGTGGTGCAGGTGCCCGAGCGCTGCGCCCTTGGGACACAGATAGCCCTTGCTCCATACATCGTTGCGATCGCCGCGTACCCGGGTGACCTGATCGCCGACAGTGAGAATCTCGAGGCCGCACATGGCTTCGCACAGCGGGCAGGTGCGATGGTGCGTGCGGACCGCGACGTCGGTCTCGGCCAGCGGGGGCGTGGTGTCCAAGCTCACGCCCCGACGTTACCCGGCTGGCAGATGATGCTCGATTGCGCGCTCCACGGCCCGCAGCCGTCATACTTTCGCCGATGTACACCGACCCGATACCGCACGAGCACGCTCTCGTGCGGCGCGACCGCGCCGTCGTGTGGCATCCCTACGCCGCGATGCCAATGGCCGAGCCTGCGATCGAGGTGGTCTCCGCATCCGGGGTGCGCCTCACCCTTGGCGACGGCCGCGAGGTGATCGACGCGATGTCGTCGTGGTGGGCGGCCATCCACGGCTACCGCCACCCGGTGCTCGATGCGGCGATCTGCGCCCAGCTCGAGCAGATGGCGCACGTGATGTTCGGCGGGCTCACGCATCGTCCGGCAGTCGAGCTCGCCGAGTTGCTCGTCGAGATCACACCACCGGGGCTCGAGCACGTCTTCTTTGCTGACTCGGGCTCGGTCGCCGTGGAGGTCGCGGTGAAGATGGCGCTGCAGTACTGGGCTGGCATGGGACGACCACGACGACACCGTCTTCTCACCGTGCGCGGCGGCTATCACGGCGACACGCTCGCCGCGATGTCGGTGTGCGACCCCGATACCGGTATGCACCATCTGTTCGCCGATGTGGTGCCGACCCAGTTGTTCGCGCCGATTCCTTCGCCCCGCTTCGACGAGCCCTTCGCTGACGACCACGTCGAAGAGCTCGCAGCCCTCCTCCGCAAGAACCATGAGGAGATAGCGGCGGTGATCATCGAGCCGATCGTGCAAGGAGCGGGTGGCATGCGGTTCTATGCGCCGGGTTACCTCCGCGCGGTTCGGGCGCTTTGCGACGAGTACGACGTGCTCCTCATCGCCGACGAGATCGCCACGGGTTTCGGCCGTACGGGAGCGCTGTTCGCGTGCGAGCACAGCGGCGTGTCTCCCGACATCATGTGCGTCGGCAAGGCGCTCACCGGAGGCTACCTGTCGATGGCCGCCACGTTGTGCACGTCGATGGTCGCTGCGGGGGTGAGTCGTGCCGAGCCAGGTGCGCTGATGCACGGCCCGACCTTCATGGCGAACCCGTTGGCGTGCGCGGTGTCGCTGGCCAGCGTCCGTCTGCTTTGCTCGCGGCCGTGGCGCCACGAGGTCGGTCGCATCGAGCTCGGGCTGACACGTGGGCTCGCGCCGGCGCTCGGTGCGGCGGGGGTGCGCGACGTGCGGGTGCTCGGCGCCATCGGCGTGATCGAGATGGACGAACCGATCTCGATGCGTGACTCGCAGCGGGTTGCGCTCGACCATGGTGTGTGGATCCGACCCTTCGGCCGGTTGCTGTACACGATGCCGCCGTTCGTCAGCACCGATGAGGATGTCGCGGCGATCTGCGGTGCGATGGTCGCGGTGCTCGAGCATGCGAGGTGTGCGTGAGCGACCCGAGCTGGACCGCGTGGGTCGCGGGGCAACTCGAGCAGGTGCGCCAGGCCGGGCAATGGCGAGTCACCCGGGCCTTCGACGCCGCCGGGCCGGCGGGCCATCTCACAACACCGGGGGGCACGAGCGAAGGTTTCGATGTCGTGTCGTTCGCGTCCAACGACTACCTCGGTCTGTCGATGCACCCCGCTGTCATTTCCGCTGCGCACGAGGCGATCGACCGTTGGGGTACCGGTTCGACGGCGTCGCGATTGATCGTGGGCACACGCCCCTGTCACGAGGAGCTCGAGTGCGAGCTCGCCGAATGGAAGCACGCGCCGCGAGCTCTGGTCTTCTCGAGTGGCTACGCCGCGAACGTGGGCGTGCTGGCGTCGCTAGGCGGCCCCGACGTCACCGTCTTCAGCGACGAGCTGAACCACGCCTCGATCATCGACGGTTGCCGGCTCGGTCGATCGAAGGTTGTCGTGTACCGCCACAACGACATCGAACAACTCGACGCGTTGCTCACTGCGACACCGGGCCGCAAGCTCGTCGTGACCGACGTCGTCTTTTCGATGGACGGCGATGTGGTACTGCTCGACACACTCGCGTCGTCGTGTGTGCGCCACGGGGCGCTGCTCGTGCTCGACGAGGCGCACGCGGTGCTCGGCCCCGAGGTACCGGCGCTCGACGGCCTCGAGGTGGTGCGCATCGGCACGCTGTCGAAGACCCTCGGTTCGTTGGGTGGCTGGGTGGTCGCGTCCAGCTCGATCATCGATCTGCTCGTGAACCGCGCCAGGTCGTTCATCTTCACCACGGCGTTGACGCCGGCGGACGCGTCCGCCGGCCTCGCCGCGATTCGCGTCGTGCGTTCGCCGGACGGAGCGCGGCTCGTCGCGCGGCTCCGCGACACGATCGATCGTGTCCGTAACGGGCATCCCTCGCCGATCATCCCGGTCGTGCTGGGCGACGAAGGCGCGGCGCTGCGGGCCGCGGACGCGCTGCTCGCGCGGGGCGTGTTCGTGCCGGCGATCCGGCCCCCGACGGTGCCGGCGGGGACGTCGCGGCTGCGCATCGCGCTGTCGGCCGCGCACACCGACGCGATGGTCTCGCAGTTGCTCGATGCGCTGGCCGCGCAAGGTCTCGCGCCATGAGACCCCGGCACGTGGTGGCGGTGGTCGGCACGGGTACCGATGTCGGCAAGACCTGGGTTTCGTGTGCGCTTGCCCTAGCCGCACGCCGGCGCGGTGCGAACGTACAGGTCCGCAAGCCCGTGCAATCCTTTGCCCTGAATGCCCAGGGGATCAGTGGCCTCGACACGGACGCCGTGCTCCTCGCCGCAGCCACGGGTGAGGAGCTCGACGCCGTGTGCCCCGCGCATCGTTGGTACGGGCAGGCCATGGCTCCACCCATGGCCTGCGATGCGCTCGAGCTCCCGTCGTTCACTGCCGCCGACCTCCTGAGCGAGCTCCGATGGCAAGGCATTGCCGACCTCGGTCTCGTCGAGACCGCAGGGGGCGTCCGTTCGCCGATGACTCACGACACGGACTCGGCCGGATTCGTGCGCGCGCTCGCGCCGAATGCCGTCGTGCTCGTGGCCGATGCCGGTCTCGGCACGATCAACGCGGTCCGCTCGGCGTGTGACGCGCTCGACGGCTTGGTGTTCACGATCCTGCTCAATCGCTACGACCCTGCTGACGACCTCCATCGGCGAAATCGTGAGTGGCTCGCAGTGCGCGACGGTCTCCCGGTGTTCGTCGATCTGCACGATGCGGCCCTGCTCGGTACTGCGGCGTGATCGAGCCGCAGGTCGCCAGAACTCGCGGTGCACCGGGTTGTACCATCGACTGACCCCGGGGAGGACCATCCATGGCCAAGCTTCGCCACCTTGCGATCGCGACCGATGATCCGGATCGCACCGCGCAGTTCTACATCGACACGTTCGAGTTCACGAAGGTGCGAAGCGCCGAAGGCATCTGGGGCCACGGCCACATCCTCTCGGATGGCACCATCAACCTGGCGATCCTGAAGTTCATCACCGACGAGGCCGCCGGGATCGAGCGCGGTGTCGGCTATCGAGGGCTGCACCACATCGGCTTCGAGGTCGACGACGTCGACGCGGTGGCCACACGGGTCGAGTTGGCCGGGTGTCGCGCTCGGGAGGACATTGACGCGGCGTTGGGCATTCCCCACGATGGTCCCATCAAGGGAGAATTCAAATATGAAGGCCCCGACGGCGTGGTGTTCGACCTGAGCCAGCCCGGGGTCTGGCAGGTGGCCTGACGGCCGACGAACCCTGCGTTAGTATGACATGTGTCATAGACGATGGTCACAGGTCATCAGCTCTGGGTGCCTGCGTTGCCCTCACGGAAGGCCGATGCACATGGGTCGAGTTCTGATCGTCGCCAACGAGACGCTGCGCTCCGAGGAACTGTACGACGCCGTGCTGGCCCGAGCGGCTGCCGGTCACACGTTGCGGTTCGTGGTGCCGTTGCGCATCCCCAGGTACGCCGAACTCGGCGGGCTGAGCATGTACGGCTTCGTTTCGCTCGAGGCCGCCGACGCCGACGCCGTTGAGCGCGACGGCTGTGCCCGACTTGACGAGGTTTTGGCTCGCCTCGACCGTGACGGGGTGCGCGCCACCGGACGCGTGCGCTGTGTGGACCCCATGGCGGCGATCGATCGTGAGCTCGAACGCCATCTCGTGGACGAGATCATCGTGTCCACCAAGGCCCGGGCGATCTCGCGTTGGCTTGGCGTCGATCTGCCGCGGCGCGTCGAGCGTCGCTTCGCGGCGGTGAAGGTCACCACCATCGAGAACCGCGTTCGGGTCAACGCGGTCGCGGGCTGACGCGGGGACACCGGCGCCGCGACCGGCGATTGACCGGCGACATGATCACCACTACCGTCGCTGTAACGCCGATACAGAGCGGAGGGTGCTCGTGGAACGGGACGCCATCGTGGTCGACGACCAAGGTGATCAGCGCTACATCGTGATCTCGGCCGATGGCCACGCCGGAGGAAGCATCGGCGGCTACCGGCCCTACCTCGATCGGGAGTGGCTCGACGAGTTTGACGCGTGGGCCGCGACCTATGAGATCCCCTATGAGGACCTCCTCGGCGACAAGGGCGAGCGCAACTGGGACTCGGCGCGGCGCCGTAGCGACCTCGAGCTTGATGGTCAGGTGGCCGAGGTCATCTTTCCCAACACCGTCCCACCGTTCTTTCCGAAGGTCGCGCTCACGAGTCAGCCCCCTGCCCTGACCGCGGGAGACATGGATCGTCGATGGGCCGGGCTTCAGGCGCACAATCGTTGGTTGGCCGACTTCTGCGCCGACGCTCCTGGCCGCCGGGCCGGGGTTGCGCAGATCACGCTGTACGACATCGAGGCTTCGGTGGCCGAGGTGCGGCGCACCCACGCCGCAGGGCTGCGCGGCGGGGTCCTGCTGCCAGGCACACCGCCAGGCCTCGGTCTGCCCCAGCTCTTCGACCCGTGCTACGAGCCCCTGTGGCAGGTGTGTGCTGAGCTCGGCGTCCCCGTAAACCACCACACCGGTAGCGCATCCCCGCCCATGGGGGCCACGGACGTCGACGCCGTGGTGTTCCTGCTCGAGGTCTCCTGGTGGGCCCATCGCGCATTGACACATCTCCTCGTCGGCGGCGCGCTCGATCGCCATCCCGACCTGCAACTGGTGTTCACCGAGCAGGGCACGGCGTGGGTGCCCGAGGAGTTGGCCAAGCTCGACTACTTCTTCGATCGCATGCGCAGCGCCGATGGTTCGCAGGAACAGGTGTGGGGTCGGGCGGTCGTCGAGCGGCTGTCGCTCAAGCCCAGCGAGTACTGGTCCCGCCAGTGCCACGTCGGCGCCAGCTTCATCCGCCCACCCGAGGTCGGGTTGCGCGACCTGGTCGGCGTCGATCGCATCATGTGGGGCAGCGACTACCCGCACAAGGAGTCGAGTCACCCGTTCTCGCACGAGGCCATGCGTGCGGCCTTCGCGGGCGTGCCCCACGACGAGACCGCGCGGATGCTCGGCGGGAACGCTGCTGCGCTCTACGGCTTCGATCTCGACGCTCTGGCCCCGCTGGCCGCCGTGTTCGGTCCTCGCGTCCTGGCGATCGACCAGCCGCTCGCTCCGGGTGAGCTGCCCATCGCCGCTGCGAAGTGTCCTGCGTTCGTGGGTCAGCAGTTCGCCGAGGCATTGCCCGGCTGAGCCCGCGGTCGATGGTCCCGTGGCGCATCCTCTAGCGTTCGCCGCAGCGGGCGAGACGCGGGGGATGGCAATGGGGACAAGACTCGACGGCAAGGTGGCCATTGTGACCGGCGCCGGTGGCGGCATCGGGCGCGAGCACGCGTTGCTGATGGCTTCCGAGGGCGCGTATGTGGTCGTGAACGATCTAGGCACGCGTCCGGGAGCCGACGCGGCGTCGGTGGTCGCCGAGATCACCGAGCGCGGCGGGACCGCGGTGGCCAATTCCGGTTCGGCAACTTGGGACGGCGCGGCAGGCATCGTGGCGCGTGCCATCGACGCGTTCGGTCGCGTCGACGTGCTCGTGAACAACGCCACCGCCGGTCGCAACAATGACATCTGGCGCTTCACCGAGGAGGAGTGGGACCTCACAGTCGGGGTGAACCTCAAGGGCTACTTCGCGATGATCCGCGAGGTGGCGCCGCACTTCTGTCGCCAGGGTTCGGGCGCGATCGTGAACACCAGCTCGGGTTCCGGATTCGGCCACCCGTCGCACGTGGCGTACTCGGCGGCGAAGGAAGGTGTGGTCGGCCTCACGCGCACGGTCGCACGCGAGCTCGGCCGATTCGGCGTGAGGTGCAACGCTATTCGTCCTCTGGCTGTGGGGGCGTCCACCGCCGACTACGAGGTGCGCACCGCGCGGTGGTCGACGTTGATGGCCTTGACCATGGCCCCACGCGGCGCGAAGCCGCCGGCCAACACTGCGCCACCCACGTTGACCCCGGCGAAGATCGCCCCGCTCGTGGTGTGGCTGTGCACCGACGCGGCCAGCGGGGTGAACGGCCGAACATTCCACGTCGGCGGCGACACCATCTCGCGGCTGAGCGAGCCGGCCCGTGAACGCGTCCTCACGAACCCTGCGGGTTGGACACTCGACGCGCTCGACCAGGTGGCACCGACCCACCTCGTCGACGATCTCACCAACGACTACACGCTCGACGATCACCCGGAACTGAAAGAGTTCAACGTATGAAGACCACCGCTGCAGTCATGCGAGCCCACAATCAACCGCTCTCAATCGAGACCATCGACGTGGATCCACCCAAGGCGGGTGAGCTGCTCCTTCGGATGGCGGCGGCCGGCATCTGTGGCTCGGATCGCCATGTACTCGAAGGCCACTTTCCCGGCGCGGTGCCCACGGTCGGCGGCCACGAGGGCGCCGGGGTGGTCGAAGCGGTGGGCGAAGGTGTGCAGGGCTTCGCCGTGGGCGACCACGTGCTGCAAACGTTTGTCGGTCCGTGCGGCGTCTGCGCCTCGTGTCGGCGCGGCCAGCGCACGTTCTGCACGCTGCGGTGGACCACCGATGGCACGTTGCCCGACGGTACGTTTCGCATGCACGCGGCCGACGGCTCGCCGATCGGCACGTTGCTCGGCCTCGGGAGCTTCAGCGCCCACACCGTGAGCCCGGCTCGCAACTGCGTCGTGGTCCCACCCGACGTCGACCTCGCCTGCGCGGCCCTCGTGTCGTGCGGAGTGTCGACCGGCGTCGGTGCGATGGTCAACGTTGCCCGTACCCAGATCGGAGACGACGTCGCGATCCTCGGCGCGGGTGGCGTGGGTGCAGCGGCCATCATGGGTGCGGTGATCGCCGGCGCCGGGCGCATCATCGCTATCGACGTGCACGACACCAAGGAAGGGCCCGCTCGATCGTTCGGTGCCACGCACTTCCTCAACGCGCGCACCCAGAACGTTGCCGAGGCCATCTCGCAGATCACCGAGGGACGTGGAGTCGACCGGATCGTGCTCACGCTCGATCGCATCTTCCCCGAGCACTACAAGCTGGCGATCGAGGCCCTGGCGCCCGGCGGGGTCGCGGTGCAGGTGGGCTCCACCGACCATGGCATGGATCATCTCCCGGTGAGCCCCAATGCGTTCGCAAGCCGGCAGGTGTCGTTCACGGGCACGGTATACGGCGGCATGAACCCCGAGGCCGACGCCCGTCGTTGGCTCGAACTGCATCGACGCGGCGCGCTCCCCGTCGAGAAGTTGATCACGCGTGAGTATGAAATCGGCGATATCAACAAGGCGTTCGACGACCTTGCAGCAGGGCGAAACATCCGCGGTCTCGTGCGATTCGAGTAGGCCATAGGGCGCCCCGTCGCACCATCGATCCGATGCGGGCCGCGGTGGACGCACTGGAATGGGGCGGCACTACGGTCGCGATCGGCGTTCCCGAGCAGGGGACCGAGGTGTGATCGTCTTCAGCTGCTGAGCGAGAGCGAGGCCGCGTGTACCAGAGCGCCGATCGCCGCGTACTTGGTGCGCGGGAGGCGCTCGGTGGGTGCGCTCACCACGAGCGCGGCCACCGGACGACCGCCCGGGTCGAGCAGCGCGGCGCCGATTGAGGTGGCCGCGGCCGAGACCGCTCCGGCGTTGAGCGACCAACCGCGGGTGCGCGTGCGCGCAAGCTCGTCGAGGAAGGACGGATCATCGACCGCGCCGCCGTAGGACTGCACTTCCTCGAGGGGTAACCGCGAGAAGATCGCGAGTGCCGCCGCACCACCGTCGGGGAGCACCATGCCGCGATGGGGCGCCGAGCGCACGAGATGCCGGCTCTCGACCACGTCGAGGGTGATGATCTGGCCGGCGTCGGGTACCGCGAGCACGACCGACTCGCCGGTGGCCTCGCGGAGTTGGTCCATGGCGAGGCGCGCCCGATCGAGGATGCCGGAACCGCGCTGCGCCTTCGTGGCGACCACCGCCGGGTGCGAGGTGAGCTCCCAGCGCGTGAGCTCGCCGCCCGCCGGGCGGATCCAACCGGCGGCGTGCAGCGTGACGAGCACCCGCTGCAGCGCGCTCTTGTCCTCGTCGAGGGCGCGGGCGAGCGCGCTGAGCCCCACCGGCTGGTGCTCGGCGATCGCGTCGATCGCGGCGAGTGCACGTGCGAGGCTTTGGAGAGGTTTGACCGCCATCCGCGTCCCTCCTAGGCTGAGTCGCAGGTAGATGTAGCATATCGCCATGTGATCCACCCACCCAATCTCCTCCTCGAGCCCACTAGGAGCACCCGTTGCAGGCCGACGATCTCATCCTCATCAGCGTCGACGATCACATCGCCGAACCGTCCACCATGTTCGACGCGCATGTTCCTGCCCGTTACAAGGCCCAGGCGCCTCGGGTCCTCACCGACGAGCGCGGCATCCAGCAGTGGTGGTACGGCGACGTCAAGGGTCGCAATCTCGGCCTCAATGCCGTGGCCGGCAAACCCCGCGAGATGTTCAACGTCGACGCGAGCCGCTACGACGAAATGCGTCCGGGCTGCTTCGACGTAGACGAGCGCGTGCGCGACATGAACGCGGGTGGTCAGCTCGCGGGACTCAACTTCCCCAACTTCACCGGCTTCTCCGGGCAGGTGTTGAACCAGGGCCCCGATCTCGATGTCAACGAGGTCATGATCAAGGCCTACAACGACTGGCACGTCGACGAGTGGTGCGGTGCGCATCCCGGTCGCTTCATCCCGTGCGGCGTGCTGCCGTTGTTCGATGTCGAAAAAGCTGCGGCCGAGGTGCGGCGGCTTGCGGCCAAGGGCTGCCACGCGGTCACCTTCTCCGAGAACCCCGAAGCGCTCAACATGCCGTCGATCCACTCGGACCAGTGGGACCCCCTCTTCGCCGCGTGCGTCGAGACGGAGACCGTGTTGTGCTGTCACCTCGGCTCGTCGTCCCGAAGCCCGATGTCGGCCGTCGACGCGCCGGCCGGTGTCAACATGACCACATCGTCGGCGGCCACGATCTACACGCTCGTCGATCTCGTGTGGGCCACCTTCTGGGAGCGTTTCCCCACGCTGAAGTTCTCGCTGACCGAAGGTGACATCGGCTGGATCCCGTACTTCCTGTGGCGGGCCGAACACGTCAACGATCGCCACGGCGGGTGGACCAAGCACGACTTCACCAAGACCGGTGGCCCCATACAGATCTTCCGCGACCACATCCTCGTGTGCTTCATCAAGGAGAACATCGGCGCGAAGCTCATCGAGGAGTTCAACGTCGAGAACGTCTGCTGGGAGAGCGACTACCCGCACTCCGACAGCACCTGGCCGTACGGACCCGAGGAGCTGCTGAAGTCGCTCGACGGCTTCAGCGACGCGAACATCAACAAGATCTCGCACGAGAACGCGATGAAGCATTACTCGTTTGATCCGTTCGTGCATCGTTCCAAAGAGAAGTGCACCGCCGCAGCGCTGCGCGCCGAGTCGCCCGAAGTCGACACCGTGACGCACGCGGGGCGGCCCGCGGATGAGCGCGACCTCGAGTCGTGGCGCGCGATCACCGGCACGCGCCGCTGAGTAGGGTTTGGCTCGCCGACGGATTCGGCTGATCTGGGGGACACGCATGGACTCGGTAATTCTCGACGCGGAGTTGTTGCCGCTCATGGCATCGGCTCCGGTGTTCGTCCTGTCAAACGAGATCTTGGCGCCGATGCGCGCCAATGGTCTCGGCGTCGCGCCGTCACTGTCGGATGCAGTCGAGCGCACCGACCACGTCGTGTCGACCGACCCGCATGTAGTGGTGCGGGTGCATCGCCCTCGCAACGTCGAGGGACTGTTGCCGCTCGTGTACTCCGTCCACGGCGGGGGGTTCGTGTTCGGCTCGCGTTCCATGGACGACGCGAAATTCGATCGGTGGTGCCCGCGCTTCGGATGCGTCGGTGTCTCGGTCGAGTACCGCTTGGCGCCCGAGACGCCGTACCCGGGTCCGCTCGAGGATTGCTACGCCGGTCTCCTGTGGACCTGGGAGCACCGCGAGGAACTCGGCATCGATGCGTCAACGGTGATCATCGCCGGCGTCAGCGCGGGCGGAGGGCTCGCTGCGGGGTTGGCGCTGCTCGCACGCGATCGCGGCGAGGTGCCGGTGACCCACCAGTTGCTCGAGTGCCCCATGATCGACGATCGTCAGGTGACCTCGTCGAGCCAGCTCGACGGACTGCCGGTGTGGAGCCGTGATTCGAACACCTTCGGGTGGCGGGCGTACCTCGGTGACCTCTACGGCACCGATGCCATTCCCGGGTACGCAGCACCGACGCGGGCCGACGACCTCGTCGGCCTACCGCCGGGCATGGTCATCGTGGGCGGCGCCGACGGGTTCCGCGACGAGGACATCGCCTACGCCTTGCGCTTGAACCAGAGCGGCGTCCCCACCGAGTTGCATGTGTTGCCCGGCGCACCTCATGGGGTGCAGATGTTCGCCGGCACCGCGGTTGCCGAGTTGTGGGCCACGCTCGTCGAGCAATGGCTCGCGAGGGTGCTCAGTCGGTGATGCCCTCGAGGCTCACGTAGCGGTCGTATACGTCGATGGCCCCGGCGATCCTTGCCTGCGATCTCGGCGGGTGGCAGGTGATCTCGGTATGGGTGAAGCGCTACGGTCGGCGGGTGACGCACGTGGGGTCGGGGCTGTGGTGGGGTTCGCTCGAGGGCTCGGATCTGTCGACGCTCGTGACGGCCGCCGGACGAGCGGGGTTCTCCGAGGTGTCTGCGACACCGGCGATGTACTTCGCGGCCCGCGCCCAGGGACATACCGATGCGATGCTCGCAGCGTTGGTGGCCGAGTCGGGTGTGACGGTGCCAGTGATCGACCCATTGCTGCGAGGGCTACCCGGTGCGTGCCCGGCGGCGAACGTCGGCCGGCGCTGGCGCAGCACGTTCGAGTACGACGAGGACGACTGCCACCGCGCGGCGGACGCACTCGGTTCGACGGTGATCAATCTCGCCCACTTCCTCGGCTCGCCGACCTGCTTCGGCGCGCTGGTCGAGGCGATCGGTGCGATCACGGAGCGAGCCGTGCGCCGGGGCCGGGCCATCGCCGTCGAGGCGATGCCCGAGGGGTCGATCCCCGACCTCGCCACCGCCACCGCGATCGTGCGCGCCGTGGCCAGCGCGGGCTGTGGGCTCACCGTCGACACGTGGCACTGGTGGCGCAGCGGCGGCGATGATGCCGAGATCGTCGACCTGGCATCCGGCGAGGTGTTCGTGCTCCAGTTGAGCGACGCTCCGGCGAAGGTTCGGGCGAGCGGTACCGAGCCGCCGATGCGTGACCGGTTGCTGCCAGGTGCGGGCGCCATCCCGTTGACCGATGTGTTGCGGCGCGTTCGGAACAACAACCCGCTCGTGCACGTCGGCCTCGAGGTATTCGACACGTCCGCGATCGATCGGACGGTCGACGAGCGTGCGACAGCAGCCCTCGGCGCACTCCGCGCCTTGGAAGCTCGAGCCGCAGCGCTGGGGTGACCGGTACGTGGCGATCGTCCTTGGTGTCGAGTGCCCTACGTGCGGCGTCCGAGGCGAGCCCTATTCCTGACGCCCACCCGGGGCGTCGGTCCGCGGCCCGATATAGGGTCACCACCGAGCCGACACGGGGGACGCACATGGCAGCAGAGGTCGACGACGGCACGACGCAGATTCGTCAGTGGCTCGGCACGAACATCGGCGGCGAGGTTCGCGAACTGAGCCGGCAAGCACGTTGGCGCCCGGTCTGGTTCGCCGACGTGGAGCGCGACGGGGAGCTCCTCGAACTCGTGATCCGCGGCGATCGCACCGACATGACGCTCATCTTCCCGCTGCCCCACGAGATGGCGTTGCAGTCGGTCATGTACGAGCAGGGCATTCCCGTGCCGAAGGTGTACGGGTGGATCGACGAGCCGGCCGCCTATGTGATGGATCGCGTCGGCGGCCGCAACGACTTCGAGAAGGCCACCGAGGCCGAACGCTCGTCGGCGGTCGACGATTACCTGCAGATCCTCGCCCGACTGCACAAGCTGCCGCTCGAGCCGTTCCTCGACGCCGGCATCATGCGCGCTCCGTCGCCCGCCGAGTCGGGCACATTCGGCATGGCGCGCTACGAGTCGAACTTCCGATCGATGAAGCAACTGCCCGACCCGTTCATTGAGTTCTCCCTCGGATGGCTGCGCCGGAACCCACCGGTGTCGCACGGCCGTGAGGCAGCGATCGTTTGGGACTCGGGCCAATTCCATCACGAGGCCGGGCGCATCCTCGCCGTGCTCGACGTCGAGATCGGCCACATCGGCGACCCGATGATGGACCTCGCGGCGTGGCGCCAACGCGACACGGTGATCGGGTACGGCGAGTTCGCCAAGCTCTACGACCGCTACAGCGAGCTCACCGGCGAGCCGCTCGACTTCGATGCATTGCAGCGCCACCACTTCTTTTTCTGCCTGTCGAACCAGCTTTCTGTAGGCCCGGCCACGCGGGTCCCGTCGCCCGAGAGCGACCTCATGACCAACCTTCAGTGGTGCTACGAGACGAACCTGTTCGCGACCGAGGCCCTCGGCGAGATCCTCGACGTCGAACTACCAGCCGTCGAGATGCCGTCGCCTCGTGAATCGCGCGCCGAGGTCGCAGTCGACCACCTCGTCCGCAACCTGCGCACGGTGCACATCGACGACGAGTACCTCACCTACAAGCTGCGGACGATGTTCCGCCTCGCACGCCACGTGAGCCGCATCGACCAGATCGGCGATGCGTCGAGTACCGCCGATCTCGACGACCTTCACCAGTTGCTCGGCCACCGGCCCGAGTCATGGCTCGACGGCGAGGCTGAGCTCGAGCAGTTCGTTCTGACCAATGCCGACAACGCGACCTACGACGAGGAACTCGTGAAGCTCTTCCACAAACGACATCTGCGAGCCCACATGCTGCTCGGCCCGGCCGGCTCGGCGATGGCCCACCACGCCAAGATCCAGACGTTCCGGGACTGACCCCAGTGGCCAACGACGATCGCGCCATCGACGCTGCAGACGACTGGGGGCTACGGCCCGACGACGACATGTTCCACCCACCGGAATCGTCTGATCCTTGGTGGACCGAGACGATCTGGTTCTCGTGGATGGTGCCCGAGCGAAACCTGCTCGGCTACTGGTACACGGTGTTCCGGCCGAACATCGGTGTGGTGTTCGGCGGGGTGCTCGTGTTCGATCACACCGCAGTGCTCCCCTGGGAGATCCCGGTGTTCGACTGGAACTGGCACCAGCCGATGCCCGCGGGTGGTGTCGACCTGCGTGACCTGAACGTGCTCAACGACATGACCTTGCAGTGCGTCGAGCACGGACGCCGCTTCCGGTTCGGGTACACCGCCGAGCACGTTGCATTCGACCTCACCTACGAGGCATTGATGCAACCGATGCTTAGTCGCCATACGCCCCCGTTCAATCATGGCAATCACATCGATCAGCCGGGCCGCGTCACCGGCTCGTTCATGCTGCACGGCGAGTCGATCCCGGTCGATTGCATCGCTATGCGCGATCGTTCGTGGGGGATCCGGACGCCGCGACGCCAACCCAAGCTCGGGTACTGCCACGCCACGGCCGGTCCCGACAGTTCGTTCCTCGCGATCACCATCGATCGCAAGGGGGTCGATGGACTTGTCGGCGGTTACCTCATGCGCGACGGGCAGTGGGAGGCGCTTGTGTCGGGGGAGCGCCGCGTGGTCCGCGACGCCGGCGGGCGTCCGGCCGAGGTCACGCTGCAGGCAACCGATGCTGCGGGACGCGATCTCGAGGCTGTTGGCAACACGGTGAGCCGGCAGGTCTTCACGGCCTATCCCGACATGTTCTGCTGGAACAGCCTGGCCCGCTGGCACTACGACGGTGTCGACGCATGGGGTGAGGACCAGGACATTTGGCACCCGCGGAAGTGGCGCGCCCACGCCCTGTCGATCGGCGCGTTGGTTCACTAGTGGACGAGCGACCGTGAAGTCTCAGGTACCTCTACGGACCTGAGACTTCACGGAACTCCGTTCGGACCGGCAGCTACGATTCTTCCATCGCGCGCCGTGACGGGTCGGCGCGAGTCGGAGGGGGACTCGATGCTCACTGGTGAACGGTCGCTTGATTGGATGGTCTCGGTCGATGATCACGTGCTCGAGCCGCCCACCGTGTGGCAGGACCGCGTGCCCGCTCGCTACCGCGACGTCGCTCCTCGTCTGGTCACCCTCGATAACGGTGAGTTCTGGGCGTACGAGGATCGGCTCGTGCCTACGGGTGGTCTGGCCGCCTGCGCCGGCAAGCCCCGCGAAACGTTTTTTACCCCGAACGCGATCACCTATGCCGACATGTTGCCCGGGTGCTACGACGTCAAGGCCCGCGTCGAGGACATGGACACCGGCAACATCCTCGCGTCGCTGTGCTTCCCGTCGTTCCCGCGCTTCTGCGGGCAGATCTTCCACGAGGCCAAGGACAAGGAGCTCGCGCTCCTCTGCGTGCAGGCCTACAACGACTGGATGATCGACGAGTGGTGCGCCTCCGCGCCCGGCCGCTTCATCCCGCTCATCATCGTGCCGTTGTGGGACCCTCCCTCGATTGCGCGCGAGATAGAACGCTGCGCCGCCAAAGGTGTCACCGCGGTCGCGTTCTCCGAGAACCCCGAGCCGCTCGGGCTGCCCACCATCCACGATCTTGGTCGCTACTGGGATCCGCTCATGCGGGCCGCCGAGGAGACGGGCATGGTGTTGTGCATGCACGTCGGCTCGTCGTCGCAGCTCCCGGCCATCTGTCACGACGCGCCACCGCTCGCCAACATCTCGTACGGCACGATCCGCACCGCGGGCAGCATGCTGTCGTGGATCTACGGCGATGCGTTCGTCAAGTTCCCCAAGCTCAAGGTGGCGTTCTCCGAAGGCAACATCGGCTGGATGTCGTACTTCCTCGAGCGAGCCGAGCAGTGTCTCGACAAACAGCGGCATTGGCTCACGCAGGGCATCGAACTGCACGGGTACGACAACAAGTACGACAAAGGCACGGCGGCCGACGTGGCCGACATCGACATCCGCGCCATCTTTCGCGACCACATCTACGGGTGCTTCCTCGAGGACCGAACCGGCATGCGGGTACTCGACATGATCGGCGAGGACAACGTCATGTGCGAGTCCGACTATCCGCACGCTGACACGACATGGCCCCACTCGGTGAAGGTCGCTCGCGACTGCATGCAGGGCCTGTCCGATGAGACCCAGTACAAGCTCCTGCGCGGCAACGCCGAGAAGTTGTTCCGCTTCACCCCCGCGCCGCTACCTCACTGAGGTACCCCGTCAGGCGTGCCGACCCACTTCGTTGATGATGTCCGCGAGGGCGCCGGGTTGGGACAACATCACGTCGTGATCCGCGTCGATCTCGTGGTGGCGGGTGGGGGTGAGCTGCGCGGCAAGCATCGTGGCGAGCGCCTCTGGCACTGCGCCGTCGCGTGTGCAGCGCACGGTGATCGCGGGGATCTGCGAGTCGTAGTGCGGAACGGTGGCGAGGAAGAGCCCGATTGGTTCGGGAACGCAGCGGGCGTACATCGCATCGAAGGCGGCGTCATCGAGATCGCCTGCGAACAGCGCACGTGCCGCCTCGCGTGATGCGAGGGGCTGCACGCCGGCTTGGTCGTCGATTACTGGTGCCTCGTCGCCGAAGAACAGCCGGTTCGTCGACATGCCGACGGGCGGGGTGAGCGCGGCAACGTACACCAGCGACGTCACGCGGTCGGGCGCCTGCGCTGCGGTCGCGGTGAGCGTGAGCCCACCCATCGAGTGGCCGACGAGTACAAACCGATCGAAGCCCGCAGCGTCGGCATCCTCGAGCACCGCCGCCACGCAGCGCGCCAACGTGACCGGCTCGGTGTCGAGTGGCCGCCGTCCGCGGCCGGGCAGATCGACGGCGACCGACGGCAGGTCGAGCAACGGTTGTACGAGCTCCCAGCACCACGCGCCGTGCATTCCGCCGTGGACGAGCACGATGCCGTCGGGTCGTGAGGTCACGTGATGCCTGCCTTCAGTCGGGGAGGAGCCAGGCGGCGTTCTCGACGAACACTTTGCGCAGCACATCAGAGCCGAGGCGCGCCAGCTTTCCGCTGATGTCGCCCATGGGGTCACGGCCGCCTTCGGGGTGAGGGTAGTCGCTCGAGTAGCAGTAGATCTCGGGCATCGAGAACTGGTCGATGTAGACATCAACCGGCTCGATGTCGAACAGCGAAACGCGAACATTGCGCCGGATGTAGTCGCTCGGCTGCATCGTGATGGGCAACGCCCCCTCGGTGTTGTCCAGCGAGAACTTGCGTGAGTTCGCGTGCCAGAAGTCCAGGTTCTGCGCGAGCGGACCCACCCACTGACCGAGCACCTCGCACGCGCCGAAGCGCAAACGCGGGTGACGCTCGAACACCCCGCCGAGCACCATGGTGGCGAGGAAGTTCTGTACGGGAAGGTGCAGCGTGGACAACGTCCACGGATCCATCTGGAACTCCTCGCCGGCCTTCCACCCTTGGAACGCAGGAGCGTCGCGCCATGCAGCGGTTTTCAAGAAGTCAAGGTCGGCACCGACGTGGGCCAATACCGGCACGTCGGCTTCGGCGAGCAAGGACCACATCGGATCGAGATCGGGATGTGCAGGGGAGCAGCCTCCCGGAAGGGAGGCGCTGGGCAGCCACACCGCACGCACGCCGCCGGTGACGAGTCGGGTGACCTGCGCCTGCAGTTCGCCGACGGTGGGAGCGATCGCGACGCCGACTGCGCGGATCCGGTCGGAGCGTCGAGCGACGCGGATACAGAAGTCGTTGTACGCCTCGATCAGCGACAACGCGTACGCGCGGCGGTCGCCCCGGATGCTGCGGAACATGTCGGGGTACTGCTCGGCCCGGTAGTAGAAGCTCACGGCGTAGAGCCCGATGCTGCCCGGGAACATCAGCTGACGTTCGACACCGAGGAAGTCCATGACCTCGAGTCGACGATCGAGATCGAACGCGCCTGGGGCTTGTGCGAATTTCGTGTTCCAGACCGAATGGGCGGTGATCTCGGTGGTGTCGGCGGCGACGAACCTGCGGATCGGCATCATCGAGGCTTCGAATGCATCGACGAATGGCCGCACGACCTCGCCGAACTGCTCCTCCCAATGGTTGACCGGCGTGTACTCGTGCGTGTCGGCGTCGAGCATGCGGCCGATGAACGGGTGCAGAGCCGCGGGAACGGCGTCGTAGGTGGTGGTCACGTGGAGTGCTCCCTGTGGGGCGGCACTGCCGCGGCCATCAACACGGGCTCGGTCAGGTCGTAGCCGAGCACCGCGGCCGCGATGGCCCCGGCGTCGGCTGCGTCGATGGGATAGGTGTAGTCCGTTTCGCTCAGCACCTCGGGCAGGTGTTCGAGGACGTCTTCGGGAGTCAGGTTCGTGCTCAGGTAGCCGAGCGTCTCCGCCATCACGGTGCGCGCCACCCTTCCGCCGCCCACCACCAACATCTCGCCCGTGACCGAACACGTCGAATGGACGAGCGCTGCGACGACCGGCGACACGAGTTCGGGCCGCATGGTGGCGAGGAACCAGTCGCGGAACTCGGAGTGGGCCATGTTTTCGGCCATGCGTGTGGCCCCTGCCGGCTCGAGGAGGTTCACCGTGATGCCGAATGCTTCGCCCTCTCGTGCGAGACCGCGGGTGAACCCGATGAAGGAGGCCTTTGCGGTGCTGTAGGGAATGCTTCCGGCGAGTCCGTAGATGGCGGTGGATGCCGCGAGCACGATGCGACCGTGCTGTTGACGCTGCATGACCGGCCATGCCTCTTGCACAAGCGCATACGCGGCGCGTGTGTTGATCGCGAGCAGCTTGTCGAGGCGCTCGAGCGACTCGTTCTCGAATGCCATGCCACCGAGCGTGAACCCGGCGTTGTGGACGAGCACGTCGATGCGACCGTACGCATCGATGGTGGCTCGCACTGCGCCACGCGCTCCGCCTTCATCGGTGAGATCTTCGACGTAGGGGACTGCGTCACCGCCCAGTCTGCGGATCGCGTCGACGGTCTCGGCGGCCGGCCCAGGATCGTGGCCTGTGCCGAACAGATCGGTCCCGGTGTCGCTCACCACGACTCGCGCGCCGCGACTTGCGAGCAGCATCGCGTGCGCACGACCCATGCCGCGGCCACCGCCGGTGACCAGCGCAACGCGGCCGTCGAAGCGCAGCTCGTCGATCATTCGGCTAGGCCGCCGTGTTGGCGCATGTATCGCCGCTGGCCGCCGGGTACGGCGCCGCGGCGATGCTGCAGCCCGATGTTGTCCCAGAGGACGAGGTCTCCGGTCGACCACTGGTGGACGAGCCGAGGCGCGGTGGCGTCGATGTGGGTCCGCAGTTCGGCGAGGACGCGATCGCTTTCGTCGCGGTTCATACCCGCGATGCGGTCGGCGAAGTCGTTCACGTAGATGGTTCGGCGCCCGGTGTTCGGATGTGGGGTGAATACCGGGTGCGTGGCATCGGCGAGGCGCGGCATGTCGGCCGGGCTCGGCAGTCGCGGGTCGAAGTAGATCACCTGGCGGTTCTCGAGCAGTGTGCGCAAAGAGGTCGGGAGCGTTTCGTAAGCCGTGTAGAGGTCGCGGTACTCGGTGGGCGTGACGCCGGGCTCGACGTCGAGCGCTTCGAACACGCTCACGACCTTGCGCATCGGCCGATGACTCTGGTCGTTGTGCCAGACAAGTTCGCTGATGCCATCGGTGCCTGGCGCGTACAGTGTGCTGCCGGTGTTGTCGGCACTGCGATCCATGTACTGCTTGCTCTCGATGGCCATCTGGCTGGCGGGACCGCCCTGGTTGCGATGCCCCGAGTAGTGCGCGGCGCCGTCCTCGGTCTCGAGCACGAGGCGACCGAATTGACGAAGGAATGCATCGAGTTGGACCTCCGACGGGCACGGCTGGCCGCGCAGCACGAGCAGCAGGTTTCGACGCAGTGCAAGGGTCAGCAGGCGCACCACCTCGGGATCGTGCACGTCCCAGCGCACCCCCGTGACCTCGATGCCGAACGAAGTGTCGGGCAGCGTCGCGAATTGCAGACCGGTCGACAGCGCAACATCGAGGCCGAGGCTGGGGGAGAACGACGATGGGGTGGTTGCCTCGGTGGTCGTCGCCTTGGTGGTCGTGGTCGCGGCGATCGACATTGGCATCTCCCCATCAGGCGTGCGCTCGGCCCCTTCGTCGATGGTAGACGATGCCGTACGATCCGCTGGTGGCCCGCCCGACACCGTTGACGAGCGCCGACGAGTTGGTCCTGCCCGCCGGTTCCACGCTCGACCCGGCGATGGTGTTCGCTGTCGCGACCCGCACCAACGTCGCTCAGGCCACACTCGGTACCCAGCTCCTGGGCGTGGGCGCGCAGCACGCCACGATACGCGTCCCGTGGCGAGCCGATCTCGGGGCCGGCGGTGCCACCGCTCGGTGGGCCGACTTCGTGGTCCCCATGCTTGTTGATCACGCGTGCTCGCTCGCCGTCCTCATGGTGCTCGACGACGCCGCTCGTTGGGCCGGATCGCTCGACCTGCGGGTGGACTATCGCCGATCGCTCGACGCGTCACCGTTCCTCGTGGCGCACGCGGTGTGCGACGAACGCGTGGGCGCCGTGATGCGTGTGCGTGCCATGGTCTCGGCCGACCCAGACGACGACGATCCAATGGCGGTGGGGCTCTGCACGATCGCAGTAGTCGCTGGCCCGACTGGTGAGTCCCGACCGTGACGCAACCTGAGGCACTGTTGCTCGAAAGGCTTGCGGTGGTGCTGGCCACGTCGCCCGCAGTCCCGTACCTCGGTCTGCGGGGCGAGATCGTCGACGCTCGTGTCGTGGTCACCCTGCCTGGGCTCGAACAACACGTGGGCGACGTGAGCCAGCGTTCGGTGCACGGTGGTGTACTCGCGGCGTTCCTCGAGACCGCTGCGCTCGCAATGCTGCAGGCGCACGGTTCCGGCGACCCCGTTAAGGCGCTGTCGTTCACGTCGGCGTTCGTCCGGCCGGCGCAGGTCGTCGACACCTATGCGGCGGTCGATGTCGTGCGCATCGGTCGTCGCATTGCTCACGTGCGCGTCGGCGCGTGGCAGGGCGACGTCGACAACTTTGTGGCGACGGGCCAAGGGACCTTCTCCCTCCGATAACAAATCCCGGCCGCCCGTCGACGATGTGGTCGCCCCGAGCGCGTACCGTTCCGTACTCGTGGACACCGACTCGACCCAACCCTCCGATCGCACAGACGCTGAACCCCCTGCGAACCCGGCGAGCTCGGCGTATGCCTTGCCGACCAGCGGACGCGTCGCCTACCAGGGCGAGCCCGGGGCCAACAGCTTTGCCGCGTGCCTCGAGGTGCTACCGGGCATGGAGCCAGTCGGGTGTCAGACCTTCGAGGACGCGTTCGCCGCCGTACAAGGTGGCGACGCCGACCTGGCGATGATCCCGGTCGAGAATTCGATCGCCGGGCGTGTGGCCGACATCCACCACCTGTTGCCCGAGTCGGGTCTGCACATTATCGCCGAGCATTTCATGCCCATCCACTTCCAGCTCATGGTGCTTCCCGGCACCACGCTTGCCGACGTGCGGCGGGTGCGCAGCCACATCCACGCGCTCGGGCAGTGCCGGCGCATCATCCGCGACAACGGCTGGGCCACGTCCGTGGCCGACGACACCGCAGGCGCGGCGCGCGAGGTGGCCGAGGCCGGCGACCGCGGGGTCGCGGCGTTCGCTCCTGCCGCGGCGGCTGAGCTCTACGGCCTCGAGATCCTGGCGCACGATGTCGAGGACGAGCACTACAACATGACGCGGTTCTTGGTGCTGTCACGGTCCTCCGTCGAACCGCCCGTCGATGGTGGCCCGGCGATCACGAGCTTCTGCTTCCGCGTGCGCAACGTGCCGGCTGCGCTTTACAAGGCCATGGGTGGCTTCGCCACGAACGGCGTCAACCTGACCAAGCTCGAGAGCTACCAACTCGGCGGCACGTTCTTCGCCACACAGTTCTATGCCGACGTCGAGGGTCATCCAGCACAGACCTCGTTGGGCCTCGCACTCGAGGAGCTTGCGTTCTTCTCCGTGCAATTGCGCATCCTCGGTACGTATCCCGCGCATCCGTTCCGCTCCCAGATCGCCGAACCCGCCAGCAATGCGCTGCTCCGTCCAAACAGCGTGCACTGATCGGAGGTCGATCCCAGGCTTGCGCTCGAACGGCTCGTCAGCCGGCCAGATCGCGTAGGTCGACTACCGAGGGATCGCCGAAGGACTCGCTCAGCAGATGTTCGACAAGTCGGCGCGCTGTGCGATCGGGCGACGCGAGCATCCCGTCACGATTCATCTCGACGAAGCGCTCCAGTTCGGGAAAGTCGTTCACGTTGCTGGCCCGTATCTGGGCTTGCATCGCGGTGTCGACGACCCCTGGCGCGATCGAGCAGACGCGGCAGCGCAGGGGTGCGTCCAGCGCGACGCTGCGAGTGAAGTGATCGAGGCCCGCTTTCGTGGCGCAGTACGTCGACCAACCTGCGTATGGCGTTCGCGCGGCACCCGACGAGACCTGTGCGATACGCCGCTCGATGTCGAGGTCTGCGGTGAGCCGGAGCAGTTCGTTCGTGAGGACGATCGGCGTGGCCAGGTTCAGGTTCACGGCTTCGGCAAGGTCTATGGCATCCAGGCTGCCGACTGGCCCGATCGGTGGCAGTACGCCCGCGTTGTTCACGAGGAGCACCTGCGTGATGCGCGACCAGTCGGCGACATCGAGTGCGCCGGACATCGCGTGCGCTGCGTCGGCGGGTGAACGGAGGTCGACGACGAGCTGACGCATGTTCGGGTCGGCTCGCAACGAGCGTCGGCGGCCCAGCGCGACGACCGTGTTCTCGGGCTCGCCGACGAACACGTCGAGTAGCGCTGCGCCCAGGCCGCTCGTATGACCGGTGAGGATGACGAGACGGCCCATCTCCTCAGTATGTGCATCCGGAGGCCGTGTCGGCGAGTGCACGGCCGGTTCGGAGCGGGGTGCCCCGACTGCGCGCCGCGACTACCGTGCGCGTCGAGCAACCGAGGGGGATCGATGGCGATCGACGAGAACGAGCTTCAGGCGATGATGGACGAGCGAGCGATCATCCGCACGATGCACCGCTACTGCCGGGCGCTTGACGGCGGCCTCGATGCCGAGTGGCTCGACGTGTTTACCGAGGACGCTGTGTACGACACCGTGCTGCCCAACGGCGACGTGTACGCACACCTCACCACGCGAGACGACTTCGTCGCGTTCCTGCACGCGTATCCGCGTCAGCCGGTGACTGCGCCGAAGCACGTGATGGTCAACCCCATCCTCGAGATCGATGGTGACACCGCACGCGGCGAGAGCACATTTCTTTACCTCAACCAATCGCCGGGTGAAGTGCCCAAGGTGATGGCATGGGGCCGCTACATCGACGAGTTCCGGCGCGAGGGCGGTACTTGGCGCATTTCCCTACGGCGCTGCGATACCGAGGCGGTGGACGGCTGACCGCCTCCAGGTCCGCGCCGTCTCAGCCCCCGCGCAACAGCGTTGCGTACTCGCCCCAACCGAGTTGCGCGAGCGTGGTGTCGAGGTCGGAGCCGTCGGTGAGCTCGATGCGTGCGTGTCCGGGCTTGGTGAGATACGCGAACCCAATGGGGATCGCGTCGGGATTCGCCACCGTGACCTCCACGTCCCAACCGGCGCTCATCATGCGTCTGGTCGACGCGGTGACGTCGTCGACCCAGTAGGCCACGTGGTGTAGCCGTGCGATCTCGTCGGTGTGCCACACGCTGCCCGGTCGGCCCTCGAGGAGCTCGACCCGCATCGGGCCACCACGTGAGGTGGTGACGCGGCGCAGTCCGGGAGTGGGCGAGCCGTCACCACTTGCGAACGGCGGCGCGAGCGCACCGTCGAACGGTTCGTTGAACGTAATGCCGAGCAACGCGCCGACGCTCTCGATTGACGCGTCGAGGTCACAGGTGACGATGCCCACGTGGGCGTGGATCCCCGGTAGTTCGATCGCCATATGTCCCCTTCGGCCAGCGTCTGCGGATGGTACCCGGCGATGAATGGACGCTGGGGCACGATGCGCACACCTTGTGCCCGAACACGCCGCGCTACGCCGACCGATCGGTTGCCGAGACCGGGTGGTCGGGCCCCTATGGTTTCGTCTGCTCACGAACCGGAGTTGCGATCGATGCGCGATACAGAGTTTCCGATCCATGTCCTACCCGAGGTGATCGATGACCTTCACCGTCGCGTTCGCGCCACCCGGTGGCCCGATCAGCTAACCGACACCACGTGGGAGCATGGCGCCGACCTTCGCTACATTCGCGACCTGGCGCAGAGTTGGGTTGATGCGTTCGACTGGGCCCGCGTCGAAGGCGCGCTCAACGCCGAGATGCCCAGTAGGCGCTGCACGATTGATGGCCTCGACGTGCACTTCACCCGTACCGTCCCCGACCTCGCCTCTCGCGAGCGCGGCCTGCCGCTCGTGTTGCTCCATGGATGGCCGAGCTCGTTCGTCGAGATGCGAGCGCTCGTGCCGCGACTCGTGCGTGCCGGTCACGAGGTGATCGTGCCTTCGTTGCCCGGCCACGGGTTCTCGTCGATACCGCTCCGCGTCGGCTTCGGCGCAGACGAAGGTGCGGCGGTGATCGCGTCGCTCATGACCGACGTACTCGGCCACGAGCGATATGTGGCCCACGGTGGCGACCGCGGGTCGTTCGTCGCGACCTCCCTCGGTCTGACAGCGCCCGCGAACGTCGCCGGCATCCATCTGACACTGCCCGGCGGCATCCCGGGCGAGGGCGGCGATCGAAGTGCCGAGGAGACCGAGTGGCTGACCACGACGGCCGCATGGGCGGTAGAGGAGGGTGGCTACTCGGCGATACAAGGCACGCGTCCGCAGTCGCTGGCCTACGCGATGCACGACTCGCCGGTCGGGATGCTTGCGTGGATCGTCGAGAAGCACCGTGCGTGGAGCGACTGCGGTGGCGACGTCGAACGATGCATCTCACGCGAGCAGTTGCTCACCAACGCAACCATTTACTGGGTCACCGGCACGTTCCGCGCCGCGTCGCACTGGTACTGGGAGCACCGGGTTCGTCCGCCAGCGGCGATGCGACCGATACGCATCGAGGTGCCCACCGCCGTCGTGCGCTATCCGAAGGAGGTCATGCGGACGCCCCGCTCGGCCGTCGGCCGCAAATACCAGCTGGTGCGATGGACCGAACGACCCTCCGGTGGCCACTTCCCGGCGTACGAGGACCCCGAGTTCCTCGCCGATGACCTGGCGACCTTTGCGAGCGACCTGGGCGCGACGCTTCGGTGATCGCGCCCGGCGACCCGGCGGTAGGACGCAACGTCGGCTAGGGACGAAGCGTGGCCAGGGCGGCCGCCGGCAGAACGCCGATCACCTCGCGTTGCTCGGCCGTTGCCGTGACCGCGAGTGCCTCGGCACCGTGGAGCACCATGAGCGCCAAGGCATCGCGCAACGGTGTACCCAACGCGATGACCGGGAGGTCAGGTGGGCTGCTGTGCGTATGCGGGGGCACCGGCGAGAGCATCGACCGGTCGACCGGGGTCACCGCGAGCAGTAGCAGTGCACGCTCCGCGCCGACGAACGACTCGACAAAAGGTGTCGCAGGGCTCGTGAGCAGTTCCCGTGCGGTCGCACGCTGCGCGAGGGTGCCGTCCTCGGCGAAGATGGCGATGCGATCACCGAGTCTGACCGCCTCGTCGATGTCGTGGGTGACGAACACGATCGTCTTGCGGATGCCGGCCTGGATCGAGAGCAGCTCGTCCTGAAGATGGGTGCGGGTGATCGGGTCGAGTGCGCCGAACGGTTCGTCCATCAACAGCACCGGCGGATCGGCGCCGAGGGCTCGAGCGACGCCGACGCGTTGCTGTTGGCCGCCCGACAACTCGTGTGGGTAGCGATCGCGATACGCGTCGGGGTCGAGCCCGACCAGCGAGAGCAGCTCGGCGACCCGGTCGGCCTGACGCTTCTTCGACCAGCCGAGCAGGCGCGGGATCATTGCGACGTTCGCGCCGATGGTGAGGTGGGGGAAGAGTCCGATCTGTTGGATCACGTAGCCGATGCCGCGACGCATGATCACCGGGTCGAGGGTCGCAATGTCCGTGCCGTCGATCAGGACTCGACCGTTGGTCGGCTCGACGAGCCGATTGATGAGTCGCAGCGTGGTCGTCTTGCCACAGCCCGACGGACCGACGAGCACGGTGAGCTCGCCG
>CAFBMH010000019.1_pt1 | contig 32844 bp, 37 predicted proteins | sample 7268361 | NCBI WGS metagenome assembly CAFBMH01 (sample SAMEA6814057, study PRJEB35770) | freshwater metagenome | biome: Freshwater; feature: Freshwater reservoir; material: water | place: Czech Republic | collected 2017-05-23 | depth 30m m
CGCGGTGACCAATGCGTCGAACGACGCGTCGGCATCGATGTCGAGCGCGTCGAGCACCAACGCGCACGACGCGGCGGTGAGCAGCTTGGAAGATTCGCCGCGCGCCCCGGTCGCGCGGGCCTGCGCGACCAGGTCGTGGAGGTTGACTCGTTCGCGAGTCATCGGGCGGCCTCGCGTGCGAAGGCTGCTCGCGCAATGGAGTCACGCTGCAACTCGTTCGCGCCCACGCTGATGGTGGGATGAATCCGTTCGAGGTACTCCCATGCGATTCGCCCGCCGAGCGGCACAACGGGCGCGGCCTCGCTGATGACCGGAGTCCACGTGAGGGCTTCGGTGCCGATGAGCTCGAGTGCTTCCCGGGCGATTCGCTGCAGCAGCTCCGTGGCCCACACCTTCGATGCAGCGGCTTCGGCATTGACGTTTTCGCCAGCGTCCTGCATCTCGAGTACGCGTTCGGCGAGCCGCAGGCCGATCGCGAGATCTGTGTGCAGGCTCACGATCATGTCGACCGCGTCGCGTTGCAGCGAGAGGTCGGTCAGCGCCGAGGCCCATGCGGCGAGCCGTTCGAGGTGCCTCGTGGACCAACCAAGCCACGCGAGCCCTGACCGTTCGTCGACGAGCGCCGTGGTCATCTGTGCCCAGCCGCGTCCTATTTCGCCGAGCACTGCACCGGGGCTCACGGCGACGTCGTCGAAGCGGATCTCGCTGAGCGTCCACCCGTTGAGCGTGGGCCGGCGTTGAACCGTGACACCAGCAGCGTCAAGGGGGACGAGGAACATGGTGAACGCATCGCGCGTCGCCGCGTCGAAATCCGTACGGGCGATGGTTATGCACCACTGAGACTTGTGGGCACCGGTCACGAGCGCCTTCTCGCCGCTCAGCACGAAGCCGCCCGCGTCGTCGGGCACCGCGAACATCTCGATGGCCGTGAGATCGGACCCAGCCCCCGGCTCGGTGTAGGCGATGCAGGCCAACAGTTCGCCGCGCAGCATCGGTGGCAGGAACGTGCCTTGTTGCTCCGGGGTGCCGTACGCGAGCAGCGGCGCCGCGCACAACACCATTGCCGTGTCGATCGATGGTGCGTCGTGATATGCCGCTTCGTACGTATAGATCGCGCGGTAGCTGGGTGGGCGGCCGCCGCCACCGTGCGACTCGGGTGCGGACACGGCGAGGAGGCCACGTTCGCCTGCTCGACGCTGGTGTGCGAGCTCGAAATCGAGCGTGCAACCGGTGAGATCGCGAGGATCGGCGTGGGCCACGGCGTTACGCATCTCCGCCGCGAGGAATGAGCGCACGTCATTTCGGAACGCTCGTTGCGCGTCGTCGAGGCGCAACTCGAGCAATCTCGGGCCGGGTGGGTTGACGACAGATCTGCTCACGCTCATGGCCTCCGGCGGCGCACCCTACCGTGAGCAGTCGAGGCCAGAGTCATCAAGCTTGCGCGGGCCCCGCGTGGCCCTCGACCTCGGTCGCACGTCCGGCGGGTAGCGCCGCCTGGACCGGTACCGGCTCGTGGTGCATCGGGATGTCGACGGGTATGTGGCTGTTGCCCTTGAGGTTCACGGCGATCTGGAGCCACACGAGATCGAGGGGCTCGCTGACGAAGCTCTTGCGATAGGACTCATCGCAGAGGTTGAGCCGGCCGTCGGGGAGTTGTTCGATGTAGGACATGTCGATCCACCCGTCGCGCAGGGGACCGCTGCGGTTGACGACATCACCGGGCAGTACGTCTTGCGCGCGGATCTGCACGATGTGCACCTGAATGCGTTGACGGTCACGTTGGGACATCGAAGCTCCTCTCGCCTCATCATCGGACGGATGTGGCCCGAGTTGAGTGCGGAACAACCAGGGCGACGGCGGCACGACGAGCGCGGACGAGCATCGGGTCTATGGTCGGGTCCCATGGCTGCACATGCGGACGCGCCCGATGATCGGGTACTCAACGACCCGGCGCTCGATGACCCCGTTGCGTTCTTCGGTTCCATAGCGAATGGTCCGTGGGCCGATCCAGGCGATGCGGGTAACCGGCTGGCCCGGGCCATCGTCCGGCTCACGAATCGAGCACTCGATGTCGACGCCCCGCAGGCCGAGATCGAGCAGCTGGCGGGAGAACTCGAGGCCATGACCGCGACGATCGCCGAGCGTCGGGCGACGCGCTATCGCCCCCAGGACCTTCCGGTCGGTCACAAGGTGCGGCCCAACGCCACGGGCAAGCACCCGTTGGCCGGGCCGGTCAACCCGACCGCGCCACCCATCGTGCTCCGACACGAAGCTGACCGCGCCTACGGCGACGTCACCTACGATCTGCGCTTCGAGGGACTACCCGGCTTGGTGCAAGGGGGCTTCATCGCAGCGGCGTTCGACCTCATCCTCGGTCAGGCCGTGGCGCTGTCGGGTACCGGTGGCATGACCGGGTCGTTGTCGGTTCGCTACGTCTCGCCGACGCCGCTGTACGAGCCGCTGCAATACGCGTCCTGGTTCGACCGCGTCGAGGGCCGCAAGACCTTTGCCAAGGGTGCGCTCACCGTTGCCGAGACGGGACGGTTGTGTGCCGAGGCCGAAGCGGTGTTCATCGCACCTCGAACCGGCCCGCCTGCCGTTGAATGATCTTCATGGTCGCCCCGCGGCGGCCGATAGACGAAGCCGATAGACGAACAGGTGCGGAGACGCTCATGACCATGCAGCTCGGCAAGGCAGGCATCGACCTCGGCATCGTCGTGCGCGATGTCGAAGCGATGGTCGCGTTCTATCGCGACACACTCGGTCTTTACTACGAAGGCGCGAACCCCGTCCCTGGCGGCGGCGAGATGCATCGGCTCTGGGCGGCCGAGACCATGGTCAAGCTCGTGGCACCCGACCCGGCACCCGCTGCGGGGAATCCGCCGGGCGGTCTCAGGGCGGCATCCGGCATGCGGTATTTCACGTTCACGGTCACCAACCTCGACGAGGTGTTCGACGCATGCAGCGCGGCCGGCGCCGCGGTCGTGCTCACCCCGTTCGCGGTTGCACCGTCGGTCCGCATCGCGATGGTCGAGGACCCCGACGGCAACCACGTCGAGTTCCTCGAGCGATCCTGAGATCGCTCGGCTGAGCTCAGCCGGCGCGCCGTGCCCTGGCGCTCCGGCGCACCAGTGACGAGAAGCAGAGCATCACGACCGCCGCACCGATGCCCACCGCGTAAGGGGTGAGGAAGTCACTCGACTCGTGCGGTTTGGCATCGCCGAGCAGCATGAACGCGAGTTGGATGCCGACCACCGTGCCGAGGCTCGCAGACATCTGAAGCATGCCGCTGGCGAGTCCCAGTTCGCTGGTGCGGACCGCGCCCGTGAGCGACGACATGTACGGCGGCGTGACGACGCCGAGGCCGATGCCTGACAAAACCAGGCCGATCACGATGATCGCGATCGACGTTGTGTGCGCACCCACCACGAAGGCGACCGCGCCCGCGATCAGTGGGAACGCGCCGGTCATCGCGGCAGGGCGGTTGCCCACGCGCGCGGTGAACGTGCCGGCGAACGGCGACGTGAGGCTGTAGGACAGCGGTCGCATGATGAGTACCGCACTCACCGCAGCTTCGCTGTAGCCGAAACCGTCGCGCAAGAGGATCGGCGTGATCACGAACGCACCCATGTACGTGACATGGCCGGCGAAGTACCCGAACAACGGCCCGGCGAAGTTCGGCTCGGAGAAGTAGGCGAGCGGCGCGAGCGGGAACTCGATGCGCCGCTCGATGGTGACGAAAAGCCAGATGCCGAGTGGGCCGCAGGCGAGGACGCCAAGCACCAACGGATCTCCGAAACCCCGACTACCGCCGAGCGTGAGCCCGAGCGCGACGCCGAGCGTGGCGACGGCAAGCGCGGCCGCGCCGGCGTAGTCGATCGGTTCGGACATCCCCGGCTTCGTGGAGCGCACCACGAACACCGCGACCAAGGTGGCCGCCACGGAGATTGCGCCGTAGATCCAGAACACGGCACGCCAGCCGAGCGCGTCGACCATGAGGCCCCCGACCGCAAGACCGATGGCCGGTGCGCCCACACCGAACAGGTTGAACCAGCCGAGAGCCTTCGGTCGCTCCTCGAGGGTGAACGCGTCGAGCACTATCGCTATTCCGTTCGGCGTCGCGGCCGACGCGCCGACGCCCGCCAAGGCGCGCAACGCGATGAGCGAGCCCGCATTGGGTGCCATGGCACAACCGAGCGAGGCAACGGTGAACAAGACCATGCCGATGAGGAAGAACTTGCGGCGTCCGTAGATGTCGCCGATCTTGCCGAAGATCGGATTGCCGACGCCGAGGGCCAGGAAAGGGCCGGTGATGACCCACGCGAGCGAGTTGGTGGACGTGTCCAGGTCGTCGGCGACGGTCTTGAGCGACGCGCTGATCACCGTGGTGATCGTGCCGTAAGTGAAGAGCCCGAAGAGCACGGTGAACAATGCGACCCAGCGGTACGCAGAACGCTCCGGCTTGTCCACGGATCGTCAGACTACGGTTTCGCACCATGTTCCAACTGCGATTCGACCTCCGGGTGCCGCCGATGGCGAACGTGACCCACGCAGACCAGTACCGCACGATGCTCGAGATGGTGCGATGGGCCGACACCCGCGGCTTCGCCGGCACCGTCGTGTCCGAACACCACGGTACGCCTGACGGGTTCATGTGCTCACCGCTGATCGTGGCCTCGGCGATCCTCGGTTCGACCCGCAACCTCACGTGCATGATCTCCGCGTTGCTCGTACCGCTGCACGACCCGCTTCGACTCGCCGAGGACATCGCGACCATCGACAACCTCGCCCCGGGACGCCTCATCGTGGTCGCCGCGCTCGGCTATCGCGAGAACGAGTTCGAGATGTTCGCCAAAGCACGGCCGAAACGCGCCCGGTTGCTCGAGGACGCCGTGCACGTGATGCAGACGGCCTGGAGGGGCGAGCCGTTTGAATGGGACGGACGGGCATGCTGGATCACGCCCAGGCCCACGACCGCGCCACATCCACACTTGTGGATCGGCGGATCGGTCGAGAAGTCGGCGCGTCGCGCCGCTCGCCTCGGGTTGCCGTTCCAGCCGATGGTGTATGACCCCGCGCTCACCGACGCGTACTACGACGAAGCAAGGACCGTCGGGTTCGACACGCCATTCGCCGCCATGAGCAATGGCCCGGGCCTGGTCATCGTGAGCGAGGACCCCGAGGCGGTGTGGGCACGAATCGGTCCGAACCTGCTGTTCGACGCCGAGCAGTATGCGAACTGGCAATACGCCGATCAGCGATCGGATTGGGCCGTCGAGGCCTCCACCGTCGCCGAACTGCGTGCCGCGGGCCAGCACGCGATCATCACCCCCGACGAATGCATCGAGCTCGCGCGTCGCGATGGCGCCGTGCTCCTTCACCCGATCTGCGGTGGTATCGACCCCGAGATTGGCTGGGAGTCACTCGAGTTGGTGCACAACAAGGTGATGCCGGCCTTGGCCGCATCCTGATTGCCGGGCGCGGTGTTCGCGCTCTATCACGGGGTCGGAAAGCTAACGATGATCACGGCGTGGTACCTCGTGCCGCTGTTCGTCGTTGGCGTCATCTTCGGGGTTGGCGCCCACCGAACGGGGCGTACGGCGAGGTTTCAGGTGGCCCACGCGGCCATGAGCGCGATGGCGTTCGGCGCACTGCTCGTCAGTCTCTGATCGGCAACCGATTTGCGCCTCGACCTGGCTCTGCCTGCGCACGGAGATGGCCGGCGGGATAGGTTGCGCGGCGCCGGTCAACGGCCGTCCGTCGGGTCGCCGAGCGGTCGCACAAGGAGGAACTCGATGCCCGACGCGCTCGTCGAAGTCGACGGCCACGTGATGATCGTCACGATGAACCGTCCGAAGCGCAAGAACGCCATGACCCTGAAGATGTTCGCCCGCATGGCCGATGCGTGGCGTCAGGCCTCGGCCGACGACAACATCCGGGCCATCATCCTCACCGGCGCCGAGGGAAACTTTTGCTCGGGCATGGATCTGCGGGCCATGGCCGGTGACGTTGACGAGACCGACGACTACGACATCGAGACCCGCATGAAGGCGGGCGACAACGGCTTCATCTACGACGGTCTGCTCAAGACCTACCGTCCGACCAAGCCAGTGATCGCCGCCGTCGAAGGCGTGGCCATCGCCGGCGGTACCGAAATCCTGCAGGGCACCGACATCCGCGTGGCCGCCGCGGGGGCACGCTTCGGCGTGAGCGAAGCTCGTTGGTCGCTCTATCCAATGGGTGGCTCGGCGGTGCGGCTGGCGCGCCAGATCCCGTACGCCGTTGCGGCCGACATCTTGCTCACTGGCAAGCATGTGAGCGGTCAGGAGGCAAAGGACATCGGCCTCGTGGGCACCGTGGTGCCCGACGGCCAAGCGCTCGCGAAGGCCCGCGAGATCGCCGAGGTCATCGCAGGCAACGGCCCACTCGCCGTCGAGGCGATCCTCAAAACCCTGCACGAGACCATCGGCATGAGCGAAGAGGAAGCGTTCGCGTACGAGCAGCCGTACGGCCAAGCCGTGTTCCAATCCGCCGACGCCAAAGAGGGCCCCAAGGCCTTCGCCGAGAAGCGCACGCCGAACTTCCAACGCAAGTAGCACGCATCGACCACACCCCGGGCCGTCAGACGATCACGGTGCGGAGCACTTCGCCGTTCTTCATCGCCGTGAACGCATCGTTGATCTCGTCGAGCGAGAGGCGGCGCGACACCATCGAGCCGAGGTCGAGCCGCCCGGTTTCGACGAGCTGGATGAAGCGGGGGAAGTCGCGCGTAGTGCGCGACGAGCCGTAGTAGCTGCCCTTGATCGACTTGTCCTGGATGATCAGCGGCAGGATCGGCACGGCCACCGTGGTGCTCCAGTGCGGCACGCCGACGAGCACCGTGGTGCCGCCCTTGCGGGTCATGCTGATGGCTTGCACGATGAGGTCGTGCGCGCCGACTGCTTCGAATGCGTAGTCGACACCGCGCCCACCGGTGAGCGCGAGCACTTGCTGCACCGGGTCGCCGTCGGTGGGATCGATGGTGTTGGTCGCGCCGAAGTGGCCGGCTGACGAACGCTTGAACTCGACCGGGTCGATGGCGATGATCTGGGAGGCGCCGGCGATGCGCGCCCCCTGGATGACCGAAGTCCCGACGCCGCCGCAGCCGATGACCGCGACGGTGGCGCCGAAGTGCACGGCCGCGGTGTTGAGCGCCGCCCCGAGACCCGTGGTGATGCCGCAGCCGATGAGCGACAACTGATCGGCCGGCAGATCGGTCTGCACAGGGATGCACGACGCCTCGTGCACCGCGATCGAATCGCTGAAGGTCCCCAGCCCGGAAAGCGCGCCGGTAGTGGAGCCGTCGGCCCGCACGGCGCGTTGCACAGCGGTAACACCGCTACCCATCTCGCACAGGTGCGTCTCCTGGCGCAGGCAATGCCAGCAGGCGCCGCACACCGGCGTGAGCGACAGGATCACTCGATCGCCGACGTTGCACCGCGTGACCTCGCTGCCGGTCCACTCGACGGTGCCGGCACCCTCGTGGCCGAGGATGCACGGTGCGCCGACGGGCAACTTGCCATCGATAACCGATAGGTCGCTGTGGCACACGCCGCTGGCCTCGATGCGGACCACGACGTCACGCGCGCCGGGCGGAGTGGAGGTGACGTCCTCGACCGAGAGGTCGAGGTCTTGGCCGACGAAGATGGCTGCGCGCATCAGAGTGCCTTTCGGGCGATGGAAACGAGCTAGGACCAGAGCGCCGCGGCCGGGCGGCCGCGACGTGTTTCTGCTTCCTCGAACCATTCGAGCACATGGGCCTGAGCGCGTGCCTCGAGGTCGCGCTCGACAGGCTCAGCAGCCTGGCGGCGCTTGCGTTCACCGATGTTGGCCACGAGGGTGTCGCGCTTTTCGTCGGTCATCGTGGAGCGCTCCGGCCACGAACGAACGGTCGTGCTGAAGCTGTCGCCACTGAAGTCGAAGATGCGATAGCCCGGACCGCCGGCGCCCATGAACGTTGACGGTGTTGCGTGAACGGGGATGTCACCGAGCTGCACGTTGTGTTCGCCGTGCACGTGACCGGCCGCCATGCCGCGCACGCCGTGCCGTTCGTGCAGCAACCCGATGTCCTCGGCGAGGAAGGGCGCTTCGGGTCCGTACGGACCCATGAGGTTCACCGGCGGGTGATGCATCCACACGAAGACGTTCTCGTTGGCGCGCGCCGCGAGCTGTTGGTCGAGGCGCGCGATCTGCGCAGCTCCGAGCTCGCCCCATTCGGTGTTGCCGGTACGGGCAAACGCGAACGTCCAGCCGTGCGTCTCGTGCATGGTGCCGAGCTCGACGACGCCGCCCGGCAGGTGTGCGTCGAAGTTGTCGATGAGGTCGTGATTGCCCGGGATCGCGAGCACCGGCAGACCGAGGTCGTTCAGCATGCCGTTGAGCTTGCGGTAGGCCGCGGGGTGACCACGATCGGCGAGATCGCCGGTGGCCACCACGAGATCGGGCCGTACATCGAGCGCATCGATGTCGGCGAGCACGAACGCCAGCGAGTCGGCGGGGTCGTGCAGCGTGACGCCACCGAACCACTCGATGACCGCGAGGTCATGGGCGTCGGCCTTCACATGGGTATCGGTGATCTGGACCACTCGCATGGCATCCCCCGGACGTCGTCCTGGCTACTCGGCGCGAGCGCCGGCAACTCTCGAAGAGCGTAGGTCGACCACGACGCCGACTGCTCAGAACGGCTTCTTGGTGAAGCCGCCGTCGACCAGCAACGTCTGGCCGGTGATGAAGCCGGCCTCCTCGGAGCACAGGAACAGGCATGCGTTGGCCAGGTCGGCCATGCGTCCCTGGCGACGGATCATCTGTCCGTTGATCAACATGGGCCCGATCGCGGCGCGCGACGGGTCGTTCAACCAGGCCATGGCGGATTCGGAGTCGACGAGGCCCGGAGCGATGCCGTTCACCCGTATGCCATCGGACGCAAACTCCTCGGCGAGACCCACGGTGAGCGAGTTAAGTGCGAGCTTCGAGACGGCATATGCACTGCCGTTGCCATAGGCGGCCATCGACGACATGTTGATGATGGCGCCGCCGCCGCGAGCAGCGATTGCCGGCCGGCAGGCGACCGCACACGTCAATGCGCCGAGCACGTTGACGTCGAGCACGTTGCGCCACGCAGGGAGTGCCTCGGTTGTGAACGCCAGTTGCGCATGCTCGAGGTGGATGCCTGCGTTGTTGATGAGGATGTCGATGCCGCCGAGCGTGGCGACGGTTGCGGCGACCATGTCGGCGACCTCGCCCGCATCGGTGACGTTCATCTCGATCGCAAGTGCGCGATGACCATCGGCGGCCAGTTCCTTGACAACGCGATCGGCCGCGCCAAGGTTGACGTCGGCGATCACGATATCGGCGCCCTCGGCGGCGAAACGGTGGGCGTACGTGCGGCCGATGCCGGCACCACCGCCGGTGACCGCGACGACCTTGCCTGCGAAGCGCGGCGTGCTCAACGCACCGACCGGATCACGACGCGCTCAGTTCGACCCACACGTTGCGATCCCAGTCTCGCCACGCCTGCATGATCGATGTGCTCCACTCGCTCTGCGCCTGCGTCATGTACTCGGGGTTGGTTACGAGGTCGCCGTTCTCGACCTCGTAGATGGCGAGGTATCGGTGCGGAACCGTGAAGTGTTTGAAGCGCCGGGCCGAGTAGAAGCCTTTGGTGGCCTGCTTTTCGGGGACGTGCTCGTCGTCGTACCAACGGTTGAATTCGTCCTCGCGCTCGGGGTCGATGTCGACCTGCACGATCAGCATTGCGGTTGCAGCCATGACGCGGATCGTAGCCTCGCGAACGGAGCGGTACGGTCGGGACCTGCTACCGACGGTTTTGGGAAGTGCGCATGGCCGAGAAGGAGAACAACGGCATGGAGATCAGCGGCACGTGGGAAGAAGTGCTCGGGCTGGTGTGGGACGAGGTCACCCCCGATCGCGTAATCGCGCACCTCGACATCGCGAAACGCCATCATCAGCCGTACGGCATCGTGCACGGCGGTGCATGGGCATCGATCGTGGAATCGGTGGCGAGTCACGGCGCAGCCCATGCCGTCATGGGCAAAGAAGGGATCGCGGGCGTCGTCGGTACGTCGAACCTGACCGACTTCTTGCGCAGTCACCGCGAGGGACGCGTCGAAGCGGTCGGACGTCCGATATTCGTTGGGCGCACCCAACAGTTGTGGACCGTCGAGATCTCACGGGCGAGCGACGGCAAGCTCGTCAGCCGCGGCCAGGTGCGCTTCCAGAACCTTCAGGTGCTGCCGGCCGACCGCTGAGTCAGCTACGCGGCAGACCAGGAGCGGGTGCTCAGTCGGGCGGCGGCGTGATGTTGCGGCTCAGTCGGTCAGATCCCGCGTCGAACCCGGGGAACTGCTGCTGCACACTGTCGCGCTTGCGGGCCACCAGCTCGTAGATGAGCTCTTCGGCCTCGGCCCAATTGTGCGCCCGTGGACCTGCCAGATGACGGTTGTACGGCTGGTCGAAGACGATGACGTCGTTGCCGTACTCGCGCAGTGCGATCACGTTGTGCGGTCCGTCGTCGATGTACGCGTCGGCTTCGACCTCGGGCTTGGCGCCGAGGAAGCACAGGTCGCGATAAGGGATGCGTGCGAAGTCGAGCCACTCGACGGTGTCGGTGATGGCCGCTGCGTGACTCCAGTGCACGTACAGACGGTGCGTGATGATACGGATCCAGATGCCCGCGTCCGACAACCGCCACAAGGCCTCGGCTGCGCCGTCGATCACCGGGAGGTCGCGAAGGATGCGTCGCTCGAGCACCGCGATGCGATGGATGCGTTCGTAGTCGCCCTCGACGAAGCCCCACTCGTGGAAGTCCCACGAACGCTCGAGCGGAAGGCTTTCGATGGGCACGCCGAGATAGTCGGCCGCGACCTCGCGGAACGAGCTGGTGTAATCGCCGCAGACGCCATCGAGGTCGACGCCGAAGATGAATTGCTCGGTATCTGCCACGTAGTCGTCGACTCAGCCCGCAGTGATGCCGTTGTCGACGGAGTGGATCGAACCGTGCACGCTGCGCGCCTCGTCGGACGCGAGGTACGCGAACATCGAGGCGATGTCTTCGGCCTCGGCCATGCTGCGAAAGCCCGTGTATCGGGCCATGAGCTCGAAATCGACATCGGCCGGAATGTGGAAGTTCTGCGCGAGTGACGTGTTCACGCCGCCGGGTGCGATCGCGTTCACGCGCAACTTGGTCTTGATGTACTCCATGGCGAGCGCGCGCGTGAGCTGGATGACCGCGCCCTTCGTGACGCAGTAAGGCACGGTGTATGCCTGGCCCATGAAACCGGCGTTCGAGGCGATGTTCACGATGTTGCCAGTGGTCTCGAGCAGGTGGGGGATAGCGGCTTGCGCCATCCAGAAGCACCCCGACACGTTGACGCCGATCATGCGGTCCCAGTGCTCCTGGGTTACGTCGACGACGTTGTCGGCCCGCGCGATGCCGGCGATGTTGCCGAGCACGTCGAGGCGTCCGAACGCGGCGACACAGTCGGCCACTGCTGCCTGGCATTCGGCGCGCTGCGAGACATCGACGATCTTGGTGGTGACTGCGGGGCCGCCGGAGGCCGTGGCCAGCGCCGCAGTTTCGTCGAGGCCGGGACCGTTCACGTCGACTGCGAAGACCTGCGCGCCCTCGGACACGAGGCGCACGGTGGTAGCGCGTCCGATTCCTGATGCCGCTCCGGTGAGCAGCACTACCTTGCCATCGAACCGTGCCATGACTGCCTCGCTCTCGTACCCGGCACACGCGTGTCGGACGAGCGCGGACGTTAGCCGCCGGTACGCTCGGGCGATGGCTGATCAGGAACGTGTCGACCCGCTTGTGGTCGATTGCGCAGTGCGGAACCTTACGGCGCAGTACTGCGATGCAGTCGCCCGCAACGACGGCGACCTGTTCGTCTCGCTCTGGACCTCCGGCGCCGACTGGGTCGCCGCGGGCCACGTCACGTCGGGGCGCGATCGCATCGCCCGGGTGTTCGCCAAGCTGCGGGGCGGCTATGTGCTGTGCACCCAGGAACTGATGTCGGGCTATGTCGTCCCGTTCCATTCCGTCGACGGTCCCGCGGCCCACGCCCGATGGCAGATTCGTGAGCTGCAGTGGAAGACCGACGCGCCTGTCAGCTGCGTACTCGGCATTTACAGCGACCACCTGGTGGTGGAGGACGGCTCGTGGCGGTTCGCCCGGCGCCAGTTCGACATCCTCTACCGCGGTCCGGTCGACCTCACCGGCCACGTCACGCCGATACCCACGATCACGCTGACCGCGTAAGCTCCGGTCGACTCGCCGGATGGCGAGGAACGAGGGGGATGGTCATGGGTCGGTTCGATGGCAAGGTCGCGATCGTCACGGGAGCCGCACGTGGCCAAGGCGAGGCCGAGGCGCGCCTGTTGGCGAGCGAAGGCGCCAAGGTCGTTCTGGGCGACGTCCTCGACGACCTGGGCGAGGCAGTGGCGAAGGACATCGGCGATGCCGCGACCTACGTGCACCTCGACATCTCGAACGAGGAGCAATGGCGGAACGCCATTGCCGTCGCGCAGTCGATGGGGCAGTACCGCGTGCTCATCAACAACGCCGCGATCATCCGCCCGGCGGCCATCGAGGACACCTCCACCGCGGACTACCTCTCGGTGATCATGGTCAACCAGGTGGGTACGTTCATCGGCATGCGCGAATCGATCGCGCCCATGCGGGCCAATGGCGGCGGCGCAATCGTGAACATCTCATCGGTCGACGGCATGAAGGGCTGTAACGGCCTGGTGTCGTACAACTCTTCGAAGTGGGCGGTGCGCGGCATGACCAAGACCGCGGCGCTCGAGCTCGGCCAGCACAACATCCGGGTCAACAGCATCCACCCCGGCGGCGTGAACACGCCTATGGGCAACCCCATGGGCGACGACAGCATGGTCAACATGGCCTTCACGCACCAGGCACTCCCGCGCATCGGCGCGCCCAGTGAGATCGCCGCGGCCGCGCTGTTCCTTGCGAGCGACGACGCGTCGTACATCACCGGGGCGGAGCTTGCGGTCGACGGCGGTTGGATGGCGGGCCGCATCGTGCCGGAGCTTCCGGGCAGCGGCTTGTCCATCGCAGGCGTCGGCTACAACGCATGATCCAGCGCGTGATACAACGCGTGGTGTGACGACATTCCCCCATGAAGAAGCGGTCGAGCTCGTCGGCGCGTTGCGTGAGCTCATTGCGACGGTGCGCGTCGTAGACGCGCCGATCGAGGTCCTCTCCGCGGCCCGCCTGCTGATCGACGACGCACGCGCCGTACTCGATCCACATCGTTACGTCGGTCAGGTCGCGCAGGGCGCGCTCGAGGGGGAAGGAATTGGGCTGCGGACGCCGTTCGTCGGTACGCCGAACGAGTTCTTTCCGTACTCACCGATCGTCGGTCCGCTGAACCCGGTGGCCCCACCGGTGCGCATGTGGGCCGACGACGCGCTCCGGGTGCACGGTGCGGTCACCCTCGGAGCGCCCTACAACGGGCCGCCGGGGCTCGTGCACGGCGGCGTGCTGGCACTCATCTTCGACGAGTTGCTCGGCGCGTGTGCGGTCGTGAACCAGTGCCCAGGGTTCACTGGCACGCTCACAGTGAAGTACCTGCGGGGCACGCCGATTCGTACGCCCTTGACCATGGAGGCATGGATCGACCGCGTCGACGGTCGCAAGACATTTGTGTCGGGGGAGCTCCGAAACGGCGCCATCGTCACTGCCACTGCGACCGGCATCTTCATCTCGGTGGATCACCAGATCGTGAAGCAGTAGCGCCCAGGATCGAACAGACGTTCATTCTTTTGCACGACATCAGGGGTTCGCGCTATCGAGCGCATCGGATGACGAACCCGCAGATCAGGCAGACTCGCCGCATGCACTACGACCTTCGACTTCGGCCGGCTCAGTCGTCCACCCCGGCGGCTGACGCGTTCGTCATTCATCGCGCCGAGGTGCGCGACGGACTGTCGCTCGCCTACGTCCGCGAGGGCATCGGCGGCTACCCCCTGCTGCTCGTGCACGGCTATCCCGAGACGAAGCGCATCTGGTGGCGCAACATCGAGCCGCTCGTCGCGGCGGGCTACGAGGTCATCGTGCCCGACCTGCGCGGCTTCGGCGACAGCGACCTGTCCATCAAGGATGAATACGACATCGTTGCGTACAGCCGCGATCTGTATGCGCTCGTGCACGACGTGTGCGGTCACGCGCACGTCGGCGTGGTCGGTGGCGACGTCGGGGGAGCGGTGCTCGTCGACTTCGTCAACCGGTACCCGGGCTACGCGGACAAGCTCGTGTTCTTCAACACTGTTCCGCCGATGCTCATCGAGGAGTACGTTGCGGCGGGCATTGATCTTGCGAACATCCGAGCGATCAACAACGGGCCCACGAGCGACTACCGCTACCTGCAAGGCGCCACACCCGACGCGCTCGCCGCGGAGCTCGATACGGAGGCCAAGCGCCGCCGCTACATCGGTGGCATGTACGGACATCGATTGTGGGGTTCACCGGGTGGCTTCACGGACACCGATGTCGACTTCATGACCGAGCCGTTCGCCGATGAAGCGCACCTGCGCGCGTCGTGGGCGGTGTACCAGCTCGCACATGGTCGTCCGATGAGCGAGCCGCCGCTGATGGGCCGCGCCGTGGAGCTGCCCACCCTCATCCTCTATGGCCCTGACGATCAGGTGGTCGGCCCCGACTTCGTGCACTGCTGTGAGATCGCGTTCCGCGATCGAACCGGGCCGGTGGTGATCCCGGGTGCCGGCCACTTCCTGCAATGGGAGCGCGCCGACGTGTTCAACGCGCTGGTCGCCGCCTACTTCGGCGATGTGCGCGAGCGTTGGATCCGCTAGAAGCGCTCGCGACGCACCGTGGGCTTCTTGCCCTTGATGGTGGTGCCCTTCAAGGACCGGATGACGTGATCGGCAGACTCCTCGGGTACCTCGACGAGCGAGAACCGCTCGGCGATCTCGATCGCGCCGATCTGGCGGCCGTTGACCCCGGCCTCGTTGGCGATGGCACCGACAAGATCCTGGGGGCGGATGCCGACGCTGCGGCCGGCGCCGATGTAGATGCGCGTGGTCCCGCCCGCCGGAGCGCGACCCTGGCGCTCCTCGCGGCGACCGGCACGAGGGCGAGGGCCGTCGTCGCGAGAGGGTCGTGGCGCAGCGTCGGGAATCTCGTTCTGGTCTTCCTCGACCGCACCGTCGGCCTCGTGCGCGAGCTTGATTGCGGCGAGCGCCACCTGCACGAGATCGAACTCGTCGGAGAGCGACTCGACGATGGCGCGGTAGCGCTCGAGGTCGCCTCCGATGATGCTCTCGCGCAGCGTGGCGCGCGTGAGCTCCATGCGACGAGCGTGGAGATCAGCGACGGTCGGCACCTTCTCGATGGAGATGCGCTGATTGGTGATGCGCTCGATGTTCTGCAGCAGTCGGTGCTCGCGCGGCTCGGCGAGCGTTATCGCCACGCCTTCGCGCCCGGCGCGACCCACACGGCCGATGCGGTGCACATACGAGTCGGGGGCCGACGGGACGTCGTAGTTCACGACGTGGGAGAGGTGGTCGATGTCGAGACCGCGGGCCGCGACATCGGTGGCCACGAGCAGCTCGGTCGTGGTGGAGCGCACACGCGTCATGACACGATCGCGTTGTTCCTGGTTCATGCCACCGTGCAGCGCTTCGGCGCGATAACCGCGGCCGTTGAGCGTCTCGGTGAGCTGATCGACCTCCGTGCGGGTGCGGCAGAACACGATGGCGGCCGTGGGGGACTCGACATCGAGGATGCGGCCGAGGGCCGCCGCCTTGTAGGCGCGAGGTACGATATAAGCCCGCTGTTGGACCAGAGGCGATTCGCCGGCAGCGAGGTGCATCGCCTTGATGTGGATGCGAATCGGGTCGCGCAGGTGCCGCTTGGCCACCGCGCTGACCCGCGACGGCATCGTGGCCGAGAACAGCACGGTCTGGCGCGTCGACGGTGTTGCTTCGAGGATCAGTTCGATGTCCTCGGCGAACCCCATGTCGAACATCTCGTCGGCCTCGTCGAGCACCACGGCTTCGACCGTGTCGAGTGCAAGGGTGCCTCGGCGGATGTGGTCGATGGCCCGACCCGGCGTGGCGACCACGATGTCGACGCCGCGCGCGAGCGCCTGAAGCTGCCGACCGATGGGCTGCCCGCCGTAGATCGGGACGACGCGCGCACCCAGGTCGCGACCGTATTTGTGCACGGCCTCGGAGACCTGCATCGCGAGCTCGCGGGTGGGCACGAGTACGAGCGCAGTGGGGCCTGTGCCGCGCTCAGCTCGAGTGAGCCGCTGCAGGAGGGGGAGTGCGAACGCCGCCGTCTTGCCCGTGCCTGTCGCAGCTTGCCCGAGCAGATCGCGACCATTGAGCAATGGTGGGATCGACTCACGCTGGATCGGGGTCGGCTCTTCGTAGCCGAGCTCGCTCAACACACGCAGCAGTTCGGGCCGCAGTCCCAACTCGGTGAAGCCCACGGGCCCTTCGGTTTCGGGGGTCATCGGTTCAGGTCCTCCGGTTGGCGCACCAACGCATTCGTGCCACATCGATCGGACATCCTGCTCGTGCGCAAAACATTCCAGACCGGGCTTCATCACGCTAGGTCGCCGCGGACCGAAAAGGGCTGGGCTGCCCGGCCCTGAGTACGCTCGGCCGCGTGATACTCGGCTTCTCGCATGCCCAACTCGTCGTTCGTGACGTTGCGGCCAGTGCAGCGTGGTACTGCACGACGCTCGGCCTCGAGCAGTTCGTCGAGGGGATCATCTCGTCGGGCCCGTATGTCGGACTACGCCATCCCGACGCCAAGTTTGTGATCGGTTTGCAGACCGCCACGAGCGAGCAGGCCGCCACGTTGGCATCGAGTGCCATCGAACACCTCTCGTTTGCGGTCGCCGATCGATTCATGCTCGAGACCATGCGCGACTCGTTGCTCGCCCATGGCGTCGCGGTCGGACCCATCTTCGAGGAGCAGGTCAGCTACAACGCTCGGCTCACTGACCCCGACGGCCTGGTGCTCGAGCTCACTGCGCCCAAGGTCCGTCGCGCCTAGTTCGTCTCGTCTATTTCGTCGCGGCGGGATCGAGCGCCAGCTTCAAAATTCAGTTCCACGACGGTTCATCGGGGTACGACGCGAGGAACGACAACGTGCCGGGTTGGCGGCGTAGCACTGCGCTCCACAGCTCGTCTGGCGTTGTCGTGGTCGTGTCGGTGGTCGCCGCGTCGAGCACCAACCATGCGTCCTCAGCCAACTCGCCCTCGACCTGGCCGGCCGACCAGCCGGCATAGCCGGCGAAGATGCGCATGTCGCGGACGTCGCACAACAGGGGAGTGGCTTCGAGGTCGACCACGCCGACCGAGCCGAAAAGGCGCAACCACCCGGGTACGTCGGTCGCCCCGGCCCGCAGCCGCCCGAGCGCGAGCGCGGTCTCGGGAGCGACCGGTCCCCCGACGAACACGACGTCGGGTTCCGAAACCGCGCCGGCCCAGGGCGGCAGCGCGGACGCGATCGGGTAATCAGTCGGTCGATTAAGCACCAGCCCAAGGGCGCCGTCCTCGTCGTGCTCGAGCATGAGCACGACCGTCCTGAAAAAGTTCGGATCGCGCAACGTGGGCCCGGCGACCAGTAATCGTCCACGCAGCGAGTACATGCCTGAATTCTGTCGCGCTTTTCTGGACCCGCGGGCGCGTTGCCACCTCGATGGAGTTTGGTTCGCGGCGCAGCGTGCAGGTGCTCGGAAGACCAGCGATCCAGCCGTAGCCGCCCATCGCCCGGTTACATTACATAACCAATATTTCCGGCGGTTTGGGGGGAGTGGTCACCGGCTCGCTGTTTTGAAGGTTCGGGCAGTAGATTCCCAGCCCTATGTCCCGCAGGATCGACATCGAGCTCACCAGCACGCGCCCCGATGGCAGTTGGACCTGGCGCGCCGCCGGGGCCAAGCAACCGAAAGGCGATGTCGACGGCTCCATGCTGCCGGGCGACTCGAAGGTCGGTGACGTTCTCAAGGTCGACGTCGAGAAGTTCCTCGACGGTATGAACGTCGTCGCCGTACTTCCTTCGCAACGCCCGCGCATCGAGCCCACCCGTATCGACGTGGTCGGCACCCGACGCAACGAGGAGCTCGTTACGAGCACGCTCGTGGAGAAGCGTGGCAAGCGCGACGGTGACCGTGGACCCCGTCCCGACGGTGACCGTCGTCCGCGCGGCGATCGGCCGGCGCGCCCCGACGGAGACCGTCGACCCCGCACGGATCGTCCAGCACGCCCCGAAGGCGGCGCCCGCACGGATCGCCCAGCACGCCCCGAAGACGGCGCCCGCACGGATCGCCCAGCACGCCCCGAAGGCGGCGCCCGCCCCGATCGTCCAGCGCGCCCCGAAGGCGGCGCCCGCCCCGATCGGCGTGGACCACGTCCCGAAGGGGCTTCGGCTCGCCCGCCGCGACGCGAGCGACCAGCGCCTCCCCCGGTTGCCAAGCCGGCCCGCTTGCGGCCCGCTCGTGTGCACCGCACCGCAGTGCTCGCCGAGCTTCCCGAAGAGCAAAAGCCCATCGCCGAGCAGCTGTTGCGTGGTGGCATCCCGGGAGTACGCCAGGCCATCGAGAAGCAGAACGAAGCTGCTCGAGCCATGGGCCAGCCCGAGGTACGCGCCGACAGCCTGTTGGCCTTCGCCGAGCAGATCCTTCCGCGTTTGCGCGCGGCCGAGTGGCGAGACAAAGCCGACGCCGCCCTCGCGGGCATCGATGAGATCGACCTTCGCGATTTGCGCACGGTGGTCGTGGCCGCCGATGCCGCGGGTCGCGATGACGAGACGCGCGAGGTGGCCCAAAAGTTGCGCGACGGGCTCGGCGCTCGCGTCGACGGTGAGCATGCAAAGTGGTTGGCCGAGCTGACCGAACTGGTCGGCGATGGCCGCACCGTGCGGGCGCTACGGCTCAGCTCCCGTCCACCGAAAGCCGGCGCTCCCCTTCCGACCGAGCTGACTGAGCGCCTCGCCGCGTCGGCCACCGCGGGGCTCACTGCGGAGATCACGCAGGATCGCTGGGCCACACTCGTCGACGCGGTGGCGTTCTCGCCCGTACGTCTCGTAGTGAATCCACTCGGCGTGCCCGCCACGGTGGGCGACGAGCTCAAGGCCACCATCGAACGAATCGGCTCGCGGGTGCCCCAGATCGCCGAGATGTTCGGGGTCTCGCCTGAGGCGGCAGCGCCGCGGCGCGGTCCGGGCGGCCCGGGGGGCCGTACCCGCCGTACCACCGGAGCGGCATTCGGTGCGCCCTCGCGCGGTGCCTCGGGCCGGCCCGCAGTAGCAGTAGCCCCCGCGACCGTCGAAGCAGCCGCCGTCGAGCCGGACGTTGTTCCCACCGACGTTGTTCCCACCGACGTCGAGGCGCTGGCCAGCTTGGCCTCAGACGATGGTGCGCAGGATGCCGTGGTCGTGCAAGAACTCGGCGAGACCGTCGGCGAGGGGTAGTTCGCACACGTCTTCGAGTGGCACCCACGCCGCCAACGATGCGTCGCCCGCCGCGTGCGGCACGCGATCGTCGAGCACCGTGACGGCGTAGTCGAGGATCACGAAGTGACCATGTTCGGAGATGCGTTCGGCAACGCCGATGAACGCATCGCACACGCCCTCGAGGCCGGTTTCCTCGCGCAGCTCGCGCACCACCGCTTCGATGAGCAGCTCCTCGGGTTCTACCCGCCCGCCCGGTACCGACCACTCCCCCGCGCTGGGTGGGTTGGTGCGCTGGATGAGCAGCAGTCGCCCGGCGTGGATCGCGATTGCGCCGACGCACACCTGCGGTGTCACTCGGCGCTCCGGTGCGTGGTCAGCGGGTCGGTCTCGGTCGTGTCACTCGCAGTGAAGCGGCGGTGCACGGTGATCGACCGGGCGATGAGCCCGTGCGCTTCGAAGAAGTTCTTGGCCGCCCGGCTCCCGGGCAGCACGACAGAATCGACGCCCACGCAACCTGTGTTGAGCGCCCATTGCACCAGCGCGTCGAGTAGCGCGGCGCCGATCCCAACCTCTCGGGCCTCGGGCTCGACGTAGAGGTCCTCGAGCGTTGCGATCGGCCCCACGCCCGGTGCGACGATGACCCTCGCCGTGGCCACGCCGAGTACGACGTCATCGATGGTGCCAGCGAGCACGACCGCATCAGATGCACGAAGCGCGGCGAGAAGACGTTCGGCCGTTGCCGGTGCCGAGTGGGCGGCCCAGAGTTCGCCGCCGCGTTGCGCGGCCAACTCGGCGTGCTCAGCCTCGACGAGCGAGACCAATGAGGCGAGATCGGCGGCGACTGCGCGCCGGGCCCCTTCCATGTCAGCTTTGCAGTTGGGCAATGCGGTTGAGAATGGTTCGACGTCCGCGGCCAGCGACCTCGTGCCGGCGCACGGCTTCGAGTTCGCGTGGGCGCAGCGCGTCGAGCCGCGGCACCACCTGCGACGCCGACAACGTGTCATAGCCCGGAATCGCAAGCGCCGTCGATGCCTTGCGCTTCGCTTCGGGCACCACGGGCTCGACGCGTGAAGTGGACTTGCGAGCTCGTGGCGCGGCCGTCGGGCGTGGGCGCGCCACCTTGGCGCGTTCCGGGGCGGGCGCAGGCTGCCGCTCGTCTTTTACGGGTTCGGCCTCTTCAGTCGGAGCTGCGGGTGCCTCAGGCGGTGCGGTCGGGTGCGGTTGGAGTCGCTCGAGGAACTTGTCGACCTCGGCCTCGGCCCGCTGCTTCGCAAACCGGGCACCGAGCCGGGCCAGCACGACCTGGTTGCGGCCGCGCTCGGCAAGCTTGGGTAGCAGATCCTTCGCCTCGAGGGCGAGGCCCATCGGCGCGTACACGAACACGTCCAGCGCAGCCTCGGCCACCTTGCGGGGATCGGGTGCATCTGGAGTAGTCATGGGTCGTTACACGCAATCTCGACAGAGGTTGTCGGCAGTCACGCGTTGGCGCATGTGCTTCACGAGGAAACACGACTGGCAGACGAACTCGTCGGCCCGACGCGGTTGGACGCGATCACCGGAGTCGCCGCCGGTGTCGACCTCAGGCTTGTCCTCTTCGTCTTCTTCGTCGTCATCACTGCCCGCAGCAATGCGATCTTTAAGGATCATGTCGAGGTCAGCCTCGACATCGTCGGGGTCGATGAGTTCGTCGTCGTCGTCGTCGTCGTCGGACGCTGCTCGCTTCTTGACGAGCGGGGTTTCGTCTTCCTCTTCATCTTCGACGACCGTGTCATCTTCGATAGGGCCGTCAACAAGGTCCTCGTCCTCGAGCGCGTCCGGATCGAGGACGGCATCGAGCTCCTCATCAAGCTCTGATTCGCCCTCTTCGAACTCCTCGAACGAGTCCTCGAAATCGTCTTCGAACGCCTCGTCAGCCATGCTGCCTCTGCTGGTGTGTACGTGCTCTCAACCGCGGGCGGGATCATAGACAGCGCGGACACAAAACCGATGGAACCCTCTGAGTTTTCGGCAAATGCCCCGGTTGGTCTCACTCGTCAGTGGTCACACGGTTGACGATCGATGTGTCGCGGTGAGCTGTATGCGCGTCTGCAACGTGATGGCGTCATGCGACATTCGACCTTGTGTCGAAGTGCTCGATGATCAGCTCTGCGGGACGTAGATCCGCTGCCCGGGGATCAACGCGTCGCCCTCGTTCAGTGCGTTCGCCGAAGCGAGTCGGCGCAGGCTGAGGCTGAACTTGTCAGCGATCGATTGAATGGTGTCGCCGCTCTGTACGACCCACATCATGCTGACCACGCCACCGCTCGGCACGGTGACCCGCGGGATGGTGCCGGGCGGTGGAGTCGGCGTCGGTGTGCCCATCGTGGTCCGCACGGCGACCGTGGTGGTCGTCGTGGACGCGACTGCGCTCGTCGCCGCGGTGGGCGCACTCGCCCTGGCCGGCGCGAGCGTGACGGGCGTTGCCACGCGCACAACGGTAGTGGTGGGCACGATGGTGGTCGTGACCACCGGCCCAGGCCGCGGCACGATGAGCACCTGGCCGATGCGGATCAGGTTCGGGTTCGTCAGGTTGTTGCGGGCGATGATCTTGGCCGCGGTCGAGTTGTAGGTGGTGGCGATGCTCGTGACCGACTCGCCGAGGCTGACCTGGTGGCGCACCTCGCCCGTGGCGGACGGGACGGCCAGCACACGTCCGGCCGCGATCAGGTTTGGGTCCTCGATGCTGTTGTACGACGCGAAGGACTCCACCGACACGTGGTAGTCGTTGGCGATCTTCGTGAGCGTGTCACCGGGCTTCACGACGACCTCGTTGGTCGCGAGTTGCGCGCTCAGCGCGTAGACGGCGAGACCGACGACGGTCAGGCCCGCGCCCAAGAGTGAGCGTCGGGGGCCGGGACGAGTCGCGTCGGACGCATCGGCAGACGGAGCTTCGAGGGTCGTGACCGGGGCGCCATCCGGAGTATTGGAAACGACAAACACGAGATGTCCTTTCGGAACACCTCCGCCCAAGAGCCGGAAACCTACAACGTGGCCCTTGCTCGCTCAAGAGATTCGGGCGAGCAATCGCGCAAGTTCCGATACTCGATGTTGTCCGGATGGCCGTCATGCATTTCTGCCGGCATGACATAGGGCGGCATGTCGACCCCGTGGTACCGGGTCGACATGTCAGGGGCGAGCGGAACGGCGTTCGTCGGCCCGACGTTCGGCGCTCAGTCGTTCGAGGGCCGGTTCGTTGGTGTGGTCCACGAAGCGCATCATCTCGGCGACGGCACGATGGCCAGCCTTGTCGGCGATGAGGCGGTGCATGCGTTGACCGATGTCGCGATACGAAGGGTGTCCCTGAGGGCCGGTGCGCAACTCGAGCGTGTGCATTGCCTCTCGGGCGTTCATCTGCATCATGAACCGCACCTTGTAGGCGAACGCGACCGCATAGCCCGCCTGCTCGGGGAACTCGTCGTGCAACAGATCGTGCAGCGCGGCGCTGCGCCGCATCGCATCGTCGAACCCCGCTTGCTCGCCCGCAGCATCAACGGCTTCGGGCCGGGTGTAGCCGTGGATGGGGCTGAGCTTCTGCCACTCGATCGTGAGCATGCGATGGCGCTGCAGGTCTCGGAACGCGCCGTAGTCGGCGAGGACGTCGAAACGGTAGGTCGGGCGCTCGAGTGCCCGACCGGGCTTGTGGCGCCGGTTGCGGCGCTGGCCGGTGTAGGCCCGCATCACCGAGAGGCGATCCTCGCCGCTCATCGCGCGGACACGCGCTTCGATGGTGGTCTCGGGCTGGTTCATGTACGGGTAGAGCATCGACGCGACGAGTTTGATCTCGGCGTCGGGATCCCAGTCGACGAGCTCGACGGTGGGGGCATCGACCGGCTGGCTGTCCTCGGGGAACAACCGTGCGGCAATCGCCTCCATGGAAGAGCGGGTGTCGTCGAGGTATGAACTGGCCTCGCCGCCTCGATCGGGAAGATCGACGCGCTTGAGGAACGACGGGATGACCTTGCGAAGCTCGGTGAGCATCATGTCGGCGTAGGCACGCGCCTCGGGCAGTGGATGTGACCGCATGCGCACGAGGAGCATCTCGTAACCCTGCCCCGTGCCGTAGATGCCCACGTTCGACAGCGACGCCGCGGGCAGGATGCCTCGCACCGCGTCGAAGGCTTTGGCCTTGATGGCTTGGCGGTACACGAAGTCCTTGTCGCCCGGCTGCTTGGGGACGGACTCGCGATAGAAGCGCTCCATGCGAGGGACGAGCTCGGCGTACGCGTCGAAGATGCGGTCCATCTCGCCGATGTAGCGCGTTCCGTAGGACGAGCGGAGCACCTCGGGGTCGCGGTAGTAGCGGTAGCGCCCGCCAAGCCGCGAGTCGTAGCTGATGTACCGCGTGGACTGCTCGAGGTACGACATCAGCCGGCCCCACTCGAGCACCTTGGTGAGCAGGTTGGACGCTTGCTCGCACGCAAGGTGTACGCCTCCGAGTTGCGCGACGCTGTCGTCGCCGTACTCGAAGAACACCCGGTCGTATAGCTCTTCCGCGCGGCGCACGCCGACGGTCGCGTCGATGGATTCGTCGCCGCTGATGTCGAGGTCCCCGACGAACTCCTCGAGGAACAACTGTCGCAAGCTCTTCGGTGACCGAGAGTAGCGAGCGAACAGTGCCCCCTTCACGACCTCGGGCAGGTTGACGAGCGCGAAAACAGGCTGGTCGAGATTGGTGAAGTACCGGCGCAGGACATCGGCTTCTTCCGCCGAGAACTCCTCGGCGACGTAGGTCGTCACAGCCGTCAACTCTAGGCCCCCCACGCTCCGCGTCGGGGGACCAAGGAGAAATCCGTGGTCACACGCTGAGGTCCAGCCAGCATGCGCGGAAGCCCAGTGGACATTTGCGCATCGCTCATGCGGGCCGCGTCGCTGCGACGCGCCTGCGCAAGTCATCGTCGAGCCAGAGATCGAGGAGGGTGAGCGCCATCGACTTCGCGCCGTCGATGACCGCGCGATCACCGATGGCCGCACGAGCGTGGACCGCGAACTCGGTGGTGTGGATGGCCACCCCGGTCGGCGCGGCCTGCACCATCGGGTGGATCGCCGGGATGAGGTGGCTGACGTTGCCCATGTCGGTGCTGCCCGCAACCACGAGGTCGCCGGACGGTTCGACCGGGTCGCGGCCGATGCGGCGCGCGTGTTCGACGTAGCGATCGAGCAGCGCGTGGTTGTCGATCATGTTGTCGTAGGCCGGGTCGAGCCAGGTGTGTTGCATCTCGCATCCGGCGGCCAGAGCACCCGCAGTGAGACAGGACAGCACACGGTCCTTCAGTACCGAGAGGTGCTCGGTATCGGGCGAACGCACGTACCAGTGGGCCTCGGTGTTGTCGGGAACGATGTTCGGCTTCTCGCCAGCTTTCGTGAAGATGCCGTGGATGCGCTCGTCGGGGCGGATGTGCTGGCGGAGTGCGGCGACGTTGTTGTAGCCGAGCACCATCGCGTCGAGTGCGTTCGCACCGCGCCACGGCGCCGCGGCTGCGTGGGCTGCCTTGCCGCGGTACTGGGTCATGACCTGGTGGTTGGCCAGCGTCTGCATGGACCGTAACTCGGCGCCTGCCGGGTGCACCATCATCGAGGCGTCGACTCCGGTGAAGGCGCCGCGGTCGATCATGAAGACCTTGCCGCCGCCGCCTTCCTCGGCTGGCGTACCGAGGATGGCCAGCCGGCCGCCGAGCTCTGCGGCCAACGGGGCCAGAGCAAGCCCTGCGCCGAGGCCGGCGGCCGCAATGATGTTGTGCCCGCACGCGTGCCCAATGCCGGGTAGGGCGTCGTACTCGCACACCACAGCGACCTGTGGCCCTTCGGTGCCGACGCGTGCGTCGAACGCGGTGGGCAGGTCGTAGGCACTGCGGGTCACCGGTACACCTTCACGCTCGAGCACGTCGGTGAGCAGGTCGTGGGCGAACCGTTCCTCGAAACAGAGCTCGGGGTGGGCGTGGATCTGGTGCGACACGTCGAGCAGCAGGTCGGCCCGTCGGTCGATGTCCTCGAGCACTCGGCGGCGGATCGCTTCGGTATCCATGGGTCAAGGCTAGAGGCTGCGCCGCCCCAGAGGGGCCCTCAGATCACGACGCTGAGGGCATCGGGTTCCAGGTCGACGCGCAACGTCTTCGCCGTCCCCACCCGACGGCCGTCGAGCATGATCGGGGTGGGCTTGGCGAATGTGAAGTCGATGCCCTCGACGCGCTGCACCGAGATGGCCGGGTGGGGCACGTGGGTGCCGAGGGGAAGACGGCGTCGGGCCTTGAGCCGGTCACCGAGCGACAACCGAGAGTCGATGACATCGAGGCGGCCATCGCCGGGGTGCGCCCGTGGCGCGACGTTCCATGAACCGAGCCACGCGGCGTTCATGACTGCGACCGTGCGCCCGAGCCACCAACGTCGGCGGGCGACGAGGTGCGCGACGAAGTACTTCGGCTCGCCGCCGTCGAGCGTCGCTCGCCCGACATCGACCGTGAGCCGGGCCGCGTCCTCGGAGCGAAGCCGCACCTCGTCGCCGCGGCCGCCGAGTGTGGCGCACAGGTCACCGCCCAGCAGCCCCATCGGCGCGATCTCCGTGCCGTTGCGGCGCGCGTCGGCGACGAGCGCGCCCGCGTCGGCATCGGACGCAACGGTCACGCCGTTGCCCGGAAGCGGGCCATTGGTGCCCCATGCTTCGCCGCGTCGGATGCTCACGGCGCCGGAGCGGGTTGGGTGGGATCGTTGCCCGGGGCTTTGTCCGCTGAGGCGTCGACCACGCTCGACGCGAGGACCACGCCGCGTTGGATCGCGTCGGCCGCCCGTCGCGCGCTCTCGGCGGTGGCCGGCTCGGTGCTCGCTTGTCCGATCTGACGCAACAGGTCGACGAGCTGACGGATGTTGCGCACGAAGTCACCGCCCGACACCTCTTCGTCGTCGAGCACCGTCTCGAGCGTGTTGCCCGCGGCCCAGGCGTGCGCAAGCGCGAAGAAGGTCGGATCGACGCCGCGCGAAGGCGGGATGCGACGAGCGCCCTCCAGGGCATTGAGCTCGTCCGCGAGCGCGGTGAGCTGCTCGACGCGCTCACGGAGCACCTGTGAGGGGAACCACGGTGGGTTCGGTGGGTTTGGGCTGCGGTGTTCGTAGGTGAAGCAGGACGCCAGGCCCGCGAGCGATGCCGGGTCGAGCCCGTCGAAGATGCCGCGCGCCAGCGCTTCGGCGATGAGCAGATCGCATTCGTGGAAGATCCGCACCAACTGTTGCCCACGATCGGTGAGGTGCCAATCGTTCACGTAGCCCCACTGCGAAAGCAGCCACAAGATGTCGTCGAACCGCTTGGCCAACGACTCGGACTGTGAGCGCACACGGTTGGTGATGTCGGCGATTTCGCGTTCCGTGCGTTCGATCTGATCGAGGATCTGGAACTGCTTGCCGTGCGGACCGCGGTTGTCGCGCGGACGCGTGATTTGTTCGCGCGGTTCGCGTGCCGCAACCTTCCTGGCTCGTAGGCGACGGAGCTGATCGGCGACGTCGCGTTGGAAGGTGGCGTTGTTCGGTGTGAACGGCATCGGTAACTCGACGGTCGCGATGACCACTGGCGCTTCTTCGATGTCGGTGGAGCCGATGGTGATGAGGCCGGCGTCCTGATCGACGAGACGTACCCGGACGCTGCCCGCTCGTCGGTAGGCGACCGAGAGCACCACGGCACGTTCGCCGGCAAGCGCGATCACGTCGCCCGGCTTGAGCCGGCTGAGCATCGCTTCGACGCTGTGCGAACGGTTGGTATCGCCACGCGCGAGCTGCTGCGCTTCGCGCAGGCTCTCGACGTGCGCGCGAGGTGCGCCGAGCGAGGTGAGCGTGTCGTTCAGTTCTACGAGCTCGCGTTGGCGACGTTGCAATCGCAGCTCCATGCGCACGACCGCGCCGTCGGTCTGGAACTGTGCGAACGACAGGTTCAACATGCGGTGCGCTTCGTCCCGAGGGTAACGGCGCACGAGGTTCGCGGTCATGTTGTAGGTGGGGCGGAACGAGGAGCGGAGCACGAACGACTTGCTCGACGCGAGATCGGCAACCTGTTGGAACGTGACGAACGGCGACCAAAGCACCACAGCCTGACCAACGGTATCGATGCCACGCCGACCTGCTCGTCCGGTGAACTGCGTGTACTGACCCGACGTGAGGAACTCATGCGTGTCACCGGTGAACTTGGTCAACTTCTCGATGACCACGGTGCGCGCTGGCATGTTGATGCCCAGTGCCAGTGTCTCGGTCGCGAACACGACCTTGACGAGGCCCTCGGTGAACAGGTGCTCGACGGTCTCCTTGAACGGCGGGACCATGCCTGCGTGGTGCGCAGCGATGCCTTGCTCGAGCCCGAGCAGCCACTGGTCGTAACCGAGCACTGTGAGGTCGCTCTCGGACAGAGATGCGGTACGTGCATCGACGATCTCTCGGATGCGCGTCCGCTCATCGGCCGTGGTGAGGCGAATACCTGCGTCGACGCAGAGGCGCATTGCGTCATCGCAAGCCGCGCGACTGAAGATGAAATAGATAACCGGCAGGAAGCGCTCCTCGCGGAGACGATCGACCACGTCGACGCGCGACGGCGCAGAGAACATGCGGCGCGAGCGCCCGCGCGTGTCGCGCCGCTTGTGATTGTCGGCATCGAACCGGTGACCTTCCGGGTTCGGTCGGCCGTCGAGCAACGTCGGTATGAGGTGGAGTCGGTCGGAACTCCGGTCGGCCGCGCAATAGAGGTTCACGAGCTCGACCGGTCGCGTGTGTTCGACGATCACGGTGGTCGGCCCTCGCACTGCAGTGATCCACTCGGCGAGCTCGGGAGCATTCGACACGGTGGCCGAGAGGCACACGAGCCGGACGCGCTTGGGGAGGTGCACGATGACCTCCTCCCATACCGGCCCGCGGTATGCGTCCTCGAGGTAGTGGACCTCGTCGAGCACCACGTAGCGCAGATCGTCGAGCGCCGAGGCCTTCGCGTAGATCATGTTGCGTAGCACCTCGGTGGTCATGACCACGATCGGCGCGTCACCGTTGATGCTGTTGTCGCCGGTGAGTAGCCCGACGCGTTCCGCACCGTGCCGCTGGCACAGGTCGCGGAACTTCTGGTTCGACAACGCCTTGATCGGCGTGGTGTAAAACGCCCGCTCGCCGCAGCGCAACGCCTCGGCCAGCGCATGCTCGGCGACGACGGTCTTGCCGCTACCCGTGGGGGCGGCAACGAGAACGGAGTGTCCGGCGTGTAGCTCGGCGATTGCGGCGCGCTGGAAGTTGTCGAGGGGGAAGGCGTAGTTGACGAGGAGTTCGTCCTCGCTCACGCCGCGACGTCGCTCGTGCGCTCGGCGGCCTTGCGTTTGCGACGTTGCTGCATGCGTCCGAAAAAGATCGACAGCTCGTAGAAGATGTACATCGGCACGGACATCACCGTGAGGGTGATGGGATCGCCGCTCGGGGTGACCACGGCGACGAGGATCACGATGCCGACCAGCGAGTGCCGCCAGAACTTGCGCAGCTGTTGCGGGGTGACCACACCGATCAACTGCAGGAAGCACAACAGGATGGGGAACTCGAAACCGATGCCGAAGGCGACGATCATCTTGACGATGAAGCTGAGGTAGGGCCCAGGGCTGTACGCGACAGCCAAATCATCGCCGCCGATGGCGTTCAGGAACTCGAGCGCGTGCGGGATGCTCCAGTAGGCCAGGCCGCCGCCCAACAGGAACAGCAGCACACCCGAGACGACGAAACCACGGGCGTACTTTCGCTCGTGCTTGTAGAGCCCAGGGGCGATGAACCGCCAGAGCTGCCAAAGGATCACCGGCATGGCGAGGGAGATACCGCCATAGGCCGCAACGCTCATACGCACGCCAAAGCCCTCGAGTGGATCGCGGGCGATGAGCTTGCAGCTGGTGGACGCATCCCCGGTTAGCAGAGCCGATCGGGCCTTCGCCGCATCGGACAGCGACTCGCAATAAGGCCGTACGAGCGCCCGGAATATCGGGCTGTAGAACACGAAGCACACGATCGCGCCGAGCGCGACGGCCAACACTGACTTGATCAGGCGGTTGCGCAGTTCGACGAGGTGCTGGACGAGCGTCATGCGCCCTTCCTCCACATGGGTGACAGCCATGGGCGGGCTCAGCGATCGCCGCCGAGGGCCGCGTCGCTAGGGAGCGGCGGTGCCTCGGGTGGGGTGACGACATCGGCGTACGACATCGTCGCCGGCGGAGCATCCGTCGGAATCCGTTCGGTCGGCGCAGTCGGTTCGGTGGGGAGGAAGGTGTCCGCGGTCTCGGTCATGGCGATGGGGTCGGCGGCCGTGGTGGGGGCGACGACATCACCCGATTCGCTCGTACCGGCTGGCGAATCGGATGTCTGGTGTTCGCCGAGCATCGCAGCATCCGCGAGCTCGACATCGCTGATCGCTGCGGGCTCGGTGGGGAGGAACGCGTCGGCGGGCTCGACGGGCGGCACCGAGGCGACCGGCTGCGGATCGTCGGGCACGCGCATGGCATCTTGGATCTCGCGCTGGAAGCCCGTGCTGATCTTGCGCATCTCGCCGACGACCTTGCCGACCTGGCGAGCGACCTCGGGCAACTTGTCCGGACCGAGGACGATCAGCGCCACGAGCAAGATCACGAGGATCTCACCGCCGCCGATGTTTCCCATGGCGGGGAGTGTACCGGCGTGCCGCCGATGCGACGGTAGCGCCGTACGCGTGTGCAAGGTGGCTGGCGTCGCCGATCGCCGTGGCGACGGGCACGAGTCGTTCTGCGCTCGCGATCAACGCAGCGGATTCGGCCTCGAGCGCCCGGATCGCGCGCACGAACACGGCGCACGCCCCGAGTGTGGCGAGGAGAGGAAGCACGAAGAGCAAGCCCACGCGCCGACCGTACCTCGCGCGACGCTCACCTACCGAGCATCGAGTCCATTGCCAGGGCGAGCGAATAGTCGTCCTCGAGCAACGCATGGAAGTCGAGGAGGTCGTCGTGAGTAATCGGATTGCCCGAGTGCTGCTCGTGCAGTTCCGCCGGCAACGACCACGTGTCGACCGTGACGCCCGACGCCACGAGCAGATCGATCGTGCGAGCCTCCGCCCCTTTGACCACGGCCATGCGGCAGATAAGGCACCGGAAGAGGTATTCGCCTCGGTCGTCATCGACGCAGACCCGCACGCGAACATGGGCCGTCGTCAGCTCCACGTCGCCACAGGTGGGGCAGCTCGCACGGATCGTTGCCATCGGTCTCCGGTCCTCCACTGGGGGGCTTCACGTACCCGAAACCATCGGCAGTGCATCCGGAACCTTGAGTAGGTCGACTGGACCTTTCGCGTACACGACCGGCTCAGGGACTTGCGCGAGAATGGGACCGATCGCCATGCGGACCCGCCTGCCAGCACTTCTCCAACCACCTATCGGCTTTGCCCATCGCGGTGCTCGAGCCCACGCCGACGAGAACACCATCGGTGCCTTCGATCTGGCCCGACGCCTGGGCGCAACAGGGCTCGAAAGTGACGCGTGGCTTACTCGGGACGGCGAGGTCGTCCTCGACCACGACGGCGTGGTGGGTCGCTGGCCGAACCGGCGCAGCATCCGATCGGTCGATCGCGCCGCGCTCCCCCGCCACCTGCCCACGCTCGATGACCTCTTCGAACACGTCGGGCCCGACATGCCGCTCTCGCTCGATCTCAAGGACCCCGACACCTTCGGTCCGACCGTGGCCATCGCCCGACGTCACGGTGCGCACGGGTGTCTGTGGCTGTGCCATCCCGACGTGGACCTGCTTCGCCGTTGGCGAAGCGAAGACGCGACGGTGCGCCTCGTGCACTCGACGCGCAAGAAGTCGTGCGCTGGTGGCCTCGAGCGCCATGTCGCGCGACTCGCCGAGGAAGGGATCGACGCGTTGAACATGCCGGCCTCTGACTGGACCGGCGGCAACGTGGCCCTGGCCCACCGATTCAACCGGTACGCCTTCGCATGGGATGCCCAGCTCGACCGGGTGCTCGTCTCACTTCTCGACATGGGCATCGATGGCGTGTTCTCCGACTGGTCCGACCGCATGGCCGACGCGTTCGCCCGCTTCGGCATGGGGCCGAAGCCCGGCGCATAGGCGCGCCGCTCCCCTCGCCCACTGCGGTAGCCGGGCTATCGCGTGATCGTTGCCGGCGGGTCCGCGTGCGCGTCGCGCATCGCTGTCCTCGGCGAATCGAGTTGGCAGAGGGGGATGAGCGGGACGAGTGGAAGAGCTAGAAGGCGGACCGCGGGCGACGGGCGGCTACAGAAAACCGATCTTGCTCAGCGGCCACACCTTGACGAACGCCCGGCCGACGATGAGGTCTTCGTCGACAGGACCGAACACGCGGCTGTCATGGCTGTGACCGCGGTTGTCACCCATAACCCAAACGTGGCCTTCGGGGATCGTGCACTTGGTGATCTCGGTCGACGGGTTGGCGCACCCCTGCACCCAGCCGATTTTCTGACCGATGTCGCCCAGGTCCTTGATGTATCCCTCGGTGAGCTTCTGGGGGCCCTCTCCGCGATCGATGTACATGGCGTTGCCCTGCTGTTCGATCGTTTCGCCGGGCAGCGCGATGACCCGCTTGATGAGGTCGTTGATCTTGCTCGTCTCGCCCGCGGGCTTCTCGAACACGATGATGTCGCCTCGGCGCACGTCGTGGGCCTTGTAGCTGAGCTTGTTGACCAGCAGGCGATCTTTGACTTCGAGCGTCGACTCCATCGACTCGGACGGGATGTAGAACGCCTGGAACGCAACCGCTCGGATCAGGAAGGCCACGAGCAGCGCGCCGACGATCACCCCGCCCCATTCGAGCCAGCTGCGCATGCGCTTGTCCATACCCGTCGGTTCGTCCTCGATGTCGGCGGACGCCGGGTTGACGAACGCGTCGGGGATCGGATCGGCGGGCGAACCGGAGCGTGGATTGTCGAGCCTCGTCGCCGCGCCACCGATCGTGCCCGCGTTGGGCATGGCGGTGCTGGACTCGGGAGCCGGGCGCGGCCGGGGATTCGCCGCGACCCTCGCCGCGGAGACCACTGCGGTCGCGGCGACCGGGACGCTCGCAGGTGTGGCCGACGCAGGTGTGGCCGACGCGGCTGGCTGGAGATCGGGGGCCGGTGCGGGACGGGCTTCTTCGGCTCGGCGGCGCGCTCGTTCGAGGATGTCCTCGACCCATCGGGGGTCAGAGGGGTCGAGGGGCGAATCGCGAGGGGGATCGGTGGGGTCGGTCACGCCGGTGGGCCTTTGCGGGGATCGGAACTGCGGGGATCGGCGCCCGCGTCATCGCGCGCAAGCGAGGC
>CAFBMH010000021.1_pt1 | contig 31074 bp, 27 predicted proteins | sample 7268361 | NCBI WGS metagenome assembly CAFBMH01 (sample SAMEA6814057, study PRJEB35770) | freshwater metagenome | biome: Freshwater; feature: Freshwater reservoir; material: water | place: Czech Republic | collected 2017-05-23 | depth 30m m
CGTGTCGAGCACGCGCACTTTGAAGTCGGTGAGGCTGATGCGATCGAGCGCGGGGAACCGCGAGCCGATGGCGGTGCGCAGCGCGGCATCGAGCGCGTTCACGGGGCCGTTGCCTTCGCCGATGGCCACGAGGCGTTCCTCGCCGAGCCACAGCTTCACCGTTGCTTCGGTCTCGACATCGAGAGCGTCCCCGTGGGCGCCGGGGCCGTTGCCCGCGCGATGACGCACCAAGACCTTGTAGGACTCGAGCGAGAAGTACGACTGCTCCCACCCCGACGCGCGGCGCATCAGCAGCTCGAGCGACGCGTCGGCGGCCTCGAAGTGATACCCCTCGTGCTCGAGCCGCTTCAGCTGGTCGACCACGTCGCCGAGCACCTTGCCGTCGAGCTCGAGGCCGAGTTCTTGGGCCTTCAGCTCGAGAGTGGACCGACCCGACATCTCGCTCACGAGGAAGCGGGTGCCGTTACCCACGAGCGACGGATCGATGTGCTCGTACGCGTCCTTGCGGCGCGAGATCGCGCTCGTGTGCAGCCCGGCCTTGTGCGCGAACGCCGACGAACCCACATAGGGCTGTTGTGGATCGACGGTGAAGTTCACGATCTCGGCGATGTGGTGCGCAACGCTGGTGAGCCGCGCCAGGCGCCCTTCGGGCAGGGTTGCGATGCCCATCTTCAACGACAGGTTCGCGATGATCGGCACGAGGTCGCAGTTCCCCACCCGCTCGCCGTAGCCGTTGATGGTGCCCTGCACCTGGGTGGCCCCGGCGCGCACCGCGCCGAGCGCATTGGCCACACCGCAACCCGTGTCGTTGTGGAGGTGGATACCGATGGGTGTGTCGCCGAGGTGATCGACCACCTCGCCGACGACCCGTTCGACGTCGAAGGGCAAGGATCCCCCGTTGGTGTCGCACAGCACGAGGCAATCGACGCCGGCCATGGCCGCGCCTTCGAGCACCCGGAGCGAGAACTCTGGGTTGTTGCGATAGCCGTCGAAGAAGTGCTCGGCGTCGAAGAACACGCGGAGGCCGGCCTGCTTCAAGAAGGCGATGGACTCGGCCACCATGGCCACGCCCTCGTCGAGGGTGGTGCGCAGTGCTTCGAGCACGTGGTAGTCCCACGCCTTGCCCACGATGCACACCGTGGACGTGCCGGCCTCGACGAGATTGCGCAGCGTGGCGTCGTCGTCGACCTTGCCCTTGACGCGCCGGGTCGACCCGAAGGCCACCAACGTCGACGTCTGGAGCTTCAGTTCGGTGCGGGCACGGCGGAAGAACTCCTCGTCCTTCGGATTCGCGCCGGGCCATCCGCCTTCGATGTAGTGGACGCCGAGGTGGTCGAGTTGCTCGGCGATGCGCAGCTTGTCCCCGACGGTGAGCGAGATGCCCTCGAGCTGGCTCCCGTCGCGCAACGTGGTGTCGAAGATGTCGACCCGCGTCGGAGTACGGGCGCCGCCGTTCGAACGTGTCGTGTTCATGCGAGCTCGCACCAGTGCGCGTACTCGGGGAGCTCGCGGCGGACCGCCTTGGCGTACGTCTCGGCGATGGCTTTGGTCTTGGGCCCGGGGCAGGGCACCGCGCGGTCGTCGACGGAGTTCACCGAGCTGACCTCGGCCGCCGTGCCGCATACGAAGATCTCGTCGGCGATGTACAGATCGCTGCGAGCGATGTCGCCCACGGTGACCTCGATACCGAGGTCGCGGGCGATGGTCGCGACGGAGCTCTGCGTGATGCCCTCGAGTGCGCCCGAAGACAGCGGCGGGGTGATGAGCTTGCCGCCTCGCGACACGAAGATGTTCTCGCCTGTGCACTCCGACACCAGACCGGCGCGGTTCAACATGATGCCTTCGTCATAGCCCGCCTTCAGGGCCTCGACCTTGGCGAGCGACGAGTTGACGTAGTTGCCGGTCGTCTTCGCGGCCGGCGGCATGGTGTTGTGATCGTGGCGGGTCCAGGAGCTGATCTTCATGCGCACGCCCTTGGTGACGGCGTCATCTCCGAGGTACGCACCCCAGGTCCAGCAGGCGATGGCCACATCGACCTTGCAGGGCAGGGTATTGAGCCCCATCTCGCCGTAGCCGTAGTACGCGATCGGCCGCACGTAGCAGCTGGGCAAGCCGGTGGAGCGCACGGTCTCCTTGGTCGCGTCGATGATCTCTTCGACGGTGTACGGCATGTCCATCATGAGGATCTTCGCCGAGTTGAAGAGCCGCTCGATGTGCTCAGTGAGCCGGAAGATCGCCGGCCCGTTCGCGGTCTCGTAGGCACGGATGCCTTCGAACACCCCAGTGCCGTAGTGCAGCGTGTGCGTGAGCACGTGCACCTGCGCGTCGGCCCAGTCGACGAGCTTGCCGTTCATCCAGATCTTCGGGGTGGCGGGGATTGGCATGTGGATCGTTTCCCTGTTCTTGGATCAGACGCGCGCGGCGAGGATGTCGCCGACCTCGGTGGTGGAGCCGCTCACGGGTTGACTGCACGCGGCGCGGATGCGGGCGGCCGCGTCGGCCTCGCCCAGGAATTCGAGCATCATCGCGCCGGACAAGATGGCCGCGATGGGATTGGCCTTGTTCTGGCCGGTGATGTCGGGGGCCGATCCGTGAACCGGCTCGAACATCGAGGGACCCGTGCGCGACGGGTTCAGGTTGCCCGAAGACGCCTGGCCGATGCCGCCGCTGATGGCGCCTCCGAGGTCGGTGAGGATGTCACCGAAGAGGTTGTCGGTGACGATCACGTCGTAGCGCTGCGGGCTGTCGACGAAATAGATGCACGCCGCGTCGACGTGGTTGTAAGCGGTCGCGACGTCGGGGTACTCGAGCGCGACCTCGTTGAACGTGCGCTCCCACAGGTCGCCGGCGAAGGTGAGCACGTTGGTCTTGTGCACGAGCGTGCAGTGCTTGCGACGCTCACGTGCGAGATCGAACGCATAGCGAACGCAACGTTCGACACCGCGGCGGGTGTTCACCGAACCCTGCGTCGCGATCTCGTGCGGCGTGCCCTTGCGCAGGAAGCCGCCCTCGCCCGCATAGGTGCCTTCGGTGTTCTCCCGGATCACCTCGAAGTCGACGTTGTTGGCCGGGAAGTTGAACGGGCGACGGTTGACGTAGAGATCGAGATCGAAGCGCATCTTGAGCAACAACCCGCGCTCGATGACGCCCGGAGGCACATCGGGCGTGCCGACCGCGCCGAGGAAAAGCGCGTCGAGACCGCGCCATTCGTCGACGACGGAATCGGGAAGGATCGTTCCGTCACGCAGGAACCGGACTCCCCCGAGGTCGTAGTCGACCGTGTCGAGTTGCACGCCCGTGGCCGCGATGACCTTGAGGCCCTCGCGAATGACGTCCGGCCCGATGCCGTCGCCGCCGATGATGCCGACCTTGTACCCCACGATGCTCCTTCTCCGGACCGCCAGTACGTGCCCCAGAAACAGAAAACCGCCCACCGGGGTGGACGGTCGGTAGTGGGCACGCCGGCGGGCGTGCGCTACGGAATGCTCGCGACGGGCGTTGCGACGGAGTGCACAATAATGAAGTCTACGCCCTCGTCGGCAGCAGCCTCAACCCAGGGCGAATGGGGCGGCACGGCCTCACCTGGTGGCTAGCCTCTGCAGATGGCCGAAGTCCAGCGACTCTCCCAAACCGCATACGAGCGCCTCAAGGCCGACCACGACGACCTCACCACCCGTGGGCGAATCGACATTGCCCGCAAGATCGAGACCGCCCGCGAGATGGGCGACCTCTCCGAGAACGGCGACTATCACGCCGCAAAGGAGGAGCAGGGCAAGATGGAAGGCCGCATCGCGCTGCTCAAGATGCTCCTGCGCGACGTCGAGATCGTCGACAACATCAGCGGTGACACCGTCGACGCCGGCTGCGTGGTCGGCATCCGCTACCAGGGCGACGCCGAGGACGAAGTCGAGAAGTACCTCTACGGCTCGATCGAGGAACGGCGCGAAGGGCTCACCGTGATGTCGCCGGGCTCACCCCTCGGCGAGGCGCTGTTCGGCGCAAAGGTCGGCCATGTCGTCAAATATCTCGCGCCCGGCGGCGAGTCGTCCGTCGAAGTCGTGAGTATCGAGGCGTGACCCGACGGTGACCTTCCCTGCGTCGAACGCATGGCGACCCACGCTGCCCGCGTCGCGCACTGTGCACCTCGGCGAGCGGGGTGATCTCGTGGTGCGCGAAGTGGCGGGGCCTCCGGGTGCGCCCGTGCTGATCCTGTTGCACGGCTGGACCGTCACCTCCGACCTGAACTGGTACCCGGTGTTCGACGCGCTCGGCGAGCATTACCGGGTGTTCGCGTTCGACCACCGCGGCCACGGTGCCGGGTTACGCACCCGAGGTCGCTTCCGTCTCGACGACTGTGCCGACGATGTCGTGGCCGTGGCCGATGCGCTCGGCATCGAACGCTTCACCGCCGTCGGCTACTCGATGGGCGGGCCCATCGCCATGCTCACCTGGTTGCGACACCGCGAGCGCGTCGATGCACTGGTGCTGTACGCGACCGGCTGCCGCTTCGCCGACGAGCGCGTCATGCGCGCGCAGCTGGCCATGTTCCGCCCGGTCTCGTGGATTGCCCGAGCGTTGCCGCGACGCATGGGCCGACCGATGTTCGACAAGGTCGTCGGGTTGCGCACCAAGAACCGCGGCCTCGAGCAGTGGATCATCGACGAACTTGGTCGCGGCGACCTGCGCCTCGTGGCCGAAGCGGGCACCGCGCTCCGCCGTTTCGACAGTCGCGGTTGGGCCACCGCAATCGGCGTGCCCGTGAGCGTGGTGGTGGTCGACCAGGACATGGTGCTGCCCACTCGTCTGCAGAACGAGCTCGTGACGTCGTTGCGCGAACCGCACACGTTCCACATCACCGGCGATCACGACGTGTGTGTGCGCGACCCCGAGGCATTCACGGCCACGCTGCTCGCCGCGTGCGAGGCCGCCTCACCCACGTTCCAACGCACGGTCGGCCCATGAGCAAACGGCGCCCGGTGATCGAGGACGAGTTCACCATCCGTCGCCCGCGCTGGATCGCACCGGTCGCAATCCTCGGCATGTTGCTGCTGTTCCTGGGCATTGCGATGAGCATGCTGTCGAACAACGGCGCGGACCCACTCCCGGTTCGCATCACGGGCACCACCATCGTGGGCACCACCGTGGCCCCTACGACGACCACGCCCTGACGTCTCGCGGTCAGCCGCCGCGCTCACGAGCCCCGCAGCGCCTGCTCGACCCGACGCGCCGCAGCCATCACCGCGGGGCCGTACTTCGTCCCCGGCTGTCGGGTGAGTCGCTCGATCGGTCCCGACACGCCGACCGCGGCGATCACCCGGTCGCCATCGAACACCGGAGCGCTCACCGAGGCCACGCCGGCCTCGCGCTGGCCGACCGACTCGGCCCATCCGCGCGCGAGCGCGGTGGGATCGCCCAGCAGCACCGCACCCGCCGAGCCGAACTCGAGGGGCAGCGACGCGCCGGCATCGACGATGGTGCGCAATCCGTGAGGGGATTCGAGCGACGCAAGACAGATCCGCCGGTCGCCCTCGCGCACGTAAAGCTGCGCGCTCTCGCCGGTGGCGTCGCGCAGCGCGGCGAGCGCAGGACCCGCGGCATCGCGAAAGGGGTAGGCCGCAGAGGCCGCACGGCCGAGCGCGATGGCGCGCGGACCCAGGCGGAACCGGCCGTCCTCGTCGCGGCGCAACATGCCGTGCACCTCGAGGGCAACGGCCAGCCGGTGCGCAGTTGGACGGGCGATGCCGGTGGCCGCGACGAGGCCGGCTAGCGCGAGCGGCTCGGCCTCCACCGCGGAAAGCAGCACCAAGGCCTTGTCGAGGACGCCGACATCGCTTACCCTGGGTTCCATAAAACGAGATTGTCGTCTCACATAATGAGATAGTCAAGCACGACGCGGCCACGACCGGGGAGACCCCATGGCGAACACGAGCAATGCGAAGACGCTGAGCGAGAAGGTCTGGGACCGCCACGTCGTCCACGCCGCACCGGGTGAGCCCGACCTGCTCTACATCGATCTGCACCTCGTGCACGAGGTCACGTCACCGCAGGCGTTCGACGGCCTGCGCGTCGCCGGGCGCCCGGTACGCCGGCCCGACCTCACGGTCGCCACCGAGGACCACAACGTCCCCACCGCCGACATCGACCAGCCCATCGCTGATCCGATCAGCCGCAAGCAGGTCGACGTGTTGCGGGCGAACACCAAGTCGTTCGGGGTGCGCAACTTCCCCATGGGCGATCCGGGCCAGGGCATCGTGCACGTGATCGGCCCCGAGAAGGGCCTCACGCAACCGGGGATGACCATCGTGTGCGGCGATTCGCACACCGCGACCCACGGTGCGTTCGGCGCGCTGGCCTTCGGCATCGGCACCAGCGAGGTCGAGCACGTCCTCGCGACGCAGACTCTGCCGCAGATCAAGCCGGGCACCATGGCCATCACGGTCGACGGCACGCTGCCCGCAGGGTCGACGCCCAAGGACGTGGTGCTGGCGATCATCGGTCGCATCGGTACCGGCGGCGGAATCGGCTCCGTGCTCGAGTACCGCGGGTCGGTGTTCCGCGAGATGTCGATGGAAGGCCGCATGACGGTCTGCAACATGTCGATCGAGGCGGGCGCACGGGCCGGCCTCGTCGCCCCCGACGACATCACCTTCGCTTACCTCGAGGGCCGCGAGCACGCACCCAAAGGCAAGAACTGGGAGCTCGCACTCGACGACTGGCGGATGCTCGCCACCGATGCCGACGCCTCGTTCGACAAGGAGGTCGTGTTCGACGCGGCGCTCATCCGCCCGCACGTCTCGTGGGGCACGAACCCGGCGCAGGTGATGCCGCTGGACGGTTCCATCCCCTCGCCCGACGACTTTGCCGACGCCGGCGATCGCGATGCCGCGGCACGTGCGCTCGCCTACATGGGCCTCACCGCCGGCACACCGATGAAGCAGGTCAAGGTCGACACCGTGTTCATCGGCTCGTGCACGAACAGCCGCATCGAGGATCTGCGCGCCGCTGCCGCAGTGGCCGACGGCCGCAAGGTCGCGTCCGGGATGCGCACGTTCGTCGTACCCGGCTCCTGGCTCGTCAAGCAACAAGCAGAGCGTGAAGGCCTCGACAAGATCTTCATCGCCGCCGGCTTCGACTGGCGCATGCCCGGGTGCTCGATGTGTCTCGCCATGAACCCCGACAAGCTGTCGCCCGGCGAACGCTGCGCATCGACCAGCAACCGCAACTTCGAAGGACGCCAAGGTCGCGGCGGACGCACCCACCTCGTGTCGCCGGCGGTGGCCGCAGCCACCGCTATCGCCGGCACCTTTGCCACCCCCGACGATCTGTAGAAGAGGACCATCATGAAAGCAGTACGCATCGTGTCGGGGCGAGCGGTTCCCTTGAACCGGAGCGACGTCGACACCGATCAGATCATCCCGAGCGATTGGCTCAAGCGCGTCGAGCGCACGGGCTTCGGCAAGGGCCTGTTCAGCGAATGGCGCGACGACCGCAGCTTCGTGCTCAACGACGAGCGCTTCTTCGACGCGAACATCCTCGTGGCCGGCCCGAACTTCGGCACCGGCTCATCGCGCGAGCACGCGGTGTGGGCCATCATGGACTACGGCTTCGATGTCGTGATCTCGTCTCGTTTCGCCGACATCTTCCGCAACAACTGCACGAAGAACGGCCTCGTTCCGGTGACGGTGCCCGTCGCCATCGCCGAGCAACTGCTCGCCGCCGTCGAAGCCGACCCAAGCCTCGAGATCACCGTCGACATGGAGCGCCTGCTGCTCGAGGTGCCGGCGCTGGGCATCAGCCAGCCGTTCCCCTTCGATGCCGCGACTCAAGAGCGCTTCCTCGAGGGGCTCGACGACATCGGCATCACGATGCGCCATGTCGACGCGATCACTGCGTACGAGAAGACCCGCCCGGCCTGGCTGCCCACGGTGAACGCACCCGCCGCGTCCTAAGCAAAGGTTTTTCGCACAGCGGGAACCAGCGTGTTCCGGTGATCGTCCGAAAGAGCATCAGTCGCTCTGAGGGGCGTCGTCGGAGGTTCTCGTCATGCGCAAGACCATCGCAGTTGCGGCTGCACTCTCCATCACCCTTGGTGCGTGCAGCTCGCACTCGTCCCCGAAACCCGAGGCGTCGCCCGACGTTTCAGCGCGCATCGATCGCATCCGCAGCCAAGGGGTCAACGGCACCACGGTGTTCGCCTCCTTCCTGAAGCCCGTGGGTGATTGCGACGCTCTGCTCGCCCACATCCATGCTGAAGCCGCAGCGCGGGTGGGTCCATACGGCCTCCCGGGCTACGGAAACCGATTCGGTGGCGACGCGACGTTCGCGGCCACGGGTACCAGGGCGGCGGCGAGCACTGGAGCGACAAGCACCGCCGCCGCACCAGCTGGACGCGAGGGCAATGCCGACGGTGGTTCGTCCACCCCATTCTCGGGCACGAACAACCAGGAGGACGGGGTCGACGAACCCGACATCGTCAAGACCGACGGTCGGCGGATCGTGACGCTCACCCGCAACCGACTGAACGTCGTCGAGGTCAACGGCGGCACGTCGGGCACCGTGCGCACCGTCGCCGTTGGCGACGATACCTTCACCCCGAGCGAGGTCTTGATCCTCGGTGACCGCGCACTGATCTTCGGTACCGGCTACGACCCGAATAGCGGCGGCGGCGGCATCAGCCCGATGCCCGCCGGTCGGGTCGGTTCGGTGGGCATGCCGTACTACGGAGGCAACGCCGCAACGGTCACCGAGGTAAACCTGTCGGGCACCGGTACACCGCAGGTCGGTTCCACGTTGCGGGTCGACGGGGCATATCTCACCGGTCGGATGGTCGACTCGGCCGTGCGCATGGTCGTGCGCAGCGAACCTCGCGACCTCGAATTCGTGACCCCGCAGAACAAGAGCGGCGAAGATCGCGCCCGCAAGTCGAACGAAGCGGTCGTGCTCGACTCGACGATCGACGATTGGCTTCCGAGTTACACGTTGCTCGACGCCAAGGGCACCAAGGTCGCCAGCGGACTTCTGACCGATTGCGCACGCGTCGACGCGCCCACAGAGTTCGCGGGCTTCGGTTCATTATCGGTGCTCACGTTCGACGCGTCGAAGCCGCTCACCGACGGCGACGCCGTCACGATCCTCGCCGGCGGCCAGACCGTGTACGCGTCCGACGCGAACCTCTACGTCGCGACCGAAACATGGATCGACCCCGAGCAGCAATCGACCACCACCCGACTCGCGGATTGGGAGCGCAACTTCTCCACGTCGGTGCACCAGTTCTCGATCGATGGCACGAAGCCGGCCACGTATCTCGCGTCCGGAACGGTGCCCGGCCATCTCCTCAACCAGTTCTCGCTCAGCGAGTACGACGGTGTGCTGCGTGTGGCCTCGACGAAGGGCACACCGTGGAACACGCAGGAGAAGTCCGAGAGCGTGATCACCACGTTGAAACGATCCGGTGTTGCGCTCGCCCAGGTCGGTCGGGTCGGCGACATGGGTCGCGGCGAACGCATCTACTCGGTGCGATTCGCCGGCGACGTGGCGTACCTCGTCACGTTTCGCCAGACCGATCCCTTCTACACCGTCGACCTCCGTGACCCCGCCGCACCCAAGGTCCTCGGCGAGCTGAAGATCACCGGCTACTCGGGGTACCTGCACCCCATCGGCGACCACCTCGTGATCGGTGTCGGCCAGGAGGCCAGCACGCAAGGGCGGGTGCAGGGCGCCAAGGTGTCGCTGTTCGACGTGAGCGATCTCGCACAGCCGAAGGAGCTCGCGAAGTGGACCTCGAGCTCGTTCGGCCAGACCGGCGTCGAGTGGGACCATCACGCGTTCCTCTACTGGCCCGACACGAAGACGCTCGTATTGCCGCTCATGGAGTACGACCGCGGCGTCGTGACGAACCAGTCGTTCTACGGCGCGATCGTGTTGCGCGTCGATCGCTCCCGGATCACCGAGGTCGGCCGCGTGAGCCACGGCACGGAGGCACCCGCCAACCTCGGCCAGACCGACTGCCGCAAGCTCACCGCGGAAGAGATCAGCAAGAGCAGCGAGGCCAACTATCTCGGCGGCGGTCAGGTCGCCTTGCTCTGCGCCCGGGATCAGGTGGGCGGCGCGATCGGATACGAGTGCTATCGGATGCCCAACGCACAGTTCAATGCCAATAGCTCGACCCTCACCGTGCCGAAGGACGGACGCATCGAGTTCTGCACGCCGACCTGGAACCAGCCGAACCCGATCCAACGCTCGCTCGTCATCGGCAACACGTTGTGGACGCTGTCGCAGCAACGGCTGCAAGCCAACACGCTTGCCACGTTGGCCCGTACCGCACGCGTCGACCTATGACCAGTGAGCTCGGCTCGAGTTCAGCGTCCCTCGAACTGGTCGATGAGCCCGATGACGCGTGCGACGTACGCCTTCGACCGGTTGTAGCTGAACAGCGCTCTTGCGAGGTTGTCGCCCTCGTCGATCGGGGCATTTCGGATAGCGAGGCAGAGGTAGAGCAACGAACCGAGCGCGGCGTCGTCGATGCTCTGCGGATCCCTGGTGCCGTCGCCGTTCGCGTCGACCTTGATCCGGTACCAGGTCGAGGGCAGGAACTGCATGGGTCCAACGGCGCGGTCCCAGTCCGGGTCGTCGTCGTAGAAGCCGGCATCGGAGTCGGGAACCTCTGCGTTGCCATCGGTGCCGCTCAGCGTGACGCCGTAAATGGGCGGTTCTACACGACCGTCGTAGTCGCGGATCACGGTGCGACTCGTGGGCTTACCGAGGCTCGACTCCACCGAGCCGAGCGCAGCGAGGACGGCGTAGCGCACACCGCAGTTGGTGCCGTCGGCGTTCGCGACCGTCACCGCATTCTCGTACGCGGCGCGGACACGCGGACGCGTCTCGTCGCGCGGCAAGACAACGGCGGCTGCAGTGTTCTTCGACCCCAACGGCGAGACGTTCTTGCCCGCTGGCTTCGCGACCACGTCACCGGCCCACTTCGACGGGCCGGTGACGGCCGCCACTGCTGCCAGACCCGGCAACAACAACACCAGCAAGGTGATCGACACGGCGATCCAGCGCGTGGATCGGGCGCGCAAAACGCGCGTGAAGGACCCGGCTCCGCCCATAGGACCACGAGCCTAGGTTCACGAGCGACGCATTCACCAAATCACGCAGGACTAGCGGACCGGTAGAGCACGCACGGCGCAGTCAGCACTTCGGTCGCCGCTCCGAGCGGATTACCGGAATGGGCAGTGCCCGCTCAGGCACCCGGTGAAGGACAACGCGTCGAGCAACATCTTCCATGTGCCCGGCTTGCGGTTCTACAACATGACCAAACCCAGGCATTGCTACCACGATGCCGAAGCTGCCGAGGCCGACGACATGCGGGCCCCGAAGCGCTGACGACCGGCCCTACTTGAGGTCGATCGCGTAGACCGACACGATGCCGTCGCGAGCCCGGAGAAGATCCTGTACTTCTATCGGCACGGCGATTGGTGACGCGATCACCATGATCGCCGGGATGCCCTCGACCGAACGGCCCACATCCATGTCGTCGATGTTGACGCCGGCCGCGCCGAGCGTGGTGCCAACGAGGCCAATCATCCCGGGACGGTCGTCGTTGCGCACCACGAGCATGTGCTGCGCGGGCGGCATGTCGATCTTGTGATCGTCGACCATGACGAGGCGTGGTTCGGCCCCCAGCCCGACGAGCGTGCCGGCGAGCGAGTGCCCACCACCGCGCACCGTGACAACGTTCACGAAGTCCTTGGCGACAGTGTTGGAGATGCCTTTGATCTCGACCCCGCGGTCGCGGGCCATGTTGGTGGCGTTCACGAACGACACCGGCTCGTCGCTGATCTGGCCGAGCATGCCCTTCAGCGCCGACAGCAACGCGATCTTGTTGTCGTAACCGCCGATCTCGCCTTGGAACTCGATCTCGATTGTGGTGGGCAGATTTTCGCTGAGCGACGCGAACAACGCACCCAGGTGCTCGGCCAAAGGGACGAAGGGCCGAATGGTCTCGGACGCTTCGCTGGCATCGATGTTGACCGCGAACGGCACGAACTCGCCGGCGAGCGCGAGCAGGACCTGCTCGGCGATCGTGGCCCCTGCTTTGTCCTGGGCCTCGCTGGTGGATGCACCAAGATGCGGTGTGACAACCACGGAATCGAGCGCGAACAACGGCGACTCGGTCGTGGGTTCATTCGCGAAGACGTCGAGCGCCGCGCCGGCGATCTGGCCCGACCGAATGGCGTCGGCCAGCGCGGCCTCGTCGACGATGCCACCTCGCGCGACATTGATGACGCGCAGCGTGGGCTTGGCCTTCGCGAGGCGCTCGGCGTTGATGAGGCCGACGGTCTGCGGGGTTTTTGCGACGTGAACCGTGATGAAGTCGCTCTGCGCCATGAGCGTGTCGAGGTCGACGAGCTCGACCGACAGCTGGCGGGCGCGCTCGGCCGACACAAACGGGTCGTAAGCGATGAGTCGCATACCGAACGCCAACGAGCGCTGCGCGACGAGCTTGCCGATCCGTCCGAGGCCGATGATGCCGAGCGTCTTCTCGGTGAGCTCGACGCCTTCCCACTTGGAGCGCTCCCAGCGGCCCGCCTTGAGGGCGGCGTTGGCTTGGGGCACGTTGCGGGCCTGCGACAGGATCAGCGCCATCGTGTGCTCGGCCGCCGAGATCACGTTCGACTGCGGCGCGTTGACGACCATGACCCCGTGGCGCGTAGCTGCTTCGACGTCGACGTTGTCGAGGCCGATGCCGGCTCGGCCGACCACGATCATGCCCACACCGGCCGCCAGTACATCCGCGGTGACATCGGTGGCCGAACGGATGATCAGGGCGTGTGCGCCGCGCACCGCATCGAGCAACTGCTCGGGGGTGAGCCCCTCGCGCACGTCGACCTCGTGGCCAGCCGCCCGGAGGCGTTCGAGACCAGGGTCGGCGATCTTCTCGGTTACCAGGATGCGGGCCATTCGACCAGTCTGGCGGACGCCCGGCGTGAAGCCACGCCTTCCCGAGCGAACTGGTAGTTCACCAGCGCGGCCGGGCGCGCTTTCGAACTACCAATTGGCGTTGCGGACGGGCACGGGGGTGATCGGATCGGCGGGCACGAAGCCCGAGATCTGGCCGTAGAAGCTCAGCTCGGCCTCGAGGGCCGCGATGATGTTCTCGGCTTTGCGGAAACCATGGCCCTCGCCGGCGAACGCCACGTAGGCGTGCGGTACCCCGTTGGCATCGAGCGCCCTCACGAGCATCTCGGCCTGGTTGGGCGGCACCACGAGATCATCGAGCCCTTGCAGCACGATCAGTGGCGTACCGAGGCGCTCGGTGTGATGGATCGGTGAGCGCTCGACATAGAGGTCACGAGCCTCGGGATACGGACCGACGAGCCGATCGAGGTACCGCGACTCGAACTTGTGCGTTTCGGTGGCCAGCGCCTCGAGATCGGCCACGCCGTAGTGACTCGCGCCGGCCGCGAACACGTCGTAGAAGGTGAGCGCGCACAGGACGGTGTAACCGCCGGCGCTGCCACCGCGGATGAACAAGTGCTCGCCATCGACATCGCCGCGTGCCGCGAGGAACGACGCTGCAGCCACGCAGTCCTCGACATCGGCGATGCCCCATAGAGCATCGAGCGCGCGGCGATACGCGCGGCCGTAGCCGGTGGAACCGCGGTAGTCGACGTCGACCACCGCGAACCCGCGGCTGGTCCAGTACCGCGTCGGCAGTCTCAGCGACGTCTGGGCCGCACTGGTGGGGCCACCGTGCGCCATGACGATGAGTGGTGGCCGAGCGCCTTCCGGGCCCGCGAAGCCGGGGTTGGCGGGCGCGTAGAACCACGCGTGAGCCTGTGTCGAGCCGTCTCCCGTGGGGAAGGTGATGTGCTCCGGCGAGGTGCAGAACGCGGGATCGAATCCGTGATCTCGTGGCGCGCGAAGTTGTCGCGATGAACCATCGTTGGAAATCTCGACAACCTGCGTCTCGTGGGTCCAGGTTGCGCCGGCCACGACGATGCGCGCGCCGCGCGTACGCACGCACGTGACATCGCTCAGCACCGATTCGACATCCTTGAGCGTGACGAGCGAACCGTCGGCTCGGAAGGCATAGGTCGAGACCCCGAAGACCCAAGGCGGCTCGCCCCAGTCGCGCTCGCCACCGGCGAGCAGCACACCGTCGCGGACGCGCTCGATGCTCCACCAACCCGACCGATCGGTGATCACGTGCAACGCACCGCCGGGCGACCACTCGGGCTGCAGCAAGGCCGCGTCGCGAGCCAAGCAACGCGCGTCGGTGACGATTCCGTCATGGAACGATGCCACCCACAGCTCGGTCGAGTCCCACGGCATGTTCGGATGGAACCACTGGAGCCACGCGAGTTGCAGGCCATCGGGTGATAGCCGAGGGTTCGACACGAAGTCGGCCCCGGACGCGAGCACGTTGACGACCCCCGAGTCGTCGAGCGCGACCGCCACGATCTCGTTCGCGGCTTCGATGCCGGGTTCATGCCGCTCGCGCACGCACACGAGCCATCGGGCGTCTGCAGTGACGCGCAGATCGGCGTAACGGTCGCGCGCGTCGGATGTGAGTCGGCGCACCGGCTGCCCGGGCACGATGGCCCGCAGTTGCTGATCGGCAAAATCGACGTAGAACAGGCAGTCGGCGTGCACCCACCACGCACCCCCGCCGTATTCGTGCACCCGCGAGCGCACCGAAACGTCAAGGAGGGTCATCTCGCGTGCAGTTCCGTCGTCGTCGGCGCGCAGGATCGCGATGCGTCCACCCTCGGCCGGACGAGCCTCGCTGAACCACACGGGGGCATCGTCGGCGGCACCATCGACAACAACCTCGGTGATGGTTGCGGCGCCCCCCACGATGGATGCCGCAGTGATCGGCGAGCGCCACGTGCCGTACGGGGCTCGCTCGATCACTTGGCTACTTCCGGCCGAGCAGATCGGCGATTCGCAGCACGCCTTGAGCGAGATCGTCGTCACCCAACGCGAACGAGAAGCGGAAGTAGCCGGGGGCACCGAACGCTTCGCCCGGGACGACCGCCACTTTGGCCTCGTCGAGGATGACCTCGGCCAGTTCGGTCGACGTGGTGACCATACGGCCATTGATCGAACGCCCGAGCGCACCTTCGACCGACGGGAACGCGTAGAAGGCACCCTCGGGCTCGGGGCAGTAGAAGCCATCGATGGTGTTCAACAGCTGGTGCATGGTCTTGCGCCGGCGGTCGAAAGCGGCGCGCATCTCGTGCACTGCACTGAGGTCGCCGTTGAGCGCGGCGAGGGCCGCGACCTGTGAGACGTTCGCGACGTTCGAGGTGCTGTGCGACTGCAGGTTGGTCGCGGCCTTGATGAGGTCGGGGGGACCAATCATCCAGCCGACCCGCCAGCCGGTCATGGCATAGGTCTTCGCGACGCCGTTGAGGATGACGGCTCGGTCGGCGAGCTCGGGCACCAAGGTGATGATCGAGTTGAACTCATGATCGCCGTAGACGAGGTGCTCGTAGATCTCGTCGGTGATGACCCAGATCCCCTTGTCAAGTGCCCATCGGCCGATGGCCTCGGTCTGGGCACGCGAGTACACCGCACCGGTGGGGTTGGACGGCGACACGAACACGAGCGCTTTGGTGTTCGGTGTGTACGCGGCCTCGAGCTGTTCGAGCGTGATCTTGAACCCGCTGCGCGCATCGGTCGGGATGACCACGGTGGTGCCACCGGCGATCGCGACCGGCTCGGGGTAGGTGGTCCAGTAGGGCGCCGGGAGCAACACCTCGTCGCCCGGGTTCAGCAATGCCTCGAACGTGTTGTACACGGCGTGCTTGCCGCCGTTGGTGACGAGCACTTGGGCGGCGGTGGTCTTCCAGCCCGAGTCACGCAGCGTCTTGGCGACGATGGCTTCTTTCAGCTCGGGAAGCCCCGCGGCCGGCGAGTAGTGGTGATAGCGAGGGTCGCGACATGCGGCGACCGCTGCTTCGACGATGTGTGAGGGCGTGGGGAAATCGGGTTCACCGGCACCGAAACCGATGACCGGCTCACCCTTGGCCTTCAGCGCCTTTGCTTTGGCGTCGACGGCGAGGGTGGCCGATTCGGTGATGGCGCCGACCCGGCGGGAGATGCGTTCGAGTGACACGGTCGCCAAGTCTGGCGCACGCCGTCGGCGGACCCAACTCGAATACGCCGATCATCGCCACGGGCCACTCGTCAGTTGCCCCGCCTGCCGCGCGATCGGTGCGGCCCGACAGCTAACGAGTCCACTGCAGAGTTATGCACCTCTGCGGTGCACAAGTCGACTGTCAACTGACGCCGAGTCGGACGCGATACGAGAACGCCAGCGGTCGGGTGGGCGCGAACCGTTCCGCGTTCGTGTCGAACGGACGGGGTTGACCATGCACAAGATCGTGCCCCTGTCCGCCTCGTGCTTGTGGCAAGGTTCAGCGCGTTTGAGGCGCTCGGACCTTGCCGGAGTGCCTTGGTACGGACGACACAGGAAATGCGACCCGCGAGCGAGCGACCAGCAGGCACACTTGTTGACCGTGAGCATCGATTCCGCCGCCATCACCATTCCCGCCGACCTGCTGCCGTCTGATGGGCGCTTCGGGTGCGGGCCGTCGAAGATCCGCCCTGCGGCGGTCGACGCGCTGCACCGCGCGGCCGACACGTTCCTCGGCACGTCGCACCGCCAGCGCCGCGTGCAGGACGTGGTCGGCGCGTTACGCGAAGGCCTCGCGCAACTGTTCTCGTTGCCCGACGGGTACGAGGTCATGCTCGGCAACGGTGGCTCGACGTTGTTCTGGGATGCCGCAACCTTCGGCCTCATCGACCAGCGCAGCCTGCACCTCTCGTTCGGCGAGTTTTCGTCCAAGTTCGCCGCCGCAGCGAAGGCCGCTCCGTTCCTCGGCGATCCGGTGGTGCTCGAGAGCGCAGCGGGCACACGCCCCGGGGTCGACGTGCACCCCGAGGTCGACGTGTATGCGTTCACCCACAACGAGACCTCCACCGGCGTGATGATGCCGCTCGAGCGTCCCGCAGGCGTCGCGGCGAGCGACGCGCTGGTACTGGTCGACGCGACGTCGGCGGCTGGCGGGCTCCGGTGGCAGCCCCACAACGTCGACTGCTACTACTTCGCACCACAGAAGTCGTTCGCGAGCGACGGCGGCTTGTGGCTCGCGTGCGTCTCCCCCGCGGCCATCGAGCGCATCGAGCGCATCGCAAAGAGCGGGCGTTGGATGCCGGCCATCCTCGATCTGTCCCAGGCGCTCGACAACAGCCGCAAGGACCAGACGCTCAACACCCCAGCGCTCGCGACCCTGTTCCTGATGAACGAACAGGTGCGGTGGATGAACGACAACGGCGGCCTCGAGTTCGCGGCCGGTCGCTGCGACCAGTCCGCCGCCAACATCTACGCCTGGGCCGATGCCAGCACCTACGCCACGCCCTTCGTAGCTACGTCCGCAGACCGCAGCCACGTGGTGGCCGCCATCGATCTCGACGGCACCGTCGATGCGAACGTCGTCGCGAAGGTGCTGCGGGCCAACGGCGTCGTCGACACCGAGAGCTACCGCAAGCTCGGCCGCAACCAACTGCGGGTGGCCATGTTCCCGGCGATCGAACCCGGCGACGTTGCGCAGCTCACTCGCTGCATCGACTTCGTAGCCGACGCGCTGCGCTCCTGAAACCTCGGCTGGAAGGTCAGGGGAGGTAGCCGACGCGTTGCACCGGTTCGGCCTGCATCGCTCGGCGGGCCACGGCGACATCGAGCGCGTCGAGGAGGACGTTGCGGAGTTGGCGGGGGTCGAGCAGATCGTCGAAGCCGAGGCCCTGGGCCGAGCGATACGACGACTCGAGCTCGGCCTGGCGTAACAGCACCGTGGTGTCCTCGCTCGCGTGCGTGGCCTTGGACGAACCCGCGGCCGGCATCGCCCCCAGGGTGGCCCCGGGGAACGCCCACGAGGAGCTGTGGTTATTGAACCCGAGCATGCCCATGATGCAGCCGCCGAAGCCGTAGGCCTTGCGCAAGGTCACGTGGAACTTGATCGTCTGCAGCCCCACCTGCGCGGCAAACATGCGGCCCCCGTGGCGCAGCATGGCGGCCCGCTCGGCGTCGCTGCCGGCCAGCACGCCCGGGTTGTCGCACAGGTTGATCACCGGCAAGTGGAACGAGTCGGCGATCTGCAGGAACCGGGCCCCCTTGTCGGCGCCATCGCTGTCGATCGCCCCGCCCTTGACCGCAGGTTGGTTGGCGACGATCGCAACCGGTTGCCCACCGAGGTGCGCGAGCGCGGTGATCATGGTCTCGCCGTAGTCGGGCTGCACCTGGAAGAACGATCCGTTGTCGACCAGCACACTGATGACCTGGCGCATGTCGTAGAGCTTGCGCCCATCGGTGGGCACCACCGAGAGGATCTCGTCGAGCACTCGCGGCCCGCGATCGTGGCCTGCGGTGTCAACCGGCGCGTAGTGCCAGGCGCTCGACGGCAGGTACCTCAAGTAGTCGCGCAGCACGCCGAGGGCGGCCTTGTCGTCGGCCGCCACGTTGTGGATGACCCCCGACATCACGGAGACCTGCGGGCCACCGAGTTGCTCCTTGGTGATGTCCTCGCCGATCGACGCCTTCACGAGCGGCGGGCCGGCGGTGAAGATCATGCTGTTCGCCGCCATGACCGTGAAGTCGGACATGGGAGCCGTCAGCGCGCCATGACCGGCCGATGCGCCGAGAACGGCCGTGACGAAAGGTACGTACCCCGACAGCTTGGCCTGCGCCAGCAGATCGCTCGGGGCACGGGTGTGGATGGGGTCACCAGGCATGGCCGGGCGATGACCCGCGCCTTCGAGGATCATCACCAGCGGGATGTGATCCTGGAGGGCCAGCTCGGCCACCCGGTACCGCTTCGCCGTGTTGCCCGAACCGATCGAGCCACCGAGCACGGTGAAGTCCTCGGCGCCAAGGAGCACCGGTCGATTGTTGATGCGGCCCCAACCGGTGACGAGCCCATCGGCGGGAACCGACCCCACGAGCGGACCGATCTCGCGGAACGAACCCGGGTCGAGCAGGTAGTCGATGCGTTCGCGAACGGTGAGCGACCCGCGGCCATGATGCTTGGCGATCTTCTCGGGTCCACCCATGACCTGCGACGCCGCTCGGCGCACCGCGAGGTCGGCGAGTCGCGGTCCCCAATCATTTGGAAGCGCAGCGTTCGGCAGATCTTCCGGGGTGGGCGCGTCGGTCATGGCACGATCTTGGCATTCCTCAGCAGGAGGTGTCGGGTACCAGGGAGAGGAACTCCTCCGAGACCGGGCCGTTCGGCTTGATGCCCTGGTACTCCCGACAGGCGAGCCGCCGGAGCTGACCCGTATCGCACCCGAGCTCAGTGGCTCGGTTGCGATATGGGTCGAACGGACGGAGCAGCTCGGCGTAGGGCTCCGAGGGGTCTGCGGCACGCAGGTCGGCAACGGTCTTGCCCTGGAGGTTGCGCACGATCGTGCGCGTCAGCTGGGCGGAGCTCTTCACGAGCTCCTCGCACGACGAGGCCGACTGTGGCGACGTGTCGGTGCCATTGCTGCACGCGCCGACGCCAGCCGCGCAGATGACCACGAGGATCATCGCCGCAAGCCGCCGGCGCGCCGAGCACGTCACGCGAGGAACGACCCGAACTGCCAAAGGTCGTCGTCGACCGGGGGCGTCGCGCCGCCCCACTTCGCGAAAAGGTCGACGCGGTTCTTCTTCGGCGTCCAATCGCTGCGCACCGACGGGCACGGGCCGAGGTAGACGTTGGCCACCTTCAGCACCTGATCGTGCGGTAGGTCATCGGGGACGTTGAAGCCGCGACGCGGGTTGCGGATCATCCAGAACACCGCACCGAGCACCGATGCTGCGACCTGCAAGGTGGTGGCGTTCTGGCCCGGCACGAGCTCGCGCGTCTCGTCGATGTCGAGCTGGCTGCCGGCCCACCAGGCCGTGAGGTCGTGGCCCATGAGCAGCACACCGAGCTCGTCGCGACCGGTGGTGATCTCGTCGTTCATGATGCGCAGGCGTGACTGCATCTCGAAGTTGCGCATGCGCAGCTCGTGCAGCGACGCGATGGCCGCGTCGGTCGGCATGTACGCGTAGTGCACGGTGGGCCGGTAGATCGGCCGCTCGTCCTGCCACACGGTGAGGTGCTCGGTGATGGTGAGCGCTTCGCCGTGGCGGATCACCATGCCGCGGATCTCACCGCCGAGCGGGACCCACGAACGCACCCACGTGTTCATGCCGGGCTGCGCGATGCAGATCTGGCTGCGCGGCCCGTAGTCGTAGGTGTGTGCGCCCGCCGGCAACGAACGTTCGTGCGTGCCCCAGCCCATCTCGGCGGGAGCCACGCCTTCTTCGTAGAAGCCCTCGATCGACCACGTGTTGACGAACTCGTCGACTTCTTTGGGACGATCGGCGATCTGGGTGTCGCGTTCGCTGATGTGGATGACCTTGGTGCCCGTGTGCATGGCCAGCGCGGCGTAGTCGCCGGCATGCAACGCGGCTTCGAGCGCCGCTTTGCGCACCTTGGTCGCACGGCCGCGCACGATGGCCGCCGCGATGTCGTCGAGCGCCACCTTGGTCCAGTGCGACACGAGGCCGGGGTTCGCCCCGTGCTCGACCACGATGGTCGGCCCGTTGCGTTTCCACGAGGCGACGCGGTTCCGCAGCTTGCGGTGCCGGTGATACAGCGTGCGCGTGTTCGGGGCCTGGTTCTCGGCATCGAGGTAGGGGTCCCATTCTTCAACCGACGTGTTGATGTACATCACGCCGTTGTCATGGCACCACTGCGTGATGTCGCCGCAGTTGATGTTCCACGCGAGGTCGATGATGAGGTCGCCCTCACCGACGTGCTTCGCGAGCAGTGGCGCCATGTTCTGGCGGGTGAGCTTCTTCTGGGCGTACTTCGCGCCGGCACCGAGGATCTCGGGCACGGTGTGCCGGTTGTCCTCGAAGTCCATGATCGTGAGCCTCGAGAAGTCCATCTTGAGGTGTTTCAGGAGCAGCGGCTGCAGGCATTGCGAGACCGAGCCGCAGCCCAACACCAACACACGTCCGCCGAAGTTGACCCTCATCGAGCTCTGCCCACCTTTGATCGGGTTCAGGAAAGAACGCCAAATCGTACCGGTCGTTCCTGCCTCATCTGCGCGATCCACAGGTGCTCGATCAGTTCACGAGATGGAGCACCCGCAGGTTCCAGCCGATCACGACCACGTACCAGACGTCGACGGCGACGAGCGCGACGAGCGTGCGGGTCGATCGACGCGATCGCGCGATGAGCGTGCCGATGAGCCCGAGGCACAAGGCTTTGACCCCGAGGGCACCGAACGCGTTGTCGATGATGGGCGCCATCACCGGGTTGCCTTCTTGGCCCCCACGATCGAGCACGAGCCTGGTGGTGACGAGGTCGATCAGGTTCAGGACGACGAGCCCCACGAACAGCCCGGTGGTGGCTGAGTGAGCGCGCGCGTCCTGTCGCGCGACACGGAACCAGGACGGCACGGCGGCCGGGGCGATATCGAAGGTCGGGTCCAAGCCATTCACGCCGCGAACATAGGCCGCTTGAACCACATGGGCCAATGAGGCATATGGAACATTGACAAATACTGAAGATTGACGAACCGACTCTTCAGACGGCGGCGACGCTCCAGGCCAGGATGCGGGCCAAGGCATCGCGCAGGTGGGTCGCGTCCATCCCGTGGCCCGACATGCCCCGCCGATGCGCCGCCACGTGGGCCAGCATCGAGACGAGCACGCCACTGAGGGCGCGCGGGTCGGTGTCGGAGGGCAGCCATCCGGCATCGACCGCCCCGACGATGGTGCGCTGCAGCGCGTCACTCGCGCCGCTGAGCAATTCGGTACGGAGCTCGCGGAACCGGCTATCGCCTTCGAGCGTGGCCAGGTCGATCACCCCGATCAGCGCTCGATGCTGCTCCCACAAGGCCAGGTAGCCCTCGGCAACGCGCTGCGCCGTGGTGTAGGCGTGCGGAGGCGACCACTCCCCTTGCTCGACGAGGTCGCGCAATTCCCGCCCACCGGTGTCGGCGAGGTCGTGGGCCAAAGCCAACAGCGCGGCCTCGATGTCGGGGAAGTACTGGTAGAAGGTCGCGGGCGAGGTACCCGCGGCCCGCGCGATGTCGACCACCTTGAGGTCGCGATAGGCCGTCGATTCGAGGAGCTCGCTCGTCGAGGCCAGCAGGCGCTGGCGGGTGGCCCGGCCGCGTTGGCCGGGAACCCGGCCGTCGACCGCTCGCAACGATGCACTCGATGCCGGGTCGGCGGTCGCCACGGCTACTCGATCGGCGTCCACGCTGCGGCAGCATTGTCGTACTGGAGCCACTTGGACGAGCCGGCGTCCCACAAGATGTAGGCGTTGCGCGCCGCGTCCCATTGCGGCTGGCCCACGCCGGCCGCTGCGGCGCCCGCGCCCTCGGGCGAGGGGCTCGGCGGGCTGGCTGGTGCGGGGAACTCGGGCGCCGTGCCCCCCATCGGAGGACCGGCCGCCGCAGGCGGAGTCGTGCCGGCCTTCGATTTGCGCCACAGGACGAAACCGACGACGGCCGCGATCGCCACGAACGCACCGATGATCAAGGGCACCTTGGACGAACCACCGTCACTGCTGCTGCCACCGATGCTCGAAGACTTGGAGCTCGAGGTGGCGCCGCCCGCCCCCTTGATGTTGGGCAGATTCTTGCCGGCATCAGTGTAAATCTTGTTCTTGATCGGGTCGCCGGCCTCGGTACGGGCCTTCAGGGTGCGGGTCTCACCGGCGAGGCTGAGGTTCCAAATGAGCGCGCCGCTGCCGTCGACGGCGTCGGGGTTCGAATCGGATTCGACCAGACGACCGGGCAGCTTGATGCGCACGATGCTCGACGCACCTTTTAGGAAGCTCTGGAACATCGCGGCATCGCCGGTGGTCGACGCGGCGCCGGTACTCGAACCGGTGGGCGCCGCTTGGAACTTCCAGCCGCTATCCGACTTCGAGATGTCGAACGAGTCGAGACCGATGCCGCTGAAGCCCTCGGTCGCGGCGTCGATGCCGCCGAGCGCCTTCGAGATCTCCGCGGATGGGTTATCGCCCGCGGCGAAGGGCGCGGTGATCTTGACGCCACAGAAATCGCCGTCGGTATAGTTCTCGACCTTTGCGCCGGCGGGCAGATCACCCTGGTTCTCGATGGCGCTAGTGCGGATCTCCTTGCACGGATCGTCGCCCAGTTCACCGGTGTTCTGCCCCGAGAACTTCGCCAATTCCGCGAAAGCCTTGGGGTTCAACGCGACGATCGCGGAGTACGTACCGGAGCCGTCGTCGTTGACGTTGACCGTGAGGTCCGAACGAATACATCCGGTAGCCACGAACGCGACCACAACGAGCACTATCGAGAAGCGGAATCTACGCAAGGGATGTCTCGGCTTTCGGTGCAGCAGTGACGCGATGCTAACTACCAGGCAGGTACGTAGCGGCAAATGCATCGAGCGAAGATCGTGCGTCACGCGTGCGGGCCCACGGTGACACGACCAGCCGATCGACGCCTGCGCGCACCCATGCATCACGCTCGGCCGGCGACCCACACGCACCGCACAACGTGACCGTGCCCCGGTGGCCAGGGCGAAGCTCGGCCTCGAGGGCTCGGTAGCGCGCCACCAGCGGCGCGGCCGTCGCCGGTGTGTGCACCAACGCCATCCATCCATCCGCGTGCACCGCGCGCCGCATCGCCCGATCGGATTCTCCGCCGACGCACAACGGTGGATACGGCTTCTGCACAGGTTTCGGTTCGAAGCGGACAGGATCGAAGTCATAGAAGGTCCCGTGATGTTCGATCACATCCTCGGTCCACAGTCGACGGACCACCTGGATCGCTTCGTCGAGCCGCGCACCGCGCGTGCGCGGGTCGAGGCCCGCCGCGTCCCACTCGTTGATGAGCCAGCCCGCACCGACACCCAGCTCGCACCGCCCATTCGACACGATGTCGAGCGTGGCAAAAGAACGCGCCGTCACGAACGGATGACGCATTGCGAGCAAGTACACGTAGACCCCGAGGCGAATGTTCGTCGTACGCGCCGCGAGATACGCCAGCATCGCCGGCACGTCGTACACGGGCGTGGCGGCGTCAACCGGCGGGTGCTCCTCCCCCGGGATCAGCTGACCGGTCATCTCAACAGGGAACACCAGATGGTCGGCGATCCAGACCGATTCGAACCCCACGGCATCGGCGTGCGAAACAACCTCACCCCATGCGCCCGGGTGCAGGTTGCGCAGGAGGATCCCGAACTTCACGAAGCCACCACTGCTCGCGCGCTCACGAAGCCACCACTGCTCGCGCGCTCACGAAGCCACCACTGCTCGCGCGCTCACAGGGTGAAGCCGCCCGCCGACTTGACCTTCCACCCGTGCGAGGCCCAGGTGCCGCCGTCGATGTGTAGCGCTGCACCCGTCATGAACCGCGACATGTCGGATGCGAGGTACACCGCAGCCGCCGCGCAGTCCTGCACCGACCCCGTCTCGGGCCACGCCGTGAGCTCGAGGCCCGCGAAGTCGATCGCGCCGGATGCGTCGCCGAGGCCTTCGTCGCCCGGGGTCGGCACCATGTCGGGCGCGATGCAGTTGATCCGGATCTTGCTCGACGCGAGCTCCATGGCGAGCGAGAAGGTGAGGTTCGTGACCGCAGCCTTCATCGCCGAGTAGATCGCAAATCCCGGACCGGCCCGATGACCTTCGATCGACGTGACGTTGATGATGGAACCACCGTTCGTCATGAGCGGAGCGGTGTGGCGGATGAAGATCGTGACGCTGCCGAAGTTCTCGCGGATGAGCGCATTCTCCCCTTTGGCGTTCACCTCGAGGAAGGGTGACCAGAACCCACCGCCCGCGTTGTTGACGAGGATGTCGACGGCGCCGAACTTCTCGCCGACCTCGGCGATGAACGCCGATGCCGCATCCTCGTCGCGCACATCGAGCACACCCACGTGCGTGCGGCGGCCGAGTGCCTCGATCTCGCGCCCGGTAGCGAGCACACCTTCTTTTTTGCGATCGCAGACCGCAACGTGCGCGCCGAAACGCGCGAGCGCGAGGGCGGTGGCCTCGCCGATGCCTTGCGCGGCACCGGTGACGATGGCGACCTTGTCGGTGAGGAGGATCGCGGTGGGGTCGAGTGGCTTGGTGTCCCAGATGGACGGGTTCGCGCCTGGCTTGGTCATGGCCGCAAACTAGATGATGCGCCGAACTCGGCGCGCAGACGCACGGTGTCGGCGCCGGCGAGCGAAGCACTGCCGCGGCGCGACCGGGCGTGCGGTGCGCCGACCAAGTGATTACCGATCGGCGCCACCTCGGCCGGTTCGCGCCCGACGCGATCGCGACCGCGTGCATAGGCCGCACTGCGCACGAGCGACACGTCGATCACCTGACCCCGCCGGCCGACCAGCGCGGCGAGCGCGGCACACGTGGCGTAGATCCCCGTGATCGGATCCGCAATCGCGTCGCCCACGAAAACCGGCGGATCGCCGACCACGAGCCCCGCCGCAGCAGCTGCGTCGTCACCGAAGGCGACCCTTGTCTCGTCGGTCGCGCCGCGACCGTGGCCGGTGATCGAGATCCACGTGGTGCCGTGCTCCGCGGCGACGACATGCGCATCGATGCCGATCTGCTGCATGGCCCGCGGCCGCGATCCTTCGATCACGATGTCGGCGCGCTCGACCATGCGATGCAGCACCGCGCGGTCGGCCGCGTCGTCGAAGTCGAACGCCGCGCACTCTTTGCCGTGGTTGAGCAAGTCGCAGAACGCGGCCGGACCACGACGAGCACCGTCAGGCCGGCGCACGCTCTCGACCTTGATCACCCGTGCGCCCGCCTGACCGAGCAGCGAGGCGGCCAACGGGCCCGCCCACAGCGACGACAGATCGATCACGAGTGGCGTGCGTGACGCCGGGTACGCCAACGCGTTTGCGTACCCGGGCCGCAGTCGCGCCGACGGCGACCCACCCTCGGCGCGGCCGATCACGTACGGCGATCGCCGCGTACCCCGCAGGTCGTCATGATCGGGCACGACGCCGAGCGGGAAGCCGAGCAGCGCGGCCCGCTCGTCGAGCTCGGCGCGCGTGCGGGCCGCTACCGCCGCGAGCACGTTCGGCCACGGAGCATCGGGTTCCACCGTCGCGTCGAGCAGCGCCGGGAGCAGTGCGACGTCATCGGCGCGGGCGAGGTTGAGCGCGACCCAGCCATCGGCGGCCCGGACCAGGTGGCAGTTCCCGCCCACCGATGTCGCCCCCTGACGACCGAAGCCGGCCGACGCGGCACGCTCGCCGAGCAGCGCCAGCGGATCGATCTCAAGCTGGACCTCGCGGCAGGCGGCGAGGAGCTGCGCGACGGCACCCGCGGCTAGGAGCTGCACGGCGACGGACGACCCGACCCCGAACCCGAACGGGACGCCATCCGCCGGGCCGGTGAGCGCGAGCGCACCCGACGCGGCCCAGGCCGCCCCAGCATCTACCGCGGCCAGCCGGACGACCGCGAAGGGCGGATCATGGAAGACACCCGGCGCGCCGATGGGCGCAGATGTTCCGAACGGCGCGGCCGAACCGTCGATGGCCCCGATCGGTTCGAGCGCGGCGATCTGCGCGGCATGACCCCTCGAGTGCACCGTGGCCACGTGCACAACCTCGGCGCCGAGCGCTTCGAGCAGCTGCCCGGCGGCGCGCCCGACCTGACCCGTCCCGACGCAGACGAAAGGCAGACCATCGAGCGGAGCGACCATGCCCGGCGCAGCGTACCGTCGTCCGCTACTAGCCTGGCTTGGTCCCGGGGGAGCGAACGCGGGATCATCATCCGTTGATTCCTGCATTCACGAGGTCGCGAAAATGCCCGCACTGAAGGCCGGTTCCCGGCTCAAGAGCACCGTCTGCACCACCGAGGTCATCATCGTCAAGGCGCCCGCGGGCGAGGTCGAGGTCACCTGTGGCGGTGCGCCCATGGCGCTCGGCACCGAGACGATCACCGAGCGGGGCGAAGCGTCGGCCGACGCCAAGGGCGGCACGGCACTCGGCAAGCGGTACGTCAATGCCGACGAGACGCTCGAGATCCTGTGCACCAAGGCCGGTGAGGGAAGCCTCGGCGCGGATGGTGCATTGCTCGCGCTGAAGGAAGCCAAGCCGCTCCCGGCGTCTGACTGAGCGTGTCCCGCTCTGCCAAGACTGCCCCGCCGCTTCGAGGAGTACTCCACCGATGAACGTGATGATGCTGCTCGAGATGGCTGCGGCCGGGTTCGGTGACCGCGTCGGTCTCGGCTCGAAGCACGGGGACGGGCTCACCTACGAGCAGATGTATGAACGGGCCGGCTCGGCCGCGGCGTACTTCCTCGGCGCCGGCATCGAACGCGTCAGCCTCGTCGACGTCTCGAGTCCGGCACTCCCCCTCACGTTGTTCGGCAGCGCGTGGGCTGGCAAGCCGTTCGTGCCGCTGAACTACCGACTCACCGCCGACGAGCTCCGCCACCTCGCGGCCGAGGTCGCGCCCACGGTCACCGTCTGCGAAGACCAAGCCCAACCGAAGCTGTACGACATCGCGGGCGTGCAACCCGTGCTCCGCGACGAGTTCCTCGCCACCATTGCCTCGCATCCATGTGCACCCCCCGACTGGAGCATGGACCCCGACGACATCGCGATCCTGCTCTACACGAGCGGCACCACCGGCGCACCGAAGGCTGCAGTGTTGCGCCACAAGCACCTGGTGTCCTACATCTTCGGCTCGGTTGAGTTCATGGGGGCCGACGAGGACGAGGCCACCCTCATCTCGGTCCCGCCGTACCACATCGCCGGAATGGCCGCGATCTTGTCGTCGGTCTACGCCGGCCGCCGCATCGTGCAACTCCCGGCCTTCGATGCCGGCGCGTGGGTCCAGCTGGCCATCCACGAGGGCATCACGCACGCCATGGTGGTGCCCACGATGTTGGCCCGCATCATCGACTACATGGAGCAGCACGGCATCGAGAACCTCCCCACGCTGCGGGCGATGTCCTACGGCGGCGGCAAGATGCCCCTGGCAGTCATCGAGAAGGCGCTCGACCTGTTGCCCCAGTGCAACTTCGTCAACGCCTACGGCCTCACCGAGACCAGCTCCACCGTCTGCATCCTCGGCCCCGACGACCATCGCGCCGCCCGCTCCAGCCACGACCAGGCGGTCCGGCGGCGACTCACCTCCGTGGGCAAGCCGTTGCCCTCGATCGAGCTCACGGTCCGCGACGACGAGGGCAAGTCGGTCGAGCCCGGTGCACGCGGCGAGATCTGGGTCCGCGGCGAGCAGGTCGCAGGTGAGTACCTCGGCCGCGGTTCACTGCTCAACGCCGACGGCTGGTTCCCCACCAAGGACGGCGGCTACCTCGACGACGAAGGCTTCCTCTTCCTCGAGGGACGCATGGACGACATCATCATCCGCGGCGGCGAGAACATCTCACCCGGCGAGATCGAGGACGTGCTGCTGCTCCACGGGGCCGTCGCCGAGGCAGCGGCAGTCGGTTTGCCATCGCGCCAATGGGGCGAGGCCGTCGGCGCCGTGGTCGTGCGGGCACCGGGTTCTTCTCCCACCGCCGACGAGCTGCGCGACTGGGTAGCGCAGCACCTTCGCTCGTCACGGGCTCCCGAGGTCATCGTGTTCCGCGACGAGCTCCCCTACAACGACATGGGCAAGCTTCTGCGGCGCGTGTTGAAAGCCGAGCTCGCCGAGCTCGGCGATGTCGAGGGCTGAGCAGCCGTGCGGGTGCCCCTGCCCTGGGCGCCCGACGACTTCGCCGCGCTGATCCGATCCCCCGACGCCTACACCCGGATCGGGCCGTTTCGTGGCTCGCCAGCTCTCATCGTGGACGCGCGGTCGGCGGGCGCAGCCGACCTGCTCCGACTGCGATTGCCGGCCGGGTTCCCCGCAGTGGTGGTTGGCATCATCGACGCCGCGACGCGCGCCTCGGGTGAGCTGCCGGCCGGCCTCGATGTCGTAGCCGCCGACGTCGACGATGCGCAGATGCTCGTCCGTTACGTCGATCGATCGCCGCACGCGGCCACCGTGCTCGCGCAGTTACTGCGACTACAGGACGCAATGACCCCACTCGATGCTCTGGCGGCCGAATCGCTCGCCTACGCGACGCTGCAGAGCGGCGACGAGTTCGCAGGATGGCTTGCGACGCGAGGCGCTCGCGTCCGCCGGCCCGACGCCACGCCGCGACTGCGGGTCGAGCACCGACCCGATACGGCCACGGCGATAGTCACGCTCGACCGGCCACGCGTGTTCAATCTCTACGACGCGGCGATGCGCGACGAGTTGGTCGACGCGATGCGCGCGCTCGTCGCCGACGAAACCGTCGAGCGGATCGAACTACACGGGGCGGGCCGAGCGTTCTGCGCTGGCGGCGACCCAGCCGAGTTCGGCACCACCCGCGACGGTGCCGTCGCGCACCTCATCCGGTCGAGTGCGAACCTCGCGCCCTTGCTGCTCGCCGCCGCGCCGAAGCTGCATGCGCACGTCCACGGCGCTGCCGTGGGCGCAGGATGCGAGCTCGCGGCATTCGCCGGCAACGTGGTCGCTGCGGCCGATGCCACCTTCTCGCTGCCGGAGCTGAGCATGGGGCTCGTACCGGGCGCCGGAGGCACGGTCAGCGTGACTCGTCGCATCGGGCGCCACCGGGCGGCCCGCTTCGCCATCACCGGCGAACGCATCGATGCGCCGACCGCTCAGCGCTGGGGACTCGTCGACGAGCTGAGCTGACCCGGCCGCCGTCGAGCGCGCCCGGGTAACTCGGCCACCCAACGCGAAGTGATCCAGGTCCAGGGGCAGCCCGGGTCGACGTGGAACTCGACTGGCTACTTCGGGTCGGGGCTCACAGCCGTTCGATGATCGTGACGTTGGCCTGCCCGCCGCCTTCGCACATGGTCTGCAAGCCGTAGCGGCCACCAGTGCGCTCGAGCTCGTTGAGCATGGTGGTCATGAGCCGCGAACCGGTCGCGCCGAGCGGGTGCCCGAGGGCGATCGCGCCGCCGTTCACGTTGACCTTGTCGTGCGGGATGCCGACGTCCTTCATCCACGCGAGCACGACCGATGCGAAGGCCTCGTTGCACTCGAACAAGTCGATGTCGTCGACCGAGAGCCCGCTCTTCTTCAACGCGTACTTGGTGGCCGGGATGGGGCCCGTGAGCATGTATATCGGGCTGTCTCCGCGCACGCTCATGTGATGGATGCGGGCCCGTGGCTTCAGGCCGTGTTGCTTCACGGCCGCCTCGGAAGCGATGAGCATGGCGGAAGAGGCGTCGCTGATCTGCGAGGCGAGCGCCGCGGTGAGGCGCCCGCCCTCGACGAGCGTCTTGAGCGTGCTCATCTTCTCGCGGGTCGTGTCGCGGCGAGGCCCTTCGTCGCGGTCGACGCCGTTGAGCGGAACGATCTCGTTGTCGAAGCGGCCTTCCTCCTGAGCGCGGATGGCCCGCTGGTGGGACTCGAAGGCAAAGGCTTCCATCTCGTCGCGCCGCACATCCCACTTCTCGGCGATGAGCTCGGCGCCGCGGAACTGCGAGACCTCCTGGGTGCCATAGCGGGCCACCCAGCCCTCGGAGCCGGAGAAGGGATCGTCGAAACCGAGCGATGCGGTGGCGGTGAGGGCGTAGCCGATGGGGATCATCGACATGTTTTGCACGCCGCCCGCCATGACGAGATCGTTGACGCCGGCCATGATCGACTGCGCCGCGAAGCTGATGGCCTGCTGTGCCGACCCGCACTGGCGATCGATGGTGACGCCCGGTACCTCTTCGGGAAAGCCGCCTGCGAGCCAGGCAGTGCGTGCGATGTCACCCGCCTGCGGACCGAGCGCGTCGACGCAACCGAACATGACGTCGTCGATGGCGGCCGGGTCGACGCCGGTACGCGAGAGAACTGCGGAGATGGCGTGGGCGCCAAGGTCCGCAGGGTGGACCTTGGACAGTCCGCCGTTGCGCCGACCGACCGGCGTGCGAACCGCGTCGACGATGTAAGCCTCGGCCATGTCAGGGGACCCCCTCGTTCGGTGATGTGAGAAACACCCACCAGATGGCGCCTGTTCCACAAC
>CAFBMH010000022.1_pt1 | contig 31005 bp, 20 predicted proteins | sample 7268361 | NCBI WGS metagenome assembly CAFBMH01 (sample SAMEA6814057, study PRJEB35770) | freshwater metagenome | biome: Freshwater; feature: Freshwater reservoir; material: water | place: Czech Republic | collected 2017-05-23 | depth 30m m
TCGGCGGGTTCGCCGTTGGCGGCAACATTGCGGTCACGGGGCGCGCACAGACCAACGCTGCGAATCAGGACCCGGACCGGCTCTGATCCGACTCGCGGCGAGCCGCGCCCACCGAACATCTTGGTGTAACTGCGGTTCAGGTCGGGTATGCCCGGGGGTGCGCGAGGAGCGCGATGTCGGCTAAACCACGCAGCGGATCAAGGGGCCGGCGGCGGGGGTGTAGGCGGATGAGGCAACGTGGTCGGCCATGATCGGCCGCTGGGCCAGTCGCTTTGTCACCTCCCGGGCGTTTGCGCCGTTGTCATACGTCGCGGTTGCGGTTCTGATGTACCTGCTCGTCTGGCGAGCGCTGGGCGACATTGCCATGTTGGATCCGGTGCGTATCGACGCGGTCCGCGGTCCGTTCATCGCATCGCCGTCGTGGCTTGGCGGCTGGGCGAGGTTCGACTCGGGCTGGTACGAGTCGATTGCCCGTCGCGGCTACTTCTTCAACGGCAGCACCGCACAGTCGTCGGTTGCGTTCTTCCCGCTCTTCCCGCTGATCACGCGCGGACTGGGCCGGGTTTTCGGCGGTGACACATCCGTCTGGGGTGTAGCCGTCACGTTCGTGTCGGGCTTCGGGTCAGCGATGCTGTTTTGGCGGTTTGTGTCGGCGCGACTCGACCCGGCAGCAGCCCGGACGGCGTTCGTCGTGCTCTGTGGGTGGCCGTACGCGTTCTACCTGTACGGGGCGGTCTACGCGGACGCACTTTTCGTCTTCTTGGTCCTCGCCGCTTTCACCTGTGTGGAACGCGACCGAGTACCCCTCGCGGCGTTGTTCGGCGCGCTGGCGACCGCGACCCGTCCGGTCGGTATCGCCGTGGTCGTTGGACTCGTGGCTCGCGTGCTCGAGCAGCGCGGCGTCGTGCGTCTGGCGTTCCTCGACCGTTGGCGGTGGCTCGGGCCACAAGGAGGCCGAGCCGGCGCACCACCAGACTTGCGTGACCCGGTAAGCGATCGAGCGAGAACGATCGTCCTGCAGCGCCGACGCCTGCGCCGTGCCGACCCGACGATCCTGCTCGCTCTTAGCGGCCTTCTTCTCTACATCGGCTATCTCTGGTGGACCTTCGGCGACCCATTCGCGTTCGCGACCGCCGAGGCGGCACCAGGGTGGGATCAAGAGCCAGGGCCGAAGGTTTGGTTCAAAGTGGCCTGGTTCCGGCGACTGTTCCAGTTGTCCGACGACGTCGGCTACTTCTCGCTGGCCACCGTCCAAGGCGTGCTCGCGCTGTTCCTTATTGGACTCGTCCCGATGATCGTCAAACGGTTCGGCTGGGCGTACGGGCTCTACACCTTCGTGATCCTGGGGTTTCCCCTCGTGGGAAGCAAGGACTTTCAAGGTCTTGGGCGTTACTCGCTGGCGGCGTTCCCCGCGTTCGCGGTCCTCGGTGAGGTGCTGGCGCGCCGACGAATCGCCCGCCGGATCTGGCTACTCGTCTCCATGTTCGCGCTGTGCGGGCTCACGGTCGCCTATGCCCGCGGCTGCTACGTCGCCTGACGACGCATCGGCCCGGATTGTGGACGCGAGGCGTCACCCTCCGCCGGAGCAGCGCGACCGATCTTTGCTTTCGGTGATCCCGCGACCCCGCGTGCATGTGCTGCGTCCGCACGCAGAACGGCCGCGGGCTCGGGGCCGGCGACGGTGCTCCGCGGTGGCGCGTCTATGACGCTTGCGCTCGGCACGACGTTCATCGAGTTGGCGCGTGCCGATGCGCGAGGCGGTCCGACTTATAGTTGAGGTTTCGGCGACGGCAAAGGGGAGCCATGTCCACGCTCGAGATCTCGAAGATGACATCGAGCATCGGCGCGGAGGTCTTCGGCGTCGACCTCAGCAAGCCGCTCGATGAGACCGCGTTCGCCGAGATCCGCAGCGCCCTGTTGGCCCATCTGGTTTTGGTGTTCCGCGCACAGTTCCTCGACCCCGACCAACATGTCGCCTTCGCCAGGCAGTTCGGCGAAATGCACTACTCGGCGGTGCCGACCGCTCATGGCGGACCACCCGAGATCAATGTGCTCGACATGGTGAAGCCGAAGGGCAACGGCTCCGATCGATGGCACAGCGACAGCCCGTTCCTCGTCGAGCCCACCGACGCCACGTTCCTCAACGCGGTGATGATGCCGTCGACGGGCGGCGACACCTGCTTCGCCAACATGTACGACGCCTACGAGAACCTCAGCGAGCCGATGAAACGGTACGTGGACGGTTTGTACGCGGTGCAGGATGTGTCGACCACGTTGTACCTCGCCGTCGAAAAGGGGAACAGCGATTTCGATGTCGCGGAGATGCAGCGCCGGCTTCCGCCGGTCGAGCACCCGGTGGTTCGCACCCATCCCGAAACCGGTCGCAAGGTGCTCTACGTCGACGCGGCATCGACCTCGCGCATCGTGGGTGTGGCGCGCAAGGAGAGCGAAGCGATACTCGATCATCTCTTCACGCAGGCGCACAACGTCTCGGTGCAGTGCCGCGTGCGTTGGCATGCCGGCGATCTCGTCTTCTACGACAACCGGTGCACGCAGCACATCGCCGTTCCCGACTACGACGAGCGACGGATCATGCACCTCGTCTCGATCAAGGGATCACGCCCCGTTTGATCCGTGGTCTCGAGAGTTCTGTCGTCGACCTTTGGCGGTGAGCTGAAGGAGCGCGCGCCGCCCCCGCGGATCGCGAGTAGCAGCTGGTGCTGCGATGGCGTCAGGCCGTGTTCTCGCGCGAGCTGTTCGGAGAACGAAAGGAAGCGCCGTAGCGCGGCGCGAAACTGTGCGAGCGCGCGGTACTCCTAATCGGTCAATCCGGGGCCGTGTTCAGCCATGGCCGTTCGCAGCGTAGACGTCGACCCGCTCGCGCTGAGCGTCGATGATCCCGAGCGATGACGTGAGGATCAGGCTGGTGAGAGCGGCGATCAACGTCGATGGCAGCAGCCTGATCCCGGCCATCCCGGTGACGGCGAGCGTGGAACCAAGTGGCGTTTTGGTAACACCGACGTTCGCGGCGACCATCGTCGCGGCGATGAACGCCCATTCGGAGGCGCCGGGCAACAAGCCGGCGCATGCTTTCGAGAAGCAGAAACCGACGAAGAACAACGGGATGATGAATCCACCGCGCCACCCGGTCGCAACGCCCACGGAGGCCGCGACGAGCTTGACGGCCCCCGCTACGAGAAGGGTCGCGACGAGGACCTTTCCGGTGAGCGTGTTCAGTTGGTGCTCGCCGTTGGTCAGTGCGTTCGGCGTCACGAACGCGAGCATGGCGAGCACGCCACCGCCGACCGCGGGTCGGGCGACCATCGGTATTCGTCGGAAGACGTGCTTGAGCCCGGTCGTCACGAGCGTGAACGTCACGGCGATCGCGGCACCGAGCGCGCCGGCCACGACGGACCAGAGGAGGTCGGGCCAATGCAACGGCGCGATCGCCGGGAAGTCCCACACGGGTTGCAGGCCCGAGCGGATCACGGCGGTCGAGATCCCGAAGCCGATGACCGCGCCGATCGCCGCGGGGATTATGGCCTCGTAGTACTGGATGCCTCGTCGGTGGGGAATCTCCAATGCGAACAGCGCTGCTCCGAGCGGTGCATTGAACAACACGGTGAAACCGGCCGCCATGCCCGCGATGGTGACGATCCGCACTTCGGGTAGTTGGAGTTGGAATAGCCGGCCGAGCCGATGGGCAATGGTCCCCGTCATGGTCACTACCGGTGCCTCGGGGCCGAGTGGGCCGCCGGCACCGATGCACAGCAGCGAGATTGGTAGCAGCGACCGCAAGCGCGATTCCGACCCACGTTCCTGCGGTTCGGGTATGTGGATGTTGTCGATCAACAACTCGACATCGGCCGGTCGACCGAGCAGACCGATCCCGACCGCGACGACCAGTCCGACACCCACCAGCATCACGCCATGCGCGGCAACGCTCCACCTATCCGGACCCAGCCAGGTGTCGATCACGTCCAACGTCCGGATATAGGCCGCACCGAGGGCTCCGCCGGCCAGGCCGGCCGCGACGATCGCTGCGGCGAGGCGAAGCGGCACACCGAAGAAGCGCTGGAGCCCATCCTGGGCCCGGGATGGCACGACACGCTCGGTGAGGTTGGGGGCCCACTCGCCGACTCGGCGGAACGCTCGCTTCAAATACATCGTTTCGCGATCATATTGACTCGACTCAACCATCGGGTGAGCGTCGCACTGGTCAGCTTGCGGTCTTGGACCGCTTCCACTCCTTCACCTCGCGCCGGTACCGCAGGCGACGGGCGGCGCCACGAATCGGCCACGATGTACCCCACCGATGACGCACGGCCCAGATGGGTTTCGTCGCGCCATCGGTGTCCCACGCGCCGTCGAAGTACGTCTCGTCGGCGATGACCGGCAACTCGGAGCGCTTCGCGATGCAGCTCAGAATTGTCTGGTCGTGGCGGTGCGCCACGAACTCCGGGAGCTCGGGCAACGCGCTCGGCGAGTCGTCGAGCAGGTGGTAGTTGTCCGTTGTGCACCAACGGATCCACTCGCGGAGAAGGTCCGGTGCGCGGTCGGCCCGCAGGGTGAGAACCCCGCCGACACACTGCGGTTGATCGAGCTGCTCGTCGGTGAGCCCAATGCATTCCCACGTGTCGCGCTTGGTGTACTGCCGCTCAGGGTGCTGCAGCGCCATCAGTGTGATGCCGTGTTCGGTCGCGAGCTCGAGGTAGTCCTGCAGACGTGAGCGCGGAGTCCGTGACGAGAGGTTCAGGACGCAACCGGCGTCGGCGTAGACGACGTGGTCGAAGCCTGCGTTGCACGCGGCATCGAGGAGATATGGCTTCCACAGCCAGTAGCCGTAGCCGTGGGGCGAGCGTTCGATGAACGGTCGGTGCTCGCCGAGGCGGGGCGCAAAGTTGTACATGTCGAGGTCGGTGACGGCCCAGGTGTCGCAAAATAGCCCGGTGTCGCTGGCCTGCCGGGCAATCCGGCGCGCTGCTGCGCGGTAGCGTTTTTCTCCGCCCCCGAAGGTCACGAACAACGTCTTCATGAGGCGATCCTGTCACCAACTGCGGCAACGCGGTGAGGGATGCCCGAGTCGCCCGGCGCCTACGTGATGATGAGTGGGGCTCTGTCGGTCGTCGCTGGGGCATGCAGGAGCATTTTCTCCGGTGCCACGACGCTGCTAGCGTCGAACTCGTGGGAGTTCGGGGCTTACCTCAACCTGCTATCACCGTAGCGGCGAACGAGATTCGGGTCGTCTACCGCCTGGTGACCAACGTCGGATGGCGACGCTGCCTCTTGCTCCACGTGAACACGAGCGTCCCGGCGAATCTGCACGTCGTCGAGGCCCCACTGGGGGCGTCGAGCGGGGAGGTCACACTCGCCGATACCGGCATCGACCCACGGGGCTACCGAGTTGGCGACTCGGTCGGCCTGACCGACCACGTCTTCGGCCAGGTTGAGTGTGTGCCGCACGGGGATCTCGTCGACCGGTTGGGTATCGACCCTGTCGGTCTGCTGAAGGTCGACATCGAGGGCAGCGAGCTCGAGGTGTTCCGTGCGTCGGGACCGCGGACCGAGCGGGTTCACGCGATAGCGACTGGGCTCCACGACCGCTACCGACCGCGTTGCACTCGGGCGTTCATCAACACCACCGCGTCGTTCGACCACGAAATGGTTCGTGGTGAGGACACGCTCGTGTGGCGTGCGCCCTCGCCGACGCCCGCAATTTCTTCGACCGGCGGCTCGTAGTGACCGTCACCACGTCACGTCACTCGCTGACCTTCGGAGTCGTCGACTACTGGAAGCCATTCGACCCGTACCTGGACCCAGTGGTCCGCGCTCTGCTCGACTGCATGGACGAGGGAGCAACGGTCGGTCACCGCGCGGCCGACGCCGAGCTCGTGCTGTTCTCGGTGCGAGGCAACGAGCACACCACGGCGTCTGGCACGAAGGTCGGGTTCAGCGGCGAGCCCGGACACGTGCCCGAGCATCAAGCACACTGGTCGATCGACTCGCGCTACCTGGCGCGCCCCAACCACCTCCGGTTCCCGCACTGGGCGTACCAGATGACGGCTGATTCCAGGACCTACGAGGACCCAGCGGCGACTGGCGATCGGTTCTGCAACTTCATGTACAGCAACCCGCGATGCCTGATGCGCAATGCGTTCTTCGAGATGCTCCACGCCCGCGAACCTGTCGAGGCGATCGGCACGGTGTACCGCAACACCGAGCACCCGAAGCTCGCGCCGCACCAGGGCAAGTGGTTCGAAACGAAGCGCGCCGCGCTCGGCGACTACCGGTTCACCATCGCGTTCGAGAACGAAGAAATCGTCGGATACACGACCGAGAAGCTCATCGACGCCTGGTTGGCCAACACTGTGCCGATCTACTGGGGGAACCCCGCGGTAGCCGCGGAGTTCCCACCCGACTCGTACCTCTCGCTCTACGAGCTCGGCAGCATGACGAAGCTCGTCGAAGCCGTGCTTGAGGCGCACCACGAGCCGGAACGTTACGCTCAACTCGCGGCCGCGAACCCGTTTCGCACCGGGCGAGCGCAGCAGGTTCTCGCCGATCATCGACGGAGTCTGCAACGCTTCGCGGGACTCGTCGTGGACGACGCGGCGAGCCACGCGAAGCGTCGTCGGGCCTCTCGCGAGGTGCAGCTGCGCGCGCAGGCTCGACAACTACGCATCCGAGTGTCGAAGGCGATCCGTAGCTGACTCTCCGCTGGCGACAGCCCACGCGGTCGCTTCGTCGACGAGGGCGTGCGGCGCGAGACCAACGGCGTTCCCAGCGCCGGTCTCGCTGAGGGACTGTCAAAATCTGGCAGTCCCCCCTGATCGGGCTGTGATGACGGCGCTCGGGTTTGCCTCCGACGCAGCGGGCGAGGACTTGCGCGCACTGTCGGCGCCGGCAGCCCGCCTCCGCCCTCAATCGCGATGTGGCGCAAATGGGTCAGCTGGTTCAACGAGGAACGCCTCAACGGCGAGCTCGCCGACTGCACTCCAGCAGAGGTCGAAGGAACCCATTACCCTGGGAAAGATAAGGCTCGAGCGGCTTGAGAAATCCAATCCGATGAGCCCACGTCAAGCCCAGGCCGAATCAATGGGGGGCTATGAGGAAACGGGAATCGCGTCCGAGCTGGAAATGGATCGCCGATACTGCTCGGCGGCGCGGCGGCGTTCGTTCGATTGGCCGAGCGTACGGGAAGGCGGTCCGGTCGGTCGTCGTGGTTTTCGCCGTGTTGGTTTCGGTGGTTGCTGTGGTGGTGTCTGGGTCGTCGGCGCAAGCGGCACCAACGGTTGACTGGACCCGCCAATTCGGCGTCCCCGGCGATGACCAACCCCATTCAGTGGCAGTGGCGGGCGACGGCAGCGTGTATGTCTCGGGTGAGACGCGCGGTGCGCTCGACGGGGTAAACGCCGGCTCTATCGACGCGTATGTTCGCAAGTACGACGCCGCGGGTGCGATGCAGTGGACTCGCCAGTTCGGTAGCGCCGGAGAAGACTACGCCCCATCGGTGGCGGTGGCGGCCGATGGCAGCGTCTATGTCGCTGGGGGCACCAATGGTGCGCTCAGCGTCGTTCCGTTCGACGCCTACGTCCGTAAGTACGACCCGGCGGGTGCACTGCAGTGGACCCGCCAATTCGGCACCGTCGACTCCGACTACGCCGAATCAGTAGCAGTGGCGGCCGATGGCAGCGTGTATGTCGCCGGCCAGACAAAAGGTGCGCTCGATGGGGTAAACGCCGGTTTGGACGACGCGTTTGTTCGGAAGTTCGACGCGGCGGGTGCGGTGGTGTGGACCCGCCAATTCGGCACCCCGGGCGACGACCGGACCGATTCCGTGGCAGTGGCGGGCGATGGCAGCGTGTATGTCGCCGGCGACACAACTGGTGTCCTCGACGGGGTAAACGCCGGTGACTGGGACGCCTACGTCCGTAAGTTCGACGCGGCGGGTGCGGTGCAATGGACCCGCCAATTCGGCACCGCCGGCTCCGACCACGCCTTCTCGGTGGCAGCGGCCGCGGACGGCAGCGTCTATGTGGCGGGACAAACCGGCGGTGTCCTCGACGGGGTACACGCCGGTTCCTTGGACGCGTTTGTTCGGAAGTACGACGCGGCGGGTGCGGTGCAGTGGACCCGCCAATTCGGCACCGTCGGCTACGACTGGGCCGAAGCGGCGGCGGTGGCGGGCGACGGCAGCGTCTACGTCGCCGGGACCACCGATGGTGCGCTCGACGGGGTAAACGCCGGTGGGTTCGACGCCTTCATCCGCAAGTACGCGGACCCCCTACCCCCGACGTCGACCACGTCGACCACGTCGACCCCGAAGCCGCCGAAGCCGCCGAAGCCGCCGAAGCCGCCGAAGCCGCCGAAGCCGCCGAAGCCGCCTGCTTGATCAGCGCCTCGGCTCGTCTATGACACGCGACCTGGTGGCATCGCATTGGCTCCGGGCGAGTCGCGCGTCGTTCAGGTGACCGGCAGCGGAACTGGTGTACCCGTGGAGGCGACGATGGTGGCGATGAACGTCACGGCCATCGACCCGACCGCGCACTATCTCACCGTGTGGCCCGCGGGCGAAGCACAACCCGACTCTTCGAACCTCAACTTCTACGCGGGGACGACGATTCCCAACCTCGTAGTAGTGAAGCTTCCATCTTCGGGAAAGCTGAGCGTCTTCAACTCCACCGGCAGTACTGGCATCATCATCGACGTAGCCGGTTACATTTCGAGCCCAAGCTCCGGGTAGCTCGAATCGTCTGTTGCTCGCCGTTGGGACGATCACCCGCGACGCCGGCATCGGCGCCCGCAAGTACCTAACGGGCGCCACGACGATCGAGCACGCGATGAAGTCCGACCCGGTCGTAGCGACGCTCGCGGGACACGCGATCGCTGTCGGCGTCGAGTTCGAACGCCTCGCCGGGTTCGGTCACCGCACCTACCGCCACGGCGACCGCCGCATCGCCGCCGACCTCGCGCGACGCATCGTCGACGCCGAACGTCAGAGCTGGGGTGCGGCGCAGCACCGCACCCCACGTCGCGCGTTCGGCGGCGCGCCGATCGGGCACAGAGCGTCGGCGCTTGTTCGTGTCGGTGCGTCGTGCGTACTGCACGTTCAATGTCCCGATGCGTGCGCGCTCGATCACGCTGTCGAACCGCCGTTCGGAGTGGAGGTGGAGCGCATGGATTGCACGAGCCGCTGCAACTCGTCGACTGTCGACCATGGTCGGCGAGGGCGCAGCATCATCTCGTTCTTTCGAAATATCGGAATCGTCATTGGAAACGCCACCAACCTGTAGAGCGCGCGCAGCATGGGCGCGCCAGCGAACCCGCTGCCGTCAAGTCTCTGGCCGGGTCGGCCGGTCTTCCTACGAACCGGCATTTGGGCGACCGCTGCCATTCTCGCGGTGGCCGCGACGGGCGTCGCGACTGGCAGCAAGTCATCCGGCGCTGCCCCGAGTGACCCGCGGCGGGTTGGAATGTGCGTTCAGCGGGTCGGCAGCCAATTTGCGCCAGTGGACTGCTCGGGGCCGCATTTCGGCAAGGTGGTGCTTATTACGTTCGGCGGCGGTTCGATGTGCCCTTACTCTGCTGATTACTACGCGCGCGGCGGTGCCAACGATCTCCGCACCTACTGCGTGGATTCGGATGTCTGATACCTCGGGAGACGTGGACGGCGTCGACGAGTGAGTGCAGATCAGCGTGAGCCACCGCCGAGCAGGAATGGCCACGAGGCACGGCAGCCGTCCTGGCGTTGTGGGCAGTCATGTGAACATCGCCCGCTCTCAGCTCGGCAAGCGCATCCACAACAGCTGATCGAGGTCGACCACGGGTATCTCAGCGTGCTCGGCGAGAGCACGCACCGCTACGACCATGCCGGGCGGATCGAGCCCTGGCGGGCCAAGACTCTCGAGGGCCTGTCGCACCCGCAGGTCCGGCTTGATCCGTTTGCCGCCGAACTGCACCGCAACCCCGCCGAACTGCACCGCAACCCCGCCGAACTGCACCGCAACCCCGCCGCTCTGGCCGCCAACGGCGGGCATTGGCGCGGCCTCGATGACCTCGAGATCGCGACCTCCGGATGGGTCCGCTGGTTCAACGAGGAACGCCTCCACGTCGAGCTCGCCGACTGCACATCAGCGGAGGTCGACGCAACCCACTACCGTCACCTCCGTCAGGCCCAAGCGGCCTAACAAATCCAATCAACCGAGCACCCGCCAAACCCAGGCCGAATCAGACAGGGAAGGTGGGTCGGACAGTTGTGGACTGAAGTCGAGCCGTCCCAGTTCCCTTGGGAGCAGGAGGCGTTGTCCTTCCTGAAGGCGGGCATACCTGACCACGAGCCCTATCGCGCCTGGTCGAACTTCGAGTTCATCGCCGAGAACGGCTCCATCAACGAGGTCGATGCGCTGGTGGTCACCACCCGGGGCCTGTTCCTCGTCGAGATCAAGTCACATCCCGGGGTCATCACCGGAGACGCAGCCCGGTGGACATGGACGAGGGAGAACGGCTCGAAGAAGCCGTTCGAGAACCCGTACATCCTGGTCAACCGCAAGGCGAAGAAGCTGAAGTCGCTCCTCGAGCGCCAGCCCGCCTTTCGCAACGACACCGTGCCATTCGTGACGCCGCTCGTGTTCTTGTCCTCGCCCGACCTCGACTGCCGGCTGCACGCGCCGGGTCGTGCCCACGTCACCGGTCGCGACGACCTCGAAGCCAAGACCGCGTTCCCGCTCCTCCCGGGTGTCATCTGCACGCTCAAGGACCCCTCGATCGCCAACATCATCGGCACCGCGATCAACACGCCGCTGTCAAAGCGCATTGCCGACGCGCTCGGCCAGCTCGGCATCCGCGCCACCAGCAAGCACCGCCGCCTCGGCGACTGGAACCTCGGCGCCCTCCTCGACGAGGGCGAAGGCTGGCAAGACTTCGAGGCCACGCACCCCGTCGGCAAGACCAAGAAGCGTGCCCGCATCTACCTCGCGCGTCGCGCGCACACCGCAGCCGAGGCCGATCAGCTGCGCCGCGCTGCCGAACGCGAGTACCGCCTGCTCGAGGGCGTGCGTCACCCGGGCATCGCGCAGCCGGTCGATCTGCAACAGCACGAGTACGGCCCCGCGCTCACCTTCGAGCTGGTGGCGGGCGAAGAGCGACTCGACTTGTGGGCCGAGATCGAGCTGAAGTCGCTCGACCTGTACGCACGCCTCGAACTCGTGCGCGACCTCGCCGAGGCGCTCGACTACGCGCACCGCCATCAGCTCTCGCATCGCGCGTTGGTGCCGCGCAACGTGATCGTGCGGCCGCCCATCCCAGTTCCGGGCATCGGTGCCGCGCGGCCGCGCTTGGTCATCAGCAACTGGCAGTTCGCGATGCGCTCTGCGTCGACCGAGCTGAGCCGCATCGGTGCCACCGCCGTCGACCCCACCGGGCAGATGACCGACGCCGACGCGGTGTACATCGCGCCCGAGATCGGCTCCGCGGCCGAGCCCGATGGCGAACGCGCCGACATGTTCTCCCTCGGGGCGCTCACGTACCTGCTCCTGGCGGGTCGGCCGCCGGCGAGCACCATGGCCGAGCGAAACATCTTGTTGCAGACCGACTCGTGCCTCCTGCTCGAGAAGGGCTTCGACGGCGCGCCGCAGAGCCTTGTCGAGCTGGTGGCCTTCGCCACCCAAGCAGTGGCCGACCAGCGGCTCGACTCGGTGCAGGAGCTGCTCAAGCTGCTCGACGACGCCCTTGCCGAGCTCACCGAGCCCGAGAACGCCGAGACGCTCGACCCGCTCTCTGCGAACAAGGGCGACCTGCTCGACGGTGGCTGGGCCGTGGTGCGCCGCCTGGGCAGCGGCTCGACCGCGACCGCGTTGCTCGCGCAGCGCAACGGCGCCTACGAGGTGTTGAAGGTCGCGCTCGACGAGGCCAACGCGCCGCGCCTCGCCGCGGAAGAGCGCGCGCTCGGCAAGCTCCGTCACTTCGGCATCGTCGAGTGCTTCGGGATCGAGCGCGTGGGCGGGCGCACCGCCTTGCGGCTCGCTCCGGCGGTCGACGTGCGGTCCGACGATCCCGACACCGGCCAGACGCTCGCGGAGCGCATCGCCGAGCAAGGCAAGCTCAGCCTCGATCTGTTGCAGCGCTTCGGCGACGACCTGCTCGAGGTGGTGGCGATCCTCGAGAACGAAGGGATCGCGCATCGCGACATCAAGCCCGACAACCTCGGCGTGCGCATGCGCGGCAAGAACAACGAGCTGCACCTCGTGCTGTTCGACTTCTCGCTGTCGAGCGCACCGGTCGAGCACACCCGGGCCGGCACGCCGCGCTACCTCGATCCGTTCCTCGACGAGCGCCGCCCGCCCCGTTGGGACATCGCCGCCGAGCGTTACGCAGCGAGCGTCACGCTCTACCAGATGGCCACGGGCGTGCTGCCCCGCTGGGGTGATGGCACCAGCGACCCGCTGCTGTTGACCGACACGCTTCCTCAGCTCGAAGTCGATCTCTTCGAGCCGGCTCTGCGCGACGACCTGCTCGCGTACTTCCAGCAGGCGCTGCAGCGCGACCCGACGCGACGCTTCGACACCGCACCGCAGATGCGCACGGCGTGGCGCAGCATCTTCGAACGGGCCACCAGCACCACCGGCACCAACGATGTGGCGTTGTCAGAAGGCGAACTTGAACGCCTCGCATCGATCGCTTCGCCCGACACGCCCATCAACGAGCTCGGTCTCTCGCTCGGCGCGCTCAGCGTGCTCGAACGCCGCGGCACCGCCACCGCAGGCGACCTCGTGCAGCTACCACTCAACGACCTGACCACGATGCGCGGCGTGGGTCACCGGCTGCGCCAGGAGCTGCGCGCTGCGGTGCGCCGCCTTTCGCCGTACGTCACCGCGCTGGCCGACGAGAGCGATGCCCGAAGCATCGACGGGCTGTTGCAGCTGTGCCTTCCGAAGGGCGCGTCGCCGGCTGTCGAGGCCGACCGGCCACCCACCGAAGCGTTGCTCGGCCTCGACGATGAGCCGAGCGGTGGCGCGTGGCCCACGCTCGTCGCGATTGCGTCGCGCTTCGGTCTCGACCGTGCCGATGCCGATGAGCTGCTCGACCGCGCCCGCAAGCGCTGGCTGCGCCATCAGGCGCTCACGAGTGTGCGCGACGACATCGCCGCCCTGCTCGACACGAACGGCGGCATCGCCACCGGTGACGAGGTCGCGCTCTTGCTGCTCGCGCAGCGCGGCTCGTCGAAGACCGGCGACGAGCGTCTGCACCGCGGCCGCGCGGTCGTGCGTGCCGCGATCGAGGCCGAGCAGGGCCGCACCACCACCCGGTTCACCTACCGCCGTCTCGGCACCACCATCGTGCTCGCCTCGCACAGCGGCATGCGCGACGCACAAGAGCTCACCGACTATGCCTCCTCGCTCGGACCCATCGCCGACGACCTCGCCGCGGCCGACCCGCTGGCTGCGCCGAACGTGGTGATCGAGCGACTGCGGGCCGTCGAGCCCCCGTTCGGTCTCGAGCCGCTGAGCGACACCCGCCTCGTGCGCCTCGCCGCCGCGTCCTCGCCACGCGCCGCGGTGTCGTCGCGCCTCGAGCTGTACCCGCGGGGCATGCCCGCCGACCGCGCGCTCACGCTCGCACGCGCCGCGCTGCTCGGCGTGGGCACGCTCAGCGAAGAGCAGGTGCGCGATCGGGTACGTGCGCGGTTCCCCGAAGCCGCGCCACTGCCCCCTCGCCCCGAGCTGGACGCGCCGTTGAAGAACCTGGTGGGCCTTGAGTGGTTCACCGATCCGGTGCGGGCGCAGGCCGGCTTCCGCGTGCCGCCCCCGCCGAACGCCTCCCCAACCAGCTCGATGTTCGGCGGGCACAACACCCGCTATCGCACTGGTACGTCCACCCTCGTGCCGAGCGACGAGGTGCGGACCGCCCTCGACGCGGAGGATCGACTGCAGCGCAGCCTCGCCGGTGGCGGCTTCCTCGTGCTCACGGTCAGCAAGGATCGTCTGCTTCTCGCCGAGCGTGTGCTGCGCGAGCAGTTCGTGGTCGAGCCATTCGATGCTGAAGCGTCGGTCATCGATGAGATGCGCCGCATCGCCATCGAAAAGCGCGCCAAGTGGGACACCGGCATCATCGCGGCCGACGCCGGCGGTGAGTCCGGCCAGCACTGGGACCGCCTCCGCCAGATCGCACGCAGCGCGGCCGACGCCACCGAGGCGGCGTTGCTCAGCCATCGCGACGTGCTGGTCACCCGCACCGGTCTGCTCGCTCGTTACGGACTGCTCACCCCGATGCTCGATCGCCTGCGCAACCGCACCACGGTCACCGTGGATCGCTCGCAGACGCTGCGCACGTTGTGGGTGCTGGTCGCCGCCGATGATCCGTCGGCGCGTCCGAGCGTCGACGGCACCATCATCCCCATCGTCAACGGCAGCGAGTGGATGGTGCTGCCCGAGGCATGGTTGAAGAACGCCCACAAGATCGAACCAGGAGCTGCCTGAGATGGCCGTTGATGCCGCCGCGTTGCTCACCGATACGAAGCGGCTCGTGAGGAGCTTGGTGTCGGATCTGCAGGATTGGGTGCCGGCCGATCCGGAGAGTGCGGCGGTTCTCGACGCGGAGTGGCGCATGGCGTTGGCTGCGGGGCGTACGGGCTTCAAGGAGGCGGAGTGGCGCGAGGGGTTCCTCACGCAGATCGCGGTGGCGTGGGTTTTGGGCTGCGTGTTCGTGCGGTTCTGCGAGGACAACGGGTTGGTCGATGATCCGCTGCTCGGCGGGCCGGGCAGCCAGCTGGCGACAGCGAAGGATCATCGTGCCGTATACCTGGCGCAGCATCCCGCGCACGATGACCGGCACTGGTTGCGCGACGTATTCAACCGATACCGAGAGCTGCCGGCGCTGCGCGAGGTGTTCGGCGATCACAACCCGGTGTGGATCATGGCGCCGTCGGCCGACGGAGCACGCCAAGTGGTCGAGCTGTGGTGGCGCCTCGACGCTGCGGGCGAGCAGATCCGTCATGACTTCACCGACGCGTCGTTGAGCACGCGGTTCCTCGGTGACCTATACCAGGATCTGTCGGAGCACGCGAAGAAGCAGTACGCGTTGTTGCAGACGCCGGAGTTCGTGGAGGAGTTCATCCTCGACCGGACGCTCGATCCGGCGATCGACACGTTTGGGTTGGGCGAGGTGCGGATGATCGACCCGACGTGCGGGTCGGGGCACTTCTTGCTCGGTGGGTTCCATCGGCTGCTGGGCCGGTGGCATGATGCGGAGCCGGGGACGAGCCAGCGGGTGCTGGTGCAGCGAGCGCTCGATGGTGTGTTCGGTGTGGATCTGAACCCGTTCGCCGCTGCGATCGCCCGGTTCCGGCTGCTAGTGGAGGCACTGCGCGCCGAGGGCGTGACGAAGCTGCGAAATGCTCCGGCTTACCGAGTCAACGTTGCGGTCGGGGACTCGTTGCTTCACGGGGATCGGGTGAGCGGCCAAGGGCAGCTGATCGGCGACGACGAACTCCGCGCGTCCTTGCACAGCTAAGCGACCGAGGATCGTGGGCTCGCGCAGAAGTTCTTGTCGCAGCGCTATCACGCCGTCGTGGGTAACCCGCCGTACATAACTGTCAAGGATCCTGCGCTACGCGACCTTTATCGGCATCGCTTTACCACCTGCCGGGGCAAGTACAGCCTTGGCGTGCCGTTCACAGAACAGTTCTTCCACCTCGCCCTCGGATCGACCCACGACCCGGCCCGTGTCGGCTACGTCGGCATGATCACCGCCAACTCGTTCATGAAGCGCGAGTTCGGCAAGGACCTCATCGAGAAGTGGCTACCGCAACTTGACTTGACCCACGTGATCGACACATCCGGCGCGCACATCCCCGGCCACGGCACGCCGACGGTGATCCTGCTCGGCCGATCGCGCCGGCCGGTGAGCGGAACCCTGCGGGCGGTGATGGGCATCCGCGGCGAGCCGGCCCGCCCGGCAGACCCGGCTAAAGGCGTCGTGTGGAACTCGATCACGGACTTCATCGACCGTCCGGGCAGCGAATCTCCGTACGTCAGTGTCGTTGAGCTAGAACGAGCGCGCCTAAAGAAGCACCCCTGGAGCATCGGAGGAGGCGGTGCGGCGGAGCTCAAGGATGAAATCGACCAGCGAGGGGTGAGCACCCTTCGACAGTGTTTGTCAGGCCCGATCGGGTTCGGGGCTATCAGTGCAGCGGACGAAACGTTCCTTTTGCCGGCACGAGTTCTGCGCAATATGCACGTGCCGCCGTCATCCATCTGGGGCCTCGCCGTTGGCGATGAGATCCGAGACTGGACAGTTGCATCAGCGCTCTCAGCCCTCTTCCCGTACTCGCCGCGCCTGCTTAGTGAAACTGAGCTCGGAGGGACCGCGCAAAGCCTTTGGCCGTGGCGGACCGTTCTGTGGGCACGCGCCACGTTCGCGAACAAGACTTACCGCGAGGAGGGTCGGACCTGGTGGGAATGGCACCAAGTCGCCTTCGAGCGCCTTTCAACACCGTTGTCCATCGTGTTCGCTTTCGTTGCGACGCACAACCACTTTGTGCTCGACCGCGGTGGGAAAGTCTTCAACCGTTCGGCGCCCGTTCTCAAGCTGCCTGCAGGGAAAGGCGAAGATGCGCATCTCGAGTTGGTCGGCCTCCTCAATAGCTCGGTCGCCTGCTTCTGGATGAAGCAGGTATTCCACAACAAAGGTGGCGGTGGTTCCGACGCAAAGTTGGCATCTGACGGGTGGGAGAACTTCTTCGAGCATGATGGAACCAAGCTGCAGTCTTTCCCGCTTCCGAAGGGAACGGCCCTCGACTACGCGCGTTTGCTCGACGGTCTGGCCCAAGACCTCGTCGCATCTACACCCGAGGCGGTAGCGGAGCAGGCCGCACCAACCGCGGCCAGGCTCGCTGAGGCACGCACGCGCTTTGGCGGGATTCGCGCTCGCATGATCGCTCTTCAAGAGGAGCTCGACTGGCACGTGTACGGCCTCTATGGCTTGGTCGACGAACCGCTGACCTTCCCGACCGGCGAGATGCCCGAGCTGACGCTTGGTGAGCGGGCCTTCGAGATCGTCCTCGCTCGTAAGGCCGAAGGCGGCGACGAGGAGACGTCGTGGTTCACCCGACACGGGTCAAAGCCGATCACGGAGATCCCGAGTCACTGGCCAGAGGCTTATCGGGACCTCGTCGCGCGGCGCATCGACGTGATCGAGGCGGACCGAAACGTCAGTCTCATCGAACGTCCCGAGCACAAGCGGCGGTGGAACACCGAGCCGTGGGAGAAGCAGCAGGCCGAGGCGTTGTGCACCTGGCTACTAGATCGGCTCGAGGCAAAGGCGCTGTGGCCTCAGCCGATGATGCGCACGTGTGCGCAGCTCGGCGACGCGGCGGGGCGCGACGCCGACTTCCGGTCGGTCGCCGCGCTCTACGCCGGCACCGACGCCGTCGATCTGACGAAGCTCGTCATCGAGCTCGTCGTGGCCGACACAGTGCCCTACCTCGCGGCGCTCCGTTACACCGACGACGGGATGCGCAAGTACGGCGAGTGGTTGCGGACCTGGAATCTGCAGGCGGCCGAGGATCGCGGCGAGGACGTCGGCCAGATTCCGGTGCCGCCGAAGTACCAGAAGACGGATTTCCGGGTTGGGTGGGAGCACCGCGGCAAGCTGGATGTGCCGAAGGAGCGGTTCATCTCCTACCCCGGAGCGGAGCGCGGGGCCGACACGACGCCCGTGATCGGGTGGGCCGGCTGGGATCATGCCGAGCGGGCTCGTGCGCTGGCCGCGTGGTACCTCGGCGCGAAGCACGAAGGCCGCGACGCCGAGTACCTCGTTCCGTTGCTCGCCGGCCTCGCCGAGCTGGTGCCGTGGCTGAAGCAGTGGCACAACGACCCGAGCCCTGATCCGATGCTTGACCGACCTGGCGATCAGATCGCTGCGCTGGTCGATGCGGAGACCCGCGCTCTCAACAAGACCGCAGCCGATCTGGCTGCCTGGCGCCCCGCCGCCAAGACCCGCAAGCGACGCACATGACCAATCACCTTCTCGCCGATCTCATCGACATCCCCGAAGCCGTTCACAAGAGCGACTTCGTCATCAGCCTCGCCTCGGGCGTCACCGACCCCGAGCGCACGCTCGCCGAGTACGTGGTCACCCCGCAGCTCGTCGAGTGCTTTAACGCCGCGCTCAGCCTCATCACCAGCGCCACGACCGACGCGAAGTCGAAGGGCGCGTACCTGCACGGCAGCTTCGGTTCGGGCAAGAGCCACTTCATGGCGGTGCTGCACCTTCTGCTGCAGGGCAACCCGGCAGCGCTCGGCATCCCCGAGCTCGGCCAGGTGATCGCACATCATCAGCCGCAGCTAACGGGCAAGCGGTTCATGCTCGTGCCGTACCACTTCATCGGCATGGAATCGATGGAGCAGGTGGTGCTCGGCGGCTACGTCGAGCACGTGCGCAAGCTGCACCCCGACGCGTCGCTGCCTGCGGTGTACCTCGCCGACGATCTGCTGCAGAACGCCATCGAGATGCGTTCGAAGCTCACCGACGATGCGTTCTTCCAGATGTTGAACGCGGGCGACGCCGTGGCCGACGACGCGTGGGGCGATCTCGGCGGTGCGTGGGACGCGGCCCGCTTCGACGACGCGATCGAAGCGGGTCCCGACAGCGACCTGCGCGAGCAACTCGTGTCGGCGCTCATGCGCAACGTGTTCAGCGGCATGTCGACGCTGATGAACGACGTTGGCGAAGGCTTCGTGCCGCTCGACAAGGGCCTCGAGGCCATCAGTCGCCACGCGCATGGCCTCGGCTACGACGCCGTGGTGCTCTTCCTCGACGAGCTCATCCTGTGGCTTGCGTCGCGCATGGGTGATCACAACTTCGTCACCCGCGAGGGTTCCAAGGTGGCCAAGCTCGTCGAAGGCGATGCGTCGGAGCGCCCGGCGCCCATCGTGAGCTTCATCGCCCGCCAGCGTGACCTGCGCGAGCTGGTCGGCGAGCACGTGCCCGGTGCGGAGCAGATGAACTTCGGCGACATCCTCCGCTTCTGGGAGGGTCGCTTCGATCTCGTCACCCTCGAAGACCGCAACCTCATCGCCATCGCCGAGAAGCGCATATTGCGGCCGCGCAACGACGCGGCCCGCCAGGAGATCGATGATGCGTTCTCCGTCGCGCTGTCGAGCGTCGACCAGCAGGGCAACCGCGACACGTTGCTTACCGACCAGACCGGCATCGATGCGTTCCGGCGCGTGTACCCGTTCAACCCGGCGCTCGTCGAAGCACTCGTCGCGCTGAGCGCCGCGCTGCAGCGCGAGCGCACTGCGCTCAAGGTGATGGTGCAGCTGCTCAGCCGTCAGCGCGAGACGTTGCACGTGGGCGAGCTGATCCCGCTTGGCGACCTCTACGACGTGATCGCCAGCGGCGACGACCCGATGACCGCCGGCATGCGCGAGCAGTTCGAGCACGCGAAGCGACTGTGGCGCGCCAAGTTCGAGCCAATGCTCGTGCGCAACCACAACGACGACGCGACGACACCCGCGTTCAACGCCGACGCGCGTCTCGTGAAGAGCTTGCTGCTCGCCGCGCTGGTGCCCGAGGTGCCGGCGCTGCGCAACCTCACCGTCAGCCGCCTAGTGGCGCTCAACCACGGAACGATTCGCACGTTCATCCCCGGCACCGAACGCCAGGTCGCGCTCGACCGGCTGCGTATGTGGTCGGCCGAGATCGGCGAGCTGCGCGTCGGCGACGACGACCGCGACCCCAGCGTTTCCGTGCAGCTCTCGGGAGTGGACATCACACCGATCCTGAAGGCTGCGGGGCCCGAGGACAACGCCGGGCGTCGGCAGCTGAAGATCCAGGCGCTGCTCGCCGAGGCGTTTGAGCTGAAGGGCGAGCAGTCGATGACGCCGACGATCGACGTGCTGTGGCGCGGCTTCGTGCGCCGGGTCGATGTGGTGTTCGCCAACATCCGTGACGACGTCGCCTACCCCAACGACGTGCTGCGCGCCGGCGGCGAGCTGAAGGTGGTCATCGACCTTCCGTTCGATCACGAGGGCTTCGGTCCGAACGACGACCGGGCTCGCGTCGAGACGTTCATCAACGAGCAGCCGGCCACCCCGACGATCTGCTGGATCCCGTCGTTCTTCACCGAGGCGACCCGGGCGCGGCTTGGTGATCTCGTGAAGATCGAGCACGTGCTGTCGGGCGATCGCATGAACAGCTACGCCGGGCACCTCGCGCCGGTCGACCGGCAGGCCGCCCGCACCCAGCTCGAGAACCAGGCGAGCGCGCTGCGCGAGCAGATCCAGCGCGCGCTGCGTCAGGCGTATGCCATCGAGCAGCCTGACGCGGCGATCGTGTCGGTCACCCTCGAGCAGCGCGACCAGTTCACGGTGCTCGACCGATCGATCACCGTGCAACCGCCGGTGGCCGCCGGGCTGCGCCTGGGGCTCGAGCACCTCGTCGACCAGGTGCTCTCGCAGCGGTACTCGGCGCACCCCGACATCAGCGGCCGCGTCACCGACCCTGAGCTGCGCACTGTGCTCGCCGAGGTGCGCACCGCGCTCGGCAAGCCGAACCTGCGCCATGAGAACGTCGACTCGTCGCACCGCTCGGTGCTGGCGCGCATCGCACAGCCGCTGAAGCTCGGCGAGATGTACCCGGCGCACTTCGTCGCAAGCACCTACTGGCGCGATCACTTTGAGCGGTACCTTGCGTCAGAGGCGCCGGTGCCTTTGCGAGTGGGCGATCTGCGCCGCTGGATCGATCAACCGAAGACCGCGGGCATGCCGAAGAAGCTCAGCGACCTCGTGATCGCCGTGTACCTCGCTCAGACCAACCGGCTCATGATCGCGGCAGGCCGACCGCTGCAGCCTGAGATCGGCAACCTCGACGACGCCTACGAGCTGCACCAGCAGCAGCCGCCCAACGAGGATGTGTGGCGCATCGCGGTGAGCCGCGCCGGCGAGATGTTCGGCATCACCGGCATCAGCCCGATGCCCTCGGTGACCGCAGTGTCCGAGCTCGCTCGGCGTGTGGCTGACGTGGTGCGCGAGGAGCGCAACGACCTTCCGCAGCTCGTCGCCGAGCTCAACGCGGCCTGCGCGCGGCTGGGCATCGCGGAGGACAACGACCGGCTCGAAACAGCGAAGGCCGCGGTGTCGATCGTGGAGGAGCTACTGCAATCGCCCGACAAGGTGGCCGACACGCTGGCCGGTGCATACGTACCGTCCTCGCCCGCCGCGCTCGGGTCGTCGATCAAGCAAACACGTGCGGTGTCTGTCGCGCTGCGGGGCATGAACTGGGTGCTTCTGAAGAACGCCCTGGCTCTCGGCGGAGCGTTCGCCGGTGAAGCGGCGCTCATCGGCGACAAGCTCCGCGAAGCGGTCGCGCGCAATCAGTCGGTGTGCGACCTCGTTGAGCGCCTTGCGGCAGCCGAGCGTGACGCGACCGACCTGATCGGCCGCGCGGTGGCTGCGGCAACACCGCCGGTGGTGAACGATCCACCGCCCCCACCACCTCCTCCATCGGGTCTCACACGGGTGCAAGCTGAGGCTCGCCTCAGCGAGCTCAGCAATCAGCTCCGAGCGGGCTTGCACCTCGAGTGGACCGTCACCGGGGACGAAGGATGACCGTCGCCACCGAGGCGCAGCTGCGCGCTTTCGCGGGGCCGCTGCTCAAGGACGAGCAGCGCGTGCTCGCCGTGCGCACCGACGCGACGTGGGCCGGGCCCGAAGTGATCACCACGCCGGCCGGCGCAGTTCGAGTCGCGGCGTGCGCGTCGCCGCTCGCGGTGCGCGAGGCGATGAGCGACCACGAGCGTCGGGTCGCCGATGGTGCGAAGGAGCGCCTTGCTGTGCTCACGCCGTGCTCCGAGCACGACCTCGGTCTCGACGTCGTCGCTCGCCTCGTCGGCGGACGCGTCCGCCAGCTCGACCCGTGGTCGACGGTGCAGGCCATGTTCGACGCGAAGGCGCTCGACCCGGTGCTCGTGCGCGACCACCGTTGGCTCATCGACGACCTCATCGCGCTCGCCCCCGGCGACGGATACCTGCCGTTTCGCCCGCTCAGCGGGCTGCTCGACCTCGACACCGCCTGGCGGGCGTACCACCTCGTCCGGTTCGGCCATGCCGAGCAACCGGCGTCGCTCGAAGCGCTGCTCGCGGCGGCCGGAACTGCGGCAGTAGGCACTGCGCTCGCCACGCTCACCCCGGAGCGGCGCGCCATCGTGGCCGACCGCTGGCGCCACGACAGACACGACCCAGTTCCGACCATCCTCGATCTCGCGGCCGGCGATCATCGAAACGACCTCGTGCCGATCGGTCTGGTGCTGCGACTCGTCGCCGATGAACCGACGGATGCTCGCGAGGTCGCGGAGGTCGTGGCCGCCAGGGTGCGGCTCGAACCGCACATCGGCCGAGACGGGGTCACGTCGGCCGGCGCGCTCCGGTGGGCCGCTGCCGCAGAGGCCGCGGTCGACGGCGCGGCACCGCTCGATCGTGCGGCATGGCTCGATCGCGCCGAGGCGCTCGTCGACGAGATCGGCGGCCGCCGGTTCGCCCATCGCAGTCGCGTGCTCACGTCGTCGTTCGAGCAGCGCAGGGAGCGACTTGGTCATGCCCTTCTCGCCGCCATCGCGGATTCGTCGCCCGTCGCCATCGGTCATGCCGAGCAAGAGCTCGCGCAGGTGCGGGGGCATCGCCTGGCCGAGGAGCGCACGCACGTGGTCGAAGCGTCCAACGCTGCGGTGCGGCTTGCTCGTCGCCGCACCGCAGCTCCATCGGCGGAGCCTCGCTCGTTCCACGCCGCGGTCGAGCTGTACGAGGCCGAGCTGCGCTGGGTCGATCGGGCACGCGAGCTGCTCTACGACGGCGAGACCTCGCCCGTGCTCGCGCAGGCGTACACCGCACTGCTCGATCAACTGCAGCGCGAGCGCCACGACCACAACGCCCGCTTCGCCACGCTGCTCGCCGACTGGTCGCGGTCGGTACCTGCGGTCGATGCCGATGTCACGCCGATCGAGGACGTCATCGACGACCTCGTCGCGCCCATCGCAGCCGACAAGCCGGTGCTGCTGGTGGTGTTCGACGGGCTCAGCCTGCCCATCGCCACCCGCATCGACGAGGACCTCGCCAAGCACGGCTGGCAGGGCATTGCTCATGAGGATCATCCGGTGTGGCCAACCGTGGTGGCCGCGTTGCCGACGGTGACCGAGGTGTCGCGTGCGTCGTTGCTCGTCGGTCGACTCACCGTGGGCGCGCAGAGCGTCGAGCGCGACGGCCTGACGAACCACCCGGCTCTGCACGCACCGGGCGCGCCCACGCCGGTGCTGTACCACAAGGGCGACCTGATCGGCCAGGGGGGCAACGCGCTACCCGACGCAGTGCGAGCTGCGGTGGCCGACCGCCGCACGCGAGTGGTGGCTGCAGTGGTGAACTCCGTCGACGATCACCTGGCCCGGGGGCAGATGGTGCGCGTCGACTGGACCGTCGATGCGATTCGTCCGCTTGGCTGGTTGCTCGACGCAGCGGCCGAAGCCGACCGCACGGTGATCGTGGTGTCAGACCACGGGCACGTCGTCGACCACGGCATGCAGTTCGTGCGCGCTGACGAAGCCGCGGGGGAGCGGTGGCGACGCGCGTCGCCGGCGCCCGGCGAGGGTGAGATCGAGGTGCGCGGGCCCCGCGTGCTGCTCGGCGATGGTGCAGTGGTGATGCCGTGGAGCGAGCGGCTCTGCTACGGCGCGACGAAGCACGGCTACCACGGCGGCGCGACACCCCAAGAGGTGCTCGTGCCGTTCGGTGTGTACGTGCGCGCCGGGCGAGTTCCCGAGGGCTGGGTTCCCTTCGCGCCGTTGCCGCCGGCATGGTGGAGCGGCGCTGCGCCCGTCGGTGCGGTGCCTGCCGTGGCGGCCGCTCCGGTGAAGGGCAAGCGCAAGAAGGTCGACACCGATGCGACGCCGTCGCTCTTCCCCGACACCGGCGGCTGGCTCGACGAACTGCTCGAGTCGGCGACGTACAAGCGCCAGGCGAAGCGCAACCCGCGACGTCGCGTCGGTGATGCGCGGGTGCGGGTGCTCCTCAGCGCGCTGGTCGCCGCCGGTGGCACCGCGACGTTCGATGCGCTTGCTGCAGCAGTAGGCACCCCGGCGGTTCGACTGCGGGGCGAGATGACGGTGCTGCGCCAGCTCCTCAACGACGACGGCTACGACGTGCTGGCTGACGATCAGGGCACGCTGCGGCTCGATCGTTCGCTGCTGAAGACCCAGTTCGGGGTCGAGATCAGGTGATCTCCCCGAAGCGTCGCACCGAGATCATCGACGCGCTCCGCCGCGGCACCGTGCCCCAGCGCGGCCTCGACGCGCTGGCGGTGGGCACCGAACGGTTCACCGCAGCGCTCGACGCCGAACTCGAAACCGTGGCGGGCGGCGGTGCGGTGTTCAAGGCGATCCGCGGCGAGTACGGCAGCGGCAAGACGTTCACCGTGCGTTGGCTCGCCGAGCGTGCCCGCCAGAACGGTTTCGTCACGTCCGAGGTGCAGATCTCCGAAGGGGAGACGCCGCTGCACCACCTGCAGACCGTCTACCGGCGCGCGGTGGAGCGGCTCGCGACCTCCGATGAGCCGGCGGGCGCGATGCGATCGATCATCGACGGCTGGTTCTATGCGCTCGAGAACGACGTGCTCGCCGAAGGAACGATCTCCGATCAGGACGTCGATCGACTCGTGCAGGCCACCGACGAGCTTGCCGGCCGTCGTCTGGCTGAGGTGAGCAAGCTCGCGCCGGTGTTCCCGCTCGTGCTGCGCGCCTACCGGCAAGCGTTGGCTGGCGGTGACACCGCGACCGCTGACGGCTTGCTTGCGTGGCTAGGTGGGCAGCCGCACATAGCGGCTTCGCTGAAGCGATCGGCGGGCATCAAAGGCGATCTCGATCACGACGGTGCGCTCGCGTTCCTCTCGGGCTTGTTGGTGGTGATGCGAGACGCAGGGTTCTCGGGACTGCTGCTGGTGCTCGACGAGGTGGAGACGCTGCAGCGCATGCGGTCGGATGCTCGCGATCGTGCGTTGAACGCGCTGCGCCAGCTGATCGACGAGGTCGACGCCGGGCGGTTCCCGGGTCTGTACCTGCTCATCACCGGCACACCCGCCTTCTTCGATGGCCCACAAGGGGCGTCGCGCTTGCCTCCGCTCGCGCAGCGGTTACACACCGACTTCACGGCCGACGCGCGCTTCGACAACCCGCGCGCTATCCAACTGCGCTTGCGCGGGTTCACGATCGAGTCGCTGTGCGAGGTCGGCCGGAACGTGCGCGACATCTACGCCGATGGTGCGAGCCAGCCCGAGCGGGTGCGCGCCCGATGCGATGACGCCACGATCGAGACGTTGGCAGAGTCGGTCACCGGCAACCTGGGCGGCAATGTCGGAGTCGCTCCGCGCGTGTTCCTGAAGAAGCTCGTCGGCGATCTGCTCGATCGCATCGACCAGTTCGCCGACTTCGACCCGAAGAAGGACTACGCGCTCACCATCGCCGACGCGGAGCTGAGCGAGATCGAGCGCAACGCCCGACGCGGCGCCGCGTCGGTGGACGACATCGAGTTGGAGGACGAAGGCGAATGACGCTACGGACGAAGCACGGCACAGCGACGATCTCGCAGTTCGTCGACTGGTACCGATCAGGGGCTCTCAACCTCGAGCCGGCGTTCCAACGCAACTCGGTGTGGAGCACACGAGACCGGCAGTTGCTCATCGCCTCGATCCTCCACGGCATCCCGCTCCCGTCGATTTACCTGTACAAGCAGGTCGGGAGAGCGGGACGTCCGGTCTATGACGTGATCGACGGCAAGCAGCGACTCGAGTCGATCCTGCTCTTCATGGGCAAGGGTCCGCTAGCGCAGGACGAGGGCCCGTTCACGGTGCACGAGTCGATCCCCGACGATGACCCGTCCGACCACTGGTCCTGGCGCGAACTGCCCAAGGCGGTCAAGGCTCGCATCCAGGCGACCGAGCTACCGACGATCGAGGTCGAAGGCGACCTTTCGGACGTAATCAACCTCTTCGTGCGGATTAACGCGACCGGCAAGAAGCTCACGGCGCAAGAGCGGCGTCACGCGAACTTCCACCACAGCGCAACGCTGAAGACCGCACATAGGTTGGCGGACGAACATGTGAGCACCTTCCAGCAACACAACCTGCTCTCACGCGCCCAGATCCAGCGCATGAAGCACGTGGAGTTGTTCACGGAGCTCCTGCTCTCAGCGGTGAACGCCGGGCAGCCGCTGAACAAGAAGCGTCAGATCGATGAGCTGATCGCCGGCGGTTCGATAGACGAGCATCGACTCGCCACGGCTGCGACAGCAGTCAAGACGGCGATCGCTAACACCCTGACCGTCCTGCCCAACATCAAATCGACGCGGTTCCATCGATCGTCCGACTTCTACTCGCTCGTGCTCCTACTCCTTCGGCTGCGTGACCAAGGTGCGCTGGTCAACAACCACAACTCCGCGCGCCAGAAGCTCGCCGGTCAGCTCTTGACCGACTTCGGAGCAGGAGTCGACGAGGTCCAAGACCTCATCCAGCGAGGCAAGCCCGTGCCTGCCGCGAAGACTGAGCATCGTGATTATCTGTTCACCGTTCGTGAGGGAACCGATAGCGCGCGCCAACGTCACGCGCGCGAGGCCATTCTGCGCAAGGTCGTCGACGGTGTGTTCCAGGAAGGCGATCTGAACCGAGTGTTCAGCCCGACGCAACGGCGCATTCTCTGGAACGCATCGGCGAAGAAGCGTTGCTCGTGGTGCCTAAAACCGATCGAACGGTGGGAGGAGCTCGCGATCGATCACGTGCACCCATATGTGCGAGGTGGCAAGACCACCTTGGCGAACGCCGACATTCTCCACCGCTGTTGCAACCGCGAAAAAGGCGCCAAGACGTCAGCGCGAGGGCACTGAGCGATGGCGGTGGGGTTCGACCGGCTGCACCCCGCGCTGCAGCACCACGTCGTCAACACGCTCGGCTGGCGCAACCTGCGGCCGCTCCAAGAGGCCACGATCGATCCGGTGCTCGATGGCTCGAACATTTTAGCCGTCGCGCCCACCGCCGCCGGCAAGACCGAGGCCGCGGTGCTGCCGCTGCTGTCGGCCATGCTCGAGCAGGACTGGTCGGGGCTGTCGGTGCTCTACGTGTGCCCGCTGCGCGCGCTGCTCAACAATCTCCACGTGCGCATCGGCGACTACTGCACCATGGTCGGCCGACGTGCCGCGCTGTGGCACGGCGACATCCGCGGCGGTGCACGCGATCGGATCCTCGACGATCCGCCCGACGTGCTGCTCACCACGCCCGAGTCGCTCGAGGTGATGTTGATCTCTCGCAAGGTGGAGCACGAGCGGATCTTCGCCAACGTGCGCGTGGTCGTCGTCGATGAGATCCATGCGTTCGGTGGGGACGATCGAGGCTGGCACCTGCTTGCGGTGCTCGAGCGGATCGCTCGCGTGACCGGGCGCGACATCCAGAGGATCGGCCTCTCGGCGACCGTCGGTGAGCCGGCGTCGTTGCTGCGCTGGTTGAACGGTTCGAGCACTCGGCGGTCCGAGGTCGTCTCGCCCGACGGGGGTGCGCCCGCGGCGCCGGAGCTGACCCTCGACCACGTCGGTTCGATCCACAACGCGGCACACGTGATCTCCACGTTGCATCGGGGTGAGAAGCGACTCGTGTTCTGCGACAGCCGGGCGCGCGTCGAGCAGCTGGCCGTCGAGCTTCGCGAGCGAAGCGTTGCGACGTTCGTGTCGCACAGCTCGCTGGCGCTCGATGAGCGCCGCCGCGCCGAGGAAGCGTTTGCCGAGGCGCGCGACTGCGTGATCGTCGCCACGAGCACGCTCGAACTGGGCATCGACGTCGGAGATCTTGATCGAGTCATCCAGATCGACTCGCCGGGCACCGTCGCCGCGTTCCTGCAACGGCTCGGTCGGGCGGGCCGGCGTGCGGACACCACGCGCAACATGCTCTTCCTCACGACGAAGAGCGAGATGGTCGCGCTCAAGGCCGCGGGCCTGCTGCATCTGTGGTCGGGCGGGTACGTGGAACCCGTCGAGCCACCACCGATGCCCTGGCACCTGCTCGCGCAGCAGCTGTTGGCGTTGGTGCTGCAGCGCGGTGGCATCGGCCGCAACCTCTGGGCCGACGAGTTGCGTGCGCTGCCGGTGTTCGCTGCGGCTATCGACGCGGGCATCGGCGACGCGATCGTCAACCACCTCGTCGACGCAAAGATCCTCTTCGACGACAACGGGATGCTGTCGATGGGTCCGCAAGGTGAGCGCTCGTACGGTTACCGCCATTTCATGGAGCTCACCTCGGCCTTCACGAACGACCCGTTGTTCGTCGCCCGGCACGGTGCGATAGAGATTGGTTACCTGCACCCCATCTCGCTCCTAGCGAACGACCGATCGTTCGCTACGGTGCTGTTAGCCGGGCGGGCGTGGGACATCGTGGGCATCGATTGGAACCGCAAGACCGTTGCCCTGTCGCCAAGCGGCGGATCGGGCGCGTCGAAGTGGATGGGCGACGGTGTGCCGCTGTCGGGTGAGCTGTGCCGCTCAATGCGCGAGGTGCTGGCTGGCGCCGAGCCCGACGGTGTCGCGCTCTCGAAACGTGCGACGGCGGCACTTGCCGGACTTCGTGCCGAGGCGCCGTGGGCGACCGCTGATGGGACAGCGCTCGTGCGCGCCGACGGCAAGGTTTGGTGGTGGACCTTCGCCGGGCTGCGCGCCAACGCGTCGTTGCACGGCGCGCTGGGTGATCTTCGGGCGTCGTCGACGGGCTTCGACAACCTGCGCATGGAGGTCGAGTACGGCGCGAGCATCGAGCAGCTGAACCAGCGCCTTGGGGAGGTAGAGGTCGATCACCTCCCGGCGTCGCCGCTCGCAGCGAAGGGCGCCGAACAGTTGAAGTTCGCCGACTGCTTGCCTGCAGACCTGGCTTTCGCTATCGCTGACGCCCGGTTCGGCGATTCTGAGAGTCTCCGCACGTGCCTGGAGGAGCGGCGCAGCGGGTGGACAGTCGCGTCGTAGCTCCCAGGCGCGGGCGGCCCAATTTGCGCCTTGCAGAGCGGAATTGGCCCGGGGCGGTGATCGTCGGCATCACTTGGTTCCTTACGAATCGAGCCGGAGCTGTGCTCGACGTCGCTCATCGGGCTCTTCGCGAATGAGGGTGTAGGTGTTATCGCCGGGTGAGGTGGGCGAGGTCTTCCATGGTGGGGGTTCTGACGCCTTCCATCTGAAACACCTCGACCGCGCGCGACGCTACCTTCGACTGCGGTGACCTGACGGCGTTCTACAGCGTCGACGAGCTCGGCTTATAGCGCGATGTCAGGTCCGTCGGAGAACACCCAGCCGATGGTGCGCGCCACCACCGACGCCCGGCGCAACGGCGCTGACCGCATGCGTGCGCGAAACACCGCTTCGAGATCGTCGACCGTGGGCGGCATAGCAGCCCACGTAAGCTCGCCGTAGTGGCCCGGGCGCAGTGGCCCGCCCACACCTTCTGGCAGGACGCCGTATAGGTCGTAGGAGCGATAGCGGAGCATCGACACGACACCGGGGTGCGAATCGCTCGTCTTCGCCAGAAAGGCCGGCGTGCAGCAGAGGTTCCACAGGGCGGTGTACGAGTCGGGGTCTTTCGAGCGTGACCACACGTGGTTGAACTGTACGTCGGGGCCCTTGATGCGGTTCGCAGCCCACAAGAACACGTCTGTAGGCGTGGCGTTGTCATCAAAGAGCACTTTTCGACCGTCGGGTAGCTCGCCGAGTTGCCCTCTGCGCGTGGGGTCGCGCACCACCGGGAACACCGCACCGCTGCCAGCTTGAGCGACGGTGTCGGGATGCAAGAACACGGTGTTCGCGGCGACGACGGCTTCGACAGATGACCATCCTGCGCGTACCACGAGATCATCAAGTGCAGTTGCACCGTGGAGGATCGGATCACGGGCCCAAGTTGTCCTCGGGGCGCCGGTTCGGGCGGGACGCAATCCTGCGTCGGAACGGGGTCGATGCGCGCCGCGAACGAACGTCGCGTGTGCTGTACGCAGCTCAACCGACTGAACGAGCCACCCGGCCTTCAGCCACGCTGCACTCTGCGAGTTTCCCAGCGTGTTGCCCCACCAGTTCCGATCCCGTAGCGCCGACGGTGGCAGCCCACCGACGAGCGCATCGAGCTGAGCAAACGTGACCCGCAAGGGCTCTGCATGCGGCATCGACATCCATTCGGTGAGCTTCACGTACTTGTTGCGCATACCCATCAACATCAACTGCCTTCCGAGCGAAGCGTGCAACACACGTCGCTCTGGTATGGGTCGACGAGAACTCGGCTGAACTCTTCGTCGTCGAGGATCTTCTTGAAAAGTTCCTCGCCTGCGTCCATGCGTTGGATGACGAGGTCAGAGAAGCGACGCTCGAACACGATCCTGATTCGGCCTGGGTTTGACGGGGGCTCGTCGGATTGGATTTCTCAAGCCGCTCGGGCCTTATCTACCCCACGGTAATGGGTTCCTTCGACCTTCGCTGGAGTGGCGTCGTCGAGCTCGCCGTTGAGGCGTTCCTCGTTGAACCAGCTGACCCATTTGCGCCACATCGCGCTTGAGGTCGTGGCCAGCGCTCGACCCGACGGCCGCTCTCGCGAAAGGAGTCACTCGTTGCTGTCTGCGATGCTGTCCGCTTTGACCTGCGAGTCCGGGTCGGGGGCTCGACACCCATGCTGACCGGGAGTGTTCTTGTCGGGCTAGGGGAACTCGTACCCCCGACCGTTTGATCCACGGTCAAGGGCATCGTGGCTACGAGTTCACGCCCGACCGGCCATTCTTTATCGTTCAGCCAACCCGGGGGGATATGTGTGATCTTCTCGAAGCATGCCGCGCGGGGACTGTGGCGGTTGTGCGGAACGGGTTAGCTTTCGGCATGGCGGCCAACGGGTCGTTCCGAAACTCAAAGCTGAGGGGTGTTGGCATGCCGATAGTGCGAGCCGCGTTCTGGTCTGGGGCATCGCTCA
>CAFBMH010000023.1_pt1 | contig 30087 bp, 26 predicted proteins | sample 7268361 | NCBI WGS metagenome assembly CAFBMH01 (sample SAMEA6814057, study PRJEB35770) | freshwater metagenome | biome: Freshwater; feature: Freshwater reservoir; material: water | place: Czech Republic | collected 2017-05-23 | depth 30m m
ATCGCCGAGCTCAAGCGCAGCGGCAAGCTCGAGGGATGCATCGAACCGTCCGACGAGATCGCGAGCCGGCCTCGCGGACGAACCCCCGACGACATCCTTGTCGTGCACGCGGGCGGCGACGCGGGGGCGGTATCGGCGTGGATACCCACGTGGGCGCGTGGTCGTGGCAGCGTTGCGGTCACCGCACCGATCGATGAGCGAGACGGCGCGCCCGTGGGGTCTACCCCGGGCCCCGGCAACGCACCCGGGTTGGGCGATGGGAGGCCACGATGAATGACCCGCCCGCCACCACGAACGCGACAACGCGCGACGTGTGGCTGGTGCCGCCGACGGGCTGGGGGAGCACTACGACGCGGGGTGCGGCGAAGCGGCTCGACACGGTCGACGGCATCACACTCGGCTTGCTCTCCAACGGCAAGGCGAACGGCGTCGAGTTGCTCGACCGCGTTGCAGATGAGCTTGCGGCCCATCTCGGTATCGGCCGCATCATCCGCCACACCAAGCCGCACCCGAGCCTGCCGGCATCCGACGAGGTGATGACGATGTTCGCCGAGCAGGCACACGCGGTGCTCATAGCAGTGGGCGATTGAGGTTCGTGTAGCTCATGCAGTGTGCATGACGGCATCCAACTCGAACGGCGTGGCGTTCCCACGGGCGTGATCCTCACCGAGCCATTCGTCGGTGCCGGCCGTGCGATGGCGTCGCTCGACGGTCGCGCCGACTACACCTTCGTCACGCTCCCACATCCCACCGCTGAGCTGCGCGGCGATGAGGTCGTCGCGTCGGCGAAAACCGTCGCGCCGAAGCTCCTGGCGATCCTCCTCGGTCGGCCCGCGTGATCAACGGTCATGTGGTGCGGCCCGCCGAAACACACCCTGCGCTCGGTCGATGACTCGTTGCTGCTACGAGCAGGCACGACGCGAGTGTGATCGAAATCCCACGCGAAGCTTCCGGAGCAACGCCCCGAGAGGCGTTGTGTCGGTGTTCGTCCTGGTGAGAGCGGGTGACGGGAATCGAACCCGCATAGCCTGCTTGGAAGGCAGGGACTCTAGCCATTGAGCTACACCCGCAGGGTGGCGGCGGACCTCCGGGCCCTCGACAGCGGCACCACTCTAGAGGCTCGCGCACCCCATGATGGCGGTGTGGATCCTGAACCAGGGCTGACCGCTCAGCCGGAGCGACTGGCGGTGCGGGTCATTCCGTGCTCCCGCCGGAACGAGGCGGCCGGTGAGCGCGCCGGGCGGCTCATCGTGCGAGTCACGGCGGCACCAGTCGACGGGCGGGCCAACGACGCCGTGCGCGAGGTCGTCGCCGCCCACCTCGGCGTTCGCGTGCCTGCGGTGACGATCATCCAGGGCGAACGGAGCCGGGACAAGCTGCTCGAGATTCGACGTTGACCTGAGTGGCCCGGGCCGGGTGGCTACGGTCGGGCGCCGATACACTCATCGAACTGTGAAGAGCTCAGTCGAAGTCCTCGAGAACAACAAGGTCAAGGTCAACGTCGAGGTCGACGAGGCCGAATTCGAGCGCGAGGTCGATGCGGCCTTCAAGCGCATCGCCAAGGAGGTCCGCCTGCCGGGCTTCCGGCCGGGGAAGGCGCCACGGCGCCTGCTCGAAGCGCGGCTTGGCATCGCGGCAGGGCGCGAGGAGGCGATCCGCGAGTCCTTGCCCTCCTATTACACGCGTGCGGTGATCGAGCACGATGTCGACGTCATCGCCCCGCCCGAGATCGACATCACCGCCGGTCGCGACAGCGGCGCCGTGGTCTTCGATGCCGTCGTGATGGTGCGACCGCGCATCATCCTCGGCGGCTATCGCGGGTTGCGCATCGAGATCCCGGCCCCGTACGCCACCGACGACGATGTGCAGCAGTACCTCGACCGGCTGCGCAACCAGTTTGCCGAACTCGTCGTGGTCGAGCGCGAAGCCGCCGACGGCGACCACGTCACCATCGACATCGCCGGCACGCTGGGCGGCGAGTCCGTGGCCGGGCTCACCGCCGAGGACTACCTGTACGAGGTCGGCTCGGGTGCGGTCGTCGCCGAGATAGACGAGAACCTGCGGGGCGCCCAGGCGGGCGACGTCAAGGAGTTCAGGGCGGCACACCCCGACCCCGACGAAAAAGAAGAACTGGTCTTCACGCTCACGGTCAAAGAGGTGAAGGAGAAGGTCCTGCCCGAGGTCGACGACGAGTTCGCCACGCAGGCATCCGAGTTCACGACCGCCGCCGAGCTGCGCGACGACATCAACACCCGCCTGAGTGGTGTCAAGAAGTCCCAGGCCAAGGTCGCCCTTCGCTCCAAGACCCAAGAGGAGCTGGCCAAGCTCGTCGATGAGGACGTCCCGCAGGCCATGGTGGCCAACGAGATGCAGTCCCGCATCGAGGATCTCTCGAGCCGCCTGCAGGCTCAGGGAATCAGCCTCGAGCAGTACATCCAGATGATGGGCCGCACCCCCGAGGACGTGAGCGAGGAGCTGCGGGTCGGCGCGACCGAATCGGTCAAGGTCGACCTGGCGTTGCGGGCCCTCGCCGAGGCGGAAGCGCTCGAGGTCGCCGACGCGGAGATCGACGAAGAGCTGAGCGTATTCGCCACCCAGGTCAAGCAGGACCTCGATACCGTGCGCACGAGGTTCCGCGATAGCGGGCAGCTCTCGGGGCTACGCTCCACGTTGCAGAAGAACAAGGCGTTGCAGTGGCTGCTTGAACAAGTCGAGGTCGTTGACGAGAGCGGTGCCGCAATCGATAGCGCTGCACTGCTCGCCGACGATCCCGTGCCCGAATCGCCCGCCATCACCGATAGCGAGAGCACCGAGACCGACGCCGGCACGCCCGACGACGCGTCCTGACCGGAAGGCATTGAGTGAGCATCGAGAGTGTGCGTAACTACATGGTCCCCATGGTGGTCGAGCAGACCAACCGCGGCGAGCGTGCGTTCGATCTGTACTCGAAGTTGCTGAAGGAACACATCATCTTCCTCGGCACGCCGATCGACGACACGATCGCGAACCTGGTGTGTGCGCAGCTCCTGCACCTCGAGTCGGAGAACCCCGACAAGGACATCAACATCTACATCAACTCGCCGGGCGGCGACATCAACGCGTTGTTCGCCATCTACGACACGATGTGTTACATCAAGCCCGACATAACCACCATCTGCTTCGGCCAGGCCGCATCGGCCGCCGCAGTGCTGTTGGCGGCGGGCACCAAAGGCAAGCGCCTCGCGCTGCCGCACGCCCGCATCCTCCTCCACCAGCCGTACGCCCAGGCTGGCGGCCAGGCCACCGACATCGAGCTGGCGGCCAAGGAGATCTTGCGGCTTCGCACCGAGCTCGAGGGCATCATCGCCGGGCACACCGGGCAGTCGGTGGAGCGAATCCACAAGGACACCGACCGTGACTTCGTGATGACCGCCGCCGAGGCAAAGGCCTACGGCATCATCGACGAGGTCATCGAAGTTCGCAACTTCGTCGACAATTCTGGCCCCATAACCGCGGTCAGCTAAGTCGACCACCGAACAGCATCACAGACAGAGGTAACGACGTGGCGAAGTTCGGCGACGGAGGCGAGCTCCTCAAGTGCTCGTTTTGCGGCAAGTCGCAGAAGCAGGTCAAGAAGCTCATCGCGGGCCCCGGCGTGTACATCTGCGATGAGTGCATCGACCTGTGTAACGAGATCATCGAGGAAGAGTTCTCCGAGTCGACAGAGGTTTCCTTCGGCGATCTCCCGAAGCCTCGGGAGATCTTCGAGTTCCTGAACGACTACGTCGTCGGGCAGGACCTCGCGAAGAAGATCCTCTCGGTCGCGGTGTACAACCACTACAAGCGCGTGCAGGTCGGCTCGAGCCGAGACAACGAGGTCGAGCTCGCCAAGTCGAACATCTTGCTGATCGGGCCCACCGGCTGTGGCAAGACGCACCTCGCGCAAACGCTGGCCCGCCTCTTGAACGTGCCGTTCGCAATCGCGGACGCCACGGCTCTCACGGAGGCCGGCTACGTGGGCGAGGACGTCGAGAACATCCTCCTCAAGCTCATCCAGGCTGCCGACTACGACGTCAAGAAGGCCGAAACCGGCATCATCTACATCGACGAGATCGACAAGATCGCCCGAAAGAGCGAGAACCCCTCGATCACGCGCGACGTCTCGGGCGAAGGCGTGCAGCAGGCGCTCCTGAAGATTCTCGAGGGCACCACGGCCTCGGTTCCTCCGCAGGGCGGCCGCAAGCACCCGCACCAAGAGTTCATCCAGATCGACACCACGAACATCTTGTTCATCTGCGGCGGCGCCTTCGCCGGCATCGAGAACATCATCGAGGCCCGCGCCGGTGGTCGCGGCGTCGGCTTCGGGGCCGACATACGCCGCCCCAACGAGAAGGATCTCGGCGCGATCTATGCCGACATCCTCCCCGAGGACCTCATGAAGTTCGGCCTGATCCCCGAGTTCATCGGCCGTCTGCCGGTGGTGGGCACCGTGTCGAACCTCGACCGCGGGGCGCTCATCAAGATCCTCACCGAGCCGAAGAACGCGCTGGTCAAGCAGTACAAGAAGTTCTTCGAGCTCGAAAACACCGAGCTCGATTTCACCTCCGATGCGCTCGACTCCATCGCTGACCAAGCGCTATTGCGCGGTACCGGTGCACGTGGGTTGCGGGCCATCCTCGAAGAGGTGTTGCTCAACACCATGTACGACCTGCCCAGTCGCGACGACGTGGCCCGGGTGGTCATCGATCGCGACGTGGTGCTCGAGAAGGTCAATCCCACGCTCGTGCCGCGCACCGAAGCCCCCGCGCAACGGCCGCGCCGCGCCGCGTCGTGAGCCTTCGCCGGCCGGCGCCGTTCTTGTCGTGAGCTACGACCGAGCGCTGCGGCACCTCGATCGACACGTCAATCTCGAAGCGAAGGCCGGCCGTTGGGAAGGTCTGTCGCTCGATCGCATCCGTGCGCTGACCAATGTCATGGGCGACCCCCACCTTGCGTACCCGGTCATCCACGTCACGGGTACCAATGGCAAGGGCTCGACCACCTTGATGATCACCGAGCTGTTGAAGGCTCGGGGTCTGCACGTGGGTACGTACACCAGCCCCCACCTCGAGCGCGTGAACGAACGCATCCGCCTCGATGGCGAGCCGCTCGACGATGACGCGTTCGGCCTCGCGGTGAACCAGGTGGCCGCGGTCGAATCGCTGGTCGACGGCACGCTTTCGTACTTCGAGGTGCTCACCGCTGCCGCGTTCGGTTGCTTTGCCGAGCACGCAGTCGACGTCGCCGTCGTCGAGGTCGGGCTGCTCGGCCGGTGGGATGCCACGAACGTGGTCGACGCCGAGGTCGCCGTAGTTACGAACATCGGGCGCGACCACACCGACGGCCGCGGCGACTGGCGCCGGGCCATCGCCGAGGAGAAGTCCGGCATCATCAAGCCCAACTCCACGTTGGTGTTGGGCGAGATTTCTCGCGAGCTTCGCGATGTCTTCCTCGCCGAGCCGTCGGCTGGGGTGTTCGAGCGAGGCGTGCACTTCGACCTCACGGCGAACCGCGTTGCAGTCGGCGGTCGCGCCGCAGAGCTGCAAGGCCCCCACGGACGATATGACGACGTGTTCATCGCGTTGCACGGAGCGCACCAGGCCGACAACGCGGTTATTGCGTTGGCGGCCACCGAAGCCTTCTTCGCGTCGGCCCTCGAGGATGACGTCGTGCGCGAGGCGTTCGCCGCGGTGAAGGTGCCGGGTCGGTTCGAGATCCTTCGTCGCCATCCGTTGGTGGTGCTCGACGCGGCCCACAATCCCGACGGCGCGCTGGTGGCCACCGAGACGCTCGACGAAGACTTCGGCGTCGGTCGGCGGCGGCTCTTGGTGTTCGGCCTGCTGCAGGGCCGCGACATCGGCGAAATGCTCGACGCGCTGGGGGCGGATCGCGCCGATGTCGTCATCGTGTGCGAAGCCGACTGGCCTCGGCGCATCCCGGCCGAGGACATAGCGGCAGTCGCCGCGGAACGCGGCATCGTGGTCGAGATCGTCCGACCCATCGAAGATGCCGTGCAACGGGCCATCGCCCTGGCGGACCCCGACGATGTCGTGCTCGTCACCGGGTCGAACTATGTCATCGGCCCGGCGCGCCGGGCCTTGCTCGAATCGCAAGCGGAGCGTCGCTCGAATCGTTGACCGCCGCTCGAGTCAGGACGGTGCGCCGGGTGTCGATCTGCTCGATTGAGTCGATACCCTCCGGCCGCATGGATCGCACGTTCATCATCTGCAAGCCCGATTCCGTCGAACGGGGCCTCCTCGGCGAGGTTCTCGCCCGCTTCGAGCGTAAGGGACTCCGGATCGTGGCCGGGGAGCTGCGCTCGCTCGACACGGCCACCCTCGACCAGCACTACGCCGAGCACGTCGGCAAGGGCTTCTATGCCGACCTCGTGGCCTTCATGAGCCGGAGCCCGGCCTTCGTCGCGGTGCTCGAAGGACCTCAGGAAACCTTCAAGGTCGTACGCACCATGATGGGCTCGACGAACCCGCGCGACGCGGCGCCCGGCACCATCCGCGGCGATCTCGGCCTCGAGCTCACCGAAAACCTCGTGCACGGATCCGACTCACCGGAATCCGCGACCCGCGAAATCGGCATCTTCTTCCCCGGCTTGGCCTGATCGATTTCTCTGCCTCGCGTTCTCGGCTGACTGTTGCGCTCGGCCATCGGTGACGTAGCACCACGCCATCTCCGCGAGGAATATGTGAACGCTCGGTGGTCGCGCCGGCGCGCAGCGTGAAATGCGCATTGTGCGTTCGCGGGTCGTTCGATCTACACTCTCGCTCGAAGCGGGCTGCTACCGGAGATCCCGGTCCTCGGTGAACAGGGGCGCAGATGGGCGACTTTTTCAGCTCGTTCGGCTCGATTGTCGGGCGCGACATGGCAATCGATCTCGGCACCGCGAACACGCTCATCTACGTGCGTGGTGAGGGCATCGTCCTCGACGAGCCTTCCGTGCTGGCCATCAATCTGCACGACGGCCGTCCGCTCGCGGTCGGCATCGAGGCCAAGCGCATGATTGGGCGTACGCCCAGCCACATCGTGGCCATCCGCCCCTTGAAGGACGGTGTCATCGCCGACTTCGAGATGTGCGAGAAGATGCTGCGCTACTTCATCCAGAAGGTGCACAAGAGCCGCTGGGCCAAGCCCCGCATGATCATCGCAGTGCCCTCGGGCATCACCGGCGTCGAAAAGCGCGCCGTGCAAGAAGCGGCCGAGTTTGCCGGGGCCCGCAAGCCGGTCTCGATCATCGAAGAGCCCATGGCGGCGGCCATTGGAGCCGGTCTGCCGGTGAGCGAGCCCACCGGCAACATGATCGTCGACATCGGCGGCGGCACCACAGAGGTGGCCGTCATTTCTCTTGGTGGCGTGGTGGCCAGCCAGTCGGCGCGCGTCGGTGGCGACGAACTCGACGACGCGATCATCCAGTACATCAAGAAGGAATACAGCGTCGCCCTCGGCGAGCGCACCGCCGAGGAGATCAAGATCCAGCTCGGTTCGGCGTGGCCCCTGCGCCTCGAGGTCATGGCCGAGATTCGCGGACGCGACCTCGTCACCGGTCTGCCCAAGACCATCGTCTGTTCCAGCGCCGAGATCCGCGAAGCCATCGCCGAGCCGGTCGCGGCGATCTGCGATGCGGTCAAGATGACCCTCGACAAGACCCCGCCCGAGCTCGCCGCCGACATCATGGAGCGCGGCATCATGTTGGCTGGCGGAGGCGCGTTGCTGACCGGTATCGATCGTCGCATCGAGCACGAGACCGGCATGCCGGTCAACATCGCGCCTGACCCACTTCACGCGGTCGTGCTCGGTTCGGGCCAGTCGCTCGAGGAGTTCGATGCGCTGAAGGACGCACTGTTCACCACAGGCGAGAGATAGCGACCTGTCGTGCCCGGCCAGTCAACCGGCCGCGCCCGCTCCCGGCTCATGTTGCTGGTGCTGTCCGCGATCACGCTCCTCACGCTCGACTTTCGCGGCTTCGGCCCGCTCGACACCGTGCAGCGCGGGTTCCGCAACGTGTTCGCGCCGGTGCGCTCCGGCATCGAGATGGTGCTCAGCCCGGCCACCGATGCCGGCCACGGCATCTTCGACTACGGGTCGCTCAAGGACGAGAACCGGCGGCTGCGTGAGGAGATCGATGCGCTGAAGGGGGCGCAGCTCCAGAGCGAGGTCGACCGGGAGACGCTCAAGCGGCTGCTCGCCCAGATCAACTCGGAGTACGTCGGCAACTACCCGCGCGTGGTGGCGCGGGTAGTTGCCGGTTCGATCGGCAACTTCGACGAATACAGCGTCGAGATCGACAAGGGCTCGAACGCAGGTTTGGTCAAGGACATGCCCGTGGTGACGAGCGCAGGTCTGGTCGGCCGTCTCGTCGAGGTCTACGCGACGCGTTCGCGCATGCAGCTGATCACCTCGCCCCAGTTCGCGGTCGGGGTGCGCGTCGGCCAAGAGGTGTCGCTCGCGAAAGGTACCGGCTCGGGCAATCCGCTCAGCGCGAAGGCCAGCATCCCGATTGACGCGCCCGTGCAGGTCGGCGACCCGGTGCTCACCAACGGGCAGGATCGAAGCAAGTTCCCGCCCGACATCCCGATGGGACGCGTCAAGACGGTCGACCGTTCCTCGGGCACGGTGGCGCTCGAGATCGAGCCGGTAACCAACGTCGCGAACCTCGACTTCGTCGCAGTGATCCTCTTCGGCGGGGCGCGATGATTGCGACCAGGGCGCGTCTCGCGATCGTGATGCTGGTGACGTTTCTCTTGCAGGTCACGTTGTTCGTCGACATCCAGCCCTTCGGCGTCGCGCCCGAACTGCCGCTGCTGGTGTCGCTGCACTTCGGGCGGGTGGCCGGCGCCGAGCGCGGCGCCACCGCCGGGTTCTTCATGGGGTTGTTCTACGACCTGCAGCACCCATCGCCTTTCGGGCTCTGGGCGCTCACGTGCTGCATCGCGGCCTACTTCATGGGCAACCTGAGCGAGAACCTCCATCGACCCACCGGCGTGCTGGCTGCGGTCAGCACCGGTATCGCCTCCACAATCGGGGTGGCCAGCTTCGCGCTCGGCGCGGCGATCCTCGGCCAACCGGGCTTCGCCACGCCCGATCTCGTGCGTATCTCGTTGCTGGTCGGCGTGTGCAACCTCCTGCTGAGTCCGGTGGCCGGGCGTGTAATACGTTGGATCTACGGATCTTCGGGAGCCCTGCGGGCTGCGACCTGAGGTCCGCTTTCCCTATGGCCATGACTGACGACGCACCGCGCTTCCGACTCCGCATCATCGGCGTCATTTCGATCTCGCTTTTCGTCGCGCTCGTCGCGCGCCTCTGGTACCTCCAGGTGCTGAACACCGCCGAGTCCGAGCAGTTGGCTTCGGCCAACATCGAGCGCGAGGTGCGAGACCCGGCGCCGCGGGGCCGCATCCTGGATGTCAACGGCAACATCCTGGTCGACAACAAGGTCGTCAACGTCGTCAAGGTCGACAAGCCGGTGTGGGACGCAGCGTTCCCCAAGGCGAAGCGCGCCGAGCGCATCGCCACGATCACGAAGCTGGCTATCGAGATCTCGCGATCCGGGCGCCTCACGAAGGTGGCCGAGCTCGCGAAGGCCATCGACAACGCGTCCTCCATTCAAGAGGTAACGCTGGCCGTCGATGTGGATCGCGACCTCGTGCTGTATCTCGGTGAACGGCCCGAGGAGTTCCCCGGCGTCACGATCGACCAGGCGCTCGTGCGCGACTACCCGTTCGGCGACCTCGCGGCGCACGTACTTGGCTACGTCGGCCGCATCAACTCGTCTGAGTTCGCATCCGTGAAGGATTCGCCGAAGACCTACGCACCCGACGACGAGATCGGCAAGACCGGCATCGAGAAGATCTTCGAGGACGAGCTGCGCGGCACACCCGGCACGAGCGTCTTCCAGGTGACCTCGAGCGAACGGGTGATCCGCGAGATCACCGAGCGTCGCGTCGACCCCAAGCCGGGTCACGACGTGTGGCTCACGATCGACATCAACCTTCAGCAGCTCACCGAGCAGGAGCTGGTTGACGCGCTCGTGCAGGCGCGTACGCAGAACAAGCGCAACGACACCGATCCTGACATCACCGCACCGGCCGGCGCAGCCGTGGTGCTCGATCCCCAGACCGGCGCCGTGCGAGCCATGGCCTCGTACCCCACGTATTCGCCCAAGGACTTCGTCGGCGGGATTTCGCAGTCGAAGTACGACACGCTGACGAGCCCCGGCAGCTACAGCCCGCTCACGAACCGTGCGACCGAGGGTCAGTACGCGCCCGGTTCCACCTTCAAGCCGTTCACCGCATACGGGGCCATCGATAAAGGGTTTATGGGCACGGGGCGCTTGCCCACCGTCGACGGCCGCGCCTTCGACGACGGCGTCTTCAACCTGGCGAAGTTCGATCGCTGCACGAGTGGCAAGTGCGAGTTCACGAACTCGCGCGACGGAACCGGCAAGATCGTCACGAGTCCCGACGTCGACCTGCGCAAGAGCCTCACGGTCTCGAGCGACACCTACTACTACCGCATCGGCGCCGAGATCGGCCTCAGCAAGAACGATCGCGCGATCCAGACCTCGGCCGAGACGTTCGGTCTCGGCCGCGTCACCGGCGTGCAGTTGCCGAGCGAGGCCTCGGGCCTCATCCCCGACAAGGACCTCAAGAAGCAGCGCAACAAGGCCAACCCCACCGCTTTCCCCTTCGGCGACTGGACCACCGGCGACAACATCAACCTGGCGGTCGGTCAGGGCGACGTGCTGGTGACACCACTGCAGCTCGCCAATGCCTACGCCACGCTCGCGAACGGTGGGCACCTCTTCGCGCCGAACATCGCGTCGCAGGTGAAGGCACTCGATGGCTCGGTGGTGCGCGAGTTCGCACCCCGTGAGCTCGAGACGATCAACCTGAACCCGGCCGCCCGTGAGCCCATCATCGAAGGCCTGCTCGGGGTGACGTCATGGCGCGATCCGGTCACGGACGAGAGGGGCACGGGCTACAAGGCTTTCAATGATGTGCGGTTCGACCTGAACAAGTGGCCGATCGCGTCCAAGACCGGTACCGCCGAAGTCGACAAGAAGGCCGACACCGCGTTGTTCATCGCCTTCGGCCCGGTGCCCGATCCGGCGAAGCCCAACACCGCCAACGCCGTGCCGACCTACGCGATGGCGGTCGTGCTCGAGCAGTCGGGCTTCGGCGGGGCGAACGCGGCGCCAGTCGTGGCCGACACGCTGAACAAGGTGTTCAACGGCCGGGTGCCGAAGGCCTTCTCCGATCGCGTGCTGGCCGCGTGCGCGGCGCGCACTTCCGCCCAGATCGCCGCCGCCGCGGCGCGCGGCACCACCGGCGGGACGGGTTCCACCGGCACCACGGGGGCCAAGAGTGCCCTCGGCGCGACCGGAGCGAAGGCCACGCCCCCAGCCACTTCGACCACATCCACGACGACGACGCCTCCGGTGACCACCACGCGGGTGCCGTTGCTGCGCGAAGGGGAGTCGTGCCCGTGACCGCGCTCGCCGGTTTCGGACCCGCTCGTCGGTCCTCCAGCAGCCAGACCTCACTGGTGTGGCGCGTTGACGTCACGCTGCTCGTGGCCACGCTTGCGGTCACGGGCCTCGGGTTACTCATGGTCTACAGCGCAACCCGCGGCACCGGTAGCGTGCCCAACAAGAGCTTTCTCGACCGGCAGATGACGTTCGCCTTCGTTGGCGTCGGTCTCATGGCCGTGACCATGCTGATCGATTATCGACGTCTGCGCGAGCTCGCGGCGCTGGCCTATGCCGCAACCATCGTGGTGTTGCTCGCCGTGTTGGTGCTCGGGGTGAGGGTCAACGGCGCGCGGGCGTGGTTCCGGATCGGTCCGTTCCAATTGCAGCCGTCGGAGTTCGGCAAGATCGCGGTGATCGTGGCACTCGCCGCGTTTTTCACCATCGACCGTGCCACCCCGACCGCGCGCCAGGTGCTCCTCGGGTTGGCACTGGCCGGTGTGCCCTCGGCGATCATCATGTTGCAGCCCGATCTCGGGACGGTGCTCGTCTACACGGCCTTCACCACGGTCATCTTGACCGTGGCAGGTGTGCGACCCCGGCATCTGCTGTTGCTCGCACTGGTCGTCGTCGCGGCGAGCGCGGCCACGCTGCAGCTCGGTGTCCTGAGCGAGTATCAAGTCGACCGGCTCACCGCGTTCGTCGATCAGAAGCCCACCAAGGAGAACGTGGGCGTGTTCGAGCAGCAGAGGAACGCACAGACCGCGATCGGGAACGGGGGCATGCTCGGCACCGGTCTCTTCGACGGTGACCAGAAGAACAGCGCCCTCGTCTCCCAGAAGCAGACGGACTTCATCTTCACCGTGGTGGGGGAGGAGTTGGGCTTCGCGGGCAGCGCGGTGCTCGTCGCCCTCTACGGGATCATCGTGCTGCGGATCTGGCGGGTGGGGGCGACCGCACCCGACTTGTTCGGCACGTTGATCTGCGCCGGCGTTCTGGGCATGACGATGTTCCAGGTGTTCGAGAGCATCGGCATGAGCACCGGCATCATGCCGATCACCGGCATCCCGCTGCCATTCGTCTCCTACGGCGGCTCGTCGATCTTGGCGTCGTTCTTGAGCGTTGGGCTGGTCGAGAACGTCCATATGCGTCGTTTCCAGTGATCTCCATGTGTCTCATGCTTCAGGTTACGGGTGTTCGCCCGGGTAGGGTGTTGGCGTGGACTCGCTGTGGACACAGCTGGAGCCCATTCTGTCCAGGGTCGAGAAGCCCGCTCGCTACATCGGTTGCGAGGACGGGATGCAGCGTCCGATTCACCACCCGTCGAAGGTGGCGTGGCTCCTCGCGTATCCCGACATCTACGACATCGGGCTCCCCAACCAGGGCCTGCAGATCCTCTACGAGATCCTGAACGAGCGGCCCGACGCGGTGGCCGAGCGCACGTACGCGCCGTGGGTTGATCTCGAGGCCCAGCTGCGCTTGCACGGGCTGCCGCTGTTCTCCGTCGACAACCACCTGCCGGCGCCCGCCTTCGACATCCTCGCGTTCAACCTCTCGTCGGAGCTCGTCTACACCAACCTGCTCAACTGCATCGACCTGGCGCGTACACCCGTGCGGGCCGAGCACCGCGCCGCCGGAGATCTGCTCATCGGGGCGGGCGGCCACGCCACCTACAACCCCGAACCGCTCGCCGATTTCGTCGACTTCTTCGTGCTCGGCGACGGCGAGGAAGTGGTCAGCGAGATCACCGAAGTGGTCGGCGCATGGAAGGCCGCCGGCAAGCCGTCGCGCGAAGGTGTGCTGCGCGATCTCGCCGGGGTCACCGGGGTCTACGTGCCGGCGCTCTACGAGTCGCGCTATAGCGGTGCGGTGCTCCTCGGTACCACGCCACGGGTGCCCGAGGCGCCGGAGCGCATCGAGAAGCGCACCGTCGCAGACCTGGCCGATTGGCCATATCCGAAGCAGCAACTCGTGCCCCTCACCGAGGTGGTGCACGATCGGCTCAACGTCGAGGTGTTCCGCGGGTGCACACGGGGTTGTCGGTTCTGCCAGGCCGGCATGATCACCCGCCCGGTGCGCGAGCGCCCGGCCGACCAGGTGCGCACCATGGTGCAACAAGGTCTTCGCCGCACGGGCTACGACGAAGTCGCGCTGACTTCGCTGTCCACCGCGGACTTCTCGGGTATCGAGCAGGTGGTCGCCCAGACCGTCGCCGACCCCATAAACCGCGGCCAGGTCACCGTCGCCCTGCCGAGCCTCCGCGTCGACGCCTTCACCGTGGGGTTGGCCGCTGAAATCCAAAAGGCCCGACGAACCGGTCTGACGTTCGCGCCCGAGGCTGGTACCTGGCGCATGCGTCAGGTGATCAACAAGCTCATCAGCGAGGACGACCTGTACGGCGCGGTCGAATCGGCGTTCAGCCAGGGTTGGCGCCGGGTGAAGCTGTACTTCCTCACCGGGCTGCCGACGGAAACCGATGCCGACACGTTGGGTATCACCGAGTTGGGGCGCAACTGCGCCGAACTCGGCAAGCGCCACTCGTCCGGCGCGTCGGTCACCGTTTCGGTGGGTGGGTTCGTTCCCAAGCCGTTCACGCCCTTCCAATGGTTCGGGCAGAACACGCTCACCGAGTTCGACCGCAAGATAGCGCTGCTGCGCGAGGACGCGCGCCGTTCGAAGGGCGTGCAGCTCAAGTGGCACGAGACCAAAGCCTCGATCATCGAGGGTCTCATGAGCCGGGGCGATCGCCGTCTCGGCCCGGTCATCGAGGACGTGTGGCGCAACGGCGGCATCTTCCAGGAGTGGTCCGAGCACTTCAACTACGGGCTGTGGATCGACGCGCTCGAGCGGGCCGGGTTGTCCCTCGAGGACTACGTCAACCGTCACCGCACCGAGCACGAGACACTGCCCTGGGATCACCTGTCGGCCGGTCTGCACAAGGACTTCCTTTGGCAGGACTGGCGCGACGCCCTGGCCGAGGTCGGCCTGCCCGATTGCCGCTGGACCCCGTGCTATGACTGCGGCGCCTGTACCGGTTACGGCATCGAACACGTCGTTGCTTCGGCGGTTGCCCCGGCCGGCGGCAGCCAAGGCACCGGCCAAGACCTGTCGCGGGGCGGTGCCGTTCCGGTGTCGCTCGGCATCCGGACCTCCAAGCCTGCGGTGGCGGGCGTATGAGACTGCGCGTCCGCTTCGCGAAGGTCGGGAAGGTGCGCTTCACCAGCCACCGAGACGTGGCCCGCATCTGGGAGCGGGCCATCCGGCGCGCCGAGCTCCCCATCGCCTACAGCCAGGGCTTCACGCCTCGGCCCAAGGTCTCCTTCGGGCTCGCCCTCTCAACGGGATACGAGTCCGATTCCGAATTCATCGACCTCGAGCTCGAGGACACGACGGCCAATCCAGCGTTGCCGGATGCCGATCAGCTCGACGGTCTGCCGGCCACGCTCAGCAACGCGCTGCCGTCCGGCATGGATGTCACCGCGATCGCGGTCATCGAGGCCGGGGCCGAATCTCTGCAGCAGGCCGTGAACAGCTGCAGCTGGGACATCTCGTTGCGCGACGTCGACCCCGATGTGGTCGGCGCTGTGGTGGCGCGCATCCTGGCGGCCGAAACGATTCCTGTTACCCGCGAGCGCAAGGGCAAGCCCGTCAAGGACGATCTCCGTCCGGGCGTGCTCGACCTGGCGCTCGTACGATCCGAGGCCGGCGGCGTGCACCTGTACGCCGAGCTCGGCTGTCAGCCCCGCGCTCTCCGCCCGTCGGAGTTGCTCGGGGCCATGGATCTTCGCGACCACGAGGGACTCGTGCGCCGCACCCACCAATGGATGTACGACGGGCACGAACGCCGCGAGCCGCTCGCCGCGGACGGTGCCCCACGCGTCCCCCCAGCCGGGGATGCGCGGAGAAGGGACCACGACCATGTCCGATCAACCGGACGGCCAGACACACCAACCATCTACCCTGGTGAACCCCACGGGTTCGTCAACGCCGGTCGCCTCGCCGACGGCTGAGCAGGCAGGTGCGCCCGACACTCCGGCGCGCCGCAAACCCCAGATCGGCGACACCATTCCTGCGGCCGTTGTGGCCGCGAGTTCCTCCGCCTCGGTGGCCAGTACCGCGCCGGTAGGGCCCGACGGTGCGCCGCGCAAGCGCCGCCGTCGCGGCGGACGTGGCCGGGGCGGTGGCGGTGGCGGTGGCGGAGCCAACGGCTCGAGCGGTCCGGGTGGTTCCGAAGCCGGTGAGGCACGCGAGCCCCGTGAAGCCGTAGCCAAGGCCGGAGGCGGCGCCTCGCGTGCCCCGCGCCAGAAGCAGCAGCCCCGAGGCGGAGGGCGCAAGTCGGTCGAGGTCCAGCCCGTGCAGGCCTTCGTCGGCGACGACGAGACCTACGAGATCGACGAGAAGTCGCTCAAGCGCCGCAGCGGCCGCGAGCGCAACGGCCGCCCGGTGGGTCGGTATTTCATGTGCGTGAGCGTGCGGTCCGAGGCCACGCAGATCGCCATCCTCGAAGGCCGCTCGTTGCTCGAGCAGTACGTGTCGCGCCCGTCCGACGACGTCGCGCAGATCCACGGCAACATCTACCTCGGCAAGGTCCAGAACGTGCTGCCCGGCATGGAAGCGGCGTTCGTCGACATCGGTACGCCCAAGAACGCGGTGCTCTATCGCGGCGATGTCCAATTCGATTCCGACGAGGTCGAGCAGAAGGGCCAGGAGGCTCGCATCGAGCAGATCCTCCAGGCCCGCCAGAAGATCTTGTGCCAGGTCACCAAGAACCCGATCGCGCACAAGGGCGCGCGCCTCACCCAAGAGGTGTCGCTGCCGGGTCGTTTCGTCGTGCTCATCCCGAACAGCAGCACCTACGGCATCTCGAAGCGCCTAAGCGACAACGAGCGCAAGCGGCTGCGGGCCATCCTCGACAAGGTGCGCCCCGAGCAACACGGCATCATCGTGCGCACCGCCGCCGAGAACGTCACCTCCGACGAGATCGAGCGCGACGTGGCCCGCCTCGTCAAGCAGTGGACCAGCATCGAGGCCCTCGCGGCCAAGGCCACCGCGCCGGCGTTGTTGTACCGCGAGCCCGACATGGCGCTACGGGTCATCCGCGAGGAGTTCAACGCCGACTACCGCGGCGTGGTCATCGACGATCGCGAGATCTTCGAGGACGTGCGGGACTACGTGGCGTCGATCAGTCCCACCTTGGCCGATCGGGTCGAGTACTTCGATCGTTCCTCCGAGCCGCTGTCGCTGTTCGAGCGCCACCACGTGCATGAGCAGATCCACAAGGCCCTCGACAAGAAGGTCTGGCTGCAGTCGGGCGGATCGCTCATCATCGAGCACACCGAGGCGCTCACGGTGATCGACGTGAACACGGGCAAGAACGTGGGTAGCTCCAGCCTCGAGGAGACGGTGTACCGCAACAACCTCGAGGCCGCCGAGGAGATCGCCCGGCAGTTGCGCCTGCGGGACATCGGCGGCATCATCGTGATCGACTTCGTCGACATGGAGGTCAAGGCCAACCGCGAAGCCGTCATCCGCAAGTTCCGCGACGCGTTGGCTCGTGACAAGACCCGCACCCATGTGTTCGACATCTCCGAGTTGGGGCTGGTGCAGATGACGAGAAAGCGCATCGGTGAAGGCCTGCTCGAATCCTTCGCGACCGCCTGTCCCGAGTGCGAGGGTCGTGGGGTCATCCTGTCGAAGGCCATGCTCGACCGGTAGCCGATTAGCGGCCGGTGCGACCGGGAATCCGGCGTGGCTTGTCGGGCCGGGTCCTGCCACCGCTATGATCGAACTCCTATGTATGCAGTGATCGCAACGGGTGGTAAGCAGTATCGCGTCGCCGAGGGTGAGCAGGTCACCGTCGAGCGCGTCGGCTCAGTGGGTTCCGAGGTCGAGTTCAGCCCGGTACTCCTGGTCGACGGTGATTCCGTGCTGGCTACGCCGCAACAACTCAGCGGTGCCACCGTGGTGGCCCGCATCGTGGCCGATACCAAAGGCCCGAAGATCAACGCCTTCACCTACAAGCCGAAGGCGAACCAACGCAAGCGCTGGGGCCATCGCCAGAAGCTGGCCACCATCGAGATCACCTCGATCCGGAAGGGCTGACCGATGTCAAAGACCAAGGGCGGCGGCTCAACCCGCAACGGCCGTGACTCCAACTCCCAGCGCCTCGGTGTCAAGGCGTTCGACGGCACCAAGGTCAGTGCGGGCGCCATCATCGTGCGCCAGCGTGGCACCCGGTTCCACCCGGGCCTCAACGTCGGCATTGGCAAGGACGACACGCTGTTCGCCACTGCGCCGGGCTTCGTCAAGTTCGGCAGCCGCAAGGGCCGCAAGCTCGTCGACATCCTGCCGCCCGTCGAGGCTGCCGCAACCGCCGAGTGACCTCGGTCGGCCCGGTGCCGGGCGACCAACCAGATTCTCGTCGAGCTGCCCACCGGCTGCTCAGGACTCGACGTCGATGCCTACGGGCAGCCGTTCGGGGGGCCAGCCGAGTTCGGCTTGGGCGGTGCGGAACGCGAACCGGTCGGTCATGCCGCCCACGTAGGTGACCGCGGCGCGATAAGCCCCAGGGCCGCGCGCGGCGTCGAGAGCGCCGGACAGCTTCTCGGGCAGCAGCTCGGGTCGGGCGGCGTAGTGCTCGACGAGGGCCTGGAGCACGTCGACCACCAGCGCGGCCTGGTGACGAGATGCCTCGCGGAGGTAGATGTGCTCGTAGTTGAACCGGCGGAAGCCGGCCAGCGCGTCGGCCGCGGGTTCGAGCATGCCGATCGAGCCCGACGCCAAGACGGCATGGATGACCCCGTCGATGAAGGCTGCGAGTTGCTCGCGTCGACTGGAGCCGCAGCGGGCGACCACCGCTTCGGGCAACATGGCCTCGGCGACGACCCCGGCGGCCACGGCGTCCTCGAAGTCGTGACAGACGTAGGCGATGCGGTCGGCCCAGCTCACCACGGCGCCTTCTGGCGTGGCCGGCACGGGACGCGACCACGAGTGGTTGCGGATGCCGTCGAGCGTCTCGGCGCACAAGTTCAGATCGGCGAGCGCAACGTCGGCGCCCCACACGGCATGGTCGTACCCCTCGGCCAGGTACGGCGAGAGGGCGTCCTCGCTCGCATGGCCACCGGGGCCGTGCCCGCAATCGTGACCGAGCGCGATGGCTTCGACGAGGGCGGTGTTGAGCCGCAGCGCGCTCGCGATGCTGCGGGCCACCTGTGCCACCTCGAGCGCGTGGGTGAGGCGCGTGCGCTGATGATCGGCAGGGAGGACGAACACCTGCGTCTTCCCCGCGAGACGGCGGAAGGCCGTGGTGTGAAGGATGCGGTCACGGTCGCGTTCGAAGCAGGTGCGGATCGGATCGGGCGACTCGGCGACCCGGCGATTACCAGCGCCGTGGGCCAGGGTTGCCCCCGGGGCCAGCGAGGCGGCCTCGGCACCTTCGCGAGCGGCGCGGTCGAGCAAGGTCAGCGGCGTCGCTGCAGGCGGCGGCGCATCGTGCGCGGTGCGGATGGATGGCGTGCCCGCGTGACCGGACATCGTTGCCGCCCAGGTTCGGGCTCGATCGCTGAGGTCGTCCACGACGACAACGCTAAGGACGTGATACCGACGATGCACGGTCGATGCGCGGCGCGGTGCCATTAGCCTGGTGTGCCGTGTCTGGATTCGTCGACGAGTGTGGTTGCAATGTCCGAGGTGGTGACGGTGGCGCGGGCTGCGTTTCGTTCCGTCGCGAGTCCTATGTGCCGAAGGGTGGCCCCGACGGCGGCGATGGTGGCAGCGGTGGCAGCGTGTGGCTCGTCGCCGACCACAACGTCGCATCGCTCCTCGCGTTCCGGGATCACCCGCACCGCCGGGCCGAGAACGGCACACACGGCTCCGGTAAGCAGAAGCACGGCCACGGCGGCGACGACACGATCGTCCCCGTGCCCATGGGCACGATCGTCTACGACCACGACGGCGAGTTCCTCGCCGACCTGTCGGCGCACGGCGACCGCTGGTTGGCCGCACGCGGCGGTGAGGGCGGCAAGGGCAACTCGCGCTTCTTGTCGAACAAGCGGCGCGCCCCGGCCTTCGCCGAGCAGGGCGAGGTGGGCGAGGAGCGCTGGCTGCGCCTCGAGCTGAAGCTGCTCGCCGACGTCGCGATCGTCGGGTACCCGAACGTGGGCAAGTCCACATTCATCGCAGCAGTGTCCGCGGCGAAGCCCAAGATTGCCGACTATCCCTTCACCACTCTCGAGCCGAACCTCGGGGTCGTGCGCCTCGACGATGGCTTCGAGATGGTCCTGGCCGACATCCCCGGGCTCATCGAGGGCGCGAGCGAAGGTCGTGGGCTGGGTCATCGTTTCCTGCGCCACGTCGAGCGCGCCCGCGTGATGCTGGTGCTGCTCGACCTCGCCATGGCCGATGGCACCACTCCCGACCGTCAGCTCGAGGTGTTGCTCCACGAGCTCGAGGCCTACCGACCGGAGCTGCTCGAGCGGCCCCGCGTCGTCGTCGGCTCGCGGGCCGACGTCGCGCCCGACGACGTGGTGTTCGATGGTCCGCATATCAGCGCGATCACCGGCGCCGCTGTACGCCCCGTGCTGGGCGCGTTGGCATCCGCGGTGCGCGAGGCTCGCGAGGAATCGGTCGAGCGCGACGGCGTCATCATCCACCGTCCCGAGGGCGAAAGCATCCGCATCGAACGCGTCGACGAGCATGCGTTCGTCGTGCACGGCCGGCCGGCGATTCGTGCGGTGTCGTTGTCCGACATGAACAACATCGATGCGCTCGATCACATGCGCGCCCGGTTGAAGAAGATCGGCGTGAACCGGGCGCTCGTGCGCGCCGGGGTGCGCATCGGCGACGTGGTCCACATCGGTGACTTCAGTTTCGAATACGAAGAGGAATGATGGGCTCGACCGTCGTCGCGAAGATCGGCTCGTCGTCGATCACGGATCACGCCGGTGCCATTTCTACCGACGCGGTCGCCAAGCTCTGCCGTGAGGTCGCTGCGCTGCGGGACGCCGGGCATCGATGCGTGATCGTGTCGTCGGGAGCCATCGCCGCGGGCTTGCCGTTGCTCGGTCTCGGTGGCGATCGCCGCCCGCGCGACATTGCGACGTTGCAGGCGGTGTCCGCCGTGGGCCAGGGGCGCCTCATCGGGCACTACATGGACGAACTGGCACGCCATGGGCTCGTCGGGGGCCAGGTGCTCCTCACGCCCCTCGACTTCATCATGCGCTCGCAGTACGTGCACGCGCGCAGCACCATGCAGCGCCTGCTCGAACTGGGCGTGGTGCCGGTGGTCAACGAGAACGACACCGTAGCCGACGACGAAATTCGCTTCGGCGACAACGATCGCATCGCCGCGCTGGTGGCCCACCTGGTCGACGCCGAGCATCTCGTGCTGCTCACTGACACCCCAGGCGTGTTCACCGCCGATCCGCGCACCGACGAGCACGCTTCGCTCATCGAGGAGATCGTCGAGATCGATGCTGCGCTCGAAGCGGTCGCCGGCGGCGCAGGTACCTTGCGCGGCAGCGGCGGCATGGCCTCGAAGTTGGCCGCCGCGAAGATCGCGACGTGGTCGGGCGTGCGGGTGGTCGTCGCGAAGGCCGATCGTCCCAACGTGCTCGTCGACGCGATCTCGGGTCGGGCCGGCGTGGGCACGGTGTTCGTACCGAAACCCCATCGGCTCACGGCGCGCAAGCTCTGGATCGCATTCGCCGTCGCAGCCGTGGGCCAGGTCACCGTCGACGATGGTGCCCGCAAGGCGTTGCTCGAGCGCGGCGTGTCATTGCTGGGCGCCGGAGTCGTGGCGGTCGATGGCAAGTTCGAGGCTGGCGACGCGATCGAGATCCGCGATGTCGATGGTGCGGTTTTCGCCAAAGGACTTGCGCGCCACGACGCAGCGACGTCAGCGTCGATGATCGGCAAGCGCACCGCGCTGCTTCCCGAAGGGCTGGCCCCCGAGGTCGTGCACCGCGACGACCTTGTGATGCTACCCCCGGGCTGAGGACGCGACGGCCGGCGACGACTGTTCGTGCAACGCCTCGAGGTCGTCGATTTCGGCTTCGAGCCAAATCATCGTGTCGGTGAACGATTCAGCCGCGGTGTTGTACCGCGTGGCAGTCGGAGATCTCCACCAACGGCGCATGAGCTAAAGCAAGCGGGGAATCGAAGTCGGCGTGTCCTCAGCGTCGACGGGCAGGCGCCGTGTATCGGGGGATCATGCCGCCGAGCGCCGCGAGGGTGGCGAAGTAGCACGCACCACCAAGGACGCCCGCCACGATGAGCGCCTCGACGCCCTCAAGCACGGTGACCGGATCCAACGCGCCGACGACGGCCCACACGGCCACGGCCATGGGCAGTGCGGCGATGAACGCCCGCATCACACCCGGCGCCAACAGTTCGATCCGGAGGCCACCGCGCAGCGCCTTGTCGAGCTTGAACCAGGTGATGATTGCCGCGCCGATATAGGACAGCGAGAACGCCCATGCGAGGCCCGCGGCATGCCACCGGAACCCGAGCACCACGGCGAGCACCACATTCGCGCCGTTCTGCATCGCGTTGATGATGAAGGGGGTGCGTGTGTCCTGCATCGCGTAGAAGCCGCGCAAGAGGAAGAGATAGACCGAGAACGCGACGAGGCCGACGCCGAATCCTCGCAACACGGCGGGGCTCGATCCGAGATCAGAGAAGTTTCCCGTGATCGCGGACGCGGCCGAGGGCGCAGCCACGAAGAGCACCGCGGCGGGCAGCAGCAATCCGACGAGGACGCGCACGCCGGCGCGGATGAGCGTGCGGTAGAGCACGTTGTTCCCGGCGACGTGCGCGAGGGTGAGGCGGGGCGTGTACGTGGTCATGAGCGTCACCGCGAGGAGCCCATGGGGCAGCTGCAAGAGCAGGTACATGCTCGTGTACGCCGAGTAGTCGCTGAACTGGCGCAGTGCGACCACGGTGATCACGAGCAGCGAGATCTGGTTGGCGATGACGTAGCCGAACGTCCATGTCGACAGACGCATGACCTCTTTCACCGCTGGGTGGCGGAAGTCGAGGAGGAACCGCGGCGCGGTGCCCGAACGGGCGACCGCGGGAATCAGCGTGATTGCCATGGCTGCTACACCGAGGGTGGCGCCGATGCCGATCGCGAAGCGCAACGAACTGCTCGACGCCACGTGTTCGATCGTGACGTCGGAGTAGGCCTGCGCGACGTAGAGCAACCCGGCGATAGTGACCACGTTGGTGAGCACCGGGGCCCACGCCGCGGCGAAGAACTTTCCCTTCGCGTTCAAGAGCGCAGAGAACACCGTGGTCGCGCCGTAGAAGACGATCTGCGGCAGGAAGATGTACGCGAGGCTCGTCGCTACCCGGTCGTACTGCTGCGCGACGTCGGCGGACGATAGCGACGTGTACACCCGGATGATCAGCGGAGCGGCGAGCGTGGCGAGCACCGTCAGTGCGGCGAGCGCGAGCATGCTCACCGTGACGATCGCGTCGATGGCGCGGCGGTCGTCCTCGGCGAGTGCCTTGGTGAAGCGTGGTACCAGCGTGGCGGTGAGTGCGCCGCCGAGTACGAGGTCGTAGATGATGTTCGGCGCAGTGTTCGCCAGGTTGTAGACGTCGGCCAATCGTCCGTCGGCACTGACGCCCGTGCTCGTGACCGCGGGGATCAACACGTAGGCCAGCGCGATGAGTCGAGCGAAGCCGGTGAGCCGCGAGAGTGCTGTGCCCATCGCGACAGCCAAGTTGTCGGAGATTGGAAAGCGCGGGCGGTCAGCGTTCACGTTGGCGCCGAGCGTACCGGACTCGCCCGTTCGGCCGAGGTTGATGCGCCGGTACCCTCTGTCCCATGAGTGGTACTACGCCTCGCGATTCCATGGCTGCACTCGGCGCTCGCGCGAAGGTCGCATCGCGCGCCCTGGCGCTCGCCGGCACCGACACCAAGAACGCCGCGCTGCTCGCCGCAGCCGATCTGTTGCTCGAGCGCGAAACCGACGTGCTCGCGGCGAACGCCCGCGATGTCGCGTCCGGCGAAGCGTCCGGCGCCACGCCGACCCAGCTCGACCGCTTGCGGTTGAATGCGGCGAAGCTGCGCAGCATGGCCGATGGTCTGCGCCAGGTTGCGTCGTTGCCCGATCCAGTCGGCGAGATCACCGAAGGGTTCACCCGTCCGAACGGGCTACGTGTCGCGAAGGTGCGCGTACCGCTCGGTGTGGTGGCGATCATCTACGAGAACCGCCCGAACGTCACGAGCGACGCTGCGGCGCTGTGCGTGAAGGCAGGTAATGCGGCCTTCCTCCGCGGTTCGGGAGGTGCGATCGAGTCGAACAAGGAGATCACCGCCGCGTTACGCGACGCGATGGAGAAGGCGGGCCTGCCCGCCGACGCGGTGATCTTGGTCGAGGACACCCGGCACGAGGCTGCGGTCGAGTTCATGCGTCAGCGCGAGAGCATCGACTGCCTCATCCCGCGGGGTGGACCGTCGCTGATCCGCTCTGTCCTCGAGAACGCCACCGTTCCCTATGTGATCGACGGTGACGGGAACTGCCACGTGTACGTAGACGAGACCGCCGATCTCGACATGGCACTCGAGATCATCGTGAACGCGAAGACGCAACGCCCGTCGGTGTGCAACGCGGCCGAGAGTCTGCTCGTGCACGCGGCGGTGGCCGATGCGTTCCTACCGCGCGTCGACGCTGCATTGGCAGGCGTCGAACTGGTGGGCGACGCGGCAACTCGCGCCCGCATCGCTCGGGCCGGGGTGGCCACCGACGACGAGTACGCGACCGAGTTCCTCGATCTCAAGCTCTCGGTGGCGGTGGTCGGCTCGCTCGACGATGCCATTCGCCACATCCGCCGTTTCGGCACCGGGCACTCCGAGGCCATCGTGACCACCAGCGTCGCGGCGGCCGACCGATTCGTGCTCGAAGTTGACGCGGCCGCGGTGCTGGTCAACGCGTCCACGCGATTCATCGACGGCGGCGAGCTGGGGCTCGGAGCCGAGATCGGGATCTCTACCCAGAAGCTCCATGCCCGGGGGCCCATGGGTCTGCGGTCGCTCACCACCGAGAAGTGGGTCGTTCGTGGCACCGGCCACGTGCGGTCCTGAATAAATCCGGTTTCACAAGCGGGGTAGTCGGGCCGATAACCTCGCCCCATGGCATACCGCTTCGAAGATATTCCCTCGGTTCGTGACTCGCTCGGCAAGGTCGATTACCTGGCCGACGAGGGCATTGCCGGGGTGGTGTACCTAGCCGACCGCTTGGCCAAACCCATCCTGGTCGAAGGCCCGGCCGGTACCGGCAAGACCCAGCTCGCGAAGTCGGTGGCCGAGATGATCGGCGCGCGCCTCATCCGTCTCCAGTGCTACGAAGGCCTCGACGAGTCCAAGGCCCTCTACGAGTGGAACTACAAGAAGCAGCTCCTGCGCATCCAGGCCGAACGAGGCAGCGAGACCTCATGGTCCGACGTCGAGGAGGACTTGTTCTCCGAGGAGTTCCTTCTGACCCGTCCGCTACTCGAAGCCATCCGGGCCAAGGACCCGGTCGTGCTGCTCATCGACGAGGTCGACCGCGTCGAGATCGAGACCGAAGCACTGTTGCTCGAGGTGCTCTCCGACTATCAGGTCTCGATCCCCGAGCTGGGCACGGTCACCGCCACACAGATCCCGCTCGTGTTCCTCACCTCGAACAACACCCGTGAGCTGAGTGAGGCGTTGAAGCGGCGCTGCCTCTACCTGCACGTCGACTACCCCGATCTCGAGCGCGAGAAGCGAATCGTGCTCAACAAGGTGCCGGGTATCACCGACAACCTCGCGGATCAGGTAGCGCGCATCGTGCGGTCTATCCGCAACCTCGAACTGAAGAAGGCGCCGTCGGTCAGCGAGACCATCGACTGGGCCAAGACGTTGTTGTTGCTCAACGTCGAGCACGTCGACGCGCAGATCGCCACCGACACGGTCAACATCTTGTTGAAGTACAAGAGCGACATTACGAAGGCCACCAAAGAGTTCTCGACCAACAGCGGCACCTTCGAGAAGAAGGCCTAAGCGTGACCGACGTCGCGGCGGGCACGCCGAGCACGGTGCCGTCCAGCGAGACCTTGCCGCGATCGTCGATGCTCGATCTGCTCAACCGGTTCATCATGGAGCTCCGCGAAGCGGGCCTGCCGGTAAGCCTCACCGAGAACCTCGACGCGATGGAAGCGGTCACGCACATCCCGATCGAGGATCGGGAAGCGTTCAAGTACGCGCTCGCGGCCACCCTGGTCAAGAACCAGTCGCACTGGCGCGCCTTCGAGATCGTGTTCGAGGTCTTCTTCTCGCTGCGCGGGGCGGAGTACAGCATCGGCGGCGATGCCGACGATGGCAGCTTGGCCGACGACATCCCCGAGGACGCGCAGTTCAACCAGGGCGAAGGCGAGCGCGGAGGCGGTGGCGGTGGGTCGTCGCTCACGCCCGAGCAGATCGCCGAGATGCTGTTCCAGGCCTTGTTGAAGGGCGACAACGCGATGATGCGGGCCATCGCCCGCCAGTCGGTGCGCCGCTACGCGGGCATGGAGCCCGGGCGTCCGGTGGGCGGCACCTACTACCTGTACCGCACGCTGCGGAACCTCGATCTCGACAACGTCCTCGAACGGCTGCTCGAGGCCACCCGAGGCCAGGCCCCCGAGCCGCTTACCAAGCTCGAGGAGCGGCTTGAGCGCGACGAGTTCGAGAATCGCATCGATCAGCTCAAGAAGGAGATCGAAGCCGAGATCCGTCGTCATCTGGTGGCCGACCGCGGCGTAGAGGCGATGGCCAAGACGTTGCGCAAGCCGTTGCCCGAGGACGTCGACTTCATGCACGCCTCTCGCGACGAGATGATGTCGCTGCGTAAGGCCATCTACCCGCTCACCCGCAAGCTGGCCGTGCGTTTGGCCCGCAAGCGCCGTCACGGCCGCAAAGGTCCGCTCGACTTCCGCAACACGGTGCGGCACTCGCTCAGCTACGGCGGCGTGCCGGCCGAGCCGAAGTTCAAGTACCCGCGACCGAGCAAGCCCGAGATCATGGTCATCGCCGACATTTCGGGTTCGGTGGCCTCGTTCGCCCGCTTTACGTTGCATCTCGTCTACGCGATCTCGTCGCAGTTCTCGAAGGTGCGCTCGTTCGTGTTCATCGACGGTCTCGACGAGGTCACGAGCTACTTCGAAGGTGTCGAAGACATCGCCGACGCGGTGCACCGCGTCAACACCGAGGCCGACGTCGTGTGGGTCGACGGGCACTCCGACTACGGGCATGCCTTCTCGGTGTTCTGGGAGAAGTTCGGCAAGGAGATCGGCCCGAAGACCGCGATCATGATCCTCGGCGACGCCCGCAACAACTACCACGCGTCGCAGAGCTGGATCGTCAAGGAGATGCAGCGCCGGGCCCGCAAGGTGTTCTGGCTCAACCCCGAGCCCCGCTCGTATTGGGACACCGGCGACTCGATCGTGGGGGAGTACGCCACCTATTGCGACGGTACGTTCGAGGTGCGAAACCTGCGCCAACTCGAAGCCTTCGTCGAGAACCTCGTCTAGTTGCTCTGGCCACAAAGGTTCGCGCGGTTCATGCCGCGTGGGGTCGTCCCCCGCGTTGGCCTTTCTCGGATCTGCCTCGGGCTCGTCCTTTGCGTTGTGCATCGACGGCCTCCGAGCGGGTGCTAGGCGTCGAAGGCTGACCCGGCGCGAGCCGTGGCCCCCTCCGATCGCATGCGACAATGGATGCACACGACATGGGGGTAGCAGTGGACACCGCGACCATCGATCTGAGTGACGCCCGGTTCGAGCAGTCGGTGCCCTACGAGACGTTCGCCTACCTCCGCGAGAACGCACCCGTGTGGTGGTGGCCTGAGGGCTCGTGCTGGGTGGTAACCACCCACGAGCTCGTCGAGGAGCTCAACCGTGACTTCTCCACCTTCTCGAGCGCCGGCGGCATCGTGCCCCCTGGTTCGACACTCAACCCTTCGGTGCTGCTGGCTATGGATCCGCCACTGCACACCGAGTACCGGCGCCTCGTGATCCCGTCGTTCATGCCTCGGTCGATCGCGAAGCTCGAGGCGCAAGCACGCGAGATCGCCCAGGACGCGGTCGACGTGTTCGTGCGAAACGGCGGCGGCGATTTCGTGCCCGACATCGCTGCGGCAATCCCGTTCCGGGTCATGGCCGATCTCACCGGCGTGCCCCGCTCGGCGGAGCTCATGGTCATGGAATGGGGCCACGCCATCGCGCCGAACTCCGACCCCGAGTACCGACCCCACGCCACATCGATGATGGACGCCCAGGAAGCCTTGAGTGCGTTCTTGGGCGAGCAGTTCGCCGAGCGACGTAAGAACCCGGGCGACGACTTGTTCTCGGATCTTCTCGTGGCCGAGCGCGCCGGCGCTCAGCTGCCCGAAGAGGATCTGCGCGGTTTCGGCGTGAACTACCTGCTCGGTGGCACCGAGACCACGCGCAACCTGCTGGGCCAGTCGCTGCGCGTGCTGCTCGAGAACGCCGAGCAGATGCGGCGGTTCGTCGCAGGCGAGGTCGACACGACCGTCATGGTCGACGAGTTGCTGCGCTTCATCACGCCCGTGCTGCACCACTCGCGTTGGGTCACCCGTGATTCGGTGAACGGCGGCTTCGCGTTCTCCGCTGGTGACCGCGTCACGCTGTGGATGGCTTCGGCCAATCGCGACCCCGCGGTGTTCGACGACCCGGAATCGTTCGACGCGGGTCGCACACCCAATCACCACGTCGCCCTCGGCGGCGGCGGCCCGCACTTTTGCCTCGGCTCACACCTGGCCAAGCTCGAAGCCGTTGTGACGCTCGAGGCCCTACGCCCGGTGCTCGACCGCATGTCGTTCGCCGCCCCGCCTCAGCGCGTGCGTTCGAACTTCATCAACGGCATGAAGCACCTGCCGATCAACGTCTCGTAACACCGCAGGTCAGCGCCCCGAGACGTCCTCGGAGGCCACGGCCGGGATACCAACGGGACACGCGGCGTCGCGGGTGAACGAGCGCTCGACCACGGTGCGCGCCCGGTCGTGGTCCGCGGGCACGATGAAGACCCGGATGGTCCGTTGCTATCGAGTGTGAGACATCACGAAACGTGACGTGCTACCCCGGCTCCGAAGTAAGATCTTTCTTGTGCACCGACTGTTTGTTGTGAAACGCCTTGCGTGTCTCGTGTTTATCGCCTCGGCCATCGTGATGGCGGTTCCGCTTGCCGCGTCGGGTGCGCCACCAGATCGGGCCGAGTGGTCGTCCTACATCGTGGTGCTGGCTGCTCCACAGGACCTGGCGGTAGTGAAGGCCGCTGCCCGGGGCGCAGGCGGAACAGCGGGCCACGAGTACCGGCACGTGTTCACTGGGTTCTCGGTCGAGCTGCCGGCTGCCGCCGCGATCGCGCTGGCCCGCAACCCGCGTGTCGCTCTCGTCGAGCCGGACGGCGCCGTCACTGCGACGACCACGCAGTCGCCGATACCGTCGTGGGGTCTCGACCGCGTGGATCAGCGCCCATTGGCGCTCGACAACAGCTACTCCTATACGGAAACGGGGAGCGGGGTTACGGCCTATATCGTCGACACGGGCATTCGCTCCACCCACACCGACTTCGGCACCCGTGTGATCGCCGGTTACACCGCGATCAACGACGGGAACGGTACCTCCGACTGCAACGGCCATGGGACCCACGTCGCCGGGACCGTCGGCGGCAAGACCTACGGGATCGCCAAGGCCGTGACGCTCGTCCCGGTGCGCGTTCTCGACTGCGCGGGCTCAGGCACGATGTCGGGTGTCATCGCCGGTATCGACTGGGCGGTCGGTCATCACACCGCGGGCCCCGCGGTGCTCAACATGAGCCTTGGCTCTGGCGCTAGCTCCTCGGTCGACGCCGCGGTGCAGCGCGCCACTGATGACGGCATCACGGTCGTGGTGGCGGCGGGCAACAGCAACGCCGACGCCTGTAATTACTCGCCGTCGCGCGCTCCCTCGGCGCTTACCATCGGTGCCACCACCGACACGGACGCGCGATCGTCCTACTCGAACTTCGGAAGTTGCCTCGATCTGTTCGCGCCGGGAAGCTCAATCAGGTCGTCCTGGTCGACATCCGACACCGCAACCAACATCATCTCCGGTACCTCGATGGCATCGCCGCATGTCGCGGGCGCCGCAGCGCGCTACCTCGCGATGAACCCAAGCGCGAGCCCGGCCGCGGTCGCGGCCGCCCTTCAGATCTCCGCCACCCAGGGCGTCGTCACCTCGGCGGGCGCATTGTCGCCCAATCGCCTGCTCTGGGCCGATCCCGGCGCAGTCGCTCCGCCCACTGTTCCTGTCGCTCCGACGGGCGCTACCGCTGCCGCGGCCGACGCGTCGGCGCTGGTCTCGTGGACCGCGCCGTCGAATGGCGGAAGCGCGATCACGAGCTACATGGTGATCTCCTCGCCCGGATCCCAGACGTGCGGCACGTCGGGCGGAACATCGTGCACTGTGGCCGGCCTGACCAACGGCGTCTCCTACACGTTCACGGTGACCGCGAGCAACGGGGTGGGCACCTCGCTTCCGTCGGCGCCTTCGAACGCCGTCACGCCTACCCAGCCGCCGCCGTTCAC
>CAFBMH010000024.1_pt1 | contig 29827 bp, 26 predicted proteins | sample 7268361 | NCBI WGS metagenome assembly CAFBMH01 (sample SAMEA6814057, study PRJEB35770) | freshwater metagenome | biome: Freshwater; feature: Freshwater reservoir; material: water | place: Czech Republic | collected 2017-05-23 | depth 30m m
CAGTGATCACACTCCAATCTTCGAGTGTTCATTCTTCAAGCGTCGCCACTGTCCCGTTTTCGAGCGTCGTCGACATCACGGGCCAGTGAGATGGGCTCCATGGCCATGGGCGTTACTTGTAGGTGTCGGCGGGTGCGGCACTTGCCACAACACCGTGTTGGGCTTGGCTTCGTTTCCCTCAGCGTCTCGCACGCGAAAGGCGCCGATGCGATTCGGAAACATCTGGAATGACTCCGGTTGGCTCAGACCGAACGCCGCGAACTGCTCAAATGCGGGTATGACGTGCCGAACGTGAAACATTACCGACATCGCAACATCCGACGCGCCGTCCGACGACCTGCCGACTTCCAAAGGTGACGAAACCATGACCAATACTCCCGGTCGACACTTTTCCGAGCCCCGCGCAACACGCGGCAGATCACAGACCGTTCTGCTGGCTGTCTTGGCCGTGCTGATCGTGGGGGCCGGTGCCTTCGCGCTGGGCCGCGCGACGGCGCCCGACGATTCGTCGACCACCGCCATCGCCAGCGGCGGAAAAACTTCCGGCGCGTCGGCGCCGAACCCGAACGACGACCTTCTCACGCAGGGCCTGGCCCTGCACAAGGCTGGCAATCTCGACGGTGCCGCCAAGATCTACAACCAGATCTTGGCCACCGATGCGAAAAACAAGTTCGCGTTGTTCAATCTGGGCGTGATTGCGCAGACTGGCGCCAAGTATGACGAGGCCATCGCCAAGTACAAAGCGGCGATCGCCGCCGATCCGGCGTTCTACTCGCCGGCGTACAACCTCGGCCTCACCTATGCGGCCAAGGGTGATCGAACGAACGGCATCGTCTATCTCCGCAAGGCGATCGAGATCGATCCGAAGTCGGCGCAGGCCTACTACAACCTCGGCACGCTGCTCATCCAGGACGGTAAGACGGACGAAGGCACCAAGAGCTTGAACCAGGCGTTCGCCATCGACCCGACGCTCAAGCCGAAATGATCTGACCGGGTTCAACCATTGGTCGACGAGCGCCGCCCAGCCGCCTGCGACGCGGGTGCGGCGCTCGCTCGCCTCAGTGCGTCCTTACAGATGCCGATAGACGAAGGTCCGGGTCGAGTATTGCGAGGAGCGTGAGCGAGTGAACACCGTCGAGATGACCGCGACCACGGTGCCGGTGGTGAACGATGTCGAGCGGTCACCTATCCTGCGTGGCCGTTGGCGCTTCTCATTGACGGAGCACTGGCCGGCGTTGTTCGCCGCGTCCATCGCATTCGGGTTGGCTGTGTACCAACTCGCACGCCCGAACGCGCTACAGGGCGTGCATGGCTATTCCGACATCGGCTACGACGACGGGGTCTACCTCGGGAGCGCGCTGCGAATGACGCACGGATTGCTGCCCTACGCCGACTACACGTTCCTGCATCCACCAGGAATCACGTGGTTGATGGCGCCGTTCGCCATAGTAGGGAGAATCACCTCCGAACAGGATGCGCTGGTTCTCGCCCGATGCTTCACGGCGCTCGTCGTCGGCGCCAACGCAGCGCTCGGAGCGCTCATCTTGCGTCGTCGGGGGACCGCCGCGATGTTGACTGCTGGCATCGCCTTGGCCTGCTTCCCCCTCGGGGTCGCAGCGACCCACTCCGTGATGCTTGAGCCGTACTTGGTGTTGTTCTGCCTACTTGGCGTCGTCACGTTGTTCGACGGTGGCGACCTTGCCGCACCGGGCCGCCTGCTGTACGCGGGCTTGTTCTTCGGGTTCGCAGGAGCAGTGAAGGTCTGGGCGATTCTCGCCGTTCTCGCGGCGATCATTGTGCTTTTCCGCAAATGGCGGACGCACCTGAGACCTTTCGTGACAGGCCTTGCTCTCGGTTTCGCACTACCGACGCTGCCATTCGCGCTCATTGCGCCAAAGGCGTTCGCGAACGATGTGATCCTCGCGCAGCTAGGTCGTGGAACGTCTGGGCGAAGCGCGTACTCGGTTGCAGAACGCCTGCCAATGATGTTCGGCATCACGTTTTCTTACCCGTCCGTGCACGACACGCAGCAAGCGAAATGGCTCGTCGTTGCGCTTGTTGCGCTTGTTGCGCTTGTCCTTGCCCTCGCGTGGCGGCGAACGACAAGGCTCGATGGGTACGTGATTGCTGCGACTGTGTGTGTGTACGGTGGCATGTTCAAACCACCGCAGTTCTACGACCACTACGCCTACTTCAGCGCCGCCTTCGGCGCGCTGCTCTTCGGGATCTGCGTTGGAAGCCTGGCGGATCTCCTCGAATACGAGCGTGAGCCACTCGGCGGTGCGGCCAGCCGGGCACTGCACGCGACCAAAGCTGTCGTGCTCCCCGTGCTGTTGATCGGCACTGGGCTGGCGGCCATTCTGATCAACGCGGATCGGGCCCGCTCATACCTGGGCGAGTCAGCTGACCCGAGCGTCGTGATCGCCAACACCGTGCCCTCGGGAGCATGCGTGGTGACCGACATGCCGATTCTGCTTCTGATCGCGGACCGCTTCTCGTCATCACGTAGCTGCCCCGGTGTGATCGACCCGTTCGGACTTTGGCTGACCGACAACGGGGGCGATCCACCCGGTGCGAAGCCGCCATTCCCATTGGCGTTCAGGGCGAAGTGGCTGTCGTGGATGGAAACGGCCGACTACGCCGTTCTGAGCGTCCGCTACAGCAACTACATCCCGTGGAGCCCCGACCTCATCACATGGTTCAACGCCAGCTATCAATTGGTCGCGGAGGGACCGCGGACTTTCGTGTACCGCCACCTGCGCTGAACCTCGCCGCGCGCGGTCACCACGCACGCTCAAACCAACTCCGCGTTGCGGGCATCGACGAGTGCGCAGCGGTGGCTGAACGAGATCAGCTCGTCTTCGCGGCGCGCTTCGACAGCGCGGCTTTCGCCTCGGCGAGGAGATCGTTGAGCGAACGGCCAGGTCCACCAAGGATGGCGGGGGTTCCCGAGCCCCGGATCCGCTCGGCAGTAGCGGCAGCGAGGTCGGCGGTGCCGGGGTTGGTCAGTGAGATCACGGCCACGTCGATGCTGTGCTCGGTGCGGAACCTCACCAACTCGTCCCCCGGCATGTCGGCACCCAGGGCGTGGGGGTGGATGTGGTCGATGCCTGCCTGCTTCGCGCGCCGGGGCACCATCTCGCCGATGCCTTTGCGGCCGAACGGGCCGCGGAACCCGAGCCACAAGTTCGGGAGATCCGCGTTGCGGTGCCCGGCGCGATGTCGGCGTCGGTCGGCATCTCGATGGGCTGACTGACCACCTTCGGGACCTTGACCTTGGCCGTCGGGATCGCGTCGAGTTCTTCCTCGTCAGTCAGCCACCCGTAAAGGTTGCGCAGCGCGATCCACCGCGAGCGCAGCGTCGCCGGCGACAGGCCGCGTTCGCGTTATTCGGCGAACCATGCCTCGCACTCGCGGCGGCCGGGGTCGAGCAGCTCAAGGTCGTTCGCGCGCAGCCATTTGAGCCACAGCTCGGCCACGTACCGGGAGAGGTCGACGGAGCACTGGCCTCAGGTGACCATCAGGTCTGACCTGGTGAAACACCTTCCATATAATCCGACCAGTCCTCGGGGTTCTCCTCGATGTACGACGAGACGATCGCCGCATCCACTCCGTCAACCATGACGAGGCCCCGCTTGAGCGGCGAAGGCTCGTTGCTGTAAAGCAGGATGCGCCACGTTGGGCGGCTGCGGATGCCACGCCAACCGAGCTGCGCGGATGCGTGCCCAACCGGGAAGCCGACCTTGCGGGTGGCGGCCACCAGTGCATCGCGCTCGTCGACGGCAAGGTTCCACCCGGCCTGCAGGTGGTACAGCCCGAACAACACGAGCCCGATGCCCACGAAGAAGAAGCCCTTGTTCGACAGGATGGGCTCGTGATCGCGCCGCCACGCCCACAACAGGATGCATAGCGCGCCCACACCGACGTACGTGTAGCCCGGAATGCGGCGCCGGCTGTTGTTGGGAAAGAGATAGTCGCTATCAAGCGCCGTGACATCGAGCTCGGCCGGCAGCTCGTCGCGCACGTCGGCATCGCTGACCGGCAACTCGGATTGCGTCGATTCGTGCTCGTCGGACATCAGGGGGTGAACGCTACCTGCACGTTCAACCCTGCGGCCACGCGGCGCACAGCTTGCGCCACGTGTCGGACAAGGGCTCGGGTAGCACGCGCACCTCGGCAAGCGCGGTGACGAAATTCGTGTCGCCGGCCCACCGGGGCAGCACGTGCACATGGAGGTGGCCGGGCACACCTGCGCCGGCCGCGGTGCCGAGGTTGATGCCGACGTTCACGCCCTGGGGTCGATAGGCGCTCTTCACGGCGATGACGGCGTCGCGCACGCCGGCGAACAGCTCCGTGTGCTCGTCTGGCTCGAGCGCTTCGAGGTCAGCGACCGCGCGCTTCGGCAGCACCATGAGGTGCCCCGAACCGTACGGGTACGCGTTGAGCAGCGCGAAGCACCGACTGCCACGCCAGAGCACGTAGGTCTGTTCGTCGGGCAGACCGCTCTGCTCGATGCCTTCGAACAGCGACAGCCCGACGGTGCGCGAGGCGGTGCGCTGGTCGTCGTCCTGTTTGAGGTAGGGAATGCGCCAGCCGGCCCAGAGACGTTCGATCATGGCGCGTCGATCAGCGTCGCGCGGCGAGGTCAGCAGCCAGACGGTCGCCGAACACCCCGAGCGCCACACCTCGCTCGACCTCACCGCCGCGCGGGTTCACACCGACGGTGCGGTGTTCGACATCGTCCTCGCCGACCACGAGCACGTACGGGTGCTTCTGCAGCTTCGCGTTGCGGATGCGCTTGCCGAGCTGCTCATCGGCCTCGTGCAACTCGACGCGGAATCCTCGCGAGCGCAGATCGGCGACGACCTCGCTCGCGTAGGCCTCGTGCGCGGACGCAACGGGCAGCACACTTGCGTGCACCGGCGCGAGCCACGCCGGGAAGGCGCCCGCGAAGTGCTCGAGGAGGACGCCGAAGAACCGCTCGACCGACCCGAACAGCGCGCGGTGGATCATGACCGGCTGGTGAGCCTGGCCGTCGGCGCCGATGTACTCCATGCCGAAGCGCGCCGGCATGTTGAAGTCGAGCTGGATGGTGGACAACTGCCACGAGCGGCCGATTGCGTCCTTCACGTCGACGTCGATCTTCGGGCCGTAGAAAGCGCCGCCGCCGCTATCGATGGTGTAGTCGAGACCGGCCCCGGCGAGAGCCTCGCGCAGCGCATCGGTGGCAAGCTCCCACATGTCGTCCTCGCCGACCGACTTGTCCCTCGGGCGTGTCGACAGCTTGGCCTGGAAGTCGGTAAATCCGAATGACCGCAGCACGTCGAGCACGAAGTCGAGCAACGACGCGATCTCGTCGGCGACCATCTCGCGCGTGCAGAAGATATGCGAGTCGTCCTGGGTGAAGCCGCGGATGCGCATGAGCCCGTGCACCGCGCCCGACAGCTCGTAGCGGTACACGGTGCCCAGCTCGTAGAGGCGGATGGGCAGCTCGCGGTACGACCGCTGCTGCGACTTGTAGATCAAGATGTGGAAAGGGCAGTTCATCGGCTTGGGGTAGTACTTGACCCCCTCGTCGAGTTCCATCGCCGGATACATCGAGTCCTTGTAGAAACCGAGGTGGCCGCTTGTCTCCCACAGCACCGAACGTGCGATGTGCGGCGAGTACACGATGGAGTAGCCGCCGTTCACGTGGCGGTCGCGGCTGTAGTCCTCCATCTGCTTGCGCACCATGGCGCCCTTGGGGTGCCACACCGCGAGGCCGGGCCCGAGCTCATCGGGCCATGACACGAGGTCGAGCTCCGCTGCCAGCTTTCGGTGATCGCGCTTGGCTGCCTCCTCGAGGCGATGCAGGTATGCCTCGAGGTCTTTCTTGGTGGCCCAGGCGGTGCCGTAGATGCGCTGCAGCATCGGGCGCGTGTGATCGCCGCGCCAGTACGCGCCGGCAACGCGCTGCAGCGCGAAGTGACCGAGGCGACCGGTGGACGGCACGTGCGGGCCGAGGCACATGTCGAGGAACGAGTCAGAGTTCCGGTAAAAGCTCACGATGCCGTCGGCCGAAACCTCGCCCGCGTCGAGACCGTCGTCGTCGGCGACCTTCTTTGCGGTGCGCTCGATGATCTCGCACTTGTACGGGAAGTCTCGGAACACGTCGAGCGCTTCCGTGGCACTGAGCTCTCCGCGCACGAAGGGTTGATCGGCCGCCATGATCTCGCGCATCTGGGCGTCGATGCGCGAGAGGTCCTCGGCGCTGAACGTCGCGTTCCCCGGCAGCGCGAAGTCGTAGTAGAAGCCGTTCTCGACGGCCGGTCCGATGGCGTTGGTGGAACCGGGGAAGAGCTCGAGTACCGCCTGCGCGAGCACGTGGGCCGTCGAGTGGCGGATCGTGTGGAGCCCGGTGTCGCTCGTGTCGGTAATGATCGCGACCTCGGCCCCGTCGTGCAACGACGTGGTGAGGTCGCGCTCTAAACCATCGACCACGGCGATGACGGCAGCCTTGGCGAGCCGTGACCCGATTGCCTTGGCGAGATCGGCTGCGGTGGAACCGGCAGGCAGCTCGCGCTTGGAACCGTCGGGGAGCTTCACGGAGATATCGGCCATAGCGCGCAGATGCTACCGGCGTGCCCTCCTGGGTCGCGACCGCTTTTGCCGTCGCCGACCCAGCTGCCACACCGAGCTACGCGACATCGAGTACCCGTGGACGCAACACGTCGACCGGCGAACGGCCCTCGGCCCGGATACGCGACGCCGCCCCGAAGACGGGCGTCATGACAACCCGAGCGATCGTCTGGACTCGCCACGCGCCACGCGGGAACTATTCCAGATTCAGTGGTGGTGGCGCAGATCCACGCCGAGCAGCGCAGCAGCAGTCGAAACACCGGTCGACTTCGCTGCAGCGTCGATGGCCGCGAGCGCGCCCGGGGTGTCGAGATCGTCGTCGAGGGCTGCCCGCACCACATCGAGCGCACCGTCACCGGCACCGGCGCGGCGCCAGCGCTCGAGCCGGGCCGCTGCCTCGTCGAGCAACGCGGGTGACCACTCCCATGGGTGCCGGTAGTGCCGGCCCAGCAGTACCAGGCGCACCGCGGCCGGGTCGGCGAGGTTCAACAGGTCCGACACGAAGACGAGGTTGCCGCGCGACTTCGCCATCTTCTCGCCGTCTTGGAGCACCATCGCCTGGTGCATCCAATGACGCACGAACGGTCGGCCAGTCGCTCCCTCGCTCTGGGCGCGTTCGCACTCGTGGTGCGGGTACACCAGGTCGGTGCCGCCGCCGTGCAGATCGATGGTGGTACCGAGCTCGCGAAGCGCGAGCGCAGAACACTCGACGTGCCACCCAGGACGACCACGGCCCCAGGGGCTCTCCCACTCGGGCTCGCCCGGCAGCGAGGGTTGCCACAGCACGAAGTCGAGCGGGTCGCGCTTCAGCGGGTCGTCGGGCCGCTCGCCGCGTCGCGGCCCGAGCTCGAGCATCTCGTGGCGATCGAGGTTGCTGAGCGAGCCGAACGTGGTGCTGCGTCCGACGTCGAAGTAGACGCCGCCGCCGCTGACGTAGGCAAAGCCTCGTTCGAGGACCATGGCGATGATCCCGCGAATGTCGGCTATGGCACCGGTCGCCCGTGGTTCGCTCCACGGGCGCAGGACGCCCAGGGCGTCGAGGTCGTCGTGGAACCGCTTGATCTCCCCGTGGCCCAGATCGAGGTAGTGCACGCCGCGCCTTCGGGCGGCTCGAAGGATGTCGTCGTCGACATCGGTGATGTTGCGCACCAGATGGACCTCGTGACCGCGGTCCTCGAGCCGGCGTTGCAGCACGTCGTAGGTCACGTAGGTCGCTGCGTGGCCTAGGTGCGTCGCGTCGTAGGGCGTGATTCCGCACACGTACATGCTGACGCGGTCGCCGGGTTCGAACGGCACGACCGAACGCCGGGCCGTGTCGTACAGACGCATATGGCGATGCTACCTCTCCCCCGCAGCCGACGTCCCGACCACGACCGCCCGGAAGATAGGGTTCGCGGAATGGGTCTTCTCGACGGAAAGCACATCCTCGTCACCGGCGTCCTCACCGAAGCCTCGCTCGCGTTCGGCGTCGCGAAGTTGGCGCAGGAGGAGGGGGCAGAGGTCGTGCTCACCGGTGTCGGCCGGGGACTGTCTCTCACCCAGCGGGTGGCCCGCAAGCTGCCGCAGACCGCTGACGTACTCGAGTTCGACGTCACGGTGCCCGAGCACGTCGTCGCGGTGCGCGACGCGCTCGCCACCAAGTGGGGCCGGGTTGACGGCGCGTTGCACGCGATCGGGTTCGCGCCGCCTTCCTGCCTCGGCGAGGACTTCCTCGGCGCGACGTGGGACGACGTGAAAGTCGCCATGGAGATATCCGCCTACTCACTCAAAACCCTCGCCGAGTGCGTCGCACCGCTCATGACCGACGGCGGCTCGATCCTCGGACTCGACTTCGACGCCACCGTCGCATGGCCCGCCTACAACTGGATGGGCGTCGCGAAGGCTGCGCTCGAGTCGTGCAACCGGTACCTCGCCCGAGCACTCGGACCCCAGCAGATCCGCTGCAACCTGGTGGCCGCAGGCCCCATTCGCACCATGGCCGCGAAGTCCATACCTGGGTTCGCGTTGTTCGAAGATTCGTGGGGCTCTCGAGCGCCGCTCGGTTGGGACGTCAACGACTCATCCGCCGTCGCCCGTTCGTGCGTCGCCATGCTCTCCGACTGGTTCCCGGCCACCACCGGCGAGATGATCCACGTTGACGGCGGCTATCACGCGGTCGGCGCATAGCAGGTGCGATTCCTCGTCGTAGGTGGCACCGCATAGCTCGGTCGTGCAGTGGTCGACGCGGCGAGCGCTTGCGGCCACGACGTCATTGCGGTCGGCCTCCATGGGCGGGCCGGGTGGTGCTCAGCAGTACTGCGCAACCACGGGGTATGGATTGACCTGGTTGCCGCGGCCACCAACGTGGATCTCGAAGTGCAGATGGTTGAGCGACGCGTTGCCGGTCATGCCCACGTAGCCGATGAGCTCGCCGGCGCTGACGTGCCCTTCGCGCGGGCCGAACCGCGAGAGGTGGGTGCCGTAGTAGAAGTTACCGTCGTCTCCATAGAGGAACCAAGAGCGGCCGCCGAGGCCGTCGGTGCCAAACGTGACGTCACCTGGGACCGGGGCGTAGGTCGGTGTGCCCGACGGTGCGATCATGTCGACGCCCTTGTGGACCCGACCGCCCGAACGAGCTTGTCCCCACGAGTCCGAGAACGATGCGCCGGGCACCGGACATACGAACTTCCCCGTGAAGGTGGGGCGAGCCGGCGTCGGAGGAGCGGGCGGCGCGTCCCGCTTTTTCGCCGCTTCGTCGGCGGCCTTCTGCTGTCGGGCCGCCTCGGCGAGACGAGCGGTCTCGCGGGCCTTGGCGAGCGCAGCTTCTCGAATGCGAATGCGTTCGGATTCCTTCAGACCTGCCACCACCGAGTTCAACCCGTCGAGCTCGACCTGTAACGCCTGCAGCTCGGCGCCGACCCTGTCGCTCTTCTTCGCGAGGTCGTCGGTGAGCTGCTTCTGCTGCTTTTGCTGCGACGCCAGCTTGGCCGACTCGGATTCGAACTCGGCCTGAGCGTTCTTGACCTTGTCGATCACGTCGGCCTTGCGGTCGCCGACCATGGTGGCCAAGGCCTCCTTGGTCACGGCGTCGTTGACGTTGCCCGCGCTGAACATCGACGCACTGTCTTCGGTACCGCCGCTCGTGTAGCGATAGATCGCGAACTCTCGGAGGTCTTTTTTCAGCGCCGCGAGCTCGAGCCGCTTCTGCTCGACCACGGCGGCGAGGGACACGAGTTGGTCGTTGACTTGCTCGAGCTGTGCCTCGGCCGTGAGGTAGGCCGACGACGCAGCGTCAGCCTTGACGCGGGCGTCGCCCACGCGCTGTGCCGCGGCCTCGGCCTTGGCCTCGGCGGCGCTGATGTTGTCGCTCTGTGCTGCTGCGGGCGTCACCACGAGGATGAACGCGCACAGCAGAACAAAAAGGCCCCGGCTCCGCATGGAACAACAAGTGTACCTGGCGCGGACGCGAGACTACATTTTGGTGACACACGCCCCAGGCGATGGGCGGCGACCAGGCACTACGCGCGCCGTTCGGGGGCGGCGTCGCGATCGCTCTCGTCGCGAATGTCGCCCACGAAGGCCTCGAGCACGTCCTCGAGCGTGACCACGCCGACCGTGCGGCCACCATGGCCACGCACCACCGCGAGGTGAGCGCGGGAGCGGCGCATCGCGCGCAAGACGTCCTCGAGCATTCGGTCGTGGGGCACGATCGGCACTCGGCGCAGCATCTCGGCCGGCAGCGGCTGATCGCGCGCCTCCGGGGCCAACGCCAGCAGATCCTTGATGTGGAGGAAGCCGACGACATGGTCGATGCCGGCCCCGACAATAGGTAGGCGCGAGTGTCCGGTCTGGTTCGCGATCCGCTCGATCGAGGCCACGGACATCCGGGTATTCACGTAGACGACGTGCTCGCGCGGCACCATCACCGTGGCCACCGAGCGGCCCCGGAAGTCGAGCGCGCCGGCGAGCAACGAGTGCTCGAACTCCTCGAGCAGACCTTCATCGTGCGAGGCGTCGATCATGGGTGCGAACTCGGCCGCGGTGTGCGCCGTGCCGATCTCGCGCTTGGGCGTGAGCCCGAATGCCCGAACAATCGCGCCAGAGGTGACGTCGAGGAACCAGATCACCGGTCGGAAGAACCCGGTGAACGTGCGGCTCACGGGAGCAAGCACGAGAAGCGTGCGTTCCGGCCCGGCGAGCGCGACGCCTTTGGGCACCATCTCACCGAGCACCATGTGCGCAGTGACCACCAGCGCGAGCGAGAGCGCAAACGCAATGCCGTGCGAGACGTTGTGCGAGAGAAGACCGATCTTGTCGAGGATCGGGCCGATCACATCGGCGACCGCCGGTTCGCCGAGCACACCGAGGCCGAGCGAGCAAACGGTGATCCCGAGCTGGCTGCCAGCGAGCTGACGGGGGAGGTCGCGTATCGTGGCCAGCGCGATGTCGGCCCGTTTGCTCCCGGTGCCGGCCAGTAACTCGAGCTTGGCCCGCTGCGACGCGACCATGGCGAACTCGACCGCGACGAACACACCGTTCGTGAGGACCAGCATCACCGCGGCAACGATTGCGAGCAGGCTCATGCGTTGCCGCCCGGTTCTGATTCGGACGCCACCGAGGGTGCCGTGACGCGCACCGACGCAACCCGGAGGCGGTCCATCGCCACCACCTCGAACCGCCAGCCCGCGAACTCGATGGTCGCTCCCTCCTGCGGGATGCGGCCGAGCTGGTCGAGCACGAAACCGGCCAGTGTCTCGTACTCGCCGTCGGGCATCGCGAAGCCGCAGGCGTCGCCGACCTCATCGTGGTGCAGTCCGCCGGCGAGCACCCATGGTCCGTGCGCGTCAGTGAGGTCGAACTGAAGCGGTGCTTCGTCATACTCATCGTCGATCTCGCCCACTAGCTCCTCGAGGAGATCCTCGAGGGTGATGATGCCCGCGGTGCCGCCGTGCTCGTCGACCACGACCGCGAGATACGCCCGCGACGCGCGGAAGTCCGCGAAGAGCTCGTCGAGGTCGCGCGCCTCGGGCACGGCGAGCACCGCGGTCATGATCGATCGCACCGGGGTGCTCGCCCGGGCGTCGGGGCTGAGACCGAAAATCGACTTCACGTGCACCACGCCGACGATGTCGTCGAGGTCGCCGCTGTAGACCGGCAGGCGCGAGTAGCCCGACTCGATGGTGAGCGCCACCAGGTCGGCCACGGTCGCGTCGTCGGCGATCGCCACCAATTGAGTGCGCGGCGTAAGCGCATCGGCCGCGGTCTTCTCGCCGAATCGGATGGATCTCGTGAGCAGCGTCGCGTGTTCGGGGGCCAGTGCTCCTTCTTCGCCCGAGGCGCGGAAGAGCAACGCGAGCTCTTCGCGCGACCGGGTACCACCCAGCTCGGCGCGCGGCTCGACGCCAAGCAGCCGCACGATGCGGTTGGCGAGTCCCTCGAAGGTCGAGATGAGCGGCCGTGCGATCTTGCCGTACATACGCACGCCGCCCGACAGCAGCTTCGCCGTGCGATTCGCGTACGCGATCGCCACCTGTTTCGGTACGAGCTCACCCAACACCATCTGCAGCACCGTGGCGATGGCGAGGGCGAGGAACACCGACACCGCCCGAGGTGGATTGGCGAGCAATGGATCGAGGAGCGCCGAAAGCGCCGGTTCGGCGAGGAAGCCGAGCATGAGCGAGGTGACGGTGATGCCCATCTGGGCGCCTGATAGGTGAAAGGACAGGTTGCGCACGAGGCTCGCGGCCTGCTCCGCCCGCCGATCACCTGCGGATGCTGCCTTCTCGAGGGAAGGCCGATCGACGGCGACGAGACTGAACTCCGCAGCGACGAACAACGCGTTGAACGCGATGAGCAGCGCACTCGCCCCGAGTCGCAAGGCGGTATCGATGACGACCTTCCTTGGCGGATGCTTGGGTGCGCCGGTACGGTCACCGGCCAGGCAATGCTAGCGAACGATGTCGATAGCCCCGGATGTAGTTCGGGTAGCGAATAGTATCGGTAGCGAATAGTGTGAGACTCGAACTGTGTGGGTGCACCACGTCGGCACGCCGAGACCACCCCGCCACAACGCGCCGAGGATGGAATGCCCCAGAAGAAAGCCGCTCCGACGAGGCCCACCTCCGAGGCAGTCGTCGGTGCTGCGCGAGCGATCGCCCGGCTCAGCCGGCGGCTCGAGGTGGCGCTGGCCGAAGCCGACCTGACGCTGTCGCAGTACCGCGTGCTGTCGTTCCTGGCGAACGGCGAGTCGCGCCCGTCGCGCATCGCACCCAACGTAAGCGTCACACGCCCCACGGTCACGGCGCTCCTCGATGGTCTCGTCGTCCGCGGTCTCGTCGACCGGCAACCTGACGAGACCGATCGGCGACGCGTCCGGCACCGGGTCACCGCAGCCGGCGAGCGCTCCCTCGCCGAGGCCGACCGCTCGGCCGAGGTGAACCTCCTGGCCCTGAGCGCCCATCTCGATCCCGACTGCGCGACCGAGGCCATCGAGGGCCTCGCGGTGTGGCACCGCGCGATCGACCTCGCCATCGCCGCGGCCGAAACCCCCGGCCACGCAACAGTCGTCACACCGACCACCACGACCCGCCGAGAGGAAACCCGATGATCGACAAGGCGGCGCTCAAGGGCACCCGCTACGAGCCGGTCGCCATCGACCTCGAGTACCGGCCGCCGCGAGCCACCATCGACCCCGCACGCGACGCAGGTTGGGTGCGCCGCGTGCGGCCCTTGCTGCGTGCGCGCTGGCACGCGTTCGGCATCGCGATCGCCATCGGAGTCGTCGCGCTGGTCGTACAGGTGCAGATTCCAGCGGTTCTCCGTAGCGGCATCGACGACGCGCTCGGTGACAAGGCCAGCACACCACTCAGTCACTACGTGTGGATCCTCGTGGGCCTCGCGGTCGCCCGGTTCATCACGGGCGCGCTCTACCGCTACCTCCTGTTCCGCGCCGGCTACCTCTTCGAGACCGATCTGCGCGCCATCGTCTACGAACACCTGACACGACTGTCGTTCGGCTATTTCGACCGCACGCAATCGGGTCAGGTGATCTCACGCGCGAACAGCGACATCCGCTCGATACAGCTGCTGCTGACCTTCGGACCACTCGTCATGATGTCCGGGCTCACGTTCGTGTTCGCGTTCGCGAAGATGCTTCAGATCCACGTAGGGCTATCGCTCGTCGCTATGTCGACCATGCCGCTCGTGTATCTCACCGGCTCGGCGTTGCGTAAGCGCGTCTTCCCGTTGTCCTGGTTGGTGCAGGCGCGCATGGCCGATGCGGCAACCATCGTCGACGAGAACATCAACGGCATCCGCGTCGTGCAGTCGTACGCCGCCGAGACCCGTCAGATCACCAACCTCGCCCGAGCCGCGCAGCGCCTCCAGTGGGCATCGGTGGCCACGACCAACGCACGCGCCCGATGGAACCCCCTGGTCGAGTCGCTGCCCCGCTTCGGCGCGGCCGCGGTGCTGCTGTACGGCGGCATCCTCGCTATCGACGGCACGGTCACCATCGGCACGTTGATCGCCTTCAACGCATACATCATCTTGTTGCAGACACCGTTCCGCATGCTCGGCTTCGTGCTCATCCAGTGGCAGCGGGCATCGGCCTCAGCGCAACGCATCTTCGAGATCCTCGACGAGGTGCCCGAAATCGTCGACCCACCCGACGCGGTCGACCTCGACGACCCGCAAGGTCGAATCGAGTTCCGCGATGTGCGGTTCCGCTACGCCTCGCTACCCGGCACCGCCGATGACCGGCTCGCGTCCGTCGTGCTCGATGGCGCATCGTTCTCGATCGCACCCGGCGAACGCGTCGCGGTGGTCGGGCGCACCGGTTCGGGCAAGTCGACCATCGCCCGGCTGTTACCCCGCTTCTACGATGTCGAGGGCGGTGCGATCACGATCGACGGGATCGACGTTCGTACACTCACCTTGGCGAGCTTGCGGCACCACGTCGGCCTCGTCCTCGACGAGCCTTTCCTCTTCTCGGTCTCGCTGCGCGACAACATCGCCTACGGCCGGCCCACGGCCTCGATGGACGAGGTCATCGCCGCCGCCACCGCCGCACAAGCCCACGAGTTCGTCATGGCGCTCCCCGATGGCTACGAGACGGTGGTGGGCGAGCGTGGATACACGTTGTCGGGCGGCCAGCGCCAGCGCATCGCCATCGCCCGCACGCTGCTCGTGAACCCTCGCATTCTCGTGCTCGACGATGCAACGAGCGCGATTGACGTGTCGACCGAGGAGTTCATCCATGATGCGCTGCACACGCTCATGGAGGGGCGCACCACCCTGGTGATCGCCCATCGACTCAGCACGATAAGCCTTGCCGATCGAGTGCTGCTGCTCGAAGGCGGGCGCATCGTCGCGTCGGGCACGCACACCGAACTGCTCGCGAACGAACCTCGATACGTCGACGTGCTCGCGCACGTCACGGCGGTCGAAGGCGCCGACGAACTGGAAGCGGGAGATCACTGATGGGATTCGGACCTGGAACCTGGGGCGGCGGTCCGTCGTCGGTGCAGGCCAACGCTGCCGCGGGGCTGCCGTTCGCCGGCGTACCCGGGCCGTTGCAGGATGCGGTCGAAAAGGTCCTCGAGACCGAGCCGGAGTATCCCGAACCGGTCATCATGTTCGACCGGGCCAACTACGACCGGCGGCCGTTCACGCTTCGTACCTTCCTGCGCCCCGAGCTGCGCAGCCTCGGCGGCGTGTTCGTGCTCGTACTGCTCGAGACGATCTTCTTGCAGGCCGGCCCGTTGCTCACCGAGATCGGCATCGACAACGGCATCTCCAACGGCAACAAGGGCGTGCTCGTCGCGGTTGCAATCGCGTACGTCGGCGCCATCATCATCAGCGGCGTTTCGAGCTGGTTGCGCACGGCCTACACCGGCCGCCTAGGCGAGAAGCTCATGTACCAGTTGCGCGTCCGGGTGTTCTCACACCTGCAGCGCCAGTCGCTCGGGTACTACACGAACGAGAAGGCCGGCGTGCTCATGACACGCATGACGAGCGACATCGAAGCGCTCACCCAGCTGTTCCAGGAAGGCCTCGTCAACTTCGCCGTGCAAGCGCTCACGCTCGTCGTGATCACAATCGTGCTCTTCACGCGCAGCGTGCCGCTTGCCTTGCTCACCTTGCTCGTGGTGGTGCCCGCGACGTTCCTCATGAGCATCTGGTTCGGCAAGGTCTCCGAGACCGGGTACCGGCGCGTCCGCGACCGCATCGCCGACGTGCTGTCTGACATCTCCGAGAGCCTCGCCGGCATCCGCGTGATCGCGGCGTACAACCGCCGCCGCCAGAACACCGTTCACCACATCAACGTGGTCGGCGCGCACCTCGATGCGAACCTCCACACCACACGGGCGAGCGCTATCTACGCGCCCGGCACCGAGGCCGTCGGCACCATCGCTCAGGCCATCTTGCTGCTCGTCGGTGGGCATATGGTGCTCAACGGCGACCTCAAGGTGGGGACGCTGTCGGCGTTCATCCTCTACGTTGGCGCCTTCTTCGCGCCCATGCAGCAGTTGGTGCAGCTGTACAGCTCGTACCAGGCGGGCCAAGCGTCGATCAACAAGCTTCGCGAACTGCTGGCCACCGAACCCGAGGTCATCGAGAAGCCCGATGCCTACGACCTCCCGCCGATCAAGGGCGAGATCGTGCTCGACCACGTCACGTTCGGCTACGGCGACGGCGCTCCGGTGCTGCGAGACGTGTCGCTGCACATCCCGCCTGGCGAGAGCCTGGCGATAGTCGGCACCACCGGCGCCGGAAAGTCCACGGTGGCCAAGCTCATCAGCCGCTTCTATGACCCGAGCGAGGGCATCGTCACGCTCGATGGGCACGACCTGCGAGACCTCACCATCACGTCGATGCGCACCCAACTCGGCGTGGTACCCCAGGAGCCCTTCCTGTTCCACGGCACCATCCGCGACAACGTGGCGTTCTCGAATCCCGACGCGTCCGACGAGGAGGTTCTCGAGGCCTGCCGCGCCGTCGGCATCGACGATGCAGTGAACCGGCTGCCGGGCGGCATCAACGCGCTGGTCCACGAGCGCGGTTCGTCGCTGTCGGCGGGCGAGCGGCAGTTGCTGGCACTCGCCCGCGCGTTCCTCGCCAAACCCCGGGTGCTCGTCCTCGACGAGGCCACCTCCAACCTTGATCTGCGCTCCGAGGCAAAGATCGAACACGCACTCGACACCCTTCTCGAGGGCCGCTCCGCGGTGATCATCGCCCACCGACTCGCTACCGCCATGCGCTGCGACCGCATCGCGGTCGTGGAGGCCGGGCAGGTGGTCGAGCACGGCACCCACGCCGAGCTCGTCGCGCTCGGCGGGCGCTACGCCGAGATGTACGCGACGTGGCTCGCTCATCTCGACCCGCACGGCGCACACGCATGAGCCGCGAGCGCGATCCGGTCGTCGAACTGCGCGGCGTCGTCCGCGTCGAAGAGGGCAACGAGATTCTCCGCGGGGTCGACTGGACCGTACGAGAAGGCGAACGATGGGTGGTGCTCGGCCGCAACGGCTGCGGCAAGACCACGCTCATGCGCATCGTGTCGCTCTACCTGCACCCCAGCAAGGGCGAGGTGTGCGTGCTCGGGAACGTGCTCGGCCGGAGCGACATCCGCCGGGCCCGCGAAAGGATCGGGTGGTCGTCGGCCTCGTTCGCCGACCTGCTGCGGCCGCAGCTCACCGCGGCCGAGATCGTCATGACCGCGCGCTATGCCGCCCTCGAGCCGTGGTGGCACACCTACACCGAGGCAGAAGCGGCTCGGGCCCGCGAGCTGCTCGAACGGGTGGGCGTGGGCACCCTCGCCGATCGTTCGTTCGCCACGTTCTCCTCGGGCGAACGTCAACGCGTGCTGCTGGCCCGCACGCTCATGAACGACCCCGGGCTGATCCTGCTCGACGAGCCGACCGCCGCCCTCGACCTTGCTGGCCGTGAGGAGCTCATCGCGACGCTCGACGAGCTCGCACTCGATCCGTCCACCCCGCCCGTGATCCTCGTGACGCACCACGTCGAGGAGATCCCTCCAGCGTTCACCCACGTGCTGATGCTTCGCGAAGGCCGAGTGCTCGCTCAAGGACCCCTCGGGAACACGCTCACCGAGGCGAACCTCGGTGCCTGCTTCGGCCTCGATGTCGCGCTCGAGCGCCGCGACGGCCGCTACGCAGCCTGGGCCCGCCGCTGACCCGCGTCGGCCGCCGGCCGCCGCGAAGAATGGTGCAGTCAGCAAGACGGGGAGCGACCGCTTCCAGATGCCTTGGCTGCTACGCGAGCAGGAGGAGGAGGCGGGCCTTCGAACGGTCGATCTCGTCGCGCAGCAGGCGTTCGACGAGGGGCTCCCACATCCCACCGCTGTAGTGCAGGTCCATGGCGAGGTTCGTGCCGCCGTCGTTCGGGGTGAGCCGGGCCCGCAGGACCCATGCGGCGTGCTTCTGCCCGTCGATCTCGCGCCGTTCGAACACCACCTGACGATCGTCCGAGCTCGTGCGAACCATGCGCAAGCGCTTCGAGCGCGACAGGGGCCCGACCTTGCCGCGGAGGTCGATGCTCCAGGCCGGACCAGGATCACCGGCTGCCGCTTCGACAGCGTCGGCGCGGGGAACGATGGTCAGCCACTGCGGATACGTCGAGAGGTCGTCGATCCACGCGTGCATCACATCGGGCGGGCACGGCGCGTCGAGGTTGGCGGTGATGTCCATGTGCGCTCAGTCTGCCCACTCGCGCAGGACAAGGAGCACTCCGCCCGCGACCCGCACCTCGAACTCGTCGCCCACCGTGACATTGCTCACGCCGCGCGTCGACGAGCGGTAGACAACCTCGTCGCGCAACGGATAGGCCAGGCCGCGCGTCTCGACGCGGACCCCTTCGGGGTGCACCACGAGCAACGTGACCGTACGGTCTGGAGCAGTGAGGAACGTACGCGTTTCGTCACGCAGCACGCTCACCGACCAACGATCGACATAGGCACTGACACGGCAGGTCGCGTACGACGGCGACGCCAGCAACAGCAGGTTCGCCAACGCGTGGTCGAGGCGTCCGGACACGCTTGCCACCACCACGATCTCTGCTCCGTGGCCGCCCTCCTCGAATGCGCGGTCGATGGCCAGTTCGAGATCGGTCTGGTCCTTCGCTGCGGGAAACGGATCAAGCACTGCACCGTCGGCAACCGCTCGCGCCACCGCATCTTCGGACACAGAGTCGAAGTCGCCGACGACGAGGTCGATGTGCAGTCCCAACGATTGTGCGTGGTGCACGCCGGAGTCGGCGGCGATGACGACGTCGAACGAGCCGAGGCGCGAAGAAAGCGCGGAAAGCGGACGCTCATCGCCCCCAGCGACGACGAGCACCCGGCGATGATGCGGCACGTCCGACATGCCGGCAGTCTGCCGTCCGTTCGTCAGTTGTGCGCCGCACATGCCAGCACGGCCTCGAGGCCCTAGCTGTAACCGTTCATAACCTTCCGTGTCTTGTAAGAGCTTTTCGGTGTGGCTCCGAGACGGCGTGCCCCGACACCGTGGCCGGCGCACGCAAAAGTGAACAGTTCTGTCACGCCCACCCATCAGCCGAAGGCCGGGTTTGGTGAGCATCAGCACGTGCTGGGCACATATGCAGGAGTGGACCGTACTGGGCTCGAACCAGTGACCTCTCGCGTGTGAAGCGAACGCTCTAGCCAACTGAGCTAACGGTCCAAGGAAGACGAACTCTAGCGCGACGCCGACGCTGCTCGACAACGCCGAGACCGGGAAGCGTCGGGCGTGGTGCTCGAGCGGAAACTAGGGAACTGGGCGAAGGCATGCGACCAGCGCAACGTCGATCGCGTACACCGCGGTGCCCGCCGGACACCCGCGAGCCATGCCCACGATGGATACGACCTCGGCGTCGTGGGGGGCCGTGCATGGCACCGGATCGAACACCGCGCCGACCAACACGCAATCGCCTGCGAGGAGCTCATACGACGAGAGTCGCCCACCGGGCGCTTCGTCGCTCTTGGTCGACGCGAACGCAGTGAACACGAAGATGCCCAGCAGCAACACGAAGATGGCGATGGTCGGGAGGACGCGGATGCTACAACCGAGCCGACCGTGCAGGTCGAGATCCTCGTCCTCGACCGTCCACGGCGGGCGGCCCGGCTGAGCGACCCGGTAGGGCTGCGAGGACGCAGGGGCAGCGGGCCGCGGTGCGGCGCGCTGCGCGGCCACGCGCCGCATTGCGGCGAGCGAGCTGTCGTACTCGCGACGAGCGCTCGCATCGCCCAGCACGGCCCACGCGGCGTTCGCCTCGCGCATCGCGCCAGCCGAACGGGCACGAGCAGCGGCTGGCGCGTCGAGGTTGCGGTCGGGGTGGTGCACCCGGGCCTTGGCGAGGTACGCCGCGCGAATCGTGGACGTGTCCGCCGTCGCAGATACTCCGAGTGCGTCGTAGTGCGTGCCCACGAGATGTTTCTAGCGCCGTGACCCGCGGATCGGCCCGAGCGCGAGAAGTCAGCCGGCGAGTAGGGCGGCCGCGACACGTTCGAGGCCCCCGATCCGGCTGGCTTTCACGAGCACCGCGTCGCCCGGGCCGAGGCAGCGTTCCCGCAGAACACCGAGCGCTTCGTCGATGCCGCTCACCGTGGTGCCGCCGTACTGCTCAACACCAACCGAGATCACCTCGATGCCGAGCGCGGCCGCGCACTCGCCGACCGCGCGATGCGCTTCGATCGACCCGGCACCGAGTTCGGCCATTGCCCCGAGCACCGCGATGCGACGCGATGCGGGAAGGGCTGCCAACCCGTCGAGCGCGGCCCGCATCGACACCGGGTTCGCGTTGTACGCATCGTTGAGCACCACCAGTCCACTGGTGGTTCGGGCGAACTCCATGCGCCATGGTGACAACTGCGGGCGTGCGAGTGCATCCGCGACGACGTCGAGCGGCGCGCCGCGTCCGACGGCCGCGGCAATCGCTGCCAGTGCATTCGCCACGTTGTGCGCGCCACGCGCGCCGAGCACCACTGAGGCGCTCCCCCATGGGGACTCGACGGTGAAGCGCGGGCGAAGCTCTGCGTCGAGCACGACGTCGCGGCTACGCACGTCCCCACGGGTCCCGTAGGTGAGGACGTCGGCCGACGTGCGGGTACGCATCGCGTAGACCAACTCGTCGTCGGAGTTGAGCACCGCGAGGCCGTCGATCGGGAGCGCCTCGATGATCTCACCCTTCGCCAACGCGACTGTCTCGAGATCACCGAACAACTCGAGGTGAGCGGCACCGACCGTCGTGACGATGGCAGTGCTCGGTGACGCGATCGCGCAGAGCTCGGCAATGTGCCCGATCCCGCGCGCCCCCATCTCGATCACGACCGCTTCGGCGTCGTGAGGCGCATTAGCCAGCGTAAGCGGGACGCCGATCTCGTTGTTGAACGACTTGGCGCTGCTGTGCGTCCGCCAATGTGAACCGAACGCCGCGGCACAGAGGTCCTTCGTCGACGTCTTGCCCACCGAGCCGGTGATGGCAACGACATGTCCATTGATGCGCCCGCGGGCGAGCACGCCCAGTTGCCGCAGGGCGAGCGCAGCGTCACGCACCACGAGCGCGGTTGCCGCGACTTCCGGGTCGGGCGCCCGTTCGGTGAGGTAGGCAGGTGCACCATTGGCAACCGCCCGAGCGATGAAGTCGTGCCCGTCGCGCGCGGCGACGAGCGGAACGAACAACATTCCTGTGGTGAGCGAACGCGAGTCCTGGGTGGCACCCTCGACCTCGACGGCGGCGGGACCCCGCACCGTGGCATCCATCGCCCTCGACAGCTCAGCAACGTCAAATCGCATGATCTCAAGTCTGGCCCGAACCTTGGCCCCTCGCGAGCACGTACGCCACTACGTTGTCGCCATGGCCGAACCCCGCATCCGCCTCATCGTGCTCTTCGGTGGCCAGTCGGCCGAACACGACGTCTCGCGCGTGACCGCCGCGCACGTGCTGCGCGCGGCCGATCCGTCTCGCTACGACGTACATCCGATCGCCATCACGCGCGACGGTCAGTGGGTCTTTGCCGAGGACGCGGCACGTGCGCTCGCTGCCGGCGCGGACACGCTGCCAGCCGCGCTCGACGCGATGGGGCCGAGCATCGATCCGTTCCTTGCGCTCAGCGAACGCGACGAGACCGCAGGGCTGGTGGTCTTTCCCTTGCTGCACGGCCCGCTCGGCGAGGACGGCACGATCCAAGGCATGCTCGAAATGCTCGACGTGGCCTACGTGGGCACCGGCGTGCTCGGCTCCGCGATCGGCATGGACAAGGCCACCGCCAAAGAGATCCTCTCCTTCCGTGGCATCACCGTTGCCCCGTGGGTCACGGTGCAGGCACATGCGCACGACGCCTCCACTGCACCCGCACTGGTACACCAGCTCGGCCTACCGGTGTTCGTGAAGCCCGCGAACATGGGCAGCTCCATCGGCATATCGCGTGCGTCCGACACCGACGAGCTCGACGCGGCGCTCGGGCTCGCGTTCAGTTACGACGAGGTGGTCGTCGTCGAGCAGGCGATCACCGGACGCGAGATCGAGGTTGCCGTGCTCGGCGATCTCGAGCCTCGCGCATCGGTACCAGGCGAGATCGTGCCGAGCCACACGTTCTACGACTACGCCGACAAGTACCTCGACGACGGGGCAAAGCTCCTGGTGCCGGCGCCGCTCGACGAGCACGAGGCGGGCGAGGTTCGACAGCTCGCACTTGACGTCTTCCGTGCGCTGCGCGGTTCGGGCATGGCCCGCGTCGACTTCTTCTACGAGAAGGGCGGCCGCGGCTTCCTCTGCAACGAGATCAACACCATTCCCGGCTTCACGCCGATCTCGATGTACCCGAAGCTATGGGAGGCCTCGGGCGTGGCCTACGGCGACCTCATCGACGAGCTCGTGCGCCTCGCACTTGCTCGCCACGCCCGCCGCCGCCGCCGCACGGATAGATAGTCGCGCTCGCAACCAGAGGTTGCTCGGCGAGACCGAACGGCGCAACGACCCAGCGTCGCCGCTTGAGGCGCCGAACTACTTGCTCGGTCGGTACCACCCCCGGCGACGCAACAAGGTAAGCGCGGCCGCAGGCCGCTCAGGCAATCTCGCCCGAACGGAGCGCAGCGAGTGAGGGCGAAGGCGCCAGCCCCGCGCGGACGAAGGCGAACAGCTCGCGGCGCAGACGAGCGAGTGAGGCCACGCCGCTCGGGATCTCGAGCGCGCGCTGGGCCCCGATGTCGGTGGCCACACCGAGCACCGCGCTGTAGACGAACAGCAGGATGAGCCGGGTGTCGGCGCGCCGGATGGTGCCGGCGTCCATCTCGTCGGCGAGGAACGACGCCGCCCGATCGAGCAGCGGCCGCAGGCGGCCACCGAGGTCGATGGCCGCCGCGTCGCCGAGCCGGGTGACCTCGCGGAGCATCCCGAGTAGCTCTGGTCGGCGCACGGCGAACCGGAACACCGCCCGCATCACCGCGTCGACGCGGTCGAGACCCGGGCCGGCGCCGCTGAGTGCCGCATCGAGCGCGAGGTGCAACTCTTCGGCCCCTCGGGCCATCGCGGCGTCGAGCAGCGCCTGCTTCGAGGGATACCAGTAGAGGACCGTCTGCTTGCGGACGCCCAGCGCTGCGGCGATGGCGTCGAGCGACGTGGCCTCGTAGCCGCGAGTTCCGAACTGCCCGAGGGCTTCGTCAAGGATGCGGTCACCGGTGCGCGCCACGCCCCGATGGTACCGCTCGTGGACCGGCTGTCTTTTCGTTCATGGACAGGATCTCTACCATTTGGTAGACAACGGGGGTGATCTCGGCGACCCTGGCGGGCAAACGCATCGCCGTGACTGGCTCCACCGGCTTTCTCGGCACGGCGCTCGTCGAGCGCCTGCTGCGCTGTGTCCCCGATGCCGAGCTGGTCCTGCTGGTCCGCCCCGGCCGACGAGGCGCCGAGGACCGCGTTCGTCGCGAGGTGCTGAAGAACGATTGCTTCGACCGATTGCGCCGCGAACTCGGCGGTCAGACGCCGTTCGACGCCTTAACCGCCTTGCGGATACGGGGCATCGCGGGCGACGTGTCGGTCGACGGCCTCGCCCTCGACGACGCGGGACGGGCGCTGCTCGCGTCATGCGACATCGTCATCCACTCCGCGGCAACGGTGTCCTTCGATTCTCCGCTCGACACTGCGGTCGAGGTGAACCTGCTCGGCCCGGTGCGCATCGCAGCCGAACTGCAGCGTCTCGGCGTCACGCCCCACCTGGTCGCCGTCTCCACGTGCTACGTCGCCGGTAGCCGCCGCGGCGAGGCCCCCGAGGAGCTTGTCGAGGACAGTCCGTTCTTCGTCGATGTCGACTGGCGCCGCGAGGTCGACGCCGCGCGACGAGCCCGCCAGGATGCCGAAGCGCAGTCACGCTCACCCGAGATGCTCGTCGAGTTCCGCAACAAGGCACGTCATGAGCTGGGTGCGGCGGGTACACCATTGCTCGCCGAGAAGACCGAATCGTTACGCGTGCAGTCAGTCACCGATCGAATGGTCGACTCGGGTCGAGCCCGCGCATCGTCACTCGGCTTTCCCGATGCCTACGCCTACACAAAAGCGGTCGGCGAACGAGCGTTGTGCGAGACCCGCGGCAACGTTCCCGTGTCAATCGTGCGACCGTCCATCATCGAGTCCGCGTGGTCCGAGCCGGTCCCCGGATGGATCCGTGGGTTCCGCATGGCCGAACCGGTCATCGTGTCCTACGCACGAGGGCTGCTCAGCGAGTTCCCCGGGGTACCCGAGGGCATCATCGACGTCATCCCGGTCGATCACGTCGTTGCGGCCATCATCGCCGTCGCCGCTCGCGGTCCCCTGCCCGACCCGAAACCCGACGTCATCCAGGTCGCGTCCGGCTCCGTCAACCCGCTCCGCTACCGTCGCCTTGTCGATCTGGTGCGCGACTGGTTCACCGAACACCCGATCTACGATGATCGCGGTCAAGCCATCGCCGTGCCCGACTGGTCGTTCCCCGGCCGTGGCCGGGTGCAACGACAGCTCGACCGGGCGAAGACCAGCATCGATCGCGCCGAGAAGGTGCTGAGCGCGCTTCCCTTGCGGGGTCGCCAGGCTGCGTTGCACGCCACCCTCGAGGAGAAGCGTTCGCTCGTCGAACGAGCCGAGGGCTACGTCAAGCTCTACGGCGCGTACGCCGAGTGCGAGGCCTTGTATGGCCTCGATCGGTTGCTCGCGTTGTGGGACACGCTCGACGCCGACGACCACGCGTCGTTCGCCTTCGACCCGCGCATCATCGACTGGGACCACTACGTCCGCAACGTCCACCTGCCCACCGTGGTCATCCAGGCGCGCGTCAAGACCACCCCGGGCGCAAAGCTCGGCCCTTCACGCTCGGAACGCCTGCGCAAACAGGTGCTCGACCCGTCACGGCAGCTCGCGGCGTTCGATCTCGAGAACACGCTCATCGCGTCCAACGTCGTGGCGTCCTATTCGTGGATCGCGACCCGCCGACTGCCCCGCGAAGATCGCGCCCGGTTCGTGATGAAGACACTTCTCGAAGCACCCGGCCTGCTGGCGCTCGACAAGCGCGATCGAAGCGACTTCCTCCGGCACTTCTACCGCCGTTACGACCACGCGCCGATCGCCCAGATGGAAGCCGATGCCGCCGAGATGTTCAGCGACGTCATACTCGCCAAGTCATTCCCGGCCGCGATCCGGCGCGTGCGAGAGCACCGTGCGCTTGGCCATCGCACCGTGCTCATCACTGGCGCGCTCGACTTCCTCGTACGACCGCTTGCCCCGTTGTTCGACGACATCATCGCCGCCGAACTGGGCCAACGGAACGACGGAACGTACGACGGCATGATGACCTCGGTGCCGCCCACCGGCGAGACCCGCGCCTACGCCCTCGAGGCGTACGCAAAGTCACACGGCATCTCCCTTGCGGAGAGCGTGGCCTACGCCGACTCGTCGAGCGACCTCCCCATGCTCGAAGCAGTCGGCTTCCCTGTTGCCGTCAACCCCGAGACGCGCCTCGCGTCGATCGCTCGCAAACGCGGCTGGTTGATCGAGGACTTCCACAAGGCCCCAGGGGCACCGGGTCGCCTGCTGCCCATCGCGCCACCCCGCCGCGGGGCGATCGCATGAGCCCCGGCGACGACACAAGGGCGATCGCATGAGCCCCGGCGACGACACGGGGCGATCGCATGAGCCCCGGCGACGACACAAGGGCGATCGCATGAGCCCCGGCGACGACACAAGGGCGATCGCATGAAGGCGCTGCGCTTCGAGCGCAAGATCGCCAAGTTCGCCGCGGCGACAATCGCCGGACGCGTGGTGCCCGGACGGGGCGCGAAGCACGGCCCGCTGCAACTCGAAGACGTCGATGTCCCGAAGTTCCCCGATGCCGACTGGGTGCGGCTGCGGCCGCGCTTGGCCGGCATCTGCGGCAGCGACCTCGCCACCATCGATGGTGCGTCTTCGCGCTACTTCGAGCCCATCGTTTCTTTCCCGTTCGTCATGGGCCACGAGGTCGTGGGTGACCTCGACGACGGAACTCGCGCCGTGCTGATACCTGTGTTGCACTGCGCGACGCGTGGCTTCGCGACGGTGTGCGACTCGTGCGCGCGCGGTGCCATCAACCTGTGCGAGCGCATCGCGTTCGGCCATCTCGAGCCGGGGTTGCAGAGCGGGTTCTGTGAGTCCACCGGCGGCGGCTGGTCGGTGGCCATGGTGGCGCACCCTTCGCAATTGCTGGTCGTGCCTGATGAGGTGACCGACGAAGCGGCCGTGCTCATCGAGCCGATGGCGTGCGCCGTGCACGCGGCACGAGCGATCACCACGGACGACATCGCGTTCATCGGTGCAGGTGCGCTCGGGCTGCTCACGGTCGCGGCAACCCGGGCGATCCGTCCCGACGCACGCATCGTCATCACCGCGAAGTACCCCGAGCAACGCGCGTTCGCCAAAGCCCTCGGCGCTGACCAGGTCATCGCACCGAACGAGCTCACGCGGACGCTGCGCAGCACCACAGGTTCGCTGGTCGTCGGCGACTACCTCACCGGTGGCGTGAGCACCATCGTCGACTGTGTCGGAAGCGAGGCCTCGCTCACCGACGCTCTGCGAGTCGTCGCACCCGGCGGCACCGTGCTCGTGGTCGGAATGCCCGGCCACACGTCGCTCGACCTCACTGCCCTGTGGCATCGCGAGAGCGCGCTCAAAGGTTGCTACGCGTACACCCGCGACGACTTCGACACGGCGCTCGATCTTGTGCGCAAGCTCGACCTCGGCCGACTTGTCAGCGCGACCTACCCCCTTCACCGCTACGAAGAAGCGATCGAGCACGCGGCCAATGCCGGGCCGCGTGGCGCGGTCAAGATCGCCTTCGACATGCGCAACGAGAAACAACGGAACGATCTCTGATGGCTACGAACAAGCGTGCCCCGCGACCCGGTTTCGTGCTGGACGTCGACAAGTCGACGCCGCCGATCGTGTTTCACCACGGCGAGGGATTCCGCCTCGAGAAGCTGCCTGCCGGCCGCACGCGAATCCTGTACCCCGCCGACCCGCTGGTCGGACTGCCCGACCCCGACGGCGCCATCCGCGATGCGCTGCTTCACCCGATCGATTGCGACCCGCTGCCCGCGCTGCTGCGTCCGGGCATGAAGCTCACCATCGCGTTCGACGACATTTCGCTGCCGCTGCCCCCGATGCGCAAGCCCGATATCCGCCAGCGCGTCATCGAAGCGGTGCTCGACATGGCCGCCGAGGCGGGCGTCGACGACGTGCACCTCATCGCCGCGCTCGCGTTGCATCGACGCATGACCGAAGCCGAGTTGCGCCACGCCGTCGGCGATCGCGTCTACGACGCATTCGCACCCCACGGCACGCTCTACAACCACGATGCCGAAGATCCCGAGAACATGGTCCTGCTCGGCGTCACCAAGCACGGCGAAGAAGTCGAAATGAACCGGCGCGCCGCCGAGAGCGATCTCCTCGTCTACGTCAACATCAACCTCGTGGCTATGGACGGAGGCCACAAGTCCACGGCCACCGGACTCTCGGGTTATCGCGCGCTGCGGCATCACCACAACGTGAAGACCATGCTCGAAAGCAAGTCGTTCATGGATCAGCACAAGAGCGAGCTGCACCACTCGAACTGGCGGCAGGGCGCAATCATCAAGGACGCGGGCATCAAGATCTTCCAGATCGAGACCACCGTGAACAACAACACGTTCGGCCACGATGGGCCCCTCTCGATGCTGCAAAAGCGCGAGTGGGAGTGGACCGCACGCGATCGCGCATCGTTCGTCACGATGCACAACGGCCTCAAGATCATGAAGACCAGCCACAAGCGCAAGATCTTCAACTCTTGGCAGGCGCCCTATGACCTCACCTCGGTGCAGGCAGGCGAGATCGAAGCTGTGCACAAGATCACTACGGAGAACGTGTACAAGCAGCAACTCGTGCCGGTGCAGGGCCAGACCGACATCCTCACGATGGGCCTGCCGTACATATGCCCGTACAACGTGAACTCGGTGATGAACCCGATCCTCGTGATGTGCCTCGGGCTCGGCTACTTCTTCAACCTCTACCGTGGCAAGCCCGTCGTGCGCGAAGGTGGCGTGCTCATCATGACGCACCCCACGCCGTGGGAGTTCCACCCAGTTCACCACCCGAGCTACATCGACTTCTTCGAACAGGTGCTGTCGGAGACCACGAACCCGCTCGAGATCGAAGCGAACTACGAGAAGAAGTTCGCCGAGGACGAGTGGTACCGCCACCTGTACCGCACGAGCTACGCCTACCACGGTGTGCACCCGTTCTACATGTGGTACTGGGGGTCACACGCCCTCGCGCACCTCGGCCAGGTGATCATCGTCGGTGGTGACACGCGCGCCGTCCGGCGGCTCGGGTTCCGTCCTGCGTCGACGATGCAGGACGCGTTCGAGATGGCAAGCGACGTCGTCGGTCGTCAACCCACCATCACCCATCTGCACAACCCCCCCATCCTCATGGCAGACGTGTCGTGAAGATCGTCGGCGCCAGCACGGTGTCGGGCGCGGCGAAGCTCGTCGGCATGGCGCGTCGTGCGCAGTTCCCATTGCGCGCGCCCACCGTGCCCCGCGGCATCGAGCCGTTGCCGTCGCGCCATCCGGTCGGCGGCGACTACGACACCGAGTGGGCTCGATCGCCACTCGCTCGTGTGACGCGCGCGGCACTGGTCGAGGGCATCATGCGCCCACTCGTGTACGTATTCGGCTCGCCCGAGCGCGTCGGCGCCGACCGCCTCGACGACATCGATGGCCCGGTCGTGTTCGCGGCGAACCATCACAGTCACTTCGATACGCCACTCATGCTGACGTCGATCCCCGACCGGTGGCGGCACAAGCTCGTGGTGGGCGCCGCGGCCGACTACTTCTTCGGCGCGCGGGTCACGGGAGCGCTGTCCGCGCTCGTGATCGGCGCCATCCCGATCGAACGCAACAAGGTCGGCCGCAAGAGCGCCGACCTCGCGCGAGGGCTCATCGACGATGGCTGGTCGATGCTGATCTTCCCCGAGGGCGGTCGCAGCCCCGACGGATGGGGCCAACCGTTCCGCGGTGGTGCGGCCTTCATAGCGCAGCGCTGCGGCGTGCCGGTCGTGCCGATCCACCTCGAAGGAACCGGGCGCATCCTGCGCAAGGGTAAGAACAGACCCTCTCGCGCACGAGTGACCGTCACCTTTGGGCCGCCACTCGTCGCACTTCCGAAGGAGGATGCGCGCAAGTTCGCCGTGCGCATCGAGCGCGAGGTGGCCATCCTCGCCGACGAAGCCGCCACCGACTGGTGGCAGGCACGCCAACGCGCGTACGCCAGGGACACGCCGCACCTCACCGGCCCTACCGTCGGCACCTGGCGCCGTCACTGGGCCGTCAGCGCACGCGACAAGACGGTCCGCCGCGCCAAACGCACCTGGCCGAAGCGGTGATTCGGACGCACTCGTTCACCTGGCCGCATGTCTCGTCGACCCTACGACGACACGATGCTGGTCGGATCCGGCTTGGCTGGTCCCAGCAGAAACGGGCAGTGCCGGCCTAGCCGGCCCCGGAGAGCTCGGGCAAACGGATCGAGCGAGTGCGGCCGAAGTTCACTCGACGAGTCGCAAGCCGCTCGGGGCCATGGACGCTTCGACACTGGGGAGCTCGACGGAGAACTCGGTGAGGTGGCCGGGAAAGACATGCTCGCTCATCAGCACCGGGCGACCGGCGACCGACCG
>CAFBMH010000026.1_pt1 | contig 28207 bp, 29 predicted proteins | sample 7268361 | NCBI WGS metagenome assembly CAFBMH01 (sample SAMEA6814057, study PRJEB35770) | freshwater metagenome | biome: Freshwater; feature: Freshwater reservoir; material: water | place: Czech Republic | collected 2017-05-23 | depth 30m m
ATCACGTTCAACAGATCAGGGAACATCAGCACCGTGATGTTCGGGAACACGTTGTACTGCCGAAGGTCCATGATCTGCTCGGTGGTGTAGCCCGAGAAGTCGAGACCGCCGCTCGCCGCGACGTCGCGCACTCGCTGAGCGAGCACGTCACGCAACGTGCTACCCGCAGGGATGTCCGGCACTTCGCCGGCATCGGCTTCGCTCGGTATCCCGATGCGGCCTCCCATCACCTCGATGAATGAGTCCCACACCTGCTGCGGCGAGACTGCGTCGCGCAAGCGCGGTGATGGCGTGCCATAGGGCTGCACGAGGCGGCCCGCATGCTCCCAGATCTCCTGCGGCGAGTTGATGTCGTCGCACATGGGCAACATCTCGCGATGGATCCCCTGCACGTGATAGGTCTCGCTGAAGGCCTCGATGCACACTTTCCAGTTGCACGGCAGCGGCACCGATACCAGCGCGGTGCACCGGAAGTCGTCGAGACCGATCCACTCGCAGTCCGCGGGCACGGGCGCGAGGAACTCGGCTAGCGGCCCGGCCGCCTGGTCGAGGTTGACGAACACGAACGGGCCCCACGTGTCGACCTGTACCGCGACGAGCGGGAAGTCCTCGTTGCGCAGCACGCCGAAACCCTTGCGCGACGGCACCTCGCGCAAACGACCACGGAGATCCCACGACCACCGGTGGTAAGGACAGCGGATCTCGGTCATGCCCGAACCCGAACCGTGGCACAGCTCGTTCCCTCGGTGAAGGCACACGTTCTGATAGGCGCGGAGCGCGCCGTCGTCGGCGCGCACAATCAAAACCGAGTACAACCCCACCCGGTACTCGAACCAATCACCCGGCTCGGCCAGATGATCGACCGAGCACGCGAGCTGCCACGCGAACGGCCACACCTTGGCCATCTCGAGGCAAGCCCACGCTGGGTCGGTGTAGCGCGACGCCGGAATGCGCACCGGCGTGCGATGCCGCACCACGCTGTCGATCGTGCTGCCGACCGGAGCGTCGTCGGTGTACTCGGTGGTGGCCATCTCTCAGGACCTCGCTTTGATCTCCTCGAGGACCTCCGCCGCATGCGTGGCGAGATCCTGGCCGGAAAGATCGTACGCCTTTACGATGCGGCCTTCAGGATCGATGAGGTAGCTGATGCGCCGGGGCAACCCTGCTTCGGCGTACTGCTCGCCGGGCTGGCGCACTACGTCGTAGGCCGCGCCCACGCTGCGGTCGGGGTCGGAGAGCAACTGGTACGCGAACGACTGCGCCTCGGCGAAGCGTCGCTGTTCGTTCACGCTGTCGAAGCTGGCACCGACAACAATCGCGTTTGCGGCGATGAGCTCTGGGGTTCGATCACGGAACCCCTGTCCCTGCCGCGTTCAACCAGGTGTCGAAGCCTTCGGGTACCACCACAGGACGACCCACTTGCCGCGCAGGCTGTCCGATCGCAGCACGTCTCCGTGCTGGTCGTTCAGTGCGAAGGCCGGCGCCTCAATGTCAGATTCGAGCATGTTCCTCCGATCAGGCACCGTGCAAAAACGGTGCGACGCGATCCTTCGGGCGGCCAATGATCGCTTTGTCGACGCGCACGAGCAGCGGCCGTTGCATCAGCTCCTTGTGCGCCACCAGGACGTCGACGACTGCGGCCGGAGTTGCGATGTAGTCGGCGGGCGACAGGCCCAGCTTCTCGAACTTCGCGTCCTTGCGCACGAGATCCTCGACCGGATCCTCGAGCTTGGCCACAATGGCCTCGAGCGTCGCGCGATCAGGCGGCTGCTTGAGGTAGGAGATCACGTCGACTTCGATCCCCTCGGCTCCGGCGACCGCCAGAGCGTTATTGGAGGAGCCTCAATTGCCGTTGTGGTAAACGGTCACTTTCGCCATGGGTCGTCTCCGGGTCAGCGAGCGAACGGAACGCCACCGTACTGGTCACGCAAGGCGTTCTTGGTGATCTTGCCACTGGGGTTGCGCGGTATGAGCTCGACGATCTCGAGCTGTTCGGGGATGGCCTGCAACCGGATGCCGGCATCGCGAAGGAACTGCTGCATGTCAACGAAGCCGAACGTGTCGACCCCCGGTTTCAGAGCGACGACCGCACACGCACGCTCGCCCGTCCTGGCGTCGGGCAGGCCGATCACCGCGACGTCCTGAACGCTCGGGTGGGTGTAGAGCAGATCCTCGACCTCTTTGGCCGAGATGTTCTCACCGTTGCGGATGATGATGTCCTTGAGGCGGCCCGTGATCACGACAAAACCTTCGGCGTCGATGACCCCCACGTCGCCGGTGCGGAAGAAGCCGTTCTCGTCGAACGCATCGGCGTCGAGCGATGGGTCGAGATAGCCCTTCATCATCTGCGGTGCCTTCGCGCGGAGCTCCCCCTCTTCGCCCGGCGCGGCGAGCGAACCGTCGGTCTTCACCGCGATGAGCTCGACCCCGGGCATTGCGAATCCTTCGGTGGTGGCGAGCTTGTCGTCGGGGTTCTTCGAGGTGGCCAGGGTGAGGATCGGCACCTCGGTGAGCCCCCATCCGGCGAGCACGCCGCGGCCGCCCAACACGCGTTGCAGGTCGGCGTGGATCTGTGGCGGCTTGGGTGCGCCGCCACCCGGACAGTTCTTCAGCCGCGGGAAAAGCGCGACGTCGGGTTGCTCGAGCTGCAAGTCCATGTACGCAAGATGGAACGCCGTGCCCGAACCAGCGTGGGTGACGCCTTCGCGTGCGAAGTACCGCGGCGTCTCCTTGGCATCGAACGACTCGGCAAGTAGCAGCACGGTGCCGTACTGGGCGGAGTTGAACAACCAGGTCGGGCCGGCGATGTGCGTGTACGGGAACGCGATGCCCGAGCGATCGCGATTGCGAGTGTCCATTCGGGCGCCCATGGCCAACCCGACCAGAGCAAGCGACGGATCGGTGTGCTGCGCGCCCTTGGGGTCGCTGGTCGTACCCGACGTGTAGAAGTACCAACGAACCGGCGCGTCGCCCGTCGAGGCCGGCGACGCGGTGATCGGCGGCAACGTCGCCGGATCACCCAGCGGCAACGCGCCGCGCGGTGCCACCAGCACATGGAGCGAGTCGCTCTCGGCTGCGACGCGCTCGGCCATGACGCCGTAGTCGAACCCACGCCACACGCCGGGCACGATGAGCAGCTTGGCGCCCGTCTGGCGCGTACAGAACGTCACCTCACGATCGCGGTAGATCGGGATGATCGGATTCTGGATGACGTCGATGCGGCTCAGCGCAGCCGACAGCACAACCGCGTCGATGCCGCTCGGTAGCGTCCAAGACACGACATCTCCGGCGTCGACGCCGAGCGCCCGGACGGCCGCGGCGACGGACTCGGCCCGGGCGACGAACTCGGCATACGTCAGCCGCTCGCCGCGCTCGTCGACGAGCATCTCGAGATCGGGCGTGGCGGCGACACGCATCGACAGCAGCTCCCACAGGTTGCCGCCGGTGAGCACCGGCCATTCCGTGTGCGCCTTGATGTGGGTCTCGTCGCCGTCGAGCCAACCCATCTTCGCGGCCAGCCCCAGCATCTTCTCGAAACCGGTCGCCCACTCCTCGAGGGACATGGCCTGAGGCGATGCGCCGGCCTGCGCGACGAGCCAGGACTTCGAGATCCACACGTGGTTCGGATCGCGGCCGCGACGACCGGCGCCGTGTAGTTCGAGGAGATCACCGAGCTCGTCGTCGCCGCCAGCACCGGTGGCCGCAACCTGAAAGGCCCGGAAGTTCGCACTATCGCGCAACACAACCGTGCCGCCGGCCAGGTCGACCGCGATCTCCATGCTTCCTCCTCGCGGCGGCCGCACCCGCGAACCACAGCGAGGGAAACCGTACCCTGCGAGACTCACCGGATGGGCATCTACGCAGACCAGGTCCTTCCTCGACTCATCGACAAGCTGTGCGGCGCGAAGGACATGACCGTCCTGCGCGAACGAGCCGTCGAAGGGCTCCACGGCACGGTCCTCGAGATCGGGTTCGGGTCGGGCCTGAACGTCCCCGTCTACCCACCCGAGGTCGAGCGCGTCCACGCCGTCGACCCGGCGGTGGTCGGGCGCAAGCTCGCGGCCAAGCGCATCGCCGCGTCGAAGGTGCCCATCGACTTCGTCGGGCTCGACGGCCAGCAGATCCCACTGCCCAACGCGAGCTGCGACACCGCATTGTCGACCTACACGTTGTGCACCATCCCCGACCCGGGCCGCGCACTGGCCGAAGTGTTTCGCGTCCTGAAGCCGGGCGGCACCTTCCACTTCGTCGAACACGGTTTGGCGCCCGACGCCGAGGTCGTGCGCAAGCAGCACAAGTACGAACCGCTCAATAAGCGGCTCGCCGGAGGCTGCCACCTGACGCGCGAGCACTGGGCGCTGCTCGAGGCGGCCGGGTTCGAGCTCGACCGCCGCACCGCCGAGTACGGCAAAGGGCCCAAGCCTTACGCGTTCCACTACATCGGCATGGCGCGCAAGCCGGCGTGAACCCCGCGATCTCGAGCGGGAAGTCGTCGGGGGACATTTCGCGGACCGCGAGGACCACGCGCTCCTCTCGGCAGCTCAGTTGCGTCCCATGAGGCCGCCGAGCACGCCTCCGGCGCCGGCCCCGCCGCCAGTGGACCCGATCATGCCCTGGATCCAACCCACGAGCTCGGAGGGGTTGCGGGTCTGCGTCATGACCTTGCCCGGGCCAACGAAGTCGAACACCAGACCTTCGCCGCTCTTGAACGACTGCACCATGCCGCCCGCGACCTTGCGCAGTGTCGTCTGCACGGACTCCTCGTAGGCCACCATGTGGCCGGTGTCAACGGTGATCGACTGGCCGGGCTGGAGGTCCCACGTCTCGATCGCGCCGTAGCACGCCATCACGAGGGAACCGGAACCCGAGGCTCGGAGGATGAAGCCACCCTCGCCCCCGACGAGGTTCTTGAACCCGCCCCACTTGGTGTCGAGCGTGATCGGCACCGCCGACGCGAGCCAAGAACCGCGCGACACGAACATGGCCTTGTCGGGCGCGATATCGATGGTGAGCAGATCGCCCGGGAGTCGTGCCGCGACGTCGACGAAGCCACCCTGGGCCGGAGCGGTGTAAGTACTGACGAAGAACGACTCGCCGCCGGCGACCGCACGCTTGGCCGCCTTGAGGAAGCCACCGTCCATCTTCGATTCGAGGAGCATGCCGCCCGACATCGCGTACATCGCGCCCGCCTCGACCTTGACTTGCTCCGCTCCCGCAAGCGCGATGCGGGCCACTCCGAACGAGGGGGTGTGGCGCGTGGTGACTTCCATCGTGACTCCTGGTTCTGCTGTCTTACATGCCGCGCCGCTACATGGAGCGCCGCTACATGCCGCGCCATTGTGGCGTACGGCGCTCGCGGAAGCTCTGCACACCTTCCTGCATGTCCTGGGTGCGGGTGATGAGCTCGACGGCCCACGCCTCTTCCTCGAGGATCGTGCGACGATCGACATCGAGGCTGCGGTTCAACAGCCACTTCGAGAACATGTAGCTCGTCGTGGGGCCCGACGCGAGCCGCTCGGCCCACTCGGTGGTCGCCGCGATGAGGTCGGCACCCGGCACGACCTTGTTGCACAGACCTATTTCGAGCGCGCGCGCCGCGGGCACATCGTCGGCGAAGAACACGAGCTCCTTCGCCTTCTGTAGGCCGATGAGCCGCGGCAGGATCCACGTTCCGAGACCATCGGGGATGAGGCCACGCCGAGCGAACACCTCGATGAACTTCGCATGGTCGGCCATGATCACGAGGTCACAGCACAGCGCGAGGTGCACGCCCACCCCGGCCGCCGTGCCGTTGACCGCGGCGATGATCGGGATCTCACAGTCGAGGATGGCCGGCATCAGCTGGAGCTGACCGTTCAGCATCATGCGCCGCGCCGCGCCGACGATGTATTCGGGTGCGTCGGCCGGGCGGGCGAACGTGCGGTCCGACTTGATGTCGGCGCCGGGGCAGAACATCTTCTCGCCGGTCGCGGTGATCACCGCTGCCCGCACCTCGTACTGGCCGTTGAAGCCGTTGATGATGTCGCGCATGCCGTCGCGGATCTCGGGCGTCATCGAGTTGCCATTATCGGGACGATTGATGGTGATCCACGCCACCCCGTTCTCCTCGCGATACAGCAGCTCGTCATTCGACATGGGTGACTCCCTCGACTTCCCGGTACGACGGCCGCAGCCTAGGAGACGCGGCGTCTTCTAAGCTGCGCCACCGAGGGGCCACGACTGACAGGGGGACACCATGGAGTTACCAGAGCATCGCGTCGTCGCGGACGGGCTTCGATTCCCGGAAGGCCCCGTGGCGCTGGCCGACGGCACGGTGCTGTTCGTCGAGGTGCAAGGCGGCACGCTGAGCCGGGTTCCGGCCAACGGGGGCCCGGTCGAGGTGGTCGCCGAACTCTGCCCCGGCGGCTACGGCGGTGCAAACGGCGCGGCGATCGGGCCCGATGGGGCGGTGTACGTGTGCAACAACGGCGGCTTCTTCTGGGGCGAGATGAACGGCCGGCTCATGCCGATCAACATGGCCACCGGTACCAACGTGCCACCCGGGTTCACCGGCGGCTGGATCGACCGGGTCGACCTCATGACCGGCACACACCAGGTGCTTTACTCGGCGTGCGACGGCAAGGCGTTCACCGGTCCGAACGACCTCGTGTTCGATTCGAGCGGCGGGTTCTGGTTCACCGACCATGGCAAGGTCCACGCCGATCGTTGGGACAAGGGCGCCGTGTACTACGCCTCACCCGACGGCTCCTCAGTCGAGCGCAAGATCTTTCCGTTGAACGGCCCGAACGGGGTCGGCCTGTCGCCCGACGAATCGGTGCTGTACGTCGCCGAGACGAACACCGGACGCCTCTGGGCCTTCGACCTCGACGGCCCCGGTGCGCCGCGTCCCGTCGAGCGAGGCCACGGCGGCCGGTGCATCGCGAACACGCTCGGGCACCTCGACTCGCTCGCGGTCGAGGCCGATGGCACCGTGTGCGCGGCGGCGATCAGCCAGGGCATCCTCGTCGCTCCGGTCGACGGCTCGGCCCACCACCACATGCCCATGCCCGACTACGCGTGCACCAACATCTGCTTCGGCGGCCCCGAACTGCGCACGGCGTACATCACCCTGTCCGGGATCGGGCAACTCATCGCCGTCGACTGGCCCCGCGCCGGTCTCGCGCTCGCTTACTGACGTACGTGACTGCTCCTTGCGTCACCGAGAGGACAACCATGCCCCGCATCGAATACGACACCGTCGACCAGATGGTCCGCGGACGAGCCGGTGAGTCCACCACGGCGGTGCTGTTCGAAGACGAGCAGTACACCTGGGCCGAACACGTCGAACTGTCCGCAGCGCGCGCAGCACTCGCTCGTTCGATCTGTGGTGATGGCCGCACTCACATCGGTTACCTGCTCGACAACATCCCCGAGCTGAGCTTCTGGCTCGGCGCGGGTGCAGTCAGCGGCATCCCGCTCGTGGGCATCAATCCCACGCGTCAAGGCGCAGAGCTGGCGCGCGACATCACCCACACGCGCTGCGGCCTCATCGTGACCGAGTCGCGGTCCGTCGGTCTGCTCGACGGGCTCGATCTCGGCATCGACCGCGATCGCATCCTCGTCGTCGACACACCCGAGTTCGCGGAACGGGTCCGCGCGTTCGAAGGCGCCGAGCTCCCCGATGCACCCGTGGCCGCCGACGCGCTGGCGCTGTTGATCTTCACCTCCGGAACGTCTGGCGCGCCGAAGGCCGTGATCACCTCGCAGGGCCGCTGGGCGCGTACGGGCCGCGTGATCTCGATGACGCAATCGCTCACCGCCAGCGATGTCGGCTACATGGCCATGCCGATGTTCCACTCGAACGCGTTGTTCGCCGGCTGGTCGCCCATGGTCTACGCCGGTGGCGCGCTCGCGATGCGTCGCAAGTTCAGCGCATCGGGATTCCTGCCCGACGTGCGTCGCTATGGCGCCACGTTCTTCAACTACGTCGGCAAACCGTTGACCTACATCCTCGCCACGTCCGCGGCCGACGACGACCGCGACCACCCGTTGCGTTGCGTGTTCGGCAACGAGGCTGCGGAGCGCGACATCTTCCGCTTCAGCGATCGGTTCGGCGTGCCCGTCACGGACAACTACGGGTCCACCGAGAGCGGCGCGGGCGTACAGCGCCAGCCCGACCAACCGAAAGGTGCGCTCGGCCGCGCCGCCGAAGGCACCGTCGTGCTCGACCCCGAGACCCTCGAGGAGAAGCCGCCCGCGGTATTTGACGAGAACGGGCGCTTGCTGAACCCCGAGGCGTGCATCGGCGAGATCGTCAACAAGGCCATCGGCGAGGGATTCGAGGGCTACTACAACAACGACGAGGCCAATGAGCAGCGCATGCGGCACGGCTGGTACTGGACCGGTGATCTGGGTTACCGAGACACCGCGGGTTGGTTCTACTTCGCGGGGCGCGACTTCGAATGGTTGCGCGTCGACGGCGAGAACTTCTCGGCTGCGCCGATCGAGATGATCGTGGGCCGCTTCCACGGCGTCATCCTGAGCGGGGTCTACGCGGTGCCCGACGAGGAGGTCGGCGATCAGGTGATGATCGCCGTCCAGATGCACTCGCTCGACGCGTTCGAACCTGCGGCATTCGATGCGTTCCTGGCCGCGCAGCCCGACCTCGGCACCAAGTGGTCTCCTCGCTACGTGCGGGTCACCACCGAGCTCCCCATCACCCAGACGTCGAAGGTCCTGAAGCGGCAGTTGCGCGGCGAGCGCTGGGAATGCGGCGAGCCCGTCTATTGGCGGCCCACCAAGAACGCGCCGCTGCAGTTGATGGTCCCGGCCGATCGCGAGGCGGTGCGCGCCGCGTTCGCCACCCGCGATCGCCTCGGTGAGCTCGACAAGGTCTGAACGCGGTCAGCGGGCGCGGGCTTCGGCCGCGATGCGTGCGCCGATCTTGGCCAGTTGTTGGCTGCCTCCACCGAAGACGTTCTCGAGCTGCTTGACCCAGATGAAGGCGCGGTGCACCGGGTAGTCGACGTCGGCGCCCATGCCGCCGTGCAGGTGCTGAGTGGCGTGAACCACGCGCTGGCCGCCCTCGGCGGCCCAGTACTTCGCGACCTCTACCGCGAGGCCGGCATCGAGCTGCGCGTCGAGGCGCCACGCGGCCTGCCACAGCGTGACCCGCATCGCGTCGATGTCGATGTAGGCATCGGCGGCGCGGATCGCGACGCCCTGGTTGGTCGAGAGCGGGCGGCCGAACTGTGTGCGCTGGCTCGTGTAAGCCGCAGCCATGGCCAACGCGTTCTCGCACGCACCGAGCGCGACGGCACAGTTGGCCACGTTCACCCGTTCGAGCGTGGACGCCACGATGCCGGCACCCGCACCGACCCGGCCGATCACCGACTCCTCGCCGACGGCCACCTGGTCGAACCGCAACGTGGCATGGATCTCGCGATTGGTAGTGACGGCGTCGACCCGCGACAGCCCCGGAGCATGCGCATCGACGATGAACACGGTGAGCGTGCCATCGTCGTGCGCCGCGGGTACGAGCACCGCGGCAGCGACCCGCATCGCAGGTACCGCGATCTTGGTGCCCTCGAGCTGCCATCCGTTCGCGGTGCGCGTGGCCCGCACCGACGACCGGCTGGTGACGTTCGCGCCTCGCTCGGCGTATGCGCCGCTGAGCACTGCCGTTCCTGACGCCACTCGCGGCAACCACTCGTCGCGCAGCGCGTCGCTGCCGAACGCCGCGAGCGGGAAGGCACCCATTGCGAGCGTGGGCACCAACGGCACCGGAGCGACAAAGCGACCCTGTTGCTGGGCCACGAGCGCCAGGCCGACCACGCCGAACCCGATGCCGCCGTGGGCATCGTCGATCGCGACGCCGAGCAGGTTCGCCTCGGCGAGCTGGGCCCACAACGCACGATCGAACCGGTCGTCGGTCGACTCGACCGCTTTCAACTGCTCGACCGCAGTGCCGCCTCGAAAGATCTGCTCCGCGAGTTCGGTCAGTGCGAGCTCGTCCTCGGTGAAGGTGAAGTCCATCGTCTTCCCGCTCCTCAGCGACTCGTGCGCGTCATGCCGAGACCCATCCACGCCACGATCTCGCGTTGGATCTCGTTGACCCCGCCCCCGAAGGTGTTGATCTGCGCGGTTCGGCCCATCGATTCGACCGTGCCGTGCAACACCGCACCCGGCTCCCCTTCGCGCAGGTGCGCCTCGGGGCCGAGGATGTTCAAAAGCGCGTGGTAGATGTCGTTGATCGCCTCGGTGCCGTAAACCTTGACCGCGGACGAGGTCTGCGGCTTCAGCGCTCGGTTCGCGACATCGACCGTCATGCGCCAGTTCAGCAGCTTCATCGCCTCGAGCTTGACCTTGCACCGGGCGAGATCGAACTGCACCCAGGGCAGGTCGATCATGAAGCCGCCTTCGCCCGATTCGCCCTCACCCGATGTGGTGGTCGCCGCCCACTGCACGACGTCGTCGTACAACCGGAACGCCTGCGCGCCGACTGCGGCGAGGCCGACGCGCTCGTGGTTGAGCTGCGTGGTGATGAGCTTCCAGCCCTCGTTCTCGGCGAACACGAGGTTGCCCACCGGTACGCGCACTTCGTCGTAGTAGGTGGCGGTGGTCGTGGCGTGGCCGACCGTGACGATCGGGGTCCACGAGAACCCTGGGGATGACGTGGGCACGATGATCAGCGAGATGCCCTTGTGCTTCTTCGCGTCGGGGTCGGTGCGACATGCGAGCCATATGTAGTCGGCCTCGTTCGCGCCCGAAGTGAACAGCTTCTGGCCGGTGATGACGTACTCGTCCCCGTCGCGCACGGCGCGGGTGGCGAGCGATGCGAGATCGGTGCCGGCCTCGGCCTCGGTGTAGCCGATGGCGAAGATGCACTCACCGGCGAGGATGCGCGTGAGGTACTCGGACTTCTGCTCGGCGCTGCCGTATTCGATGAGTGTCGGCCCGACGGTGTTGAGGGTGACGAACGGCATCGGGCAGCCGGCCCGCTGGGCCTCGTCGAAGAAGATGAACTGGTCGGTGGCCGGACGACCGTGGCCGCCGTACTCCTTCGGCCAGCCGAGGCCGAGCATGCCGTCTGCGCCCATACGGCGAAAGAGTTGCCGCCGGATCGGGCTGGTCTCATGAGCACCGATCAGCGCCTCGCGGACCTGATCAGTGATGAGACCTCCGAAGTAGGCGCGCAGCTCTTCGCGAAGTGCTTGTTGTGCAGGCGATTCCTGCAGGTACACGAGCGACCTCCCCGAACCGAGCGACGTGCTCGGACGGTAGCCGCCGAGGCGGGATCAGATGGCGTCGGCGCCACGCTCGCCGGTGCGGATTCGGGCGAGGCTCTCGACGTTGGTGACCCACACCTTGCCATCACCGATCTTGTCGGTGCGGGCGGCGCCCAGGATCGCTTCGACCACGCGGTCGGTATCGGCGTCGTCGATCACGACCTCGATGCGGGTCTTCGGGGTGAAGAGCACCTTGTACTCGGTGCCCCGGTAGGTCTCACTGTGGCCGCCCTGGCGGCCGAAGCCCTGGACCTCGGAGATGGTCATGCCCTGGACGCCGACGGCGCTGAGGGCGTCCTTGACCTCGTCGAGCTTGAAGGGCTTGATGACTGCGGTGACGAGCTTCATGACTGGCCTCACTGGTTCGGTGCCGGTGGCGATTGCCACCCGGGGTATGACACAAACTCTACGATGAGCCTGTTTGTATGACCATCTTTCTGACGTTTATACGACATGAAGAATGTTTGTATCGATACATTGATGCAATGGCGTCCCGACAGCCGGCGATCATCGGATTCCGCGACACCCGAGGGCGCGAGCGGCGCATGACGTTGCGCCTCGACCCGGCATCGCACATCCCCCCGTACGAGCAGCTGCGCGCCCAGCTTTCGGTGATGGTTGCCGTAGGCCATCTCGAGCCCGGAACCCGGCTGCCCACCGTGCGCGATCTCGCCGCCGCACTCGAGGTCTCGCCCGGCACTGTGGCCCGGGCATTTCGCGAACTCGAGCACGACCGCTTGCTCGAAGGCCGCGGGCGGCGCGGCACGTTCGTGGTCGACGAGCCGCCCGACTCCGAGCCGCTCGCCGAACGTCGCCGACGCGTCACCGAGGCCGCGAACACGTTTGCATTCGCGGCGCGTCAACTCGGCGTGGGCCTCGACGCGGCGACCGACGCAGTGCGTGAGGCCTTCGCTCAGCTCGCCGTCGGCGAACAGGCGTCGAGCGAACGAACGTAAGCTTCGGCCATGTCGAGTGACCTCTCCGCAGACCACGTTCTTCGCACCACACGGGCCGTCCGCAAGCGACTCGATTTCGATCGCCCGGTACCACGAGAAGTCATTCGCGAGTGCCTCGACATCGCACTGCAGGCACCCACCGGTTCGAACCGGCAGAACTGGCACTTCGTGGTCATCACCGACGAGGCCCAGCGCAACGCGATCGGTGACCTCTACCGACGTGCCATCGGCGCCGCGCAGGCCGACGTCCGGGCGCTCACCCGCATCGACCCGGCCGATGCCGATACCTACGAGGCCCAAACCACACGGGTCAACAACTCGGCGCACTGGTTCTTCGATCACGTCCAGCGTTCGCCGGGCATGTTGATCCCGTGCATAAGCGGCCGCATCGATGGCCCCTGGCGCATGGCCACCGCCAGCCACGTCGGCTCGGTCATCCAGGCCGCGTGGAGCTTCATGCTCGCGGCACGCGCCCGCAACATCGGCAGCGTGTGGACCACCGTCCACCTCGCACTCGAGGAAGAGGCGGCCGAGATCCTCGGCATCCCCTATGCCGATGTCATGCAGGTCGCGCTCATCCCGTTCGGCTACGTGGTCGGCAACCCCTTCAAGGAAGCCGAGCGCGAGCCACTTGATCTCGTGACCCACTGGGACCGTTGGTGAGGCTCAGTCCAGCTCGTCGATGATCTCGACGATCACCATGGCCGCGAATCCGTAGGCGCCGGGCGAGAACTCGCCCCAGCCGTTGGCCGCGAAGTTGTTGGCCGCATCGAAACCGTCGAGGTCGCTTGCGATGCCGAGCGTGCCGATGCCCTTACCCGCGAGGATCGCGCTACCCGGACCCCCGAGCACCAGGTCAGACGGTGGGAACTGTCGCCGCCTGCTTGGCTTGGAAGTGCGGGATGACCTTGGTGCCAAACTGGCGGATCGTCTCGAGCATCACGTCCTGGGGCAAGGTGCCCATCTGGATCATGCACATGATCTCGTCCGCGCCGATCTTCTCGAGCTCCTCCACGTAGCGGATCGCGTCCTCGGCATTGCCGTACGCGTGGTCGATGTTGAACGTGCTCGTGGAGCTCGCGGTGACCGGGATCTGCATCTCGCTGATGCGGGCAACGACGTTGCCCTTGGCCTGTTCGATCAGCGCCGCAGTGTCCTCGTCGTCGCTACCCGGGTTGGGGGGCGGCGTTCCGAGGTTCCAGTGCATGATCGCCTCGGCGAAGAATCGCTGGGCACGCGCGCCGTACTTGTAGGCCTCGTCGCGATCATCGAGGATGACCGTGGGGCACAGCGCCGAGAACCAGTCGTTCGGATGATCACTGACGAATCGCTCATCGGTGCGCGTGGCGATGGTCTGGTCGTAGACCTCGCGCATGCCACGAATCTCCTCGGCGCCGGCGAAGCCGAGGACCAACGCCCCCACACCCAGCTCCGCGGCGAGCCGGACCGTGTCCTTCTTGGTGCAGGCCATGAAGAGCGGTGGATGCGGGTCTTGGACCGGCCGCGGAAGGATCGGGTGCGGCGCGATGTCGAGCGAACCGTGCCATTCGAACTCGTCGTTGCGCCAGCAGTTCGAGATGATGCGGAGCGATTCCTCGAGCTGGGCGTAGGTGTCCTCGGGGTTCACCCCGAACGCCGACATCTCTTGCAGCGTCGCGCCGCGACCCGCGCCCACGTCGACACGTCCATTCGAGAGCACGTCGAGCATGGCGATGCGCTCCGCGGCGCGCAACGGGTGGTTGTAACCGAACGGCATGCACACGACACCGTGACCGATGCGAATGCGTTCGGTGCGCGCCGCGACCCACGTGAGGAAGATCTCGGGAGCCGACATGTGGGCGTACCACTTGAGACAATGATGCTCGACCGCCCAGATCCGGTCGAAGCCCACCTGTTCGGCGAGCACTGCCTGATCCACGCAATCGCGGATGCACTGCTGCTCGTTCTCCCGGGTCGGGAACGCCATCTGTGCTTCGAAGATCATCGAGAACTTCACGTGCATGCCCCCACTCGCGGCCGCCCCCACGACGACATGTTACTAATTGTAACATGTCCATCCCGGCCACTGCGTACGCGCTCCTCGGGCTCCTCTCGTTCGACCGCGAACTCTCGGGATACGACCTGAAGAAGTGGGCCGACTCGAGCCTCCGCTTCTTCTATTGGTCGCCCGCGATCAGCCAGATCTACAGCGAGCTCAAGCGTCTCGACGCAATGGGCTACGTCACCTCTCGCGAAGTGCCGCAGGACGAGCTGCGCAACAAGCGCGTGTACCGCATCACCGACGAGGGACGTGCTGCGCTCGTCGAGTGGGTCGAACACGACGACGTCGAGCCGCCGATGCTCAAGCACTCACCGCTGCTGCGCGTGTGGCTCGGGCATCTCACCACGCCCGCCCGGTTGCGCGCGATCCTCGAGTCGCATCGTGTGTACGCCGCGCGCATGCGCGACGACGCGCTCGGCGCGGCCACGTCCTCGGCGCCCCGGCCCGGCATGGAGTTCCCGGCGGTCGTGACCGCGTGGAGCGCTCGCTACTACGAACGCGAGATCGAGATGATCGACGAGTTGCTCGCCGAGATCAGCGAGCTCGAGTAGCTACTTCGGGATGTCGCGGAACGGAATGTTCTTGTCGACGCGCGGCTCGGGTGGGAGTGCCAGCACCTTCTCGCCGATCGTGTTGCGTTGGATCTCGTCGGTGCCGCCGCCGATCTTCGAGCTCCACTGGCCGAGGAACTCCATCTGCCAGCGCCCCCCGTCGAGCGCGTCGGCGCCGGCCAACATTCCGCCTGCGCCTTGCATGGCGAGCACCAGATCGCCTTGCCCGCTCATGTGCTCGGATACCAACAGCTTCATGATCGAGCTCTCAGGCCCCGGGGCGACACCTCGCGCCGTGGCCGTGCGCACGCGATAGCCGAGGAACTTGAGGATCGCGCTGCGCGTATAGGACCGCGCGAGATCCTGGCGCAGCGCCGGCGATCTGTGGGAACCGGTGCGCCGGGCCAGATCGGCGATCTCGGTGAAGTCGCCGCGGGTCGCGCCGCCGATGAGGGTGCGCTCGTTCGAGAGCGTGGTCATCATGGGGCCCCAACCGGCGTCGATCTGCCCGATGATGTTCTCGTGCGGGATGCGCACGTCCGTGAGGAACACCTCGTTGAAGTGCGCCGCGCCGGTGATCTGGCGCAGCGGCCGCACATCGATGCCCGGGGTGCGCATGTCGACGAGGAAGTACGTGATCCCGCGATGCTTCGACGCGTCGAGGTTGGTGCGCGTGAGCAGGATGCCCCAGTCGCTGTAGTGCGCCCCGGAGTTCCACACCTTCTGTCCGTTGACGATCCACTCGTCGCCGTCGCGTACCGCGCTGGTCGCCAGGCCACCGAGATCGCTGCCCGCGTTCGGTTCGGAGAACAGCTGGCACCAAACCTCTTCGCCGCGCAGCATCGGCTTGAGAAAACGGTCCTTCTGCGCGTCGGTTCCATGCGCCATCAGTGTCGGGCCGGCCATACCGAGCCCCACGGCGAACACGCCTGAGGCGTTGATGAACTTGGCCTCCTCCTGGCGGAAGATCGCGTCCTGGAAGCCGGTGCCACCGCGGCCGCCGTACTCCTTCGGCCAGGTGATACCAGCCCAGCCGTAGTCGTACTTGACCGACTGCCAGTCACAGCAGCGCTTCACGTAGCGCGACTCGACGTCGTGATCCGTGATGAATATCGAGCGTTCGTCGCCGAGCGCATCCACGACGAACGGTTTGGCCTGCGCCTCGAGAAATGCGAGTGACTCGGCCCGGAACGCGACCTCCGCTGGCGACTCGTCGAAGTCCATGTTGATACAACCCCCGCAATTGAGGCTACGCGAGTTGCTTCACCGGCGCGAGTTGCTTCACCGGCGCGAGATACGGCCGCGCCAGCGGACAGCAGCGCTAGGTGGGGATGGCGCGGAACGCCACGTTCTTGTCGACCCGTGGCTCGCTCGGCAGCCCGAGCACGTTCTCGCCGACGATGTTGCGCTGTACCTGATCGGTACCGCCACCGAGCTTGCTCATCCACTGGTTGAGGAACTGCTGCTGCCAGAACCCACAGAGGTATGCATCATCGGCGGCCAACATGCCCGCGGCGCCCGACAGCATCATGGCGAGGTCACCGGCATGGGTGAGCCGCCGGGTGGCCGCCAGCTTGAGCACCGAACTCTCGGGCCCGGGCTGCACACCGCTCGAGGCCGCGCTCTGCACGCGATACCCCATGTAACGGATCGTCTGGAAGTACGTGTATTGCAACGCGAGATGCTGGCGGACCACCGGGTCCCCGGCCACGCCGAAGTAGCGGGCCAGCGCCACGAAGTCGTCGATCGACACCTGCGACTGCCCGCCGCCGATGAGGGTCCGTTCGTTGGCGAGCGTGGTGAGGATCGGTCCCCAACCCGCATTGGGTTCGCCGAGCACGTTCTCGTGCGGGATGCGCACGTCGCTGAGGAAGACCTCGTTGAAGTGCGCGGCACCGGTGATCTGGCGCAGCGGCCGCACGTCGACGCCCGGCGAGTGCATGTCGACCACGAAGTAGGTGATGCCCTTGTGCTTCGGCACGTCGGGATCGGACCGGGTGAGCAGGATGCCCCAGTCGCTGTAGTGCGCGCCCGAGTTCCATACCTTCTGCCCGCTGACGATCCATTCGTCGCCGTCGCGCACCGCGCTGGTACGCAGGCCCGCGAGATCACTACCCGCGTTGGGTTCGGAAAAGAGCTGACACCAGATCTCGTCGCCCCGCAGCATGGGCGCCAGGTAGCGCTCCTTCTGGGCCTCGGTGCCATGGGCGATCAGCGTGGGTCCGGCCATACCGATGCCCACGGAGAAGACGCCCGCGGCGACGTCGTACTTGAACTCCTCCTGGGAGAAGATCCCTTGTTGCACCGCCGTGCCGCCGCGTCCGCCGTACTGCGTCGGCCAGGTGATGCCAGCCCATCCGTTGTCGTACTTGACTCGCTGCCACGCCTTGCACTCCTCGACGTGCGCGTGCTCGGCCGCCGCCGAGGGCACCGAGGCGTAATACGACGACGACAACCCGTCGCGCTCCTTGCGCTTTGCGTGCGCGTCGAGGAACGCGACCACCTGGGCGCGAAACGCCGCCTCCTCCGGACTGTCGTCGAAGTTCACCGTCGCGCCCCTTTCGGATCAGGCCCCGAAGACGGGAGCGGGTGCCTGCGTCTTATCGATGGATTCGTGCACCGCTGCGCCGACCTCGACCGCTTTGAACTTGCGACCGATGTCGACGGGGTGCCCGTGCTGCCAACCGTCGCACACGTTGACTTTGCCGCCGACGATCTCGAACATCCGGCCGGTGACATCGCAGGCGTCGCTGCCGAGCCAGACCACGAGCGGTGACGCGTTAGCCGGGTCCTTCACGTCGAACGAACCCTCGCCCGGCGCGGCCATGTCGTCGAAGACGCCCTCGGTCATGCGGGTACGCGCGTCGGGCGCGATGGCGTTGACACGCGTGTTGTACCGACCCCACTCGGCGCCCTGCTGGATGGTGAGTGCTGCGATGCCCGCCTTGGCCGCCGCGTAATTGCCCTGGCCGATCGAGCCCATGAGCCCCGCGCCCGATGACGTGTTGACGATGCGCCCGGCCGCGGGAGTGCCGGCCTTGTGCAGGTCACGCCAGTGCGCCATGACGAGGCGCGACGGCACGAAGTGGCCCTTGAGGTGCACGCGTTGCACGGCGTCCCACTCGGCCTCGCTCATGTTGACGAGCATGCGGTCGCGCAGGAACCCGGCGTTGCAGACGAGCGTGTCGATCCTGCCGAACGCCTCGAGGGTCTGCTGCACGAGGCCTTCGACCTGGGACCAATCAGCCACGTCGGCGCCATTGGCGATGGCCTGGCCACCCATGCCCGTGATCTCCTCGACCACCTCGTGCGCGGGCCCCGACGCGGCCGAGCCCGATCCGTCGCGCTCGACGCCGAGGTCGTTGACCACGACCAAGGCCCCTTCAGCCGCGAACTCGAGGGCGTGCGCCCGACCGAGGCCGCGCCCGGCGCCGGTGATGATGACCACGCGACCGTCACAGATACCCATCGTGTTTCCGTCCTCTGGCTGGTGATGCGCCCGCGAGATCAGTTGAACGTCGGATTCAGCTCCGAGCTCACGATCCACATGGCGAAGTACTGCGCCGCGCCACCGTAGGCGTGACCGAGCGCAACCTTCGCACCATCGACCTGATACTCGCCAGCCGTGCCCCGAACTTGATTGGCGGCTTCGAGACAACGGATGAGCCCGGAGGCCCCAATGGGGTTCGAAGACAGCACGCCGCCGGACATGTTGACCGGGAAGTCGCCGCCCAGCTCGGTGGCTCCGGAGTCGGTCATCTTCCAGCCCTCGTTGAACGGGGCGATGAGATGGCCCTCGAGCCACATCGGCTCGTACCAGGAGAAGGGCACGTAGATCTCGGCGCAATCGATCTGCCGGCGCGGGTTCGTGATACCGGCCTTCTTGTAGAGCTCGGTCGCGCAGTCGACCCCGGCCTGCACATACACGGTGTCACGGCCCGGGAACTGTCCGAACTCGGTGCGCTTCGCGTGGGCGATCACCCAGGCTGGCTTGTTCGGCGATTTCTTCGCCGCCGCCTCGCTCCCGAGGACGATCGCCGCGGCGCCGTCGGATGACGGGCACGACTCGAGGTAGTGCAGTGGATCCCACAGCATCGGCGACTCGCGGACCTTCTCGATCGAGATGTCCTTGAGATGCAGGTGGGCGTAAGGGTTCTTCAGCGCGTTGAGGCGGTCCTTGGTCGCGACCTTCCACCCGATGTGCTCGGGCGCCCCGGAACGGGTGATGTAGGTGCGGATCCAGGGTGCGAACGAGCCGCCCGCGCCCTGACCGCCGGAGCGGCCACCCGACAGCGCCCAGGTGGCGTTGCCCTCGGACTGCTTCTCGTAGCAGACGACGAGGACGCGCTCGTAGCGGCCGGACTCGATGAGGTTCGCGCCCGAGATCGCGGTGGACGCGCCGACCGATCCCGCGGTGTGCACCCGGTGAATGGGCTTGCCCACCGCGCCGAGAGCGTCGGCCAGTGACAGCTCGGGCATCATCACGCCTTCGAGCGCATCGGGTGCTTTGCCGACGACGATTGCGTCGATGTCGGCAAACGTGAGCTCGCAGTCAGCGAGCGCCCGCAACGCGGCCTCGCGGACCAGACCCTCGAGCGACACGTCGATGCGCTTGGACTTGTACTTGGTCTGACCGATGCCGATGACCGCACAGGGCTTCGCCATGTCAGTTTCCTCCTTCGAGCACGCACACGAGGTTCTGCTGCAAGGCCGGACCGCTCGACGCGTGGGCGACCCCACGATGGGCCTCGCCCTCGATGATGCGCCGGGCGACCTCGATGATCCGCACGAGGCCGGTGGCCATGATCGGGTGACCGCTGAGCGGACCGCCCGACGGGTTCACGTTGGGATGATCCTGCAGCCCGAGGGCCTCGCGCAGAATGATCTCCTCGTGGCTGAAGTTGACCATGAGCTCGGCGACGTCGACCGGCCCGTCGTGCACCCCGACCTTCTCACCGGCGAGCTTGGTCGACGGCGACGACGAGAGGTCGCGCAGCCCGAGGTGGTGCGACTCGATGCGATGATCGATGCCCCGAATCCACACCGGCCGATCGGTGAGTTCGAGGGCGCGCTTGCCGCGGGCGATGATCATGGCCGCGGCGCCGTCGCTGATCGGCGGCAGGTCATGGAGGCGCAAGGGCGAGCTGTAGTGCGGCTTCGCCAGGAGCTCGTCGACGCTGTGGTCGCCCGACACCTGTGCGTTGGGGTTGCTCATCGCGGCGCGACGACTGCGCGCGACAACCTCGGCGAAGTCGCGTTCGGTGGCCTTGCCTGCGTTGATCAGCGCGTTGGCCTGCAGACCAGCGATTGACGGGTAGTCGAGGCCGAGCGGTGCAGCGGTGTACGGATCGGTCTGCAATGGGAAGACGTGGCGCGGGGTACCGGGCGATGACTTGCCCGAACCGATAACGAACGCGGTCTGAATGTCGCCGAGCATCAAGCGGTGCCATGCCTCGTTCAGCGCCCACGCACCGTCCATCTCGACGTGCGACTCGTAGACCGGCGGCCACGCGCCGACTCCATCGATGTTCGACACGAAGGCGAACGGCGCACCAGACAAGTAGTCGCAGCTGCCGGCGATGGTGAACTGGACATCGTTGCGGTCCATGCCCGTGCTACCGAGCAGGTCGTTCACACAGCGCATGATGAGCATCTGCTCGGAGTCGTTCCACAGCCGGTAGGCCGGGGTCTGGGACACCGCGACGATGGCGATGTCGTCGTCGGTAGGCACAAAGTCCGAGCCGGTCACCATGTGTAGTCCTTCAGCGAATCAGGATCGATGTCGGCTTCGCCCGTGGGCTCCCACCGCTCGATGACGTCCTCCCACGAACCGCCGAAGCGGTTGTCGAGCCCGTCGACCTTGCGCTCGGCCGGCGCACGCCAAACAGCCTGGAGCCGCATGCCCACGCGGAACGACTCGAGTGCGATGTCGCGCACATCGACGCCGATGATCGGCGAGTCGGTCCCGTCGAGCAGGATTGAGCAGCGGATGTACGGCTCGGTTTCCTTCTGCCCGTAGTACTGCACCGGGGTGAGCACGGTGTAAGACGACACCGTGCCCCGGTCGCTCACGAACAGCTCGTCGGCTTCGGTCAACGGAACACGGTTCAGGTTGTCGTAGCCCCGCCCGGGCACCACGACCTTGCCGCTGACCGGGCTGCGCTGGCCAAGGAGCCGACCGGACAGCAGGCCCTCGGCGTAGCGGCGGCGGTGCGGGAACAGCGGCTCGCGCACGACCAGCGAGATCAGGTGCTCGGTGATGAGCACCGGCTCGTCGCCCGGTTCGATCGACTGGTCGACCGCCGCGGCCTCGGGCACGAAGTACACGTCGGTTATCGCCCCGCGCCGATCGTCGCGGTACTGCGCGACCACACGCGTGCCAGCCGAGATCGCATCGGGCGAACCGGCGTCGACCGCATGCACGAAGGGCACGTCGGCGCCGTCGGCGAGCAGCATCGCGAACGCGAAGGGGTGCGAGAACGGGTGCTTCGACGAGGGATCCGTCACCCAGGTGCAACCAAGGACCATCGCACCGGGACCGACCTCGGTGAACGTCGCCGGCGCATCTTCCCCGGACTCGGGGTTGTACTCGATGGGCGGGCAGTACGTCCGGCCGCCGACGGTGTTGGCAAGCAACTTGCCGTCGCGTAGGCCGGTGAGGAACGGGCCCAGGTACGGGCCGGTTGAACGGGTGTACGGGTACTCGATCGTGTGGATGAGATCGCTGAGGTCCGTCACGTTCGTAAGTAGATCACGTTCTCTTTTTGGCGGCAAACGGTTCGGATCGCCTCAACTCGGGTCGGCGAGTTGCCGATCGGGAGTGCGAACAGGCGCGGCTCATCGAGAGGGGCGCGTCGCTAACCTTTGACAACGATCAGACGAGCAACCCGAGGAGCACCGCCGTGGCCAAGCCGATGCCCACCGATGCACGAATATTCGTGGCCGGTCATGCCGGGCTCGTGGGCGGCGCCGTCGTGCGCCGACTCGAATCAGCCGGATACCACAACCTGCTCCTGGCGCGGCGCAGTGAGCTCGACCTCCGCGACCAGGCCGCGGTCAACCGGTGGATGGAAGAACACCGCCCCGAGTACGTGTTCCTCGTCGCGGGCACCGTCGGCGGCATCATGGCGAACAGCACCCGTCCGGCCGAGTTCATTTACGACAACATGATGATCCACGCGACCCTCGTACATGCCGCGCACCTCGTCGGCGTCACGAAGCTCCTGTACCTCGGCAGCTCCTGCATCTACCCCCGGAATGCCACGCAGCCCATCACCGAAGAGGCGCTGCTCACCGGTCTGCTCGAACCCACCAACGAGCCGTACGCGATCGCCAAGATCGCCGGCATCAAGTTGTGCCAGGCCTACAAACGCCAGTACGGCTGCGACTTCATCTCGGCCATGCCCACCAATCTCTATGGCCCAGGAGACAACTTCGACCTCACGTCGAGCCACGTGCTGCCGGCCACCATCCGCAAGTTCGATGACGCACGCCTGGCCGGCCGCACCGAGGTCGAGATCTGGGGTACCGGCAGCCCTATGCGCGAGTTCCTCCACGTCGACGACCTCGCCGACGCGTGTGTCTACCTGATGGACCACTACGACGACGACATACACATCAACGTCGGGACCGGCCAGGACCTCACCATCAAGGACCTCGCCGAGATGGTGCGTGACATCGTGCACCCCTCGGCCGAGCTGGTGTTCGATACCACCAAGCCGGACGGCACACCACGTAAGGTTCTCGATGTCAGCCGCCTCACGGCCGCCGGGTGGAAGCCGAGCATCGCCCTGAGCGACGGCATCCGGCAGACCTACGCGTGGTACCTGGCCCAGAACCCCGACGCGATCCGAGGAGCTCACTGATGCCGGTCGCACTCGTCACGGGAATCGCCGGTCAAGACGGTTCCTATCTGGCCGAGTTCCTGCTCGGTAAGGGCTACGAGGTCCACGGCGTGATGCGGCGTACGTCCACCATCAACACGTGGCGGCTCGACGACATCTACCACGACCCGCACGATCCGGGCAGCCCGTTCTTCTTGCACTACGGCGACATCACCGACTCGACCGTCATGGCCAACCTGTTGCGCAAGATCATGCCTGATGAGGTGTACCACCTCGCCGCGCAGAGTCACGTCCAGGTCAGCTTCGAGATGCCGGAGTACACCGCCGACGTCACGGGCACCGCGACGATCAAGTTGCTCGAGGCGATCCGTCAGCTGAGCGAGAGCACCGGCAAGGCGATCCGCTTCTACCAGGCGTCTTCCTCGGAGATGTTCGGCTCCACTCCCCCACCCCAGAACGAGGAGACGCCGTTCCATCCCCGCAGCCCCTATGGCGCGGCCAAGGTGTTCGCGTACTGGCTCACGGTCAACTACCGCGAGTCCTACGACATGTTCGCGACGAACGGCATCTTGTTCAACCACGAAAGCCCTCGACGCGGCGAGACCTTCGTGACCCGCAAGATCAGCCGAGCGGTGGCGCGCATCGCCGCCGGCACCCAGAAGACCTTGTACCTCGGCAACCTCGACGCCAAGCGCGACTGGGGTTTTGCGGGCGACTACGTCGAAGGCATGTGGCGCATGCTCCAGGCCGACCAACCCGATGACTTCGTCATCGCGACCGGTGAGGCGCACACCGTCCGCGAGTTCTGCGAACTGGCGTTCAGTCACGTCGGCCTCGACTGGGAGAAGTACGTCCAGGTCGACCAGCGATACTTCCGCCCGGCCGAGGTCGACTACTTGCTCGGCGACCCGACGAAGGCGCAGCGGGTGCTCGGGTGGAAGCCCGCGCTCTCGTTTCCGGAGCTGGTGAAGCTCATGGTCGATGAGGACGTCCGCCGGCTCTGAGGTCGGGGTCAGTCGACGAGCACCGGCTTGTCGCGGAGCACGCCCCACACGAACTGGGTGTTGCCCACGAGGTAGCGCTTCCAGAGTCGCCCGGGTTCGGCGAGCAGACGGAACGCCCACTCCATGCCGATGCGCTGCACCCAGCGCGGCGCCTGCTTCTTCGCCCCGGCGTGGAAGTCGAACGCCGCGCCCACCGCTATGAGTGCTGCGCCGAGCTTGTCGCGGTAGCTGTCGACGAACACGTCTTGCTTCGGCGTGCCCAGGCCCACCCACACGATGTCAGCCTGCGATTGACGAACGCGGGCCACGAGGTCACCGGACTCCTCGGCGCTCAGCGCCCGAAACGGTGGTGACTCGACCCCGACCACTTCGAGACCGGGAAAGCGGTCGCGCATGCGCACCGCGAGTTCCTCGACGACCTCCGGGCTCGAACCGTAGAAGTAGTGCCGCAGCCCGTGGGCCCGCCCCTCGCCGAGCAGCGCCAGCATGAGATCGGGGCCGTAGCAGCGGTCGGTCATGTGGGCGAGGCCGAGCCGTTTGCGGGCGAGCCACACCAGCGGCATCCCATCGGGCAGGTTGAGGTCGGCTCGGTTGAGCAGCGCCGTGAGATCCTCGTCGTGGCGGGCCAGGGACAATGTGCCCGCGTTCACCAGGTGCACAGCGAGCGGCGCCTTGTCGCGTCGCGACTCGATGACTGTGGCGACGGCGGACGGGACCTGATGTGCGTCGACCCGGACACCGCACACTCGGTAGGCCGGGACGCGGTCGGCGTTGCTCACGGGCTCGCTTTCGCGGTTGCTGTGGGGGAACGTGATGACGGCCATCTTCGCGTCTCCTCGAGGTGATTCGTCGTCGATGCTGTCTTCGTCATCGGCCGCTCGCGCCGCTATCTGAGTGTGGATGCCGTTTCGAGCAGCGACCCGGCGTCGAAGGTCGCGGTGCCGGAGAGGACCTCGGCTGGCCAGTCGACCCGCACTTCGACGGTGCCCGGGGCCGGCAGCGGCCAAACCCACCATTGCGTGGTGATCACACGGTGTTCGGTGCGGCGACGGTCGTTGTTCTTCGTGAGCTCGGTGCGGCTGGACAGCGGCACGAGCACCGGCGTCGGCGGTTGCTCGTTGCGCCAACGCGAGACCGGTGCCCGGTTCGTGACCCGTTCGCCGTCGGCGAACGTGAGCTCGACGCGGAACATCTCGGGCCCGACCCGATGCAACGGCGAACCGCCGGGCACGAGGGTCTCGGACGGCTCGAAGACCGGGGGCAGCACCCACTGGCGAAGCGACTCGACCCGCAACGACAAGCCGAAGCCGTCGCTCGTGACCGCCACGCCGTCGATGTGGGCCACGGCCGACGCGCTGCGAGCGACCTCGAGGATCTCCCAGCGACCGGCCCGCAAGGGCACGATGCGGCTGTCGGGCATTGGTCCCCACCAGGGGCGTTGGCGACCGACCGCTCGCCGATCGAGCATCTCGAGGAGCAGCGCCGCTTCGTCCTTCGACAGGTGTCGCGTGCCGTAGGCCGCAAGGCGGCGGACCTCCTCGGGCCGCACCCCCAGCTCACGCAACGCCGCGCACGCACCGGAGGCGTCGTCCTCGAGGACGCCCGAGAGCATCTCGAACACGCCGGTCGGGCCGGTGCCATCGAACCGCTTCGAGCGCGAGGCGACGCATGCCCGGCGCGACAGCGGCGGATCACCGTCGTACTCGGCGCCGTTGAAGTTCCCTTCGCGCAGCTTCTGGATGGCCCGCTCAATGCGCAGCTCGTGGAGTACGAAGAGCTCACCGACTTCGGCCATCTCGCCCCGAGCCGTCGCGAAGATCCCGAATAGCAGGTACTCGGTGCCACATTGGCTGTCCCCGAGCGCCGCTGCGGTCCCGAGTGCAACGTCGAGGGCCAAGCGCGCGGCATCGTCTAGGTCTGCGAAGAGTTCATCCACGGCGCTGACGGTACGCGTCAGCAGCGACTACGAAAAGAGGTGGGGCGAGAAAGGGTCGACCGGCCCAGAGCGGGCCGGTCGACCTCGCGACGGGCACTCAACGAAACCCGGTGAAGAAGCCGCGCAGGTCACCGATCAGGAGGTCGGGCACCTCGAGAGCCGGGAAGTGTCCACCTTCGTCGTGCTCGACCCAGGACCGCACGTCGTAGAGGCGCTCCACCCACGCTCGAGGCGGCGCGAAACCGTCGGCCGGGAAGCGGCTGTAGCCCATGGGCGCGAGCACCTGCGAGGTGGGCAGCGACGCTCCAGGCCCGGCGCGTCGAGTCTCCGCGTAGATGCGATTGGCGGAATGGATCGTCTCGGTGGCCCAGTAGACGGTGAGGAGCGCACACAGCACGTCGTCGGTGAACCGCGACGCCAGATCGCCGTGACAATCGCCCCAGGCCCGGTACTTCTCGATGATCCAAGCAGCGAGCCCGGCCGGCGAATCGTTGAGACCCGCCGACACGGCGGCCGGCTTGGTCGACTGGATCTGCTGATAACCCATCTCGCTGCGCCCCCGCGCCCGCATGTCGGCCACCCTCGCCTTCTCGACTTCGGTCAACCCGGCGAGCGGATCGGCTACGTCGCGCGGCGGGGTGGAGATCACCATGTTGAGGTGGATCGCCGGGACGCAATCGGGGAAGTGCAGCCCGAGCTGCGACGTGACCATCGAACCCCAGTCGCCGCCGTGCGAGCCGAAGCGTTCGTATCCGAGCCGGGCCATCAACTCGACCACGGCGCCGGCGATGCGGTGGGGGGTCCACCCGGGCTGGCGTGTCGGACCGCTCCAGCCGAAGCCGGGCAGCGACGGGCACACGATGTGGAAGGCGTCTTCTGCGCGGCCGCCGTGGGCCACCGGGTCCGTGAGCGGCCCGAGGAGCTCGGCGAACTCGATGTTCGCGCTCGGCCACCCATGCAACAACACGAGCGGGAACGCGTCGGGCTCGGGGCTGCGTACGTGAAAGGCGTGGATCAGCTGGCCATCGACGCTGGTGCGAATCTGCGGCCACGCGTTCAGTCGGCGCTCGATGGCGCGCCAGTCGAACTCGTCGCGCCAGTAGCGACACAGCGCGACGAGCGCGTCGAGGTCGGTGCCTTGCTCCCATGGCGCGCCGAGTCCGGGCGAAGGCCAGCGGGTGCGACCGAGCCGAGCCCGCAGATCGTCGAGCACCTCGTCGGAGATGTGCATCGCGAACGCGTCGACGGGATCCTCGCGACGGCTGGGCACCCGCGGATGCTAGAAGAAGGCCGTGAAGTTTGGCATCTTCTTCGAAATGTCGACACCGCGTCCGTTCACCTCCGCGGTCGAGAGCGCGGTGTTTCACAACGCGCTCGAACAAGCCCGCCTGGCCGACGAGCTCGGCTTTGACTGGGTGTGGGCGGTCGAGCACCACTTCCTCGAGGAGTACTCGCACTGCTCAGCCCCCGAGGTCGTGCTCGCCGCAGTCGCCGCGCAGACCGAACGCATCCGTATCGGCCACGGTGCGGTCGTGTGCGTTCCTGAGATGAACCACCCGATCCGGGTGGCCGAGCGGTGCGCGACCCTCGACATCTTGTCGCGAGGCCGGCTCGAAGTGGGCACCGCTCGCAGCTCCACGTGGACCGAGCTCGGTGGTTTCTCCGTCGACCCCGACGAGACGAAGAAGACCTGGGACGAGTTCGTCCACGTGCTTCCCAAGTTGTGGGCCGACGGGCACGCCTCCCACCAAGGTCATTCGTTCTCGATGCCCGAACGCAACGTGCTGCCCAAACCGGTGCAGAAGCCCCATCCCCCGCTGTGGGTCACCGTCACCTCGCCCGGCACCGAGCTCGACGCCGCCGAGCGCGGACTCGGCTGTCTCGGTGTCGCTGCGGCGGGCTACGCCGAACAGGAGCGACGGACGAAGGACTACTTCCGACGCATCGAGTCATGCAATCCGGTGAGCTCGGTAGTGACCAAGGAGGTCACGACGCTGAACTTCCTCTACTGCCACGAGGACCCGGTTACCGCGGCCAAGGTGGGCATGGGCATGGTCGGCACGTTCGGGCTCGCCAACTCACATCTGCTGTGGACCCGCGAGGCGTACCCGACGAGGGCGTACCAATCGCTCGGCAACCTCGCCCCCAAGCCCGACCGGACCAAGACCGGCGGACCCGGCGACGCGTACGGCATCCCCGAGGGCATATGCGTCGGCGACCCCGACATCATCGTCGCGGCCCTCAAGCGCTGGGAGTCGCTCGGCCTCACCGGCATCAACTTCTTGCTGAACGGGCTCGAGGTCGTGCCCCAGGACCAGGTGCTCGCTTCGATGCGGCTGTTCGCCCGCGAGGTCATGCCCCACTTCAAGGCGCGCTGATGCTCGCCGGCACCGCATCGGTCGACGAGTTCGCCGGCCACGCGCCAACCATGGCCTCGTTCGACTCCGGCGGGTGCAACTTCCGCGATGTGCTCGTGTTCCAGGCCATGTTCGAGATCGGCATCGACGGCCGACAGGCGTCCTTGCCGCCGGGTCTGCACCCGACGAACCCACCGACCGCGGTGTTCCAGGCCTGGCACTGCCCCCAGAGCCCCTGGGGCCCATTCACG
>CAFBMH010000028.1_pt1 | contig 26983 bp, 20 predicted proteins | sample 7268361 | NCBI WGS metagenome assembly CAFBMH01 (sample SAMEA6814057, study PRJEB35770) | freshwater metagenome | biome: Freshwater; feature: Freshwater reservoir; material: water | place: Czech Republic | collected 2017-05-23 | depth 30m m
ATGTTCGTGCTGTCCAGCGCCGACGGCGACCAGCTCGTTTCACGCCGTGGCATCACGAACGTGCGACACGACCCCGACCGGGTCGGCAACGACCCCGAGAACATCGTCGTGCTCGCGCACTACCAACCCGAGATGGCGGCGGCGATGGCCCGCTTCCCGAGCACCGACTGGGTGCGCGTCGCTCGTGAATACGGCGTACCACTCCAGCAGGTGCGCACCCCCGAGGAAGGTCTCGCCGACCAAGCGCTGTTCGACGAGGGCGTCGTGATCGACCTCGACGACCCCGAGTACGGTCCGTTGCGGCAGGTGGGCATCGTCTACCGGCTCAGCGAGACACCTGGTCGAGTGCAGGGACCTGCGTCGGCCCCCGGCACACACACGGCCGAGGTTCGCGCCGAGCTGGCGCGAGACGCCGAGGTGCGCCGAGCCACGCCGGCCGCGACGGGAAAACGATCAGGCGTTGCGCCGAAACACCCCTTGGCCGGCGTCGTCGTGCTCGATCTCGGCTTCGCGGTCGCCGGTCCCTTCGGGACCCAGATCCTCGCCGACCTCGGTGCCACGGTCATCAAGGTCAACGCGAGGCGCGACCCCTGGTGGCACTGCACGCACATCGCCATGGGTGCCAACCGAGGGAAGCGCAGCATCGGCATCGACCTCAAGACCTCGGACGGCATGTCGACGCTTCATCGGCTCGTACAACAGGCCGACGTCGTACACATGAACATCCGCGCGAGTGCGGCCCGGCGTCTCGGCGTCGACGAGGAATCCATGCGGGCCGTGAACCCCAGCATCATCTATTGCCACACGCGCGGGTTCGAGGACGGACCGCGGTCCGACAGCCCGGCCAACGATCAGACGGGCAACGCGCTCGCCGGCACGGAGTACGAGGACGGTGGTTGCGCCGATGGCGGCGCGCCATTCTGGAGCCTCACGTCGATGGGCGACACCGGCAACGGGTTCTTGTCGGCGATCGGCGTGATCCAGGCGCTGTATCACCGCGCAAGGACCGGGGTCGCCCAGCGCGTCGACACCTCGATCCTCAATGCAGCGATGCTCACGACGTCGTACGCGGCCACCACGCACGACGGTGCGGGCCTGGCCCGTCCGCGGCTCGACCCCATGCAGACCGGCATCGCTGCGGGGTACGCCGTCTATCCCACCGCCGATGCATGGTTGTGCATCGCGGTGCTGACAGATGCGCACTGGAAAGGCTTGTTCTCCGTGGTTCCGGACCTCGCGGTCGACGAGCGGTTCGTCACCGCCGAGGGGCGTGCCCGAGCCGATGGAGAGCTCCGCGCGCAGCTAGCCGCCGTGCTCGCCACCCGCGCGGCCGCAGATTGGTACGCGGTGCTCGACCGAGCCGGCGTGCCGTGCGAGATCTCGAGCGAGCGCTTCGCCGAGGAGTTCTTCGACGATCCGGCGATGCGAGCGTCGGGGCGCACGGTCACCTACGACCACCCCGAGCTGGGACGATTCCAGCACAGCGGGCTGGCAATCGATTTCTCCGAAACGCCGGGTGTCGTTCAGGGACCGCCACCCCTCGTCGGCGAACACACACGAGAGGTGCTCGCCGAGTTCGGCTTTGTGGCCGCCGAGATCGCGACGCTCCTCGCGAGCGACGCCGTGTTCGAGACGCTGTCGGTCGACGGGTGATCGTCGCGTTGCGCCTTCGCGCTGGGGGGGGCCCAACGCTGTAGGTGAATTCGCCTGAACTCTCCGGCCCGGCTCAGGTGATGCCAACTTCAGAACCGCAATGCCACTTGACGCACGTCACGTCTACTAGGGTCCTGGCCCACTGTCGGACGCAGCGAGGGCTAGGGCGATCAACCCAATGGAAGAACGATTGAGCACGAGTGCCGCGCTCGTCCACGTGGACGGGGTCACGGTGCGCTTCGGTGGCGTGGTGGCGGTGAACGCCGCCTCCCTCTCGGTGCCACCAGGCGAGATCCGCGGGCTCATCGGACCGAACGGCGCGGGGAAAACCACGCTGTTCGACACGATCACCGGCATGCGCCTCCCCACGTCGGGTCGGGTCATCTACGACGGCACCGATATCACCGACCGCTCGGCGGTGTGGCGCAGCCGAAACGGGATGCGCCGCACGTTCCAGCGCCAACAGCCGTTCGGCTGGCTGAGCGTCGAGGACAACGTCCTGGCTGCGCTCGACTACCGCGGCGGTGGCGGCGGCATCGTCGCCGACGTGCTCGCCCTTCCCAGCCGCCGGCGTCGCGAGCGCGAACGGCGCGCCAAGGCGCAAGCCGCAGTCGCCCGATGTGGTCTGACGTCGTTGTCGGGCGAAGCGGCGGGCCGGCTGTCGATCGGTAAGGTGCGGCTGCTCGAACTCGCGCGCGCTATCGTCGATGACCCCAAGGTTCTGCTGCTCGACGAGCCCACCTCGGGCCTCGAGGAAGCCGAAGCCGAGAAGTTCGGCGAGATCGTGAGCGAGGTCCGTCACGAGACCGGCTGTGCGGTGCTGCTCGTCGAGCACGACGTTCCCTTCGTGATGGGCCTCTGTGATCGCATCACGGTTCTGAACCTGGGCGAGGTCATCGCCGAGGGCACGCCAGCGGAAGTAAGCAGCAACGACCTGGTACGCGCCGCGTACCTCGGCTGAGAGCGAAGGTTCCGACAAGTCATGCGTGAGTTACTCCAGCTCGCCATCGCGGGTGCCGCCACGGGCGCGATCTATTCGCTGATCGCCAGTGGCCTCACCCTTTCGTACACGGCGACCGGCATCTTCAACCTGGCCTACGGCGCAATCGCCTTCTGCTCCGCGTTGCTCTACTACGAGCTCAACAACGGACTCGGCTGGTCGATCGTGCCGGCCTTTTTGTTCGTTGTCGCGATCTTCTGCCCGCTGTTGGGGCTCGCGCTCAACTTCGCGGTCTTCCGGCCACTGGCCAAATCCACCGACGCAGCCAAGATCATGGCCACCGTCGGTCTCTTGGTCGCCCTACCGGCCATCGCGCGCTACATCGTCGAGGGCGGGATCAGCACCTTCGGTTGGGGCATCCCCGACGCGAAGCAGGTCACGCTGCCGGCCGGCATCTTCCGTTCGCCCGCGTCGAACTCGAACCTGTGGCTCGACGTGGTGGTCAACAGCAACCAGGTGGTCGTGTTCATCACCGGAGCAGCGGTAGCCGTTGCACTCTGGGTGCTGCTACGCCACACCTCGCTCGGCCTCCACATGCGCGCCGTGGTCGACAAGCCCGAGCTCGCCGCCATGCGCGGCGTGAACGACGGCAACACCTCGGCGTATGCCTGGGTCATCGGCACGGTCCTGGCCGGTGTGGCCGGTGTGGTCGGTGCGCCGATCATCGGTACCTTGCAAGAGGGCACGTTCAACCTCGTCATGTTCATCGCCGCAGCCGCCGTCGTCATCGGCGGCCTCCGCTCGATCCCGTTGGCATTTGTCGGCGGGCTGGGCCTCGGCATCGCGGAGACCCTCGTGCGGCGCTACGCCACGTTCGCGAAGGACATCAACGGGTTCAACAACTCGGTGCCCTTCGTGCTGTTGCTAGCGGGTCTGTTGTTCCTCGCCCGCGATCGCGGGCGCCGCGGGGGCAGCGTGTCCGCACAGCCGCCTCCTGTCGAGTGGACCGACGATCTCCCGACGTGGCGGAAGAACCTCCCGTGGGTCATCGCGGTCGTGCTGTTCTTCGTGTGGACGTTCGTCTTCTTACGAAACAACGAGGCCTGGCTCGGCAACCTCGCCACTGGGCTGTCTTTAGCCGTCGTGTTCTTGTCGTTCGTGATCGTCACCGGCCGGGGCGGCATGGTGTCGCTGTCACAGGCCGCATTCGTCATGGTCGCGGCGTTCACCGCGGGCAAGGTCATGGTCGAACACGGCTGGCCGTGGTTCCCCGCGCTCATCCTCGGCAGCCTGGCGGCCATGGCGCTCGGCATCGTGGTCTCGCTGCCCGCGTTGCGACTCGGCGGGTTGCCGCTCGCGTTGGCCACGCTCGCGCTCGGGTTCCTCGGCGACGTGCTCTTGTTCAAGTGGAACTGGCTGCGCCAAGGACAGAGCGGCTGGAAGATCGCCCGGCCGGAGCTGTTCGGCATCAATCTGGTCGACCGCACCTCGATGATCGTGTTCCTCGGCGTCGTGATCGCCGCCATCACCTGGCTCATCCATAACCTGCAGCGCTCGGCCAGTGGCCGTGCAATCATCGCGGTGCGCAACAGCGAGCCCGCAGCGGCCACCTCGGGGTTGTCGATCCCGCAGACCAAGCTCGGGATCTTCGCCTTGTCGGCGGCGGTGGCCGGCTTCGGCGGCGTCCTGGTGGCCACCAACAACGGGCGCATCACTGACGGCACCTTCGTCACCCAGACCGGCCTGGCGTGGCTCGCCGCTGTGGTGCTCTTCGGCATCCGCAAGCCGCAGGGCGCGATCCTCGCCGGGTTGTCCACTGCGTGTTCGACCACCATCTGGAACCGTGGTTTCCATTTTGCGTTCACCCCGTCATTCCTCCATTGGAACGGCCTCGGATCGGGCACGGCCACCTACGTGGGGAACGCCCTGTTCGGCTTGGGCGCCGTGCAGCTCGCTCGCGAACCCGACGGCATCCTCGCCATCACGGCCATGCAGAACCGAGCCCGTCGCGACAAGCGACGGGCCAGGCAGGCGGACGCAGCGGCTCCCCTTCCCGAAGGCGTCGTGGCATCCGCGCCCGATTCTCCCGCGGTCACCTTGCCGGCTTCGACGGCCTCGACGGTTCCGGCCGCCGCCCGCACCGACGCTGACGCGCCTGCGCTCGCGGCGCTCCAGCTCACCGGCATCCACAGTGGGTACGGTCTGGTCGAGGTGCTGCACGGCATCACGTTGCCGGTCGTATCGGGTCAGATCACCGCGATTCTCGGACCCAACGGCGCGGGCAAGTCCACGCTGTGCCAGACGATTGCCGGCCTGGTACCGGCCAGCGCCGGCACCATCGTGCACCGCGGCGTCGACGTGTCGGGCCAGCGCGCCCACCAGCGGGCTCGTATGGGCATCGTGCTCGCCCCCGAGGCTCGTGGCGTGTTTCCGGCCCTCACCGTGCGCGAGAACCTGCAGATGTGGCTGCCCGATGCCGCCGACCGAGACGACGCCTATGGCCGGTTCCCCATCCTCGGTGAACGCCGCAACCTGCCGGCAGGCAGTCTCTCGGGCGGCGAGCAGCAGATGCTCACGCTCGCGCCATTGCTCGTGAAGCCGCCCGATGTGCTGATCGCCGACGAGCCGTCGCTCGGCCTGGCGCCACTCATCGTCGAACAGATACTCCAGATCTTCGTCGAGTTGCGGGCGCGTGGTGTCGCACTCGTGCTCGTCGAAGAGAAGGCCAAGGGTGTCCTCGAAATCGCAGACACCGTTTCGTTCCTGTCGCTCGGGCGCATCACCTGGAGCGGCCCGAAGAGCGCCGTCGACGACGGCCTCTTGGCCCAGGTCTACCTGGGCCAAGTCGAGGCCTGACGTCGCAATGAACCAACCAGCGCACGTTGTGCGTGAATCCACGGAGGGGAATACATGAAGAGCAACAAGACGGCGAGGCTTTTCGCCGGGCTGCTCGCACTTGGCCTCATAGCGGCTGCGTGTGGGGACGATGGCGGTAAGAAGGCAGCACCTGCAGCGGCTACCGGCACGTGCACGGCTGGTGCGCCGACATTGAAGATCGGCGGCCTCGCACAGGCGCAGAACTTTGCCGGCATGGACGAAGGCATCAAGGCCGTCGTCGAGAAGGCCAACAAGACCTGCATCGGCGGGCGCAAGCTCGAGTTCGTCGGCCTGAAGGACGACGGTAGCGACCCGGCCAAGAACCTGTCGCTCGCGCAGAGCCTCGTCGAGCAGGACAAGGTCTTCGCGATCATCGCGACCAGCGCCGTGCTCCTGCCCGCCACCACCGACTACCTGGCGTCGAAGAAGGTCCCCTTCTTCGGCTGGGGCTTCATGCCGGGCTTCTGCAACTCGAAGAAGGGCGCGAACGACTCGTGGGGCTACGGCTTCAACGGTTGCCTCTCGGCGTTCGCCCTCGGCCTGTCGGACAAGACCAACGGCTCGCTCAACGCCCCGATCGCCACCGTCGTCAAGAAGGACGCCGACAAGCTCACGCTCGTCACGTTCAGCTCGGATGATGACGCGGGCAAGTTCGGCGATAAGCAGTACAACGCGCTGTTCACCAAGGCGCAGGTCGTCGGGCATGCCGCGGTGCCGACTCAGGGTGCAGGCGACTACACCCAGTTCGTCAACCTCGTGAAGGAAAAGAAGCCGGACGCGGTCATGATCTCCACCGACTTCGTGTCAGGCATCAAGATGAAGGGTGCGCTCAAGGCGGCCGGCTACAGCGGCGTCGTGTACGACTACACCACGTACATCCCGGGCTTCCTCGAAGCCCAGAAGGACACCGCAGCAGCGCTCGAGGGCGGCTACTCCGAGACGCAGTTGCCGGCCAACGAGGACAACACCGCGGCGATCAAGCAGATCACCGCCGACCTGGTCGCGTCCGGCTCCAAGCTGCCGTTCGCGACCCAGGGCGCCTCGATCGGCTACTGGTCGACCGAGTTGCTCCGCCAGATGCTGGTGGCCACTGCGGCCAAGGGTGACATCACCGCCGACGCCTTCCGCAAGGTGGTCGAGGGCGGTTTCAGCTCCACCCAGGTCGAGGGCGGCCTCGGTGTGGTGAAGTTCCCCGACAACCACGAGCAGAACGTCCCGTGCTCGGGCCTCGTGCAGGTGGTCGGCGGGAAGTACGTGTCGACGGTGCCGTTCAAGTGCTACACGCTGCTCGCCGCCAAGACGAGCTGATCCGCTTCGCCTAGCGAAGCAATCTGCGGGGGCAGGGTCTTCGGGTCCTGCCCCCGTTGCGCGTCCGAGCATCTAGGTTCTTGCCGGGCAAGTGCACCGCGCATCGCAAGGGGGATCAATGGAGACGACCGATCGATTGCTGGCGATCGAGCAGATCAAGCAGACGAAGGCCCGGTACTTCCGGTTCATCGACACCAAGGACCGCGATGGTCTGGCATCAGTGTTCTCGGCCGACGCCGTGCTCGATCACACCGATGCCGAGATGGACGAACCGGTGCACGGTCGCGACGCCATCGCCGATTTCATCACCGGCGTACTCGTCGGCGTGACCACGGTGCACCACGGTCACATGGCCGAGATCGAGATCACGTCGCCCTCCACGGCGCGGGCCATCTTCGCCATGGAGGACAAACTCTGGTGGGATGCCGGCGGGCCGATCACCTTCATGCACGGCTACGGCCACTATCACGAGGAGTACGTTTTCGAGGGCGGTGCCTGGTGCATCAGCCTGAACCGGCTCACGCGGCTGCGCGTCGATCGCGAGTTCTGAGCCATGGCCGTTGCGCCACCCCGCCTCGCCGACTACGCGACCCGCTACGAACATGCGACGCTGCAGCGCGACGAGCTCGGCGTGCTCGAAGTGCGGCTCCACTCGCATGATGGGCCGCTCGTCTGGGGGGCCGGGCCGCACACCGAGCTCGGCTATCTGTTCGGCGACATCGGAGCCGATCCCGAGAACCGCGTGGTCATCATCACGGGCACGGGCGACCGCTTCATCGCCGATCTCGACACGTCGTGGGTTGGTGCCATGACCCCCGAGAAGTGGAACACCATTTACAACCACGGCCGACGGCTGCTGCAGCGCCTGCTCGAGATCGAGGTGCCGGTGATCGGCGCAGTCAACGGCCCGGCCACGGTGCACGCCGAGATCGCGGTGCTGTCCGACATCGTGCTGTGCGCCGAGCACACGTACTTCTCCGACGCGCCACATTTCCGCTTCGGCACGGTGCCCGGCGACGGTGTGCACGTGATCTGGCCGATGCTGCTCGGCCCGAATCGGGGCCGGTACTTCTTGCTCACCGGGCAGCGGATCGACGCCGCTCAGGCCCTCGACCTCGGCGTGGTGAGCGAGGTGCTCGCACCCGAGGCGCTGCTGCCGCGCGCCCATGCGCTCGCGGCCAAGCTGGCTCGTCAGCCGACGACGACGTTGCGCTACACCCGCGATGCGGTCGTGCAGCCCATCCGGCGCGCACTGCTCGACAACCTGGCCTACGGTCTCGCACTCGAGGGCCTCGGTGCACACGCGTCGTGGCCGGCCGGCGAATGACGAAGCAGGTGGAACATGTGCAGTGAACTGCACATAGCGCCCGGTGATGGCTTCATGCTCTTCGTGCGGCCCGACTCCTAGGGGCGCGGTCGATCCGACTACGACCTACCGGCCGCGACGTAAACGCCCGAGGCATACGCCACCGACGTCTTGTACGTGCTCGACGAACCGGAGTCGCTCGCCGCGCTCGACACGGTCTTGCGCTGAACCGGCTGCCGACTCAGAGCCCGAAGACACGCTTGGCGTTGCCGCGGAGGATCTTCTCGATGGTGATCGGGTCGAGACCACCCAGCAGGTCGCGCGCCACCTGCTGCGAATGCGGCCAGGTTCCGTCCTGGTGGGGATAGTCGGTCTCGAACATCACCTGGTCGACGCCGATGCGGTCGAGCATTTGCACGCCGACGCTGTCCTTGAAGAAGCACGAAAAGACGCGGTCCTTGTAGTAGGTCGACGGCAGTTCGGGATGTGCGTTCTTGTGCGACCAGAGGTGTGTGCGCCACACATCGTCGATGCGCTCGAGGACGTAAGGGATCCAACCGATCTGGCACTCTGCGTAGAGCAGCTTGAGGTTCGAGAACTTGACCAACACATGCGAGGTCAGGAAATCGAGCATCGACGCGGCGGAGTTGGTGAAGATCATCACCGAGCCGACGGCCTGGGGCGCGTCCGCTGACGTCTGCACGGTCTTGGTGCCCGAGCCGATGTGCATACACACGACGGTGCTGGTCTCGTCGCAAGCCTCGAAGAATGGGTCCCAGTGCCCTGAGTGGATCGACGGCCAGCCGAGCCACGCAGGCAACTCGCTGAACGCGACGGCGCGCACACCGCGTGCCGCATTGCGGCGGATCTCCGCGGCCGCGAGCAGCGGGTCCCACAGCGGCACGATGCACAACGGGATCAACCGTCCCCCGCTGTCGCCACACCACTCCTCGACCATCCAGTCGTTGTAGGCCTTGATGCAGGCCAAGCCGAGGTCGCGGTCCGTACCTTCGCTGAAGAGCTGGCCACAGAAGCGTGGATAGTTCGGGAAGCACAATGATGCCTCGACCCCGTTGACCTCCATGTCCGCGATACGGGCCTTCGGTTGCCAGCAGCCGGGGCGCATGTCGTCGTAGGTGATCGGCACCATGTCGACGTCTTCGGGCGCGTGCCCGACCGCTGCGATGAACCGCTTCAGCGAGTAGTAGTGATCCTCGTAGTGCCACCACGCGGCGATTGGTCCAGAGCTTCCCGGATGCTCGACGTACTTCCCGTCGAGCATCTTCACCTCGCCGCTCGGCAACAGCTCTATGCGCGGCCCCCGCTCGAGGTACTTCCTCGGCAGACGGCTCTGCCATAGGTGCGGCGGCTCTATGACGTGATCGTCAACGCTGATGATCTTTGGCAATGCGCTCATAGCGGGCGACACTAGACCCATGACAACGATCAATCCTCGGCGTCCGGTGCTCGTGGCCGCGGGGCAGCACACCCAACGTGTCAATCTCGGCGAACCGGCGCTCGAGCCTCCGGCGTTGCTGGCCGCCGCAGCGCGCGCCGCGCTCGCCGATGCCGGGTGTACCGGGATCGCGGCGAGCATCGATTCGGTTCGACTGGTGCGTTCGCTGTCCGCGCGCGAGTACCTGAACGCGCCGTTGCTGGTGGCACAACTCGCGGGCATCGCGGCGCGTGAGCACGTTGTCGTGCAAGGGGGCGGCGAGACACCAGGCACCGCGCTCGTGCGTGCCTGCCAGGAAATCGAGGCCGGCACGCACGACGCCGTACTGCTCGTGGCCGGCGAAGCGTGGTACTCGCGAACGTTGGCACAGAGGGCCGGCGAAGCGGTCGAGCTCACGGCCCAGCCACCAGACACGCCTCCGCCCACCGAGCACGGAACGCTCATCGAGTTCGTGCATCCGGCCGAGAAGGCACTCGGGATCGTTCGGCCCATCCAGCAGTACCCGCTTTTCGAACAGGCGTTGCGGGGGGTGCTGGGCCACACCCCAACGGAGCACCAGCAGCACCTCGGTCGTTTCGCCGAACGGTGCAGCATGGCAGCGCAGACGAACCCCTATGCCTGGGACCGGGCCGTGCACACTGCGATCGAGATCGCCACGGCCGCACCGGCGAATCGCTACGTGGGGACGCCGTATACGAAGCTTATGGTGTCGAACGAACAGGTCGACATGGCTGCCTCGGTCATCGTGATGTCCGTCGAGCGAGCGACGGCGCTCGGCATCGCCCCCGACCGTTGGGTGTTCCCGCTGGCCGCCGCGAGCGGCGAAGCGCGGCCGATCTCCGAACGGCTCGAATTGCACAACTCGGTGCTCGCCCGCGAAGTCGGCCGATCGGTCGCCGCGCTTGCCGGCCGCGCCTGCCGCGACGCCGCACACGTCGATCTCTATTCGTGCTTCCCCTCCGCAATGCAGATACAGGCGCGAGAGCTCGGGCTCGATCCGAACGGCCCGCTGTCGCTGACCGGTGGAATGCGGTTCAGTGGTGGGCCGTGGTGTGGCTATGCGATGCACGGCTTTGCGGCGATGGTCCAGGCGCTGCGCACCGATCCAGGAAGCGTGGGGCTGGTCAGCGCGAACGGTGGCGCGATCACCAAACTCGTAGTCACGATGTTGTCCACCGAACCAAGTCGACGGTTCCTGTACGAATCGGCCCAGCCGGCCATCGATGCCGCGCCGCATCGCACGCTCGCCGTTGGCTACACGGGCGTGGCAACGATCGAGAGCTACACCGTCATGCACAGTGCCGGTGGTCGCATCGACAACGCGATCGTCGTAGCGCGCACGCCCGATGATCGGCGCGCCTGGGGCGTGATACGCGATCTCGACGCGGCCGCGCACATGGTCGACCATGACATGGCCAGCCAACAGGTGACCATCACATCCGACGGCACGGCATCCCGCAACTGGTAGCGCGCCACGCAATTGGTCGCGCGCCACGCAATTGGTCGCGCGTCCCGCAACTGGTAGTTCAGAAGCGCGGCGGACCGCGCTTCTGAACTACCAGTTGGCGGTAGAGCGGGTCACGCGGGGCTGGTGAAGCCCTCGAGCATGTGGCGCAGCGCGAGTGCGCTGCCGCCAGAGATCGGCGAGGCAGCACTGGCCACGATCGCTTCGATACCCGCGGCCACCGATTCGATCGTCGGGTCGCGGTCGACGAGGCCCTCATGCATGATCATCTCGACCAGCGCGAAGTGGCCACCACCCACGCTGAGGCACTCCCCCGACAATGGGCACGAAGGATGGGCGAGCCAGCCGACGACCGGTGCGACCTTGCTCGGGTGCAGCCATTCGCCGAGCTCGTCGCTCCAGGGCAACGCTCCGAAACCGCTTCCTGGGCGCGTCTTGGCGTAGGGCGCGAGCACGTTCGCGGTGATGCCCGACACGTGCCCCTCGGCGGCCATCGCTCGGGTCAACCCGATAACCCCCATCTTCGCCATGCCGTATACCGAGCCGTTCGGCGCACCGCCCCAGGCTGCGCCCGACGACACGTTGACGAAGCGTCCGCCGCCCGCGGCCTCCATGGCTCGCCACGCCGGACGGCTCACGTTCAGCACACCGCGAAGCTGCGTGTCGACGACGGCATCGATCAGCTCATCGGTGAACTCGGGAAAGGGCACCATGCGCACCTGTCCCGCGTTGTTGACCACCACGTCGACGCGTCCGAACGCATCGAGCGCAGTGGCCACGATCGCTTCTCCGCCGGCGCTGGTCGCGACACTGTCGTAGGAGACAACCGCCCGACCTCCTGCGGCGATGATCTCGGCGACCACGTCGTCGGCCGGATTGATCAGCGGCGACTCGGCACGCCCGTCGGTATCGCTGATCCCGACACCGAGGTCGTTGACCACCACCGATGCGCCACGCGACGCGAGCAGGAGCGCGTACTCGCGGCCGAGGTTACGCCCCGCCCCAGTGATGATCACCGTCTGTCCGTCGAATCGCAGTTCGTCCACCGATCCCCCTTCTCGCCCGCCTACGTTCTGAGGGTACGGTGCGCACGCCCGGGGAGGAAATCATGACGCACACCGAAGATCAAGCACTGCTCGACCATCTCGATGCTCGCCGACTCATGCGCGAGATGCGTGACCTGGTGCCGCGCGACGCCGAGCGCACCGCGCGGCTTCGCATCGAGGACCACGAGGTACCGGGAGCGGGTGATGATCAGGCGGTGCCGGTGCGGGTCTACCGGCGCAGCGACGCGTCAGGCGCACTGGGCGCGATCATCTCCATCCACGGCGGAGCCTTTGTCGCGGGCAGTTACGACGACATGCAGGCGGCCGACGAAGCGTTGGCCGACCATCTGGGATGCGTTGTCGTCGCGGTCGAGTATCGGCTCGCGCCCGAGCACCGCTACCCCGCGCCGGCCGACGACTGCTATGCCGCGTTGTGCTGGGTTGCCGCGAACGCGTCGATGCTCGACATCGATCCCGACGCGATCGTGGTCTACGGCGGCAGCGCCGGAGGCGCACTCGCGGCAAGCATCGCGTTGCGGGCCCGCGACGAGGGCGGCCCCTCGATTCGCGCGCAGGTGCTGATGATCCCGGTCATCCACGACCGCCTCGACACCGCGTCGACATTGCAGATGCCCGAGAACCCGGGCTTCAGCGGCAACGGCGCTCGCGGAATGTGGGCGCTCTATCTGGGCGATGTCGATCGCGATGCCACGCATCACTATGCGGCACCCGGACGTGCCCGCTCGCTAGCTGGTCTACCGCCGGCATACGTCCGGGTTCACGGTCGCGACCCGCTCCGCGACGAAGGCATCGAGTATGCGTCACGGCTCATGGCGGCCGGCGTCGAGGTCGAACTGCACTGCATGCCCGGCATGTTCCACGGTGCGCCGTCGCTCGATACGCGAGTCGATTCACGCGCCAACCGCGAGCTGCTCGAGGTATTCGCCGCGTTCCTCAACCCTGCGGTGCGCTGACGCGCTCGACCCACACCGGCCAGTCGCCGATGACCTTCGCCTCCACGAGCGATTCGATCTGCGAGTCATCGAGACCGAGGATCTCGGCGAGCACCTCGTGGTTGTGCTGACCCAGCGTGGGTGCAGGTCGCCCGAATGCGCTGAACGTGCCGTCGACGGTGAACGGGAAGCTCGGGTAGGGCACCCAACCGGCGACCGGATGCTCCATCCATTGGTGGAACGGTCTGACATCGTGATGGATGCTGGTGGCCGTATGGATCGCGTTGATGCACGGCGCGGCGGGTACGCCCGCCGCCAGAAGCAGCTCGGCTGCGAGCTCGGGATTGTGGCGCGCTACGAACTCACCGATGGCTGCGTCGATTCGCTCGTGATCGGATCGACGTCCGTCGAGCTCGGCGAGAGCTGGATCGCCCGCGAGGTCAGTCGCGCCGATGACCGTGCACAGGGCGGTCCACTGCTGCTGGTTCTCGACCGAGACCGCCACCCACTTATCGGTGGTGGACGATTCGTAGACCCCTTGCGGCGCGCACGTCCGTGACCGGTTGCCAATGCGCTCGAGCAGAACGCCGTTGGCGCTCCACTCGACGATCTGTTCGGCAGCCGCGTTGAGCCCGACCTCGATCAGCGGGAGCTCGATCAGACAACCGCCCTGACGCTCGCGCTCACGGAGTGCGAGGAGCACGGCGAACACCGCGTGCATGCCGCCGAACGGATCACAGACCCCGCGCGGCACCATGGGCGGACCGTCCGCGTGGCCGGTGACCCAAGCCAGGCCGGACGCCTGCTCGATCGTCATCGCAAAGCCCGTTCGATCACGCCACGGCCCATCGAGGCCGAACGCAGGCATGCGGAGCATGATCGCCCGCGGGTTCACGGCGTGAATCTGCTCCCAACCGAACCCGAACTGCTCCATGACCCGCGGGGAGAAATTCTCGACGACGATGTCGGCCCAGTTCACCAACTGCTGCGCGAGCGCACGACCTGCTTCCTGGCCGAGGTCGAGCGTGACGTCGCGTTTACCGACGTTCACCGATTGCGATACCGGCGACCATTCCCACACCTGTGGTTTGCTCATGCCTGAGCTGAAGCGCATCCCGTCGGGGCGCTGGATCGACTCGATCTTGATCACGTCTGCACCGAGCGCACCGAGCATCTCGGTGACGATGGGGCCGGCCCAGAACGCAGAGAAGTCGGCGATCTTGATGCCAGCCAACGGAAGCCACCGACCGGTTCGCGGAGCTGTGTGATCGGAGGCCGGCGAGACGCGCGTTCGGCCTTTGCTCGACGACGCGGCCTCTAGACGCGCTCGTTCGGTGTCGGCGCCGAGTCGCGGGGTAATGCCCGGGGGGCGTAGTTCGATACCCGAGAGCTGATAGGGCGGCCGAGGCTGCAGGAAGCCGGCGGGGTTGTCGATGAAGACGCCCCGCTCGACGAAGTGGTCGACCGCGAGCACCGCGCGGCCATCGCCCACGGGACTTACCGGGATGCGCATCGCAGCGGCGAGGCCCACGATCTCGTCGACCGAGTGCTGTTCGGTGAAGGCACGGATCTTCTGCCACAGCTCTTCGCGGGCGGCCATGCGGGCCTCGGCGAACATCATGTGCGGCGCCGCAAGCTCAGGTGCACCGATGAGATGACAGAAGTCGGTGTATTGCTGGCTGGTGATCGTGCAGAACCCCACGTAGCCGTCGGCCGCCGGCTCGATCGACGGGATCTCCATGGACCGACCCAGCGGCTTGCCCGGATCGAAGGCCGCGAATATCTGCCGGAATACCTGGAACGACAGCATCATTGCTTCGAACTGCGAGACGTCGATGTGCACGCCGCGTCCGCTGTGGCGGGTGAGGTGCAACGCCGCGAGCGCAGCCGGTGCCGCGAATGCTCCCACGGTGAAGTCACCGAGCGAACCGCCGGCGGCGAGCGGTTCGAGACCGGGCAGTCCTCGGTAGTCGATGCCGCCGACCTGGGCCTGCAAGGTGAACTCGTTGGCCGGCCGGTTCGACCACGGACCGCCGCGGCCGAAGTGCGAGATCGACAGCAACGATGTCGCCGGGTTCTGCTCGTGCAAGTCGGCGAGGCCGAGCCCCAACTGTTCGATCGTGCCCGGCGCGAAGTCCTCGATGACGAGGTCAGCTCCCGTGCACAACGAGCGGACGAAAGCCAGATCGTCAGCATCGGCGAGGTCGGCGATCACGCTGCGCTTGGACGCGTTGAGGAAGGCGAACAACGGGCCGCACCCGTCGACTGGGGGCGCGTCCAAAGCTGCGGTGCGGGCACGCGTCGGGTCGCCCCCGGGAGGCTCGATCTTGAGCACCTCGGCGCCGGCATCGACGAACAACTTGGTGCAATAGGGACCGGCAATGCCGGTGCTGAGGTCAACGATGCGTACCCCGTTCAGCGGATACGTGGACATGGGATCAGCGCTCCGGAGGAACGGTGAAGTCGTAGAGCTCGGCGCAATTGCTCGAGATGATCCGCCGCACTTCGGCTGGCGGTACATCGGCGAGGATCCGGCCGAGGATCTCGCGCGACTTCGGGAACGTCGACTCGGTGTGGGGATAATCGCTCCCCCACATCAATGTGTCGATGCCGATGTAGTCGCGCACCCGCAACGCCACATTGTCCTCCTGGAAGGACGCAAACACGTTGGTGCGGAAGAAGTGGCTCGGCAGGACGTCGGGGTCGGTGTAGCGGATCCACTCTGGCCCGCGGGGTGGACGCTGCGTGTACGTGTAGTCGAGCTGGTCGAGGAAGAACGGGATCCACGACAGCTCGTGCTCGACGGTGCCCATGCGGAGCCTCGGGAAGCGCTCGAACACGCCCGAGAAGATGAGATCGGCGAGCGTCTGGCGGATTTGGTAGTCCTTGTTCACGAAGAACGCCGGTGGCACGTTCTTCACGTCGAGCGTGAAGGAACCGTGGCCCGCTCGCACATCGGCGCGCTCGGTGCCCACGTGCAGCGACAGTGGCATCGCGAGCTCTTGTGCGGCGGCCCAGAACCGGTCGTAGTCGTTGCTGCGAAACGGGGCCCAGCTGGGCGGCAGCACCGTGATCAGCGCGCCGCACAGGCCGATCGAGCGCGCCCGCTCGAGCTCGTGCACTGCGGCGTCGATGTCGTCGAGGTTCACCATGGCCACGCCTTTGAGGCGCGCGGTGTCATGGCTGCAGAAGTCGGCGAGCCAGTCGTTGTACCCGCACATCGCCGCAGTGACGACGTCGCTCACCGGCACGCTGAAGAGCACGAGACCTTGACTGGGATAGATCACCGAACCCCACACGCCATCGAGCTCGTTCTCGGCGATGTAGCTGGCTGGGTCGTAGGCAGCTGGGCGGACCTGATCGAACGTGGCCGACGTCTGCAGCTCGGCGCTGTCCTTCTCGAAGCGATCACCGGTTTGCGTGCCGAGGAACGACATCGTCTTGCGTCCGTCGACGTACCACCACTCGCCATCGGGTTCGGAGACGACACGCGGCATCCGTTCGCCCAGTTCCGTTCCCCGCCCGACCCAGAGATCGGGCGGCTCCACGATGTGTGAGTCGGACGAGATCAGCCACGTGCTGTTCAGCGTCTCGGTTACCTCGTTCGTATCGAGCAACGTCATGTGTCCCCCAAGTATCTCGTCGGTCATTCTGGCCCACGCGGCGTGAATGATGCATCCGATGTCGGACGTATGCGTATCGCATGGCAAATGGGTAGTGCCAGGCACGCGATGACTGCGCCGGCGAGGAACGAATGGGCGAAGTCGCGGCGCGCGAAGCTGTCGGCGACGATGACCGACATGACCGTCGTACCGATCGCTCCCCCGATCTGGCTGGCCATGTTGGCCACGCCGGTCGCGATCCCGATGTCGGCGGGGTCGACCGCCCTGCTCACGTAGGCGAACAATGTGGTCCGACTGAACCCGTTGCCGAAACCGGTCGTGACCAGCCCGACCTCGATGAGGATCAGCGACTTCGTCGCGGCACCAGCGACCATCACGAACGAGCCGACCACGAGCATCCCGTTGCCGAGGAGTTGGAGCCGGGCGCGGGTGAGACCAGCGTTCATGCGCCCAGCGAACGCCGAACCGATCGAGAACGCAATCGGCCGCGGGATCTGCACCAACGAGGTGAGCGTGATCGAGTAGCCGAAGAGCCGTTGCACCATCACCGGCGCGACCACGAAGCTCCCGATGAACGCGGCCTGCGTCACGCTCATTGTGGCGGTGGGGATGCTGAACCTGCGTCGCCGCAGGTAGTGAAGCGGCAACAGTGGGGACGAGGTGCGTCGTTCGACGACGACGAACGTGCTCCACATGATCGGCCAGAGGACGAAGCTGGCCATCACGAAAGGATGCGTGAACCCGAGTGCTCGGGCCCGATTCACTGCGAGCAACAGGCCGAGCGCGCCAACACCCAGCGTGACGGACCCGGCGATGTCGAAGCGGACGTCGCGTCGCCGCGGCGTCTCGGGAACGATCTTGATCGCCAGCACCAAGGCGATCACGCACGGCACCGTCTGCATCAAGAAAAGTGCTCGCCATCCGACTGCGTCGATGATCGGCCCACCGGCGATCACCGCGATGACCGGGGAGAGGCCGCCGACGGTGTTGAGGAGACCGATCGACTTCGCCCGGTCTCGATCAGGCAACGCGGCCGCGATGATGGCGAAGCCGGACGGACCGGTCGCGGCACCGGCGATCTGCCCGATGGTGCGCACCGCTATCAGCGAGTACGGGTTCGGGGCGAATGCCGTGAGGAACGCGAACAACGTCGAGATAGCAAGGCCGTAGATGTAGACCCGCCGGTGTCCGTGCAGATCACCCAACTTTCCGAGCAACGGCATACCCAAACCAAAGGCGAGGCTCGGCGCGACCTGCACCCACGCGATGACGGTGGTCGTCGAATGGAAGTCGGCGCGAATGGTGTCGAGCGAGGCCGCGAGCAGTGTCGTGGGAAAGCTGGTCGCCGCCGTTCCCATGACGAGCGCGACGAGCAGGAGACGGCGACTTGCGCCCTCGAACCACGGTCCCCCCGACACCGCGCATTCCTAGCACCCAGTGGCGCGCCGGTGAGCCGTGGACGAACGTACTTCTACGCGGGCAGTGCGCAAGCGCGCCCACCGGGAACTGCGTCTTGACATACGGGTAGTGGGCCATGCCCACCGGCGACGCATTGCGTTTGCTGGGCCGGTGAGCGCTTCGGCGATGAGCTGCTCGAGCGGCGGGTCGGTGCGGAATGGTTCACCACACGAGACCAGCTGGGGTGTAGTCCGGTCCATCGACGCGTGTGGTCGAGGGCCGTCGCCGGCACCCCACCGAGCGATACCAAGACGTCGTCGGACCCCCCGGGTAACACGCCCGCGGTCGAGCAGCTCTCGTGCGGCCAAGGACGGGTTTAGGTCAGCGTAGGTATGCCTGGCCGCCGTCGACGATGAGCGTGCCACCGGTGATGTACTTAGCGTCCTGTGAGCACAGGAAGACGGCGGCGCGACCGATGTCGGCCTCGCAATCGCCGACCCGCCCGAGCGGAACGGTGCGGAGGAACGACGCGGCCTCCTCGGGCCGATCGATCGCCCACTGCTCGTAGCCCGCCGATGTCGCGAGCGGGATCAACGTCATGACGCGGATGCCATCGCCACCCCACTCAGTCGCCGCGGTGCGGGTGAGCATGCGCATGGCCTCCTTCACCGACGCATACACGCCGTAGGTGTCGGGGTCGGCACGAAGGCTCGCTGCGGTGGCGAGGTTGATGATCACCCCACCGCCCGCGAGGTACGAATGGCACGCCTGCATGAACGAGAAGGCGGCCAGGGGACCCGACAGCCATGACCGTTGGAACTGCTCGCGCGTGGCCTGCAGCAACGGCGTGATGAAAACCTCTTGCGCGTTGTTCACGAGGATGTCGATTGTTCCGTACAGGGCCACCGTGGCCGCAACGCACGCCGCGATGTCGGCCTCGTCGGTTACGTCGCAGAGCAGCGCGTGGGCGTCGCCGCCACGGCGATGGATCTCGGCGACCGTGGTGTCGCATTTCGACAGGGTCCGACCGGCCACGACCACCCGCGCGCCCTCGGCGGCCAACGCGTACGCGATCCCTTGACCCACGCCTTGCCCCGCGCCCGTAACGATCGCGACCTTGCCCTCGAGCACTCCCATTGCGTCCCCCATGTCGTACGGCCCCGGTGGCGCCATGTCGTGCCATTATGCGACGGACTCGTTCGCGGCGCGCCACGCGGCCGCCGAGCGCGGTGGACGCATATTCGATGGAGGGCCCAATGGCCGACAACCAGGCGCTCAACGCTCGCCAGCAGATGGTGGTGGCCATCCGCCAACTGGCATCAGAGGGCTACGACGACAAGCTCGCCGGGCATGTGAGCATGCGCGACCGCGAGGACGGAACCATCCTCGTGCCGCGCGTCGGTTCGCTGTGGGAGGAGTTCACCGTCGACGACATCGTGCGCATCGATGCCGAAGGGCACATCGTCGAGGGTGAGGGCAATCTGAATCCCACGATCGTGTTCCACCTCGAACTGCACAAGGCCCGCCCCGACATTGTGTGCGCCCTCCACAACCACCCGCCCTACGGGACGATGTGGGCGTGCGCCGGCGAGCTTCCGCCCTTGTACGACCAGACCGGCGCGAACAGCGGGGGCACGGCCACGGTGTACGCCGAGTATGGGGGCGTGGTCGACACGCGCCGCGCGGCGGCCGAGCTTGCTGCGGCGTACGGCGCAGCCGACATGGCCATCCTTGTCGGCCACGGCACCCTCATCACGGCCTCGAGCGTCGCGCTTGCGCTGTTGCGGGCGCAGTGCTTCGAACACCGCAGCCGTAAGGCATGGGAGGTCCGAGCGCTCGGTCTGCCCGGCGTGCCGCTTCCCGAGCACCATGCAGCGCGCCTCGCACAGGCGGCCGATGTCTATGCCGACCTGTTGCTCGTCGCGTATGCCCGCCGGCTCCGTAGGACCGATCCCCGCGCGTTGCTCGGCGAGGAGCGCGTCGCCGCGTCATCGGTTTAGCAGGGTGCTGAAAGTCGGCTCGGTGCTCGCGTTTGATGGCGATGTACGACCCGAGACCTACCGAGCCGCCCCTACAAAGGCAATCGTCAGCACCCTGCTAACCGTCCGACGGCGCCGGCCCACCCGTTGATCGGAGTTGGTCCGGATCGGGCACGACCAGCGACGAGTCGTCGGCGGCCATCGCCCAGCGGATCTGGCCGGTGTCGACGAACTGGCGGAACTCGGTGATCCGGCCTGCGTGCACGGTGTAGACGGCGCACACCGGCGCAGCAATGTCACGCCCGGTGGCCTTGAAGGTGCCCGTGTACTCGCCGTGCACCACAACATGGGCGCCGGCGTCGAGGATTGCATCGACCCGCGTGATGAACCCGTGCCAGTCATTGTTGATCGGGTCGACAACTCGGGCCACCACGTCCGGGACGCCGATCCAGGGACCGGCTGGGTTCGCGTACGGATGGTTCCGGGCCTGCCACCAGGCGATGTCGTGGGCGAGCAACTCGACGAGGCCACCGGTGTCGCGTCGCACATGACTTGCGTAGACACCTTGCACGATCTCCAACGGCCCCATGTGCAGTCCCCCTTCGTCCGGAGGCACCTTTGCACAGGTCGACATCGGCCGGAAGGCTCAGGCCGGCGGTGGCGGTGCCGATAACGGAGGTGTGGGAACCGCGAGCCTCGCTCCGTCGATAACCGTGCGAGGCTTGGCGTTCGCCTATCCCGCCGACTTCGACACCGCGTGGAGTGGCAACGTCCCCGAGTTCGCGTGTGCCGCGAACAGCGTCTCGTTGATGATGCCCTACGTAGAGCCGTACGTCGCGAAGTCGGTTCACGCCGCACTCCCCCACATCGAGGACGAGGTGCTGCGTCGCGAGGCCGCGTCGTTCGTGCGCCAAGAGCTCAGCCACCGCGTGCAGCACCGTCAGTTCAACAACCTCTTGGCCGAGCGCTGTCGTGGCATTCGTGTCCTCGAACAGCTGATGCGGATGGTGTTCGAGCGGCTCGGGAAAAGACGTTCGAACGCCTCACACTTGGCGTTCGCCGCAGGCACCGAAGGTGTCGCGTACGGCGTTGCGCGGTGGGCCGCAGCGCATCGTCGCGAGCTTCCGGCCACCGCCCAGCCGGAGATCGCAAATCTGTTCGTGTGGCATCTTGCCGAGGAGGTCGAACACAAGTCGGTGGCCTTCGACGTGTTCCAAGCCGTCGACGGCTCACGTCGTCGCTACATCTGGGGGATGATTCTCGGCTTCTCGGTGCTGGCGTTGTTCACCGTCGTCGGGACCACGGTGCAGCTGTGGCAACAACGTCGGCTGTTCCGTCCCACTACCTATCTCCGTCTCACCCGGTGGACGATCACGTTCCTCTTCGAGTTGCTCCCGACCATGGCCGCTTCGTCGCTACGGGGGCACCATCCTCGCGACCTGGCCGATCCGCCGTTCCTGGTGAACTTTCTCCGAGAACTCGACGACCGAACGGCCGGTTGAGGGCTCAGCGGGCCAAACGATTGCGCACGAGGCGCCCCGGCCGCGCGCCCGTGGGCTTGCCGTCGCGGATGGTCACGACGCCGTTGACCAACGTGGCCGCGAACCCAACGGACTTCTGCTCGAGGCGCTTTCCGCCGGCTGGTAAGTCGTAGACGACCTCGGGTACGGCGGGCGCGATGGTGGTCGGGTCGAAGACGTTGATGTCGGCGACGAGCCCTTCGCGCAACAGTCCGCGATCGGCGAAGCCCCAGGCGAGCGCAGGCGCGAGCGTGAGCATGCGCACACCCTCCTCGAGCGTGAACGCATGCTGGTCGCGTACCCAGTGGCCGAGTAGGTAGGTGTGGATCGACGAGTCGGCGATCTGGCTGAGGTGCGCGCCCGAGTCGGAGAAGGTCATCACCGTGCGCGGGTGGCGCAACACCTCGAGCAGGATCTCGGGGTCTTGGGGGTAGAGGCTCGGCTGAATGTAGAGCTGCCCCAACTCGGTCTCGAGTGCAAGCTCGATCATGGCGCGAGCTGGGCTGATACCGCGGGCGCGGCCGACATCGGCCACCGACGGGTTCGGCGGCAGCCCGTTCTCGTACACCCGGATTCCCTCGAAGTCGGGCTTACGAGGCATGGCGCCGATCCCGCGCCATGCGCTGTAGTCGCCGGCCATGGCCGCCTGCTCGAGCCGGTCCTGCACCGCGGGGTCGTGGAGTTGCCGGAGCTGCTCGGCGAGGGACAGCGCCCGAAACGTGGCCCACTCGGGTAGGAGATCGAAGGGCAGTTTGGTCTTGAACGACAAGAGCACCGAGATGCCGCGGCAATGGCTCTGGCCGATGATTCGCCCGCCGCGTGCGGCGGCGGCGTCGATCAGGTCGAGTGACTGCCGGCCGCCGCTCTTGGTGGCGATGATGCCGAAGGTGACCGGGATGCCGCTGTTCACCGCGAGGTCGCGCATGCGCTCGAAGGCCAACTGACGAACGGCCGGGTCGGAGTCGTTCGCACCTTCGGAGCCGCCCTCGAAGATACCGACCCCCAGATCGCTCATGACCCCGACGAGGTTCACCACTTCGTCCCATGACGCGAGCCGTGACGCGACCGGCCGGTTATCGGAGGTCTCGTGGTGCTCGCTGCGCGACGTCGAGAGCCCGAACGCACCTGCCCGGAGGGACGCTTCGAGTTGTCCGGCCATCCGCGCGATGTCGTCGGGCGTAGCTTCCTGCTCGAACGCACGCTCGCCCATGGCCCACGTGCGCAGCGCCGAATGGCCGACCTGCGCCGCGTAGTTGATGCCCTTCGGGAGCGCGTCGATGACGTCGAGGTAGCCCGCGAAGTCTTGCCAGCCCCACGTGATGCCTGCAGCAAGCGCCGCGGGGTCGATGTCCTCGGCCCGTTCGAGGTTGCGCACGACGAGCGCCCGCTCGTCGTCGCGCACCGGGGCGAGGGTGAATCCGCAGTTGCCCATGACGACGGTGGTGACACCGTGCCAGCACGAGTTCGCGCCGGTCTGATCCCAGAAGATCTGGGCGTCCATGTGGGTATGCCCGTCGATGAAACCAGGCGTGACCGCGAGCCCCTCGGCGTCGATCTCTTCGGTGCCGCGCTCACGGATGCGGCCTATGCAGGCGATCGTGGCGCCGATGATGCCGACGTCGGCCTTGTAGGACCCGAGGCCAGATCCGTCGACGACGAGGCCGTTGCGGATCACGACGTCGTAGCTCGCGTTGCTCGCCATGCCACGCCCCCTCCAGCGGTAATGCATTCATATTACCAGCGTGTGCGCCGCCTCGCGGGCACCGGCGATGGCTCGTCCGACCTGGTCGCCTCGCTATATTCGACCGCACCATGACACCAGCAGTCGACACCCGCGACAAACTCATGGACGCGGCTCGACGTCTCTACGCCGAGCGCGGGGTCTTCAACGTGTCCCTCGCCGAGGTCGTACGAGCGGCAGGTCAGCGCAACACTTCGGCCATCCACTACCACTTCGGCAGCCGGGAACAGCTGTTGCTCGCGATCATGGATCCTCAGGTGCACACGTTGCGGGCACGACGCGACGAGCTCTTGGCCAAGGCCCGCCTGTCCCAAGGTTCCGCCGTGGTGGTCGACGCGATGGTGCGCCCGTTGGTCGAGCTCGCGCGCGAGGGCTGGCGCGCCCGAGCGTGGATGAAGATCGGCTTGGAACTGGCCGATCACAACGAGCGCATCGCGCCCGAGCTTGCGTCATTGCTGTTCGGCGCGGGAGGGGGCGAGGTACTGGCTTTTCTCGCCGAGCGCTGTCCGCCGCTGCCGCCCACGGTCTGGAACCTGCGCACGAGCATCTGCATCGGCTTTGCCGCGCGCGCCGCGACCGAGCGGGCGCGCATTATCGACGACCAGCCGCGACGCAGTGCCAACATGCTCTCTGACGAAGCATTCGTCGCAAATCTCGTGGACATGTTTCTCGGCGCGCTCACCGCGCCGTCGCCGCCCGGCGTGTAGCCCGGGCAATCGTGGATGCTTGCACGCCAGCCCTAATGCGATTACATTAGTTGCGCGCGAGCGGAGGGGTTGCTCGCTCGTTCTCCAGGGGGACCACATGCTCGATCTGCTCGTGCGGCACTGCTCGATCGTCGACGGATCAGGCGCACCGGCGCGGGCGGGCGACGTCGGTGTGCGCAACGGTCGCATCGTCGCCATCGCGCCGCCGGGCTCGATCACCGACGAGGCCACGCGGACCATCGATGCGACGGGCCTTACGCTCGCGCCGGGCTTCGTCGACCTGCACACCCATTACGACGCTCAGGTGCTCTGGGACGCCACGCTCAGCCCGTCACCATTGCACGGGGTCACCACGGTGATCGGTGGCAACTGTGGCTTTTCCATCGCTCCGCTCGCCGCCGGTCACGCCGACTACGTGATGCGCATGATGGCTCGCGTCGAGGGCATCCCCCTCGAGTCGCTCGCCGCGGGCCCGGCGTGGGACTGGGCCGGGTTCGGCGATTGGCTCGACCGTCTCGAAGGGCGCGTCGGCATCAACGTGGGCTTCCTTGTGGGTCACTCCACGCTGCGGCGCCTGGTGCTCGGCGACGACATTCATCGCGCGGCCAACGCCGATGAGATCGCCGCCATGGTCGCGTTGGCCCACGACGCGATGTCCACCGGTGCGCTCGGCTTCTCCTCATCACTCGGCGAGGCACACACCGACGGCGACGGTAATCCCGTTCCCTCGCGAGCGGCGCAGCCCGAGGAGTTCCTCGCGCTGTCGTCGGCGGTGCGTGATCACCCTGGGACCACGCTCGAGTTCATCGCGGCCATGGGAGTGATCCCCGACGAGCGCATCGCGCTCATGACGAACATGTCGCTCGCTGCAAACCGGCCCCTCAACTGGAACCTCCTCGGCAGCCTGTCGCCTGTCGAGGTCTACGAGCAACAGCTCACGTCGTGCGATCATGCCGCAGCCCATGGAGCGCGCGTAGTCGCACTGGCCTTGCCCGATGTGATGCGCATGCGCGCCAACCAGATCCTCGTGAGCCTTCCCGGATGGAAGGAAGCCATGGCGCTTCCCGACCACGAGCTCGCAGTCGCGGTCCATGACCCGGCCGTGCGTGCCGCGCTCCGCGATGGTGTCGATGAAGCAGCTCGGCGCGGCATGGCGGCGGTGACCAAATGGGATCTTCTCGAGGTTGCCGAGGCCACCTCGCCCTTCACGGAGCGCTATGTCGGTCGCACCATCGACGCGATCGCCGTCGAACTCGGCCGCGACCCGGTCGATGTTCTCATCGACGTCGTACTGCCGGCCCGTTTGCCGCTCACGCTGGTCTTCCCGAGCCTTGTGCCGTCGCTCGGCGCGTCAACCGAAGGTTGGCTAGCTCGTGCTGCCGTGTGGCGCGACGACCGCGTGGTGCTCGGCGGCTCGGACGCCGGTGCGCACACCGATCTGATGTGCCACGCCAACTACCCGACCGTGCTGCTCGGCAACGCAGTGCGCGATCGGCAACTGTTGTCGCTCGAGGAAGCTGTTCGACTGCTCAGCGACGTTCCCGCACGGCTCTACGGGCTGCGCGAGCGTGGCCGCATCGTCGAGGGCTGGCACGCCGATCTCGTGCTGTTCGACGCGGCCCTCATCGACAGTGAGCCTGCGCTCGCCCGCACCGACCTTCCCGCCGATGGTCTGCGCCTCTATGCCGAGGCGAGGGGTGTCGTGGCGGTCTTCGTCGGCGGCGAGCTCGTCGTCGACCACGGCGAGTTCACCGGTGCGCTCGCCGGCACCGTCTTGAGGTCTGGTACGCACACCGACTCGGTGACGGTGCCCGCCCATGCCTGACGCGATCAATTCTGGCCGGGTCGCACCGTCCACGAGAGGAACGGCAATGACCGCGAGCATCATCTCGGCCGACTCACACTTCGTCGAGCCACCCGAAATGTGGGTCGAGCGAATCGACCCGGCGTATCGCGATCGGGCGCCGCGCCTCGCCAGCGAGGTCGACGGGCAACGGGGCGCGTTCCTCGTGTGCGAGGGACTCGTGCCGGCTTCCGGCGGCGGCTACTTCGCGGCCGGCACCGCCCCCGAGGACCTACCCGAGGTGCTCGCACGCGGCTACGACGCCGTGCCCCCGCATGTGCGCGACCCCGCGGCACGCGTGACCGAGCAGAAGAAGGACGGTGTCCTCGCCGAGGTGCTCTATTCGTCCTACGGCATGCAGCTGTTCCACCTCGACGACGGCGACCTTCGCGACGCGTGCTTCCGGGCGTTCAACGACTGGGCCGCGGACTACTGCAGCGAGGATCCGTCCCGGCTCATCGGCACCGGTCTCGTCGCGCTCGACGACATCGCCGTCGCCACCGAGGAGTTGCGCCGCATCGCGAAGAAGGGCCTGCGAGGCGCCATGATCTGGGCCGAACCCCCGGCGGAGAGGCCTTACAGCCACCCTGACTACGAACCGTTCTTCGCTGTGGCGCAGGAACTGGACATGAAGCTGTCGCTGCACAGCCTGACCTCGCGTCGCAAGGACAGCGATCCGGCCAAGGGCGACATGTTGTTTCGGGCAGTGATTCTGTACCAAGAGGTGGCCCGCACCATCAGCGATCTGATCCTGCACGGCGTGTGCGAGAAGTTCCCGTCGCTCACGTTCGTCTCGGCCGAAAACGAGATCGCGTGGTTGCCGTTCCACCTGTGGCGCATGGACCAGCTTCACAAGAAGCTGCACAAGATGTCGAGCGTCTCGCTCAGCCTCAAGCCGAGCGAGTACTTCAGCCGGCAGATCTATGCGACCTTCATCGAGGACCCGATGTTCGCGAACACGTCGAGCAGCATGGGCGTAGACAACATCATGTGGTCGAGCGACTTCCCGCACCTGGCATCGACGTTCCCGCACTCGCACCAGTTCATCGCCGACAACCTCAAGGGCTTGTCGGCGGCCGACCAACAGAAGATCGTCCACGACAACGTGGCGCGGCTCTACGGCCTGGGCGTGTGATCACGCCTCGTCGCCACGGGCACGACGCACGGC
>CAFBMH010000029.1_pt1 | contig 26202 bp, 22 predicted proteins | sample 7268361 | NCBI WGS metagenome assembly CAFBMH01 (sample SAMEA6814057, study PRJEB35770) | freshwater metagenome | biome: Freshwater; feature: Freshwater reservoir; material: water | place: Czech Republic | collected 2017-05-23 | depth 30m m
CGGTTCGAGCAGGGCGACGCGTGGGTCATGGAGAGCGCCCTCGACCCGATGAACTTCGGCGGCAACTGCAGCGCTGGCATCCCGATCGCGCAGCGCAGCGGCTGGTGCAAGTGGGAGGACGTCCGCGCTGGCGGCTACAACCCCGCGGCCCGCCTCCTCGAGCAGGACCTCGACGGCGTCGATGCCGAGGTGCTGTACCCCACGCCACGCGTGTCCAACACGATGTTCTGGCACACCGAAGACCCTGACTTCCACCTGGCCTGCATCCAGGCGTACAACGACTGGCTCGCGGAGTACACCTCGCACGATCCCGAACGCCTATGGGGCATCGCCCTCATGCCCAACGTCGGCGTCGATCACGCCATCAACGAGTTGAAGCGCGTCACCGCCGAGCCAGGCATCCGCGGTGTGCAGCTCGGAAAGTACCCGAGCGGTGGCCTCGACCTCACCGATGACGACGACCGTTTCTTCGCCGCAGCCGCGGCCGCCGGCATCCCGGTCAGCATCCATGTGGCGTTCGCCACCGGCCCACAGGGCGACATCTCCCGAGGCAAGCTTCGCGGCGACATGCGCTTCTTCGACGCCCCGGTGCGCGTCGCACAGCTCATCGGTTCCGGCGTATTCGACCGCTACCCCGACCTGCAGATCGTGCTGGGCGAGGTCGACTGCGGCTGGGTCCCCTACGTCAAGGAGCAGATGGACGACCGCCACTCTCGGGCGTTGTCGCACCCGATGAAGCAGAAGCCCAGCTTCTACTGGGAGAACAACTTCTCCTACGTCTTCATCACCGACACCTACGGCATCCGCAACCGCCACGCCGTCGGCGTCGAACGCATGCTGTGGTCGAGCGACTATCCCCACGGCGGTTCCGACTGGCCGAAGTCTCGTGAGTCCATCGCCGAGCACTTCGCAGGCGTGGCCGACGATGAGAAGCACACCATCACCGCGGCGAACGCGCTGCGGATCTACGGCCAGAAAGCCTGAGCACCGCTGCGCCTTCTTCGGACATCTCACTACCCATGCGGTGGTGAGATGTCCGAAGAACGGGCGGAGAGCGATCAGCGGACGGGGCCACCCGTCATCTCCGAGGGGGAGATGCCGCAGTAGCGCTCGAGGGTGCGGTGGTTGTTGATGATGCGGCACTCCTCGCTCGACAGCGAGAGATGGGTCAGCCCGGGTTGGCGCAGACCGCGTTGTGCGTTGCGCAGCAGCTCGACGTCCTGGTTGATCACGTTGCCGAACACCTGCATCCCCGCCGGGATGTCGTGCTGTTGCGGTTGCGCTCGCGGTGAGTCGGCAGCGGCCGTACGTTCGAAGTGCAGCACGGTGAACACCGACTCGTCGACGCTCGCACCGGGCAGTGCGTACATCACGCTCAACGAATCCACGTTGTACAACACGGTGACGTTCGGGAACAGGTTGTACTGGTTCAACGTGGTGATCTGATCGGTGTCGAGGTGCGACACGTCGACCCCTCGAGCGGTGAGCACCCCGCGGATTCCATCGGCGATGAGTTCTTGCACCGTCTGCCCGTCCGCGAGCTCGGGCACGGGGCACGATTCGTTGATGCCCATGCGCATGCCCTGCGTGACGATGAACGAGTCCCACACGACCTGCGGATCGACGTGGCGACCGAGTCGCGGGCTGGGCACGCCGTAACGCTGCTTCGACACACCATGGCGTTCCCACAGGAACTGTCCGGCGTTGATGTCGTCGATGCTGCCCAGCATCTCTTGGTGGAGGCACTGCACGTGGTACGTCTCGGAGAACCCTTCGGACAGCACCTTCCAGTTGGCGGGCACGGTGGTGGTGATGACGCGCGTGCAGCGGTACACGTCGGGGTCGATCCATGCCGCGTCCTCCGGCACGCCCTCGAGGTACTCGGCGAGCGACATCGCGTCGACGTCGAGGTTGACGAACACGATGCGACCCCACGTGTCGACGCGTGCCGCCAACAACGGCAGGTCATCGTTTCGCAGGGTGCCGAAGCCCTTACGCGAAGGCACCTGGCGAAGACGGCCTCGTAGGTCCCAGGTCCAGTTGTGATACATGCACCGCAGCTCGGTGATACCGGAACCGGCGCCTTCGCAGATGATGTTGCCGCGGTGGCGACAAGCATTCTGGAACGCACGCAGCTCGCCGTCGTCGCCCCGAACGATGAGCACGGAGTACGGCCCGGCGCGGTACTCGTAGTAGTCACCCGCCTCGGCCACATGATCGACGCTGCATGCCACGAGCCACGCCTTGGCGAACACCTTCTCGATCTCGACCTTGGCGAAGTCCGGCGAGATGTAGCGGTACACCGGGATCTTGGTCGGCGATCCGTTGCCGCTGCCCATGGACGAGATGGCTGTGCCGATCACGTCCTCTGCAGCTCGTGTTTCAGCGATGGTCATCAAGGCCCCCTCGAGATCACACGACCGATCCACTCACGGTAGCCGTGATGAGCGTCATGCCACGACGCTGCGCGATCGGAGCGCGGCGATCTGCTCCGCGGAACGGCCGAGCTCGGTGAGCACCGCGTCGGTGTGCTCACCCGGGGCTGGCGGGGCAAGTCGCGAGCGGCCGCGCGTGCCGTCGACGCTGACCGGCACACCGACGAGACGGAGATCGTCGATCAGCGGATGCGGGCACGGCTCGAGGAGACCGAGCGCTTCGAGTTGTTCGTCGTCAGCGAGCTCATCGACGCCCCGCACCCGACTGCAGGGCACGGCGTACGCGCGTAACGCGGTCTCCCACTCGACCGCTTTGCGCTCGCGCATGCGCGGTGCGATCAACCCGCGCAGTTCGTCGCGGTACTTCACCCGAAGGGTGTTCGAGGTGAAACGCGGGTCGGTGACGAGATCGGTCAGGCCCGTCGCGGTCATGAACGAGTGGAACAGGTTGTCATTGGCGGCGGCCACCATGACACCGACGTCGTCGGCCGTGGGATAGAGCTCGTACGGCGCGATCATGGATGTGGTGGTTCCCTGCCGAGTGGGCGCGTGGGCCGTCGCGAGATACCCGGTGAGGTGGTAGCTCAGCCACCACGTGGCGATCTCGAACAGGCTCGTCTCGACGAGGGCGCCCTGGCCTGTGACCTCACGGTTGGCGAGCGCGGCCATGATGGCGATCGTGGCCCAGGCTGCGGTGCCGAGATCGATGGCGCCGATGCCGAGCCGCACCGGCGGCCGGTCGGGTTCACCGGTCATGTCCATGATGCCGCTGTACGCCTGGAGCACGGGGTCATAGCCGGGGCTGTCGCGCATCGGACCGACCGCGCCGAACGCGGAGATCGAGCAGTGCACCAGCCGGGGGTTCGCCGTGCGCAGCGCGGTTGCGCCGAGCCCACGCTTGTCGAGTGAACCGGGACGGAAGCTCTCGACCAGGACGTCGGCGCGTTGCACAAGTTCGCGCACGATCGTTGCGCCTTCGTCGGTGTCGAGGTCGATAGCGATGGCGCGCTTGTTGCGGTTGGCCGAGAGATACGACGTGCTGATGCCGTTCCATGCCGGGGGAACCCACGCACGCGTGTCGTCACCCACGCCGGGGCTCTCGATCTTGATCACGTCGGCCCCGAGGTCACCGAGCGTCATGGTGCAGTAGGGGCCGGCGAAGTTCCGCGTGAGATCGACGACCCGGACTCCTTCGAAGGTGGCCGCGAAGGTCATGGGCGAGCGGAGTAGCGAGCGCGCAGCTCGTGCTTGAGGATCTTTCCCGTGGCGTTGCGGGGAAGCGTGTCGACAACCTCGAGCCGCTCGGGGATCTTCTGGCGCATGATCTGCGCGTCGTTGCAGTACTGCGCGAGCTCGGCCTCGGTGAGCGGATCGTTGCCGTCGCGACACTCGACCACCGCACACACCATTTCGCCCCGGTCCCGATCGGGAAGGCCGATTACCGCGGCATCGATCACCTTGGGGTGGGCGTAAAGCAGATCCTCGATCTCTTTCGCGGAGATGTTCTCGCCCTTGCGGATGATGATGTCCTTCATGCGGCCCGTGATGACGACGTAACCGTCGACGTCGAGGTGGCCGATGTCGCCGGTGCGGAACCAGCCATCGGCGTCGAACGCGTCGGCGTTGAGCGCCGGGTCGAGATAGCCCACCATGACCGAGTCGCCCCGCACTCGCATCTCGCCGTCGACTCCTGCCGCAGCGGTGGAGCCGTCGGGCAACACCGCCTTGATCTCCATGCCGAGCACGGCCCGACCCGAGGTGTACATGAGGTGCTCGTCGGTGTCTGTGGGATCGTTGATTGCCGTGATGCAGCTCTCGGTCATGCCCCAACCGTGGCCGATGCCGAGGCCACCGATCTCACGCTTGACCTCGAGGTGCATCTCCGGCGGCATGGGCGCGCCTCCCCCGCTCATGAAACGAACTTCGGGAAGCACCGACACCCCGGGGTTCTTGCGCTGCAACTCGATGAAGGACAGGTAGAACGCGGGTGCGCCACCGACGAGGGTGACATGGTTCTTGGTGAAAACGGCGGCGGACATCGCGGGGTCGAAAGCCTCGACGCACACGAGCCCCATACCCTCGCGCAGACCGGCGAGCAGGTTGTTCAAGCCGCCGACGTGGGTGAACGGGAACGCCATGCCGAAACGGTCGGCGAACCGCACGTGCTGGCGGACGCAGAACGCCTTGCCGGCGGCGATCGAACTGTGATCGGTGTGCTGCGCACCCTTGGGGTCGGCCGTCGTACCGGAGGTGTAGTAGATCCAGCGCACGTCGCGTGTGGTGTCGGCGGCCGGCGGCGCCGGGAGTGTTGCCGGGTCACCGTCGGGCAGCGAACGATCGCACACCCGCACCTCGAGACCGGGCAACGCCTCGGCGACGCGGGCAGCCATCGCCGCGTAGTCGACACCACGCCAGGTGGCCGGTACGCACAGCAGGCTCGCGCCCGTCTGGACCAAGCAGAACCCCAGCTCCCGATCGCGATACACCGGCAGCACCGGCACCTGCCGCACGCCCAGTCGGGCGAGCGCACCCAGCAGCACGATGGTCTCGATCCACGTGGGCAATTGCCACGCCACGGTGTCGCCGGGGCGCACGCCCTCGGCGTAGAAGCCGGCGGCCGCTCGTTCGGCAGCGTGCCGATACTGCGCACACGTGAGGGTGCGATCGTTCTCGTCGGTGATGAGTATGAAATCGGGGGTCTGCGCGGCGCGGGCAACCACCAGCTCCCAGACGGTGTCCGCATCGATCGACGTGTGCGTGCTCAACAGTGCCCCTTCCGACCTCGTGACCGTAGCGAACACATCGACCGTTCGCTGCGGCTATCGCCCCCGAGCAAGCTGGCGAAAACCAGGCAAAGCGCGCCCGCACCGAGAACGCCGACGAGCAACGTGAAGATGCATCCACGCTTCTCGACGCAGGTGACGATCTGTACGAGCTACCCGGCGATCAGCCCTACGACAACCCGACCGATCAGTCCCATCGGCCGACCCTGGACGACGCTCGCAGCTGAGTCCGATCGGCGGACCGTCAGTCCTCGGGAACGTATGCGGACAAGAGCTTCGATGCCTGGGCGTGCACACCCATGCCGGGCGTGACCCCATTCGGATAGCGCGATTCGAACGTACGCCTAATGCCCTCGCGCCATGACACCTTGCATGGCCCGGTGAGCGAGATTCGCTTGGTTGCGTCGGCGATGGATCCCCGCGACGTGCCGGGCATGACCTTCACCTGGACGTCGGGCGTCATACCACTGAGCTCGCCGATGTACGCGCACCACTCCTGGACCGAGACGCCTTCGTCTCCGCTCCAGTTGACGATGGTCGCGGGCACCGTAGCCGCGTGGAGAAGCGCTTCGGTCTGGTCGTTGATGTCGTCCTGATGGATGAGGCTGTACGGGCATGGGTCGAAGCGGGTCACCACAGGTTGCTCGCCGACGATCCAGTCGAGGTGGTACGTAGGCAGACCACCGTTGGGGCCATACGACGCGTTCATGCGTGCGATGGTCACGGGCAGGTCGAAGGCGCGGGCGCAGTAACGGGCCACGGCCTCCTCGGTGATCTTCGAGATCGAGTACGTAGGCGCATGCACGCTGTTGCCATCGCCGAGCGGGTCGGTCTCTTTGAAGACGTGCATCGGATCGTCGACCGGCTTGTAGGTGGACTGAGTCGACATCACGAGCGCGGCCTTCGCCTTGCGGCAGTGCTGGAGCAGCAGCCCGGTACCCTCGGCGTTGACCTTGATGGCCCAGTCGTAGTCCTTGCCGCCACCCTGGAACGTAGCCAGGTGCAGCACGTACGTGAAGTCGTCAGGCAGTTCGGAATAGTCCGGCGTCGCGAGGTCGACCACACGCGTGGTGACCCCGAGTGCGTCGACCTTTTCGCGCGATCCGGCCTCGCTGAAGCGCGCGATGCCCCACACGTCGTTGTCGCGAGCCAGCGATTCCGCAAGCGGAAACGCGATCTGGCCCGCGGGTCCGGTGATCAAGATCTTCTCGCCGCTCAACATCGTTGGTTCCCCTCCGCCGGTTCGCGACCGGATCGTAGGGGAACCGGGCTCCCCAGCGCTCATACGCCGTGGTGCGCCAGCAACGCTTCTTCGGTGTCGTGGCCCATCAGGTGGTCGGATCCGACGTGCGGTGCACGCAAGACCGTCCGCTTGTCGAAGGCGGCGTCGCCAACGCGCTGACCGGTGAGCATCGGTTGGTTCGAGCATGCAGCACAGAAATGAGATGGTCCCCGATTCACGGTTTGGCAAACGGAATACATGGCACGAGTTCGCAATGTCGTGCGCTCTCTGACAGGGCAGTCGGTCGGCCCCTTTGCCATGATGGGCGGATACATCCGCTGGGGGAGACACGCGTGAGCGATCACTACGGTTTTGAGACGCTTGCAACAACCGTCGAGGACCGGATCCTCACCGTGAGGTTCAATCGCCCCGACCGGCTCAATGCGCTCAACGCGTTGATGCACTCCGAGTTGCGCGATCTATACGGCCGCATCGAACGCGACACCGCCGTCGATGTCGTCGTGCTCACGGGCGCGGGTAAGGCGTTCTGCGTCGGCGCTGATTTCGACCAGATGGAAGAGAACTTGGCGCGCGGCGGCTACCCCGACGGGCATCCGTCGCTGCTCGGCGAGGCCGCGACGATGGCGCGCAACATCCTCGCGATCCGCCAGCCGATGATCGCCGCGATCAACGGCGACGCGATAGGCCTCGGCGCCACGCTCGCGCTTTTCTGCGACGTGACCTACATGTCGCGCGGCGCGCGCATCGGTGATCCGCACGTGCGCGCCGGCATCGTCGCGGGCGACGGTGGGCCGGTGCTGTGGCCGATGCTCGTTGGCGCCAACCGTGCGAAGGAATACCTCATGACGGGCGATCTGCTCGGCGCCGACGAAGCAGAGCGCATCGGCCTCGTCAATCACGTCGTCGAACTCGACGAACTCGAGGCGGCGGCCATGAAGATGGCGCGCAAGCTCGCCGCGGGTCCACAGATCGCCTTGCGCTTCAACAAGCGCCTGGTGAACAAAGATCTCGAAGAGCGCGTCAACAAGTTGTACGACCTGTCACTGGCACTCGAGGCCATCACGTTCGAGACGCAGGACCACCAAGAAGCCGTGCGCGCCTTCCTCGAAAAGCGCAAGCCGGTCTTCGGCCAGAACCGCAACCAGAACTGAACGCCACCGATAATCCGTTGGGAGTCACCATGCCGGGCACCATTCCTCGCATCATCAGCGTCGACGATCATGTCGTCGAACCAGCCAACCTCTGGTCGAGCCGCCTGCCGGCGAAGTACCGCGAGCAAGGTCCGCACGTCGAACTGCTGCCCATGGGCACGCCCAAGCTCGACGGCGGCGGCTACATCGAGTCGCCGGGCACCGAGGGCAAGCCGATCGCCTGGTGGTTCTACGAGGACCATCGCTACTCGGTGAAGCGACTCATCGCCGCGGCGGGGTATAGCGCCGACGAGATCGGCCTCCAAGGCGTCACCTTCGACGAGATGCGCCCGGGTTGCTGGCAGCCCGAAGCGCGCATCGCCGACATGGAGATGAACCATGTCGAAGCCTCGTTGTGCTTCCCCAACTACCCGCGCTTTTGCGGCCAGTTGTTCATGCGCGGCCACGACAAGACGCTCTCCGACCTGTGCGTGAAGGCGTACAACGACTGGATGGTCGACGAGTGGTGCGGCTCGTCGAATGGTCGCCTCATCCCGCTGTGCATCGTGCAGCTCTGGGATGCCGAGCTCGCCGCAGCCGAGGTTCGGCGCAACGCCGCTCGAGGTGTGCGCGCCGTCGCGTTCAGCGAGTGCCCGGCGTGGCTCGGGCTGCCGTCGATCCACTCGGGTCACTGGGATCCGTTTTTCCGGGCGTGCGAGGAGACGGGCACGGTGCTGTGCATGCACATCGGTTCGGGCACCAAGACGTTCGGCACCTCCGCCGATGCCCCCGACGCAGTCACCGCCACCGGCATCTTCACGAACAGTGCGATGTCCATGATCGATTGGCTGTTCTCGGGCAACCTGCTGCGGTTCCCGAACCTCAAGCTGCTCTACGCCGAGTGCCAGATCGGCTGGATCCCCTACGTGCTCGAGCGCGTCGACGACATCTGGCGCACGCACCACTGGTCGCGAGACATGAGCACGGTGCCCGAGCCACCGTCGCAGCAGTACTACAACAACATGTACAGCTGCTTCTTCAAGGACCAGGTGGGCATCCGCATGCTCGACATCGTCGGCGAGGACAACATCTGCTTCGAGGTGGACTACCCGCACCAGGACGGCACCTGGCCCAACACGCAAGCTGTGGCGGAAAAGATCTTCGGGCACCTCACGCAGACCCAGATCGACAAGATCGCCCGCGGCAACGCCATCAAGATCTTCGGCCTCGACGCCTGAGCGCTTCGCGGCGCGCAAGACAGCGTTCCGACACGTCGTGATGGTCACCCACGATGCGGGGGAGGCGATCTAACTGGCTCGTTGCTCACCGCGTCAGGGGCAGTTCACGCGATACTGGTGCGGTGACTGATCGCAACGTTCTCGGCGCACCACTCGAACCCTGCGGAGTCGACCCCATGACCGGGTTCTACCGCGACGGATGTTGCTCCACTGGGCCGCAGGACATCGGCAGCCACACCGTGTGCGCCGTTGTCACGGCCGAGTTTTTGGCGCACCAGCGCGACATCGGCAACGACCTGAGCACGCCCATCCCGCAGTACCACTTCCCCGGCCTGGTGCCCGGCGATCGCTGGTGCGTCACCGCGCGCAATTGGCTCCGCGCCCACTACGACGGCGCGGCGGCGCCCGTGGTGCTCGCTTCCACCCACGAACGGGCGCTCGACATCATCACCATCGAGATCCTGCGTCAACACGCCGTCGACGTTCCGTCCGACCCGCGCGACCTCGAAGCCTGAGCCACCCATCACCGCGCTGAAGCGTCAGACACCTCTGCGGTAGTTCATGCTGCATCGCCGGCTCTCACGCGAGCGTGAGCGCCATGTGCATCTCTTTCATGGCGTTATTCAGATTCGAGCGGATGCGCTTGGGCTCACCAATCACCCGGTAGTCGCGGAAGGTCTTGAGGAACTCCTCGATGAACACCCGCCCCTCGAGCCGGGCGAGGTGCACCCCCAGGCAGAAATGCTCCGCCACGCCGAACGCGAGGTGGGGGTTGGGGTCACGGGTGATGTCGAACGCGTGCGGGTTCTCGAAGACGTCTTCGTCGCGGTTGGCCGACGTGTAGATCATGGCCACCTTCTCGCCCGCCTTCATCTCGACACCGCGCAGTTCGGTATCCGCCGTGAGCGTGCGGCGGAAGTAGTGCAGCGGGTTGGCCCACCGGAGGATCTCTTCCACCGCGCCCGGGATCTTCGCGTGATCGGCCCGCAAGGCGGCGAGTTGCTCGGGATGGTCGAGCAGCGCGGCGAGACCGCCCGACAGCATCGACTTGGTGGTGTCGTTGCCCGCAGTGACGAGCTGCACGAAGAATGTGGCGAACTCGGCCTCGGTCATGTACTTGCCCGAGAACTCGGTCTCGAGGATGAGTGACGTGAGGTCCTCACGCGGCTCCTCGTTGCGACGCTTCATCGCCCACTGATAGCCGTACAGGCCCATCTCCGACAGGCCGTTGCCGGCTTGACGGTAGGAGGAGTCCGCGTCACCACCGATATCGGGATCTTGGCTGGAGGTGTTCATCTCGGCCCACTGCTGGAGCTGATCCCAGTCCTCCGCGGGCAGCCCCATCAGCTCGCCGATCACTTGAGACGGCAGCTTCGAAGTGACCTCGTGCACGAACTCGACGGTGCCCTTCTGTGCCGCCTCGACCATGATCTGCCGGCAGATGGAACGGATGCGTGGCTCCATGCCCGCGATCACTCGCGGTTTGAACTGCGGCGCCATCGGACGGCGGAACGCGGTGTGGCGCGGCGGGTCCATGGACAACAACATGTTCGCGGCTGTGGCAAGCGACTCGGGCGTACCGTCCTCGAGCACCACGCTGCCGGTCTGCGCCGAGAACAACACGGGGTTCTTCGAGACGTGCACGACATCCGCGTGCTTGAGCACCGCCCAGTACCAGGTGCCGTCGGGCATCTCTTGCCGCCACACCGGGTGCTCGCGACGCAGGCGTTCGAAAGCCGCGTGCGGCGGCGCCTCGACATAGTTGTCCGGGTCGTAGATGTTGATCTGATCGATGGTCGACGCGCTCACCACTACCCCCTGGTCCGAACTCACCCCTGCAGTATCGCGGAGAAAAGACACATCAGCCGCGCCACACCCGTTGGCCCCCGGGGTAAGCCGCCGTGCCGTCGAGGGTCATCACCGTGCGGTCGAGCTCGTCGAGCAGGTCGAGGCTCGAGCAGATCATGCCGGTGCGATCGAGCGGACAGTCGCACAGCGCTATCGCCGCTTCGACCATGGCTTCCATCGACTCGATCTGGTCGTCGGTGACGAGGCCGCCGACCAGTGCAGCGGCGCCCTCGCTCATGACCGCGGCGCGTGGCTCGATGGTGTTGACACGTATGCCGAATGGGTACGTCTCGACGGCGAGGGCATTGGTCTCGCGATTGAGCGCCGCCTTGGTCGAGCCGTACAGCCCGATCTCCTGGGCCCGACCTGCGGTGCGGAACGGTGGACCGACCGCGTGCTTCGCGGACGCGCTCGAAACATTGAGGATCCACCCCTCGCCGCGCTCAGCCATGCCCGGGATGACCGCCTGGGCGAGGTCGAGCGGCGCGTGCACGTTCACCTCGAACATGAGGCGACGACGCTTCAGCGGATACGAAAGGAGCGACTGGTAGATCGCCGCAGCTGCGTTGTTGACGAGCACGTCGACACGCCCGTCGAAGAGCTCGAGCGCGCGTGGCACGACCGTGGCGCGACTGTCGGCATCGGCCAGGTCGGCCGCCACGGCTTCGACTCGCGTGCCGTACCGAGCGCACCTCGCGATGGTCTCGTTGAGGCTCCCGGCCAGATGGTCGTGCTTGTCGATGGTGCGCGCCACGATGGCCACGTTCGCCCCCTCGGCACAAAGGCGCTCGGCGATGGCCGCGCCGATGCCCCGGCTCGCTCCCGTGACGATGACGTTCCGACCTTCGAATCGCTTCACATGTCCCCCGTTTGTTCCACGGCTCAGGTGCCGCTTCGATATGGCGTTCGCTGCAGGTCGTCGACGAGGCGCACCAACAGGTGTCCGAGCTGGTCGCGCTCGGCGCTGGTCCAGCCCAAGAGCGCGTCGCGCAGGTGCTGATTGTTCACGTGCTGCAGCCGTTTCGCGAGCTCGGCGCCGCGCCCGGTGAGGCGCACCAGCACGACGCTCGCGTTGTCGGACGACGCCGACCGTTCGGTCAGTCCGGCATCGTCGAGCTTGCGGAGCTGACGGCTTGCCGCACCGACGTCCATGCGCGCCGCACGAGCTGCCTCCGCCACCGGTCGGGATTCGCCGTCGCGCAGCGCGCGCAAGATCTGCATGCCCTGTTGCGAGACGTGCAGATCGGCGGCGTCGGCGAGGCTCGACGACACGCGACGGCTCGAGAGCAGCCGCTGGAGTCGGTAGAGCCCGTTGCCGATATTGTCGAACCCTGACTCGACGCGGCTGTTGGTCACGAGTTGAGGAACTGCTGCGCGTGGTGGCAGATGTACTCGATGCCTTCGTCGTCTATTGCGTGGTTGCACGGCAGGATGAGGCCGGACTCCATCACACGATCGGCGTTGGGCAGCCCACCCGGCGCGATGCGATGCGGCTTGTCGGCGAATGCCGGCTGGCGGGTCACGTTGCCCGTCCACACCATGCGGGTGTCGATGCCCTGCGCCTCCATGTGCTGTTGGAACTCGGCGCGTCGTACTCCCGACTCGGGCTTGATGAGGATCGGGAACATGTGCCAGCCGGTCTCGATGCCGGGCGTGATGCGGGGCAGCACGAACACGTCTGGGTGCTTCGCAAAGAACTCGGCGAGCAGTGCGAAGTTGCGTTGGCGGCGCGCCAGGTTCAGCGGCAGCTTGCGCATCTGCACGACGCCGAATGCCGCCGAGATCTCGGCCGGTTCGAAGTTCCACCCGACCTCGTCGAAGATAAAGAGGTCGTCGTACTCCATACCGTCGATCTCGGAGAAGAACCGCTTGTCGCCCCGCTTGGAGCCGAACAGTTTCGGTTCGCTGCGCCGACCCCACCGACGAAGAAGCAGGGCGCGATCGAGAAGGTCATCGTCGTCGACGCACAACATGCCGCCGGTGCCGGCCGCGGTGATGATGTGCGAGAGCGCGAAGCTGGTGAGCGAGATGTCGCTGCGGGTGCCCGTGGGCGTCCCATGCAACGTCGCACCGAGGCAGTCGCACGAATCCTCGACGACCTTGAGTCCGTGTGCGTCGGCGATGACCCGGATGCGGTCCCAGTCGGGGCAGTTTCCGATGAGGTTGGGGGCGAGGATGGCCTTCGTGCGGGGCCCGATCGCCCCCTCGATCTGTTCGACGTCGATCTGGTAGGTGTCAGGCTCGACGTCGACGAACACGGGCACGATGCCGGCGCGCACCATGGGCGCGATATCGGTCGAGAACGTGACCGAGGAAGTGATGATCTCGTCGCCAGGTTCGAGGCCGAGCAGTTCGACCGCGAGGTAGAGCGCCGACGAGCCGGAGTTCACCATGACACCGCGACGCTTGCCGAAGCTCGCGGCCACGAGCCGTTCCATCTCCTTGACGTTCTTGCCGATGCGCAACGCGGTGGGACCGCCGCGCAGCACCGAGAGCACCGCCTCGATCTCTTCCTCGTCGTGGACGCTGCCGGCGTACTCGACGCGCTTCACGAGCGGAAGAACGCGGGGCTGGTGGCGCCGGCGGGAATCTTGTCGAGCGGGGTCGCGATCTCGTCGACTGCGGGCCCGATGTTGGCGGCGTACACGTCGAGCTTCGAGAGGTCGAACCCGTAGACCTCGGCTGCGTTCTCGGCGAGCACCTTGCGGAGGTCGGCTTCGCTCCATCCGGCGAAGCTGCGGCGCAGCGATTCCTTCGAATACGGCGACGTGGACTCGTGATGCGGATAGTCGCTGCCCCACATGACCTTGTCGATGCCCATCTCGTGGAAAAAGGCCGCGTCGCCGGGCGTCGGGAAGCTCGCGCCGACCCAGATGTTGCGGGCGAAGGTTTCGCTCGGGGTGAGGCTCGGCACGGCGTCGGAGGCCACGCCGAGTTCGCCCACCCGACCGTTCTTGACCTGCGCGTAGAGGCTGTCCATGCGGCGCAGGATCGGGAGCACCCAGTCGGATCCCTGCTCGGTGACCACCAGCTTCAGCTGAGGGAAGCGCTCGAACACGCCGCCCCAGATCATGTGCCAGAACGCCCGGTTGGCGTAGAAGCCGGTCTCCATGACAAACAAGAGGTTCTTGATCGGCGTGTCCGGGACCTTGGGGATGCCACTCCCACCGGAGTGATGCGTGACCGGCATGTCGAGCTCTTGGCAGGTGGCCCAGATCGGGTCGTACACCGAAGACGACAGTGGCTCGATCCACGGCGTGTCGGGCGAGGCGCCGGGCAGCAGCACGCTGTTGATGCCGTGGGCCTTGCACCAGCGGATGTCCTTCACCGCTTCGTCGACGTCGTTGAGGAAGATCTGGGCCTGACCGCAGCGCCGCGCCGGATCGGCCGCCACGAAGTCGGCGAGCCAACGGTTGTGGGCGCGGATGCCGACCAGGCGAAGCTCGAAGTCCTCGGGGTCGGGCGCCGGCGCGATCACGACGCCGGTGGGGAAGAACGGCGGGACGGTGTTCGGGAAGATGACTTCGGCTGCGACGCCCTCAGCGTCGAGATCGGCGTTGCGGCGATCGCTGTCCCAGTTGCGACTGCGGCCGTCGTCCTGCAGGTCGCGGAACGGATTCTTGTACTTGCCCCGCCACGCGTCGAACGTGGCCTGATGCTCGGTGGAGAGGTACTCGCGGTACTGAGCGTGATTGCCCCCCGCGTGACAGTCGGCCGAGATGATCGTGTAGCGAGGTGACGCAGTGGAGGTGGCAGCCATTCCCTCATCCTAGGGAAAGGTATTGACTGAGTCAAGAGATGTTCGCCGCGGGTCCAGGATGGGCAGCGCGGCCGGGGCCAGTCCTAGACTCGTGACGTGCCCGAGCGCGCCGTGATCGAGAAACTCGTGCTGGCGATTGATCAGACCGAGGTCACCGACATCCTCCGGCTGGGCCGAAACGTGTTGAGTCGGGTCGGTTGCGTCAAGATCTCCAGTCATCTCGTGCAGCGCATGCCGCCGGGCCGAGCATTCGAGTTCGTGCGCAACCATCGCGCTCGCTCGATCTTCTACGACGCGCGATTCGTCGACGATCGACCCGAGAACCTCGCGGCCGATATCCGCGTCGTCTGCGGCGACAGCAAGGTGCCGCTTCGCCCACCCGAGTTCGTGAGCGTGCACCACGCAGTCGGCCGCAAAGGTCTCGTCGCGGCAGTCACCGCCGCCGAGGGCCGCACCGAGGTCGTGGTGTTCCTCGGGTCGTCCAACTGGGGCCCCGACGACTACGAGCTCATGCACGACGCCCGGGCCGAGGATGTCGTACGCAAGTGGGCGCGCATCGCCGCAGACGCTGGCGTGAAGTCGGTCATGTGCGCGGCCGCCGACGCATGGGTGATCAAAGACGATCCAGAGTGCCGACATCTGCTCGTGTACGGCACCGGCGTGCGCGACGAGGGCGAGCTCAGCGGCGGACACAAGCGCATCATCTCGCCCGAGCTCGCGCTACGGAACGGGGTCGACTACCTGGTGGTCGGCACACCGATCGTGGGAGCGCAGCACCCGGCCGCCGTGCTCGACCGCTATGCCAACGCGGTCCGCACGCACCGCCGGCGACGCTGACCCGACGAGGCGCGTCAGCGGGGGGTGTCGCCGAGGATAGATACCCGATGCATGACCCTGCGACCGACGAAGTCGCGCATGACGCAGTGCATCGTGCAGCGGTTGTCCCACATCACGAGGTCGCCGACCTGCCAGCGGTGCCGATACTGGAACCGCGCTCCCGTGGCATGGGCGTAGAGGTGCTCGAGCACGGCGCGACTCTCATCGGGCGCGACGCCCTTGAGTGCCCGCGTGTAGACCGGGTTCACGAACAGTGCCTTGGCGCCGGTCTCGGGATGGGTGCGCACCACCGGATGCTCGAAGCGGCGAGTCGACAACAGTGCGTTCGCGTACGACTCTGCGGTGCCGTTGCCGGTGTTGTACGCGAGCTCGCTCGTGCGTGAAAGGTCGTGCAATGCCATCGCGCCATCGAGGTAGCGCTTCATATTCGGCGACAGGGCTTCGTATGACGCCGTGGTGCTAGCCCAACAGGTGTCGCCGCCGACGGCCGGGATGATGCGGGCCGACAGCAGGGTGCCGAGTGGCGGTTCGGGCAGGAACGTCTCGTCGGAGTGCCACATGCTGGCCACGTTGCCCTGCTCCGAGTCGAGCACGCTCACACGTTCGAAACCCTCGCCGAGGTTGGGGAAGAACGCGTGCACCTCGGTGTCGCCGAACTGGTCGGCGATTGTCAGGTGCTGCCCGGGAGCGAGATCCGGCGCGCGCATCACCAGCACCTGGTGCTCGAGCAGCGCCTTCGACAGGCCGGCCAACGTTGCATCATCCAACGGCGCGTCGAAATCGATGCCCTCGACCCGGGCGCCGATCACGGAACCGAGCGGGGTCACGTCCATCGAAGCGTCACCATCCCTCGCCCTGCGGGGCGAGGCCGAGAAGGATGCGACCCGCTCCTTCGGCGATCGAGTCGTCGTAGGCCTTGAACAGGCGGGCGATGTGCAGATCGCGCACGCGCCGCTCGAGGCCCACCGAACGGAACGCGCCGCTCGTGCCGGCTGCGGTGAACAGCAGCTCGCCGACGCGCATCATCTGGCGCGCCGCGTGGACGAAACCGAGACGGGTGCGGGCAATGGCGTCGGTGGGGTCGGCATGCCCGTCGACCATGATGGTCCACGACTCGGCCATGGAATCGAGCACGAACGCGCGTGTCGACTCGACGATGGCCGTGGCTTCCGCGAACGCGGCCTGCACATTGCGCCGCTCGCGCAGCACCGTCGACGAGCTCGTGGTGGACGCGCCCTTGGCGAGCTCGCTGAACGCATCGAGCAGTCCGAGACCCAACCCGATATTGATCGCCGCGGTCGGCGCCTGCGCGACGATGCGCATCAGCCGCGGGTGATACAGCAGCGGGGCACCGGGCAGCTCACCGCCGAACGACGACGTGAACCGGGAAGGCACGAAGACGTCGGCGGCGACAAAGTCGTTGCTGCCCGAGCCCCGCATGCCCATGACATCCCACACCCGGATGATCTCGACGTCGGTCGGGCGCACGAACATGGCGCGCATCGTGCCGGCGTGATCGCCGTCGAGCACCTTGCACATGGCCATGACCCAGGTGGAGTGCTCAATGCCACTGCCGAAGTCCCACCGGCCGCTGAAGCGATACCCCCCGGGCACCACGTTCGCGGTACCGAGAGGCCGCGACGAGCCGGCGAGGCGCAGATCGCCCGGCACCGCTCGCATCTCGCGCACCACATCATCGGGCAGCCACGCCGTGAGGTAGGTCTGGGTAGTGGACAACATGGCGACCCAGGCCATCGAGCCGTCGGCCCGGGCAAGCTCTTCCATCACGCGGTACGTCGTAAACGGGTCGAGCTCGGGGCCGCCGACCGCCTGCTTCGCATACAGCCGGAACAGCTCGGCGTCGTTCGCCATGGTCACGAGCTCGTCGGGGATCTTCTGGCCCCGCTCGATCTCGTCGACGTGGTCCCTCGTCACCAGCGCCACCCGGCGAGCCGCTTCGATGTACTTCTCTTGCACGAAAGGAGGATCGGTACGCATCGAACATCACGGTACCCCGCCTGCGTGAATTGCTGCCTCCTCGGCCGACGCTGGGCCAGCGATACACTTCGGAAATGGCCACCAAGACTGCATCGACAAAGGCCGCAAAGACCCTTGCGGCGTACTCGCACATGAACATCGTCGCCGACGACCTCGCCGCCGCCCGCGAGTTCTACGGCACGAAGCTCGGGCTCACCGAGATCCCGCGCCCCGACTTCGGAGTACCGGGTGCGTGGTTCCGCCTCGGCCCATCGCAGTTCCACATCATCGAGGTGAAGGAGATGCCCGACCTCAAGGGCACGGCGCCGCACTTCGCCATCCAGATCCCCACCGACCAGTTCGAGCCGACCATCGGTGCGCTCAAGGACGCGGGCATCGACTTCTTCTCCGACATCCGCACCCGCGAGGACTTCGGCGTGCCAGTGAAGACCGCGTTCTGCAAAGACCCGGCGGGTAACCTCATCGAGTTCACCGACGTCGCCCTGTTCGGGGAATAAGTGACCGTGGTCTGTTTGGCGCCCGAGTTGGTCGTCATTGATTACGCGGTCGAAGTCGTGCTCGCCTGACCGGCAGAAGGGCCGCTACTTCGGGCGGTACTTCGCAATCGCCTCGCGCGTTGCGTCCTGCATCGCACCGAAGAAGGTGCCGGCGTTGTCACCCACGTAATCGATGCTCGCGACGCGGCCGGCATTCATGTCGCGAACCGCAGGAATCACTGTTTCCGCGAACAACGCATAGCTGCGCTTGGTCGCTTCCCATGTTGCGCAGTTGTTGGCGAGGAACAGGAACGAGCCGAAACCTCCGGTCTTTTCGACGAGCCGCTGGATCGTGGCGATCGCGTCGTCGGGCGTTCCGACCGTGGGCACACCGAACACCGGAAGTCCGTTGGTCATCCAGTGGTCGAGCGCGGCGCCGGGCGACGTCGCGAATGGCAGCTTCGACTTGCTCATGCCCTCCATGTACCCGCAGAGGTCGAGGATGCCGTGCTCCACTTCGGCCCGCGCCTGCTCGCGCGTCTCTGCCAGGTGCATCGACGCGACCACGCGCCAGCGCGACCGGTCGGCCGGGTGGCCGTTGTCGGCTCCGACCCTTTCGCGCACGCCCCAGTTGCTGTCGAGCGCGTCGAAACCGCGAGCGTCGGTGGCCGACAGCGAGAGCATCGAGAGCCCTAGCCGGCCAGCGAGCGTGGCCCCGGCCGGGGAGGCCATCGACGCCACCGCGACCTCGATTCCCTCGGGGTTGTAGGGAGTCAGCTGCAAGCGAGCGTTGTCGACGGTGAACCAACTGGTGGTGCGGGACACCGCGTCGCCGCGCAGCAACGGAAGCATCACCTCGGCCGCCTCGACCATCATGTCGCGCTGGTCACGTGGGTCGATGCCCATCATGAACGCGTCGCTCGGCAGCTGTCCCGGACCAATGCCCAACATGACGCGACCCCGCGTCATGTGGTCGAGTTGCATGATGCGATCGGCCAGGATATACGGGTGGTGATAGGGCACCGAGTTCACGCCGGTGCCGAAGCGGATACGGGTGGTGCGCTCCCCCGCGGCGGCGATCATCAGCTCGGGCGACGCGATCGTCTCGTAGGCCCCCGAATGATGTTCGCCGTACCAGATCTCGTCGAAACCCAACTCGTCGAGGTGCACCGCGAGCTCGATGTCGCGGCGTAACTGCAACGTGGGGTTGCCCTTGGGGCTATGGAACGGGGCGACGAACGCACCGAAACGCATGTGACCGACAGCACTCATCTGACGAACCGTACCGGGTCTGTCGCCGGCACGGCACCCACGGGCGTGCCGACTCCGCAGCGTGGCGCGAGACTGCGCCACGTGCGCCGCTCCATCGATTATCACGCTCTCGAACCCGACGATCTCCCGTTGCTCGATGACGGCGAGGATGACGAACGGGCCACGCCGATCGCGTGGAACGTTGCGGTGAGCGACGACTACGTCGACGCCGAGCCGCGGGTGGTGCTCACCATCGAGGAGATCGGGCACGCTGGCTACGGGCTCGTCGCCCACCTCCCCCCGGCGATGGCCCGGCGCCTCCGTGACGCTCTGCGTCGCGCGCTTCGCGAGATCGGTGAGGACCCGGGCGCATGACCGTCGCGGTGCCCGCCCCGACGCGCCGCAGCGAGACGTTCGCTGCGCTGAAGGTGCACAACTTCCGCCTCTACATAGTCGGGCAGACCATCTCGCAGGCCGGTGCGTGGATGCAGGCCATCGGCCAAGGATGGCTGGTGTTGCGCCTCACCGACTCCGGCGTATCACTCGGCATCGTGGTCGCGCTTCAAGCGCTTCCGGTGTTGTTTTTGGCGCCAGTGGGCGGCCTCATCGTCGATCGGGTCAACAAGCAGCGACTGCTCATCGCCACGCAGGTGCTGAGCGGCGTGCAAGCGATCCTCCTGTGGGCCCTCGTGTCGAGCGGGTCCGTCGAACTGTGGATGGTGTACCTACTCGCGCTGGGGCTCGGGTTCGTGCTCGTGCTCGACAACCCGGTGCGCCAATCGATGCCCATCGAGCTCGTCGGTCCCAAGCTGCTGACCAACGCGGTCACGCTGAACAACATCAACTTCAACGTGTCGCGTGTCTTCGGTCCGGCGCTGGCCGTCTTCACGATCGGACAGCTCAGTATCAGCGCGTGCTTCCTCATCAACGGCATCACGTTCGGCACCGTGGTCATCGCCCTCGTACTGCTGCGCACCGACGAGCTTCACATCCAGCCCCGTCAACCGCGAGCGAAGCGACAAGTGCGCGATGGACTGCGCTACGTGTGGCGCACCGAGAACCTCCGAGTGCCCGTGCTCATGATGTTCCTCGTCGGCACCCTCACCTACGAGACCGCAGTGACCCTGCCACTGCTCGCCAAGCAAACCTTCGACGGCGACGCGGGCACCTACGGTCTCTTCACCGGTGCCATGGGTGTGGGTGCGGTGGTGGGAGGGCTTGGCTTTGGGGCGCGCATGCGCGTGACACCGGGACTGTTCTTGCGCCTTACGTTCGTCCTCGGGCTGCTCATGATGGTGTGTGGCGCCGCGCCCACGCTATGGCTCGAGGTCGCCGCTCTGGTCGCCCTGGGCGGGGTGTCGGTCTGCTTTCTCGCAGCCGCGAACGCGATCCTGCAGCTGACCACGCCACCCGAAATGCGCGGCCGGGTGCTTGCGCTGTGGTCGATGGCCTTCATGGGCACCGTACCCATCGGCGGTCCGCTCGTCGGCTGGATCGGCGAGCACATCGGGGCCCGGTGGGGCATGTACGTCGGCGGTGCCGGTCCGCTGATCGCGGCCACCATCGCCTGGCCGATGCTCGCCCGTCTCGAAGGCGGGCTCGGCCGGGCGCCCGTATCCGGCGCGGTCACGTAAGGCCCCACGAACCACGCCATTGGGCACGCCGCGACCACCAAAGGGGTAAATGTCCGTACGGCCCGTGCCGATACACCTCGCATGCGGGCTCGCATATGGAGGTAGCCCACGTGCGTCGTTTCGTTTCCCTACTGCTCGCAGTCGCGTTCCTCGCCGCCTCGCTCGCGCTCGTCGCCCCGGCTGCGCCAGTCGCCGCGGTGGCCGGCGGGTGGGCATGGTCGACCGACTACGCCACGGAACAGCTCGGCGACCCCTGGGACTTCTCCAACGCCGAGGACTGGGACGTCCAGGCCCGTGCCGAATCGCCCGGGGCCACCGGCTCGGTCGTCGGCGGGGTGCTGAGCTTTGATCAGACCCGGCCCGCCGGCGGTGTGCTGCTCGGCTCGGCGCATTACGGCGACGAATCTCTGCAATGGGGCCGCAGCACCTGGCTGCGGCCGATCAAAACCAACGCGTACCGCACGCTCTCGTTCCGACTGTACGAACCATCGGCGCCAAGCGTCGGCGGAATCGAGCTCCTCTCCTGCGGCGGCACGGTGGGCAGCTGTGCCACACACCTCAACTTCTTCCCTGCCGCCGGGTGGAACGACTACTCGATCACGCTGCCAGCCGGACTGAACGTCTACTCCGTGCTCATCGTGCCCGGGCCAGATCAACGCAGCGGCTTCCAACTCGACTGGGTGCGCATCACCCGCGACGGCGGCCGGCTCAGCCCACTGGGCGACGGTGCGTCCGAGCCGGTACCGGTGGTGATCGACCCCGATCGCGCCGGTGGTCAGGACTACGCGGCGTCCGTTCGGGGTAAGGCCTGGACCTTCGATGACGGCTCTGACATCGCCGGAATCTACGACCTCGACAGCATCTCGTACGCCGGCGGTGCGTTCAGTAGCTGCAGCACCACGAACGACCCGGCGATCGTGCTCGCGATGGGTGCCCCGCTCGCCGCCAACATCTACAACCGGGCCAGCGCCCGGGTCTGGTACGACGGCGGCTTCGGACTCGCCGACGAACCCGGGGGCGGAATGGTCGCCCGACTCAAGTGGCACATCGTGGACACCGACGGCTACCAGACGTCGCAGGACATCGTGGTGTACCCCGGCTGGAACGACATCGACCTCACGATGCTCACCTTCCCGGCCAGTGCCGTCACAGAGCCCGACATCGGCCTCGGCGCGGGCTGGGTCGGCCTGATCGACGAGATCCGCTTCGACTTCCACGAGGACCCGGGCCGCCGATGCGTCGCTATCGACAGCTTCGCGATCCGGGCCACCGACGAGGCGCGTCCGTCGTTCACAATTCGCTACCGAGATGACGCTCGCGGCATCGGCTCGCCGGCGCCCGGGACGACCGCCGAGATCTTCCTCGACACGTCCTTCGGTACGTTCGCGGGCACGCGCATCGCCAATGGTCTCGCCGTCGGAATTGGGCAGAACGCGTACAACTGGCGCGGCGGCTCCGTACCGAAAGGCACCTACTTCCCGTGGGTTCGCTTGACCGACCCGGCCGGACACGCGTCGTCCGCATACGCGCTCGGCCCGCTCGTGTACTCGGGCACACCTCCCCTCGCGGCGCGCATCGTCACCCCAACCCAGAGCGGGGCACCCGGTGGGGTTTCCGCGGTGCTCGCCAACATCACCATGACCGAGGGCACCGGCGGCGGCTACGTCACGGCGGACAAGTGCTCGACCTTCGGCCCGGCATCGCCGTTGAAGTCGAACGGCAACTACAGCGCGAACCAAAACATCGCGAACCTCGCTGTGGTGCCGATCGCATCCAATGGTGCGTTCTGCATCTTCAACGAGAGCCCCGTGCACCTCTTGGCGGACGTGCAGGGCTACTTCTCACCCAACGGCAACCTCCGCTTCACCCGCTCGGGCCCGACCCGGGTGCTCAACACCCGCACCGGCGCACGCGTCGCCAAAGGATCCGTGACCCGGGTGAACTCGGGCGCGCCGGGCGGCGCCGATGCAGTGCTGGTGAACCTCACGATGACCGACGGGGTGTCCGGCGGCTTCGTCACCGCGGATCGTTGCTCTGCGCTCACGAACCTGCCGCCCACCAAGTCGAACGGCAACTTCGTACCGCAGCGGAACGTTGCGAACCTCGCGGTGGTGCCGATCGACAGCAACGGATCGTTCTGCATCTACAGCGAATCCGACGTCCATCTCCTCGCAGATGTGCAGGGCTTCTTCTCGACCGGCGGCGCGCTCGGCTTCACGTTGCTCGATCCGCGACGCGTGCTCGACACCCGGGCGGGCAAACACCCGACGGCCAACTCGATCACGCGCGTGGACCCGGGCATCGGCGCGGCGGATGCGGTGCTCGTCAACATCACGATGACCGAGGCATCAGGAGGTGGTTACATCACGGCTGACCGATGCAGTGCACTCGCTCCCGGGTTCCAGTCGAAGTCGAACGGCAACTTCACCGACGGCCAGAACATCGCGAACCTGACCGTGGTACCGCTCGATCCCGACGGCACGTTCTGCATCTACACCGAGCACGCCGTCGACCTGCTCGTCGATCTACAGGGCACGTTCACGAGTGGCGGCCCGTTGAAGTTCACGTCGATCGCCCCCGACCGCCGCCTGGACACCCGCATGCCGTGAGCTGGCTCGGGCCACGGTCGCGCACGCCAGGATGTGCACCCGCGCGTTTCGGCGGCATCGACGAGACCCTGCTGGCGGTGCTGGCGCCCCGCGATGTCAACGAGCTGTCGCTCGTGCGGTCGACCTCACGAGCGACCTAGGGCGGCGACCTCGCTCGCGATGGTGGTCGAATCGCCATGACCGGTGTGCACCGTGGTCGCGTCGGGCAGCGTGAACAGCCGCTTGCGGATGCTGCGCACGATGAGGTCGTGGTCGGAGAACGAACGACCCGTAGCGCCCGGGCCGCCGTTGAACAACGTGTCGCCGCTGAACAGCACACCGAGCGACGGTACGTGCAGGCAACAGCCCCCCGGCGAATGACCAGGCGTGTGGATCACGGAGACATCGCCGCCGGCGACCGAGAACCGATAGCCATCGGATAGCGGCGCATCGACACGACGAGCCGCATAGACCATGTCCCACAACATCGTGTCGTCGGGGTGCAGCAGGATCGGGGCGCCTACCGCGTCGGCGAACTCGGCCGCGGCGTTGATGTGATCGTTGTGGCCGTGGGTGCAGATGAGCGCCTGCACCTTGCGGCCACCAACCGCCGCGACGATGGTCGCCGCGTCATGAGCGGCGTCGAGCACGACCACCTCGTGATCGTCTCCGAGGATCCAGATGTTGTTGTCGACCTCGAAGTCGTCGCCGTCGAGGCTGAAGGTCCCGTGCGTGATGAGGTGCTCGATGCGCAGGGTCATCGCGGGTTACAGCACCACGACCGACCGAAGCACCTCGCCGCGCTCCATGCGGTGGAACGCGGCCTCGACGTCCTCGAGGCCGATGGTCTCGCTGACAAACTTGTCGAGGTCGAGCCGTCCCTGGAGGTGCAGATCGATGAGCATCGGGAAGTCGCGTGACGGCAGGCAATCGCCGTACCACGACGACTTGAGCGAGCCTCCCCGTCCGAAGATCTCGATGAGGGGCAACTCGATCTTCATGGTGGGGTTCGGCACCCCGACGAGCACGACCGTACCTGCGAGGTCGCGCGCGTAGAACGCCTGCTCGTAGGTCTGCGGCAGACCGATCGCTTCGATGCACACGTCGGCCCCGTTGCCGCCGGTCAGCTCGCGGATGCGGGCCACCGCGTCCTCGCGCGACGAGTTCACCGTGTGCGTGGCCCCGAACTGCGTGGCCCACTCGAGCTTCTTGTCGTCGATGTCGACCGCGATGATGGTGTGCGCACCGGCCAAGCGCGCGCCGGCCACTGCGGCATCGCCCACGCCACCGCAGCCGAACACTGCCACCGAATCGCCACGACCCACGTTGCCAGTGTTCATGGCCGCGCCGAAGCCCGCCATGACGCCGCAACCGATGAGCCCCGCGACCTCGGGCCGAACCGATGGATCGACCTTGGTGCACTGCCCGGCCGCCACGAGGGTCTTCTCGGCGAACGCGCCGATGCCGAGGGCCGGTGACAGCGGGCGGCCGTCCAGGGTCATCTTCTGCGTGGCGTTGTGGGTCGCGAAGCAGTACCAGGGCCGGCCACGCAGGCAGGCCCGGCAGTTGCCGCACACGGCTCGCCAGTTGAGGACCACGAAGTCCCCGGCGGCCAGGCCGGTGACGCCCGGACCGACCGCTTCGACCACCCCAGCGGCCTCGTGGCCGAGCAGGAAGGGAAAGTCGTCGTTGATCGCACCTTCGCGATAGTGCAGGTCGGTGTGGCACACACCGCACGCCTGCACCTGCACCAGTGCTTCGCCCGGACCGGGATCGGGAACGTCGATGATTTCGATCGAGACGGGCAGGCCTTTGCCCTTCGCGACGACAGCACGAACCTTGTGTCCCACGGCGATTCTCCCCGGATGACGGCGACTTTGACGGCGTCAACCTAGTGGCTGACGCGGGGTGCGCCGGCACCGCTCAGCGGCGGTTCGGGGACTGCGTGGTGGTGGTCGACGGCTGCGGGCACTCGGGCCGGCACTCTGCTTCTTCGACTCGATCGACTTCGTGGCTGAGTAAGAAGTGTGGGACGCGCATCGCCCAAAGCTTCCGCTCGACATCACCATCTGTTCGCCCCGCCGGGCCGTTTCCCGTCAGACGTCGAGATAGCGCCAGACGGCGAACGTCGAGCCGATCACACCGACCAGGCAGCCGATCGCCAACAACATGAGGCTCGTCGACCAGACTTCGCCGCTGGTGACACGGAAGTACTCGAACAGGTTGATTCGCTGCACCTTGGGGAACAGCCACTTGTTCACCCCGACCAGGACGCCCGCCGCCCCGGCGGCACCGACGAGGCCGTGGACCAACCCCTCGAGCATGTAGGGAATGCGGATGAACCAGTTCGTCGCGCCGACGAGCTTCATGACCTCGATCTCGCGACGTCTCGACATCATCGCCGTGAACGTGGTGTTCAAGATGAGCAGCACCGCCACGGCCAACAGGATGAGAGCCGCGGCAAGCAGACCGATGCGCACGAGGTTGGTGAGCGATTCGAGGTTGCGCAGTGTCTCGCTCGCGTAGCGCACCTCATAGACCCCGGGTTTGTCCTCGAACTGCTTGCCCAGCTGCGCGATTGCGTCCGCGTCGTTGTCGACCGGTACGACGCGGTACGACGGCGGGAGCACGTTCTGGGAGATCGAGTCGATCAGCTCTTGCTTGTCGGCGAAGAGCTTCTTGAACTCCTCGTAGGCCGCGGCCTGATCGAGGTACTTGTAGGACTTGACCTCGGAACCCGACTCGTCGAGGACCTTGCGGATCGCGGTGTCCTCGTCGGGGGTGGCGGCGGGCTTCATGAAGATGATGAACTCGATGCCCCCCTTCCACTGCGAGGTGAGGGAGTCGGCGCCCTTGCCGACGAGGATCGACACGCCGAACAGCGCGAGGCACACGAACACCGTGAGCACGGCGGCGACGGTGAGCCACACGTTGCGCCACAGGTTGGTTCCGGTCTCCCGGATCAGATATTCGACTCGCAA
>CAFBMH010000037.1_pt1 | contig 22554 bp, 20 predicted proteins | sample 7268361 | NCBI WGS metagenome assembly CAFBMH01 (sample SAMEA6814057, study PRJEB35770) | freshwater metagenome | biome: Freshwater; feature: Freshwater reservoir; material: water | place: Czech Republic | collected 2017-05-23 | depth 30m m
AAGGATGAGCATCTGGGTGGGCTCCCGGATCGAAGACTGCTCAGGATGACCGCCGGGACATCACCAGTCGCCCGGAGGACGGTGCTTTCCTGCGGCGCTCGTACCCGAGGCCGCAGGACCGCACAACGGCATCAGGAGCCGAGCGAGTTGCCGACTGCCGTGAACTTGCTAGAGGCGCTCTTGCCGAGGGTCGTCACGGCGGCGATACACACCACAGCGATGAGGGCGACGAGCAGCGCATACTCCACGAGCGACGCGCCACGGTCATCCTTGACGTGAGCGGCGACCCAAGCGGTGAAGAAACGAATCGGGGTGATCATGACGCTTTGACTCCCAGCGTTTTATCGGGGGCCATCGTGGCCACCGAACTGTTCTTTGTTTCGGCAGTCGAACCCCACAACCAAATAGGCCGATCGGATCGTTGGTGCCCGGGAGACTTCAGTCGAGGTGAACTATGCCCATGCGCACTGCCAGAAGCACGGCCTGTGTGCGGTCCCGGGCATCGAGCTTCTGGTAGATCGAAGCCAAATGGTTCTTCACGGTCTTCTGGCTGATGTACAAATTCGCCGCGACCTCGGGAGTCGAACAGCCATCGGCGATCAACTGGAGCACTTCTTCTTCACGCTTGGTGACAACGCGCTCTTCCTCGGCGGCCGCGGCCTTGTCCCACTTGCGCACCTCGTTCAGCATCGACGCGGCGAGCAGGGGTGACAGTGCGGTCTCGCCACTCGCAGCCAGGCGTACCGTGGAGGCGATCTCCTCGGTCGAGCAGTCCTTCACGAGGTAGCCGCTTGCGCCGGCACGGATCGCCGACGCGAGCACCTCTTGATCGGCGTGCATCGTGAGCATCACGACCTGTGTGCCGGGCAGATCGAGGCGCACCTGACGGCATGCTTCGACGCCGTCCATCTCGGGCATTGTGACATCCATCAGGATGACGTCGGGTCGCAGGCGCTGAGCCATCGAAACCGCTTCTGCGCCATCGCTGGCCTCGCCAACCACGTCGAAGCCCTGCTCTCGCATCGACCTTCCGAGACCTTCGCGCAGCATGCGATGGTCGTCAGCGAGCATCAACCGGATAGTCATGATCAAACCTCTGCCACATCAGATGGAGGGGCGGCGACTTTGGCTCGCAACCCACTGATCCATCGGCCCTATGGCCATGGTTCATGAGGGAAACCACACGTCTATCTGGGCAATTCGGCCCGTGCCGTCGCGCTCAGGGCCCGTGGGCCCCGTCGAAGCACTTCGCAACTGTCGGCCGGCAGTACACGACGTAGCTGACAACCTCGGCCCCACCGTCAGCGTCGCCGGTCGCAGCCGCAGCCTCGCGCGCATGCGACGCCGAATCGAAAGCCAGGCCCCAGGCATTCGAGCTCGCCAGCAAAGGCACGAGTTGTTCGTCGGCCCGCCACAGCAGGACGTCGGCACCGAGGCGATCCAACACCTCGTCCCAGCCGGTGACGCCGTCGGCGAGCTTCACGTAGTCGGCGATCAGGCCCCGATCGTGCAGGTCGTAGCGATCGTCTATGAACACCGGCACCTGGCCGCCGTAGCGCAGCTCGAGGTAGTTCCCCGCGAAGTCCTGCTCGACCACGCGGACCGAGCCGTCGAGCAGCTGGTGGCTGTCAAGGAAGTCGACGCTCGACACGGGGTATGCATCGAAGCGGAAGTCCCCCGACACCGCAGTGGAGATCACCAGTACGGGAAGCAGCGCCGCGAGCGACGCAGAAGCCAGGCGCGTGCCCCTCGAGCGGATGTCGGTGATCGAACCGAGGTCACCGAAGCCCCGAGCGAGGATCGGAACGAGCACCACACTCGCAACGGCGACGTTGCGCGCCGCGATCGACGCCGCGACGAAGAAAACCGCGAGCGGCAGCGCACTGCGATAACTCGGGCGTCGGACGAGGGCCACGATGCACAGCGCGACGAGCAGCAAGAAGCAACGGGCCCAGTTCATCGAGAAGTCGGTCGGCTTCCACTCCTGGATGTGCGACAGGGCCTCTTGGCGACGCAACAAGCTCACCGGGAACGTGAGCAGCACCGGGCCGACGGGGCTCACGATGCCGCCCAGCACGCAGCCGGCAGCGAGGTCGCGCAGGGCACGCAGTTCACGCCCCACCGGGTGGCCGTCGAGACGCGCACCGATGGCGATCGTGAGCAGCGCCACGAAGCCCAACGGGAACGAGCCGTGCGTGTTGACCCACAGCCATCCGATAGGCGCGAGCCACACCGTGCGCATCCCACCGTCGGCGGCGAGCAACGCGAGCGCGAGGAACAGCAGACCGAACATCAGCGGACGCTCGTTCCACAACGAGCCACCGATCGCGAGCGCAAAGCCGACCGCGACGACGCGCGGCACCAGGGTGCGCGCCGGGGCGCTGAGGCGCCACAGGCACGCCGTGAGCGCCATGCAGGTCGCGGCGACGAGCAGCCGGATACCCGCTACCCCGCCGACGCGCTCCGCCCCGTGGTACGCGCTCGATGCGAGCCAGCTCTGCACAACCCACGTACGGCTACCCGAGGTCCACAGGTACGGATCCGACGCGCCCAGCCACATGCGCGTGAAGTTGCCGCGGGCGATCCAACGCCCGGTCGCGAGATGCGTGAGGAAGCTGTTGTCGTGCAGCTCGGTCGCGCCGATGAAGCCGGCGACGAGCATGAGCACCAGCGCGCACACGGTGCCGAGCGAGCCACGTCCTTCGGCCGCGGGCGTGCCGTTATCACGCGCGCGAGGGTCGGTCGCCGGATCCGCGTGGACACGGCAGAGCTGCACTACCGCTCGGGTGAGCGTCATCAGACGAGCTCAGAAGTTGTTCTTGATGTTGATCATGGCCGGTCCGATGACCACCACGAACAACGCGGGGAACACGCAGAAGACCATCGGGATGAGCATCTTCACCGGGGCCTTCTGTGCCTTCTCCTGGGCGAGCTGACGGCGGTGGATGCGCATCTCGTCGGCCTGGGCACGCATGACGCGGCCGATCGAGATGCCGAACGTGTCCGCCTGGAGGATTGCGAGGACGAACGAACGGACCTCGGGGATGTCGATGCGGGCCTCGAGCGAGCGCATCGCCTCGGCGCGGCTCGCTCCGGCGCGGGTCTCGCCGAGCATTCGGGCGAACTCGTCGGTCAGCGGCCCGGGCACCGTGGAGATCGTGCGATCGAGGGCCTGTTCGAACCCGAGACCGGCTTCGACCGAAATGGTGAGCAGGTCAAGGACGTCGGGGAGTTGTCGGAGGACGCGTGACTGTCGATCGTGCACCTTGCGGTTCAGGCTGGCAGCGGGGCCCGCGCCCAGAGCGAACACCAACATGAACGTCACGGCCCACTGACTCTTGCCGGTCATGCCCAGCGGGTTGAGTCCGAGCATGAGCCACAGGATGAACGGGATCGCAACGACGGTGCCGACGCGCACGGCGAGGAAGCGGTCGACCGATTCCGGGGTGCCTTCGCCAGCGAGGGTGAACTTGTGGCGGACGTTGTCGACGTAGCCGATCGGCGTGTACTTGCGCCCGAGGCGCGTCATCGCACCGAGCAACGGGGTGATCACGCGGTCGCGTAACGGATCGAACAGTTCCCGGTCGCGCATGTCGTTCACCGTCTCGTAGCCCTCGAGATGGCGGAGCGACTCGCGGATTGCCTTGCGCTCGTCGATCTGCGCGAGCACGGCATATGCCGCTATTCCGATGCCGGCGCCGACACCCACGATGGCAATAGTTGGATCCATTCCTCAGTCCTCAGATGTCGATGTTGATGATCTTCTTCATCCACGCGAAGCCGAGCAACGCGGAGACACAGGCCACAGCGAACATGATCTGTCCGAGCGTGTCGTCGAACAGCACACGCATGTATTCCGGATTGAGCACGAAGAGCACGGCGCCGAGGCCGACCGGCAGGATGCCGAGCACGATTGCCGAGATCTTTCCTTCGGCGGTGAGCGCCGCCACCTCGCCGCGCAGGCGCTGGCGTGCGGTCATCGTCTCGGCCACGGTGATGAGCAACTCGGCGAGGTTGCCGCCAACCTCGCGCTGGATGCGTACGGCTATGACCGCCCACTGGAAGTCCGCGCTGCCCATGCGTTCCGCCGAGGCATCCATGGCCTCCTCAAGCGGACGGCCGAGCTGTGCTTCGGTGATGATGCGTCGCAGCTCGGCACCCATCGGCTCCTCGACCTCGCGCGAGGTCGCTTCCACGCCCTGCATGAAGGAGTAGCCCGCCCTGAGCGTGCCCGCGAGAAGCGTCAGCGTGTCGGGCAGTTGCATCATGAAGCGCTTGCGCCGACGTTTGGCGAGGAAGTTGAGCACCGCCGGCGGCGCGAGCGCACCGATGACCCCGAGCACGAGCCCGCCGAGAAGCGAACGTTGGAACAACAGGCCGACCACGGTGGATGCCAGAACTACGCCCACGTAGAACATGAGCGCTTCCGCGGCGCGCAATGGCAGATTGGCCTGCTCGAGCAACTTCTCCGCTTTGTCGAGCACGCCCTGGCGCTCGGCGATGTTGCTCATGATTTTGACGGCTCGCTGGAACAGCGCGCTCTTCGCGAGTGTGTTGCCTTTGATGGCGTCGGGGTCGACCTCCGCATACGGCTGAAGGAGCGACTGGAGGCGGTCCTCCTGCTTCACGAAGAGGCTTCCTAGCGCGAACGCACCGAGCGCCGCGGCGCCGGCACCGAGGATCATTGCGATCGCAATGCCCTGGCCCCCCTGGAAGAACGCCAGACCACTCGTGTCGGACTTGACCGTGTTGGCGAGCGATGAGCCCACCGTGATGGTGTTTGGGACGAATCCCACCGTGATGGGGCCGCGTCCGACATCGAGTACGACGTTGCCGCCCGATCCGGTCTGGTCGGTTTGGAACGTGACCGCGTACAGCCCGCGTTGCTGGTCCGCGATGGCTTTGGCCACCGTCGCGAACTGGGCGGGATCGCCCGTGCTGACGAAGAGCCCGCCGGTGTCGTTCGAGAGCTGCTGGTACGGGCCAGCCTTCGCTGACGCGAAGTCGTCACTGAGCAGCGTCACGACGTTGACCGAGACCCGCTTGTCGATGGCCTCGGCGCGAGCCACCGTGCCGGCGGTCTTCACGCCACCATCAGGGCTGGCCGCGAGAACGGTGACCGAACGCAGCGGCGCGGTGCCCTGATCATCGAGGAGTTGCACGCCGATGATCACCGCGTCGAACAACGGTGAGCCGCCGCTCGGTGCGAGCCGATTGATTGCATCGGTCAGCGTTGTCCGGTCGGTGGTCAGCGGCACGACGCGCTGGGCAACACCGCTCGCGCTGACGATGGCCAAGTGCTCCCCCGGCTTCATGCCGGCGACGAAGTCGAGCGCCGCGGCCTTGATCTGGGGAAAGCGCGTTGCACTCGTCGACGAGCTGTCGACCACGAGCACGTTGTCGGTTTCGTACGTCGGACCCGCGGGCTTCACGCCTTGAAAGTCCGCCGCCTTACCGTTGACCGTGATCGTGGCCGATGTCGGCGCGGTCGAGGTGCGGACGACCAAGGCCTGCGCAGTGGCGCCGGACATGTCGACCGCAACGACGCGCTCACCGGCGGGGTCCGCCGACTGAGCGAGGGCGGGCACGACACCGAACAGGATCGTGATGCCCGCGAGAAGTAAGCCGACGCTGACGCACCGACACACGCGCGCCGCGCCGCGGCCGCGTGCGATGGAACCTCGTCGGGCCATGTGCATCACCGACCCGACAAGCCAGGGCGGGGCAGGGCGCCAACGGGATTCGGGTTGAATACCTCGGGGCCGAGGCGGATGCCTTGGTCGGCGAGCTTCTCGACGAACTTTGGACGCACGCCAGCAGCGCGCAACTGGCCGCGGTACTTGCCGTTCTCGTCCACGCCAGCGGCGAAGTCGAAGAGGAAGACATCCTGGAGCGTGATGATCTCACCCTCCATGCCTTGCACCTCGGTGATGTGGGTGATGCGACGGCTACCGTCACGAAGCCGGGAGACCTGCACGATGAGGTCGACCGCGGAGGCCATCTGTTCACGAATGGCCCGGACCGGAAGATCGAAACCAGCCATCAGAACGAGGGTCTCGAGACGAGCAAGGGTGTCGCGAGGCGTGTTGGCGTGGACCGTGGTCAGCGAACCGTCATGACCGGTGTTCATGGCCTGCAACATGTCGAGCGCTTCGCCCGAGCGGCACTCGCCGACCACGATGCGATCGGGGCGCATGCGCAACGAGTTCTTGACGAGGTCGCGAATGGTGACCTCGCCGCGACCTTCGATGTTCGGCGGGCGCGTCTCGAGCGCGAGCACGTGATCTTGGTGGAGCTGGAGCTCCTTGGCATCTTCCACCGTGACGATGCGTTCGTCGGAGGGGATGAACGACGACAACACGTTGAGCATGGTCGTCTTGCCCGTACCGGTACCACCCGACACGATCACGTTGAGCTTGCCGACGATGCATGCCTGCAAGAAGCGGGCGGCGTGGGCGTTCAGCGTGCCGAAGCGGATCAGGTCATCGATCTGCAGCGGGTTGGTGGAGAACTTGCGGATCGTGAGGAAGGGTCCACCGATCGCGAGCGGCGAAATCACCGCGTTCACACGCGAACCGTCCGGCAGGCGGGCGTCGCACAACGGTGTCGACTCGTCGATGCGGCGGCCGACCTGACCGACGATCTTGTCAATGATGCGCCGTAGGTGCTGTGCGTCGACGAAGGTGGTCGAATCCTTGACCAACTTGCCCTTGCGTTCGACGTACACGCTGTCGGGCCCGTTGCACATGATCTCCGAGATGTCCTCGTCCTTCAACAGCTTGTCGATCGGGCCGTAGCCCAAGATGTCGTCGGATACGTCCTGGATGACCTGCGCTTTGTCGGCCGCCGAAAGCGGTGCCTTCTCAAGCGCGAGCGCGGCGTGTAATTGCTCGTGCACCCGCTTGCGCAGCTCCTCGGGGGCGAGACGATTGTCGTAGAGGATCGGGCCCAGTTCGTCGATGAGACGCTGGTGGATCTTCAGCCGCATCTCGGCGAGTACAGGGTCGCGGTGGGTGGTGACGTTGCCGCCCGACGGCGCTTGCTGGACCTCGTGCAATCGTCTGTATATCGACATCTCTGCTCCTCGATCCACCGGCGTCGAGCCGGTCGATCGTGATCTTCGCTAGTTCTTGGCGAAACGGTCGGTGGCCGTCGGGTCAGCGGCGGCGGCGGCGCTTCCCTGCTTCGACTGGCAGGAACAGGTCCGCCAGTGCCTCGAATGCTTTGGTGACCGTCGAACGCGGCGAGGCGAGCACGACGGGTACGCCTTTGTTGACCGCTTGCGGTACCACAACATCGCTCGGGATCAGCGCGTCGGCGTTCACCTGAAGGGTGCGTTCGACCTCGCTCACGTCGAGCCTGGCCTTGGAGTTCGCGCGGTTCAGCACCAGCCGCAGCTTCTCCTTTGGCGTGTTGAGCAGCCGCAGCGTCTGCAGGCCGATCTTGAGGTTCTTGATGTTCGGAACGTCCATGCCGGCCACGAGCAACACGTTGTCGCTCACTTCGATGAGGCCGAGCACCACGTCGTTGAAGTACGCCGGCGTGTCGACCACCACGTGCGAGCAGAAGCGCCGCAGGACCTCGATGATCTTGACCATCTCGGCCGCGCCGATCTGATCGGCGAACGCCGGTTCGAGCGGTGCGGCGAGCACGTACAGGCCCGACGCCGGGTGCAACGTCAGCAGGCTCTGCAACAGCGAAGTGTCCAGTCGGTCGATCGACGCGACCGCGTCCACGATCGTGTGCTGAGGCGCGAGCTTCAACATGACGGAGACATCACCAAACTGCAGATCGGCATCGACCAGGCAGACGGGCCGATCGCTGCGCATCGCAAGGAGCACCGCGAGGTTTGCGGCGATCACGGACTTCCCGGCTCCACCCTTCGTCGAAAAGGCGGTGATGACCTTGCCGATCTCGCCCGGATCGGAATCGTCGGGTTTGGTCTGGCCGGGGAACTGCGCCGCGGGCGATGACTTGAGCGTGTTCGCTATGCGCTCGACCGCTTCGAAAATCTGCTCGGCGGTGACCGGCAGCGTAAGCACGTCCTTCACGCCGGCACGAAGTGCCGACCGGAGCAATGCGGTCGACAGTTCCGGCGCGATCAGGATCGCCCCGACCTCGTTGCGCTGTTGGATCAAGCGGTCGACGCTGGCCAGGTCGCCGTCATGGATGCACGATGGACCGAGGATCGCCACGACCGGTGTGCCGTTCAGCCGCGGCGCGAGTTCCTCGATCGAGGAGAACACGCTGACGCCTTGGCCGATCAGGCCGGCCAAGCAGTCACGAAGGTTGGGATCGCGCTCGATGAGAGCGACCGCGACGCGGAGTGCCGGAGGCGCGGCGGGAGCGGCTAGTGACGGTCCCCGTGGGGGCTCGGTCGCAGTACTGGACTGCCCATGAGCCTCCGCTCGGTACCAGTCTGGTTCCTCGGCGAAGAAGGACGACATGTCAGTTGGTCCTTGTGGTGATGGGGGCAGCCGTGACGCCGGATGCGACGCTCGCATAGCCCAGCGGGCCGTAGGGCGTGAGCTTGGAGGGGTCCTCACCGGGCAACTTGGCGCCGTTCTTGATCGCCTCCGGGGTAAGAGCCGGGACCGGCTTGAGGATCCAGTTGTCCTTGATGAGGGTGAGGTACAGGCTCGTCGGGTCAATCGAGGCGAGGAGCTGTGCGGAGTCCGCCGGCACCTCGAACACGATCGAGCCACCGATGGTGGCAAGCGTCGCGGAAGACGCAGTGCTGGCCACCACAACCTCACCGGCGTTGGGCGCAACGGAGGAGCCGATGCTGAGGATCCTGACCTGTTGGTACAGGTAGCGGGCCCCGACGATGTAGGGCGACAGCTCCGGGTCGACGGCCGACGCACCGGCCGGCTTGGGCGCCGCAGCGGGGGTCGGAGCGGAACTCGAAGCGGCCACCTCGATCGGCTTCGGCGTCACCATAATGTTGACCGTGTCACCGGGCTGCAGCAGCCCACCGACGGCGCGCACGCCCTCGATCGGCATCGCGATGGCCACCATGCCATCCCGCAGGCGCTGCTTGAGGCCGGTGGCCTCGAGCGCCGAGTTGACGAACATGCCATCGACGAGCACCTGGTTGGCGGCCAACTTCGTGGCCGCCACCTTGCCCTCGAGGGACTTGAGATCGGTGACGAACGTCGCCGGCCGGTACTTCACGGGCATCGTCTGCTTCTTGATGCCAGCCGAGTTGGCGGCGGTGAACGCCTCGCCGCGGGCGATGTCGCGGGTGATCACGTACACCTCGACGGGGTTCGGGTTCGCCTTCTGCTCCTGATCATTTATGTAGTTCCGGAGCACGAAAGCCGCGAGAGCGCCCATGGCGATCGCCGTGATCAGCACCATCGTTCTGCGTGAACTCACCGCGACCTCATTCTGGGTGAAAACGGACCTGAACTCATTTCGGATCCATACGGCCCAAGTTGAGGACTCGCCCGACGTTTCGGCCGGCCGCACATCCCGGGCTACAGCTCAACGTCGGCATCGCGAGCGGGGTCGTTGAGCAGAAATTGCGTAACGATCAGCGCGCTGCTGCAGGCGCCGCGGCGCGATGCGCTCGAACCGGCCCGATGCAGCGGAAAAACGAACGAGAGCCGCCCCGGAGGACGGCTCTCGTCACGAAATGATGGGATCGCACGGCAGGGCCGGCGACGGGTTTGATCAGGCTTCGGCGTCAGCCTCGGTCGCTTCGACCGCTTCGACTGCTTCGACTGCTTCGACCGCTTCGACCGCTTCGGCAACTGGTGCCTCGGCGCCCTCGGCCCCTTCGGCCCCTTCGGAGCCATCGCCGTACTCGGCGAAGTATTCCTCCCAGGCCTGCTGGCCTTCGGACGGCGTACCGATGTAGTTGCCCTCGGTGTCATAGGCGTGCTCGCCGAAGTGCTCCTGGTACTCGGCGGCCACGATGCCGCCTTCGGCCGCCTGCTTGATCGACAGGCTGATCCGGCGACGCTGCAGGTCGAGATCGATGATCTTGACCCAGAGTTCTTCGCCCGGCGTGACGACCTGCTCGGGCAGGTCGACGTGGTGCGCCGACATCTCGGAGATGTGCACCAGACCTTCGATGCCGTCGCCCACCTGCACGAACGCGCCGAACGGCACGAGCTTGGTGACCCGGCCGTAGACGAGCTCGCCGACACGGTGGTTGGAGGCGAAGGCCTGCCACGGATCCTGTTGGGTGGCCTTCAGCGACAGGCTGATGCGCTCGCGCTCGAGGTCGACCTCGAGCACCTGCACGGTGACCTCGTCGCCCACGGCCACCACGGAACCCGGGTGGTCGACGTGCTTCCAGGACAGTTCGGACACGTGGATGAGACCGTCCATGCCGCCGAGATCGACGAACGCACCGAAGTTGACGACCGACGACACGACACCCTTGCGGACCTCGCCCGGCTTGAGGTCGTCGAGGAACTGCTCGCGCTGGTCCTTCTGGGTCTCTTCCAGGTAGGCCCGGCGAGACAGCACGACATTGTTGCGGTTCCGGTCGAGCTCGATGATCTTGGCCTCGAGCACGCGACCGACGAACGGCTGCAGGTCGCGCACGCGGCGCAGTTCGACGAGCGACGCAGGAAGAAAGCCGCGCAGCCCGATGTCGACGATGAGGCCGCCCTTGACGACCTCGATGACCAGCCCGGACACCACGCCCTCGCGCGCCTTGATCTCTTCGATCTTGCCCCAGGCACGCTCGTACTGCGCACGCTTCTTGGACAGGACGAGGCGACCCTCTTTGTCCTCCTTCTGGAGGACGAGTGCTTCGACACGCTCACCGAGGCTGACCACCTCGTGGGGGTCGACGTCGTTGCGGATGGAGAGCTCGCGGGCGGGGATCACGCCTTCGGACTTGTAGCCGATGTCGAGCAGGACTTCGTCCTGATCGATCTTGACGACGGTTCCTAGGACGATCTGGCCGTCTTCGACCATGACCATGGTCGCGGCGTAGGCATCATCGAGGGCGTCGTCGGCGAGATCGTTCTCCGTGACGACGCGCGGCGTGTACACGCCGTTCTCGTCGAAGGTCCCCATGGCGCTGGGGTCGAAGGAGAGCGTGGTAGTGGTGTCGGACAAGGGAATGGCCTTCTTGGAGCAGGAGATGCTTCGGATCAGGGGGAACGCGTCCGGTCGCTGGGGCCAGCACGCGCCGAGGGGGCAAAACGCCCTATCGGGCCACCAGCCTATCGGACCGGGCGGCGGGCGACGAGAAGGAACTCCTCATGCTCAAGATCCGGTGCGGCGCGACCGTACTCGCCCGGTCGGACCGACCACACCGCCTCCACCATCAACCCGGCCGCTCTGGCGAGTAGGCGCAGCTCGCGAGGCGTGAAGCAGCTGGTCCACAGGTCGACCTCGGTGGCACGGCCGGCCTCGTCGCGGATCTGGGTGCGTTCGTGGTTCACGCCCGCGTCGGCGTCGAAGCTGGCGACCCCGGCATCCGAATCGGCGTCGGCCCCGAGGTGACTCACCTGGAAATACGAGGAGAATGCGCTCACCGCGATCGGGCCGCCCGGAACGAGCGCTCGGGCCATCGCTCCCAGGATCACCCCGTCGGGGTCGTCGTCGAGCGGCGCACCGGGCAGGCCGGCCAAACCGAACGCGCCTTGGCAGAGCGAGATCGCCGCGTCGAACTCACCGTCGTACGTCAGCAGCCGCGCATCGGCGCGTTCGAACGTGGCGCCCGGTGGCGCGCCTGCTACAGCCAGTTCGATGAACCGCTCGGAGATGTCGACGCCGTGCACCTGCACCCCGCGGCGGGCAAGTGCGTGTGCGTGGCGCCCGGGGCCACAGCCGACGTCGAGCACCCGCATGCCGGGGCCCAGGCCGAGCGCGTCGAGCAGGAAGTCGACCTCCTGCTCGGTGCCGTAGGTGAACGAATAGCGAAGGTAGGCCGCGCCGAGGTAATCGGCCAGTGGTTCGAACCAGTGAGTGTGCTCGGGCGTGTCACGCATCGGCCGGCGCTCAGCCCTTCGCTGCGGCCCAGGTGGCACCGAGAGAGACGTTGACTTCGAGCGGCACACGCATCTCGTAGGCGCCGCGCATCGTCGACACGGTGAGCTCGACGATGTCATCACGCTCGTCGGGGGCGACTTCGAGAACGATCTCGTCGTGGACCTGAAGGACCACCCGACTCACCGCGCCACGGGTCTCGAGCGCGTGGTCGAGGCGCACCAAGGCCACCTTGAAGATATCGGCCGCCAAGCCCTGGATGCCCGCATTCATTGCTTGGCGCTCGCCAGCCTGGCGAATGCGGAAATTGCCCGAAGAGAGCTCGGGGATCTGTCGGCGGCGCCCGAACAGTGTCTCGGTGTAGCCGCGCGATCGCGCCTCGGCCACGATGCGCTCCATGTAGTCCTTCACCGCGGGAAAGGCGATGAAGTACGCGTCGAGGATCTCGGAGGCTTCGGCAGTGGGGATGCCGAGGCGCTGACCGAGGCCGTACGCCTCCATGCCGTAGGCAAGGCCGTAGCTCACCATCTTGGCCTTGGCCCGTTGCTCAGCGCGCACCTCGTCAGGCGCGATGTGAAACACGCGCGAGGCGGTTGCGTTGTGGATGTCCTCACCGGCCGTGAACGCCGCCACGAGCCCGGGATCCTCGGCGAGGTGCGCTATGCAGCGCAACTCGATCTGGTTGTAGTCGGCGACGAGCAACTCGAAGCCAGCCGCGGGAACGAACGCCTTGCGGAACGTGCGACCGATCTCGCTGCGCACCGGGATGTTGTGCAGGTTCGGCTGGTCACTCGACAAACGGCCGGTACGGGCGACGGTCTGGTTGAACGTCGCGTGGATGCGCTGATCGGGCCCGACGAACGCCAAGAGCCCCTCGCCGTAGGTCGAACGGAGCTTCTCGACCTCGCGGTAGTCGAGGAGGTGCTCGACGACCGGATGCAAGCCTCGCAGCTTCTCGAGAGCCTGAGCGTCGGTGGAGTATCCGGTCTTCGTCTTCTTCTGCGGTGGCAAGCCCAGCTTCTCGAAGAGGATCTCGCCGAGCTGCTTGGTGGAGTTGACGTTGAACTCAAAGCCCGCGTCTTCGATCACGAGGGCCCGCAAACGATCGCATTCGCCGACGAGGTGATCGCGCAGCGCCCTCAGCTCGACCACATCGACACCCACGCCGACGATCTCCATCTTGGCGAGTACTCGGACGAGCGGCACCTCGATCTCGTCATTGAGCGCACGCAGCACCTGTGCGTCGAGCGCGGCCTCGAGCGGCCCGACCAGGCGGCCCACGGCGAGCGCACGTCGACCGGCTTCCTGCGACGCGGGCACCGACACGCTGTCGAAATCGAGCTGACCCGCGGGCGCGCCCGTGCCAGTGAGGAGCTCGGCGTTGACATAGCGCGCCACGAGCTCGCCGAGGTCGTACCGGGCGTCGGCCGGGTCGAGTAGATACGCGGCGATCGCGGTGTCGAGAGCGAGCGAACGGACGTCGATGCCGAAGCGGCGGTACAACGCGACCATGAGCGCCTTGGCATCGTGCAACACGACCGGGCGGCCGATCGGACCGAGCAGCGCGGCCAGCGCACCGTGCGTGTCAGGGTCGGCGAAGTGCTCGGACGGCACGAACACGACATCGGCCGCGGCGATGTTACGGACGAAGGCGACGCCGTCGGTGCCCGCGGCGTCGAAGGTTCCCATGGCGAGAATGCCCGGCTGCCCCGCCAGCAAACGGAGCTCGTCGGCCGACTCGGCCGGAGTAGCACACGCGTGCACCTCGGCCTCGAGCACCTCAGCGGTGGACGTGGGCGTCGCGTCTGCCTCGGCGCCGTTGACAGCACCCAACGCCTCGCGCAGCCGGTCGAACAGCGCGCGGAACTCGAAGAAGTCGAACAGCCGCTTGACCTCGGCCATATCGGGTTCACCCATGCGCAGATCAGACGGTGCATATTCGAGCGGCACGTCGCGCACGAGCTCCATAATGGAGAGGTTGCGACGCACCCGCTCCTCGGCCTCGGCAAGGTTCTCGCGCAGCTTCGGCGTCTGCGCCGCCACGTTCTGATAGATGCCGTCGATGCCGCCGTACGTGTTGACGAGCTTGGCTGCGGTCTTCTCGCCCACGCCGTTCGCGCCGGCGAGGTTGTCGCTCGGATCGCCGCGCAGCGCGGCATAGGCGACGTAGTCGCGGGGGATGACGCCGGTGCGTTCCTTGATGCCGGCCTCGTCGTAGAGCGCGTAGTCGCTCACGCCGCGCTTGTTGTACAAGACCTTGATGAACGGGTCTTCGACGAGCTGATAGCTGTCACGATCGCCCGTGACGATGATGGTCTCGAAACTCTGGTCGCGGGCCTGGGTGGCCAGCGTGGCGATGAGGTCGTCGGCTTCGATACCGGCCTTGTCGATGGTGGGAATAGCCAACGCCTCGACCACCTGGCGGACGAGACCCATCTGCTGGCGCAAGATGTCGGGCGCGGCGACGCGGTTGGCCTTGTACTCCGCGACCGCCTCGTGACGGAAGGTCGGCTCAGGGCGATCGAACAACACCGCCACGTGATCGGGCTGATGATCACGGAGCAGGTTGATCAGCATCGACGTGAAGCCGAACACCGCGTTGGTGACCTGCCCCGACGCCGTTGCCATGTCAGTCGGCAACGCGAAGAACGCGCGGTAGGTCAACGAGTTGCCGTCGATGAGCATCAGCTTCGCCACGGCGTGCACCCTATCGCTGGGTCAGATACACCCCCGGACGCATCCTCGGCATCGCTGGGTCGGATACGCCCCCGGACGCATCCTCGGCATCGCTGGGTCGGATACGCCCCCGGAACTGGACTACCCGGCGGCCAAGATCTCCTCGGCGACAGCACGCATCGTCGAGCGCGAGCTCATGGCCCGCTGCTGGATCGACGCGAACGCGTCGCCCTCGGACACGCCCATCGTGTCCATGAGCCGGCCCTTGGCCCGGTCGATGACCTTGCGGGCGTCGAGCCGTTCGGACAGGGTGTCGGCGTGCTCGGACAGCGCTCGCAGGTCGGCGTGGCGGGCGATGGCGATCTCGACCGCCGGAATCAGCTCGCGGCGGCTGAACGGCTTCACCAGGTATGCGAGAGCACCCGCGTCACGAGCCTGCTCGATGAGGTCGCGCTGACTGAACGCCGTGAGCAGCACGACGGCCGCGTCACGTTCCTTGCTGATACGCCGGCAGGTCTCGATGCCGTCGAGGCCGGGCATTTTGATGTCGAGGATGACGACATCGGGACGCAGCGTGCGCACGAGCTCGATCGCGACATCGCCCCGTGAGCAGTCCCCCACGACCTCGTAGCCCTCGGCTTCGAGGGTCTCTTTGAGATCCAGGCGGATGATCGCTTCGTCCTCGGCGATGACGATGCGGATGCGCGGCTCACCGTCGGGTGTGTCGGGGGTCATGGGACACCCATCATCCATCACGAATCGACCGCGAGCTGATCGAGAAGGTCGTTCTGGGACTGCTCGAGTCGAGCGATCTCGGCGTGGATCTCGTCGCGATGACGACGCATGGCCACGGCATGTTTGGTGGCCTCGCGATGCTCGCGTTCGGCCGCCGGGGTCTCGGAGACCAGGGCGCGGACACGCTCGTCCTCGGCTTCGTGCACGAAGTGTTCGAGTTGCTCGTTGGCGACATGCAGTTCTTCGTGCAGTCGCTTCATGCGACCGGAGCCTTCGATGAGGCGCTGCTCGACCATCTTGCGGGACATGGCCGTAGTGTACGAACCGATGCGCGTCCCCATCGTCATTCGATCCGGACTCCTGCTCGGCGGTTTCTCGCTGATCACGCTCACCGGATGCAGCAGCAGCAGCGAGGATTGCAGCGTTCCCGTGCGCGAGGAGCTCGACCCCAGCCATCTTCTGCACATCACCGACGCGTCCATCGCGGTCTACAAGTCCGACCCGCCGACCTCGGGTGCCCACCTGGCGACGTCGGCCCCCGCTGGCCTCGTGCGCGCCGCACTGCTGCCCGCCATACAGGTCACCATCCTCGAGCGCGGCGACGTGCTCGTGCAGTACCGCGACCCGGCTGACCTGCCTGCGCTCGAAGGTGTCGTGTCGAACCGGGTGGTTGTGGCACCACAGCCCAGCCTCACCGCTCGAGCGGTGGTGACCGCATGGACCTACAAGCTCACGTGTAAGGCGATCGATATCGAAGCCATCACCTCGTTCGCCGACGCGCACGCGGGCAAAGTGCAAGAGCACTGACACCACACGCGCTGCACTGACCCGGGGGGCTCGATGACGTTCACGCTCGACATACGCGACCACATCGCGACGATCACGCTCGATAGGCCCGAGGTCCGAAACGCGTTGACCACCGGCGTCGTCGAAGCGCTCGCGCACACGATCACCGAACGCGAGGCCGACGACGACGTCCGCGTGTTCGTGCTCACCGGTGCCGATCCGGCGTTCTGCTCCGGATTCGATCTCCGCCACATGGCCGGCGAGGACCGCAATGCGCAACGGGCGCGGCTGCGGCCGCTCGAGGATCGGTTCCGCTCGTTCCCGCCGCACCACAAGCCGATCATCGGCGCGATCAACGGCGCCGCGGTGACCGGTGGGCTCGAGCTCGCGCTCGGCTGCGACTTCCTGATCGCCTCCGATCGCGCCCGCTTCGCCGACACGCACGGCCGCGTCGGCGTAATGCCCGGCATGGGCATCACCGTGCGGCTGCCCCAGCTCATCGGCATCGACCGGGCGCGCTTCCTGAGCCTCACCGGCGACTTCATCGACGCGGCGCGCGCCTACGAGTGGGGGCTCGTCACCGAGGTCGTTGCGCATGAGCAACTGCTCTCGCGGGCCCACGAGATCGCAGCCCACATCGCGACCGTGCCGGTTCACAACATCGCAGCGCTGCGCGAACAGTACGACGACGTTACGTCACGCCTCGGCGAGGACGCCTGGAACGCCGAGAACGCTCGCGCGCGCGCATGGATGACGACCGAGTTCGATCAAGAGCGATTGCGCGAGACGAGCCGCGGGATCATCGAACGAGGGCGGGGCCAACAATGAAGGTGTACGCCGGCATGGACCCTCGAATTCCGTTGCGTGAGGTCGGCGAGTACGCACGCCGGGTCGAGGCAATGGGCTACGACGGCCTACACGTCGCCGAGACCGTGCACGACGCGTTCATGGTCGCGGCGTTCGCGCTCGAGCACACCGACCAGCTCGTTGTGCGCACGAGCGTCGCGCTCGCCTTCGTGCGCAGCCCACTGCTCACCGCCTATGCCGCGTGGGATCTCGCCGTCATGTCGGGTGGGCGGTTCCAGTTGGGCATCGGCACCCAGATCCGACAGAACATCGAGGATCGCTATGGCATGCCTTGGACCGCACCGGTGTCGCGCCTTCGCGAGTACGTCGATGTGCTCAGCGCCCTCTTCCACTCTTTCCGCACCGGCGAGCGGATGCACCACGAAGGCGCCGACTATCGACTCACGCGGTTGCAGCCATACTTCAACCCGGGCCCCGACGAATCGATCGCCGCACCCCAGATCTGGCTCGGTGGGGTCAACCCCCTGATCTGTCAACTCGCGGGTGAGCGCGCCGTCGGGTTCGTCACGCATCCCACCAACTCGAACCCGCGCTACCTCGAGACGACGTGCATCCCCAACCTGCTCGTCGGGCTCGCCGCGGCGGGTCGCGAACGTCGCGACCTCGAACTTGTCGTGGGCCTGCAAATGGTGACCGGCGCGACCACGGCGGAGATCGACACCGAACGCGACCGCCAACGACGCCTCTTCGCGTTCTTGTACTCGACGCCCGCGTACCAACGCACGCTCGAGCTGTACGGATGGGACGATCTCGGCCCGCGGCTTCGTGCGCTCATACGCGCCGATCGGTGGGACGACCTCGCGAACGTGGTGACCGACGAGATCCTCGACACGCTCGTGCCCGCGGCGACCTACCGCGAGGTCCCGGCCCGCGTGCGTGAACGGGTGGGCGCGCTCGCCGATGGCGTCCTGCTCACGCCACCACCCGACCCGCGTCACGACGTGCTCGTGGCCGCGGCGGTCGCCGACCTCCACGCCTCCTGATCGCCGGGGCGTAAGGTGGCGTCGCGTCGCGCGGGTTTCGCGCTGCGGCGCCGAAGAGGGGTTTCCATGAGCTATGACCTGGTTGTTCGTAACGGCACCGTGATCGACGGGTCGGGCAACCCGCGCATCCGCGCCGACATCGGTGTCTCGGGCGGCAAGATCGCGGCCATCGGCCGCATCCGCGAGCGCGGCGCCGACGAGGTCGATGCCGAAGGCCACTTCGTGACCCCGGGGTTCATCGACGGCCACACTCATCTCGACGCGCAGGTCTGCTGGGATCCACTGGGCACGTGCTCGTCATGGCATGGGGTCACGTCGGTGGTCATGGGCAACTGCGGCTTCACCATCGCGCCCACACGGTCGAGCGAACGACAACTCGCGCTGCGCAGCCTCGAGCGCGCCGAGGACATCTCGGCCGAGGTGCTCGCCGCCGGGGTCGACTGGACCTGGGAGACCTACGCCGAATACCTGTCGGTGGTCGACGGCCTCCCCAAGGGCATCAACTTCGCGGGCTTCGTCGGTCACTCGGCGCTGCGCCCCTACGTGATGGGCGAGGCTGCGTTCGAACGCGCCGCAACCGATGACGAGCTCGCCGCGATGTGCCGCGAAGTTCGCTCGGCCATGCAAGCGGGCGCCATCGGGTTCTCCACGTCGCGTTCGTCGAACCACGCGACCACCACCGACAGCCCGGTGGCCAGCCGCCTCGCCGACTGGCGCGAGGTCCAGGCCCTCACCGGCGTCATGACCGAGCTCGGCGGCGGCATCTTCCAACTCGCGCAGGAGTCGTACGCCGATCCGGCGCAAAACCAGGAGTATCGCGACCGGCTCACCCAGCTCGGAGTCGACTCGGGTCGCCCGATCCTGTTCGTCGCCGGTGCGCCGGCCTATGACGACGAGAAGGTCCGCGAGACTCTCCGATGGATCGAGCAGTCCAACGCCATCGGCGGCCGGCTCGTCGGCTGCGTCCACACGCGTGAGTTCATCTCAGTCATGGGCTTTCGGGTCGGGTTGCCCTTCGACAGCCTCCCGTTGTGGAAGGAGCTGCGCGCTCGATCCCTCGACGACCAGCGTGCGGTACTCGCCGACCCGATCACGCGAGCGCCCTACGTCGAAGAAGCCATGGGCGGTGGCTACCGCGGTGCGATCGGTGCCGAGATTCGCCCGCCCAAGTGGGAGCTACTCCGTGTGCTGCACGATCCGAACGGACCGTGGGCCACCGTGGCCGAGCTCGCCGCACAGCGCGGCACCACGCCAGTCGATGTGATGATCGACGAGTCGCTCGCCGCCAATTTCGATCGCTACTTCGCGCAACCGTTCGCGAACCTCAACCTCGACGCGGTGCTCACCTTCCTGCGTCATCCGAACACCGTCATCGGCATCGCCGACACGGGCGCCCACGTGAGCCAGCTCCTCGATTCGTCCATCCCGACGCACCTGTTGTCGTACTGGGTCCGCGAGCGCGAGGCCTTCACCTGGGAGCAGGCGGTGCGCATGCTCACGTTCGACCCGGCCCTCACGTGGGGCCTCCGCGATCGCGGCCTTCTCCGCGAGGGCATGGCCGCCGACCTCACGATCTTCGACCCGGCCACCGTTTCCCAACGTCTCCCCGAGACCGCGTACGACCAGCCCGGCGGGATGCGTCGGCTCATCCAAAAGGCCGACGGCTACCTGGCCACCGTGGTCAACGGTTCGGTCCTGTTGCGCGACGGCGTGCACACCGGTGCCTTACCCGGCCAGGTCCTTCGCGGTCCCTGCGCCACGCGACTCTGACGATCGGCGCGCCCGACGCGCCCGTGTTGCACAATGCATGCTTCGACTGAAGGGGAAGCATGGACATCGCCCAAAGACTCGTCGGCACGTACCGGCTCATATCGTTCGAAAACTTCGCCGACGACGGCGAAGTGCAGACGCCGTTCGGTGAGCACCCGCGGGGTTTCGCCATTTACACCGCCGAGGGCTACATGTCGGCGATCCTCATGGTCAGCGACCGCGACAACTTCCCCGAGGGCGACATCCTCGCCGCCAACGCCGAGCAACGAGCCGCCGCGTTCGCCACCTCGAGCGCTTATGCCGGTCGCTGGGAGATCGTCGGCGATCAGATCATCCACCACCTCGAGGCGACCACCTACCCGAACTGGACCGATACCGATCAGCCGCGCAACTACGACCTGACCGACACGCACTTCACGCTGTACCCACCCCGCATGCTCATGCAAGGCAAGATCCGCCGCGGCAAGGTGCACTTCGAACGCATCACCGCGTGACCATCACCCCGTCGACAAGCACGCCGTCGACCCGCATGCCATGACGCTGACCGGCCCGATCAGCGGCGGTAGCCACGGATGGCCCTTCGCAATGGCCGTGCGCGACATCGGCGCGCTCGGCTACATCGAAGAGGAGTACATCCTCGAGGGTGAGGCGACCCCTTACGAGCTGACGAGCGGCACGTCCTACGGCGCCGACGGCAGGTGGCACGTGCGCGCCGTCGAAGGCCGCCCGTTCTGCACCCGCGTGCTGGTGCGCCGCCCGGTCGATCCGGCGCAGTTCAACGGTTGCGTCCTCGTAGTGTGGGCCAACGTCACGGCAGGCTTCGAGGTGATCGAATGGGAGAGCACCGAGGCGCTCAACGGGTATGCGTGGGCCTTCGTCTCCGCGCAGTATGTCGGCCTGCACGGCGCCGATGACGCCTCGCCATCAGGTCTGGTCAACTGGGACCCCGACCGCTACGGATCCTTGCATATCTCGTCCGACGACCTCAGCTACGACATCTTCACCCAGGCCGCCGAGGCGGTTGGTCCGCTACGACCGACCGCCGACGATCTGCACCTGACCGATCCCCTCGGCGGGCTCGACGTGCAACACATCGTCGCGGTCGGCTCGTCGCAGTCCGCGGCCCGCCTCGCGACCTACCACAACGCGATCCAGCCGATCACCGAAGCCTTCGACGGATTCCTGCTCGACGTCTACTTCGGCACAGCCGCGCCACTCGGCGACGACCCGACCATGCGCCTCGCGCCCGACGATCACGACGGTGCCGCGGCACGCAACGCTCGCGTGCTCACGGGCATCCACCACCTGCGCACCGACAGCTCCGCGGCCACGCTGGTGTTCAACACCGAATGCGAGGCACTCGCCCTGGCACCGGTTCGTCAGCCCGACGACGACCAGCTGCGGTTGTGGGAGGTCGCCGGCGGGTCGCACTACTCGACCCACACCTGGATCGACATGAACGCCAAGGCCACGCGCGACTTCGGTGCGCCGTTCATCGCTGACGTGCGCCCCGGCCTGCACGTCAGCGACCTCGCGGTGCAACCCGCGCGCGATGCCGCGTTGCACGCATTGGTCGAATGGGTGCGCACCGGGGGGCCACCCCCCGAACAGCCCCGACTCGACGTCGATCTCAACGGTGGCGGCCTCGTCCGTGACGCTCACGGCATCGCGCTCGGGGGGATCCGTCTTCCCGAGGTCGATGTTCCGATCGCGACCTATCAGGGCACGAACGACCAGCCCGGCCTCGGGTGGCTCGGCGGTTCGATGAGCCCGTTCGAGCCGGCCACCTTGCATGCGGCATATCCCACACGCCAGGACTACATCGATCGTTACGAGCGCTCGGCGCGTGCCGCGTCGCGCACCGGCGTGCTGCTCCCCCGCGATCGCGACACCATGGTCGAGCGCGCCCGCGCCCGCGACCTCTGGTAGTCAGGTGGCGCGGCGGCGTTGTGCGCCCTGGCGCAGCGCGCCCCCGAGCACCTCGGCGTTGCCATCGAACCACACCGAGGTCCAGCGCCGCGCCGTGATGCGCCAACCCTCGTCGCGCAGCTCGAGCTCGTCGTCGACCCACCCACCCATGAGCGCGAGCGGCGGATCGCAGTCGTTCCTCGCATGCTGGGCCTGGTAGTAGCTGCGACACCTCGCCGTGGTTCCCGATGCGGCCACGTCGATGATCGGGTTGGTCACCATGTGTTGCGTCGCGTCGAGCTTTGCCAGCTCAGTTGCGCACATCGCCTTGTACGCAGCACGGTCCATGGGACGCCCCTTACTCATCTCGAGCCGGGCATCGACGGTGAACACCTCGTCGATGCCGTCGAGCTCGAGCGTGTCGAGAGCCCTCGCATACACCGACAGCAGACGAATGATCGCAAGGTCATCGGCAACAGTCATGCCGCGACCGTACCCGGATCACACGACTGCACCTTTGGAGGCTCATCATCGACCCAGCGGCCAAACGACCAGACATGGCGCGATGCCCGGTTCCCGCTCGACCGCGTGCTCGACCGCAGCATGGCCATTCATCGAGCTACACGAAGACGTGCTGCGCCTCGACCAACCCGTTCGCCCGTCGACCACGCCGCCGCCCAAGCCGGCCAGCTCCAACGCGACACACCGAAAGCCGACCCGGTCCAAATCCACCGGGACTGGCCGGACCACCCCGCGCTCTGACCAGTCTCGGTACCTCGTGCCCGGGGCGGGACTTGAACCCGCACGCCCGTGAAGGCAACGGATTTTGAGTCCGCCGCGTCTGCCATTCCGCCACCCGGGCAGGTGTCGAGCC